>ULQQ01040216.1_pt1 | contig 62598 bp, 54 predicted proteins | sample 1954621 | NCBI WGS metagenome assembly ULQQ01 (sample SAMEA4835659, study PRJEB28245) | human gut metagenome | biome: gut microbiome; material: fecal sample | place: Denmark | collected 2008
TTTTTCCACCTCCGGCTTTTTGCGCAGCGGAATGGTCGGTAAGGTTTCCTTGTCAGGATAACTTACAAAAACCGGGCGGTTTTCGCAGATGATCGCGTTTACCTTTGCTTCCAGTTCGCGTGCCTGTTGTGGTGTGATTTCACCGTCAAGGTCGATGGTATTAAACTCATGTCCCATGTGGAATCCTACGTTGTGCAGCCCCATCTCTTTTAAGATGACACCCGACAGGATGTGCTCGCCGCTGTGAATCTGCATATTGGCAAATCGGGGAGCAAAGTCGATAGCAGCATGAACCTGAATGCCAACCTCCAGTGGTTTGTCGCACAGGTGGAAGATTTCTTCCCCCTGCTCATAGGTGTAGAGCACGCGCACAGATTCATTTCCTGCGGTGATGGTTCCGATGTCTGCCGGCTGACCGCCTCCTTCCGGGAAGAAGCAGGTCTGGGAAAGGGAAACTGCAAAGCCTTCGATTCCATTCTTTTTTGCCTTTTCGCAGGAGAGAACCTCAGCATCACATTCTGTTACATAGCTGTTTAGATCATATAATTTCTCAGTCATGATGTCTCCCTCTGCCTATTTTGCTGCCGGCAAGAAGCCAATCTTCTTGTAAACTTTGTCGAGGGTGCGCTGAGAAATCATCAATGCTTTTTCTGCACCTTCTTTGTAGCATGCTTCCAGATATGCTTTGTCGTTCATCAGGCGGTTGTATTCTTCCTGAATCGGGCGCAGTTCGTCAGCAACAGCTTCACCGACTGCAAGTTTAAAGTCACCGTAGCCTTTGCCAGCAAAGTCGTTCTGAATTTCTTCGAAGCTCTTGCCGGTAACCGAGCTGTAGATGGACATCAGGTTGTTGATGCCGTCTTTGCCTTCACGGTAAACGACCTCAGCCTCGGAGTCGGTAACAGCGCTCTTGAACTTTTTGATGATGGTTTCCGGTGGGTCGAGCAGGAAGATGGTTGCTTTGACATTTTCATCGGATTTGGACATCTTCTTGGTTGGGTCAGCCAAAGACATGATTCTTGCGGAAGTCTTTGGAATGTATGCTTCTGGAATGCGGAATACGTTGCCGTACAGACCATTAAAGCGGTTTGCAATGTCGCGGGTCAGTTCCAGATGCTGTTTCTGGTCAGCGCCAACAGGAACAAGATCGGTCTGATACAGCAGGATATCTGCTGCCATCAGGGAAGGGTAGGTAAACAGTCCAGCATTGATATTGTCAGCGTGTTTCGCGGATTTGTCCTTAAACTGGGTCATACGGGAAAGTTCGCCGAACTGAGTGTAGCAGTTTAAAACCCAAGCCAGTTCTGCATGGGTCTTAACGTGGCTCTGGATGAAAGCGATGCTCTTTTTTGGGTCAATGCCACAGGCAAGCATCAGAGCGTAAGCAGAGAGGGTATTTTTCTTGAGGGCCTGTGGGTCCTGACGGATGGTGATTGCGTGCTGGTTTACGATACAGTAAGCGCAGTTATATTCGTCCTGCAGTTTACCCCAGTTTTTGACTGCTCCGAGGTAGTTGCCGAGGGTGAAGGCACCGCTGGTTGGCTGGATACCGGAGAAGATGACCGGTTTGCGTTCTGGTTTTGGGGTAGTATTTGGATTCGTGTTTTCCATGATTGTGACCTCCTGATTGTATCAAATGAATCAAAGTTTTTGTAAATGGATGATTTTGCGGTGAAGGTAAATAGAAGTTTTTGGTCGAGCTTTTTACAAAAAGCTCGTGGGGGTACGGGGGCAACGCCCCTGTGACATTTAACAATAAAAAATATAAAAATTGTTCGGGGTACAGAGAGCGATTTGGTACGGCAGTACCCTGTCTGCGGATGCAGGCAGACTTAGTCAGAAGCAAGTTTCTACTGTCAAAAATCATCCACTGGATAATTTTTGAGGACAGTCTGTGATTGCAATTGGCTCTTGAAACCCTTTTCACTTGCAAAAGGGTTTCAAACTTCCGAAAATGCGCCTACACGGATAAAGTTCCGCACTCTGCGGAGTGCGTCAAAGGGCTTTGCCCTTTTGAAACCCACCACCTTTTGGAAAAGGTGGACGAAAACTTTTGTTTGCCTTCGGCGTGAAGCCTTTGGTTTTTGTGCAAACAAAAAATCCCCGTCTTCCAGACAGTATTCTGTCGGAAAACAGGGACAAGAGCTTTCTCCTGTGGTGCCACCCAAATTGGTTTTGTTAAACCCACTCTAAGGATCAGGAACAAGGTTCCGAATCTTCTCTGCTGTGATAACGGTGCAGGTTCCGTCGACGCCTACTAAAACAAAGGTTTGTTCGGGCCGCCCTCATAAGTCCATTCAAAACAGCCACTGACACTGCACTTTCACCTGCGGCAGCTCTCTGACAGACAGCTTTTGCTGTTTTTACTCTTCTTATTCATCGGTTTGTCTATGAAATTGTCTTTATGATACTCCATGCCGGATAAATTGTCAATACTCCCCGCAGCGGATCGACTGCTGAAAATTGAGGGCAGAAATGACTGGGAAATCGCAAACAATCAGGGAAAAAACAAAGGATTGCAGGCTTTTCCAAAACGCTGTAGCCAAGAGGAAAAGCCTGTCCGAAGAATCCACAAACAGGCACGATTCGATTGGATTACGCCAGTACAAACGACAATCTATTCCTATGCGCTGTGATATCCTTTTATTCATCGTAAGGGAAAATTTCCCAAAAGGAATCTGTCAGTCGTATTCGTCTGCCCAAAACGGCAATGAAAAGTAATCAAGGAGGATGTCATCATGAAAAACAGAACAGACTTTGTAAGAGTAGGATGGAAAGAACAGCTTTGGCAGGCTGTGTGCAATCAGATGGAAGCAGCAAAGGCTGTTTTGTGGGTGCTGTTCGGATTTGTGGTGGGACTGGGCAACATGATGATGGAGATCTCGCCTTTTGGTGCTGCTTTGTGCGCGGCAGTTCCGCAAAGCCACCTGCTTCCGACTGCATTTGGTGCAGCAGCAGGCAGCCTTCTGCTCTCTAATCTTTCCCATCTTGGCGGAACTCACACCTTTACCATAAAATATGCTGCAGCGGTGGTGATTATTACGGCAGTGCGCCGGGTGTTTCAGCCGTCCAAAGAAGAAGGAGGAAGGCTGTCTCTGCTGATGCCTTATAAGCCAGCTGCAGCGCCTCTTCTGGCTTTTGCCGGAATGCTGCTTCCGTCACTTGCGGTGCTGTTGGCATCTCCGTTTGATCTGTACAGCGTGGTGATGTCCTTTTCTGAGGCGGTGCTTGCCGGAGCTTGTGCATACTTTTTGACCAGAAGTCTGCACGCTTTCTCGTTGGGGCAGGGGATGTTTACCTTAAAGCGAGCGGATTTTATCAGCGTGGTGCTGACCAGTTCCATGCTGATTGTTTCGTTGAGCAACATTACCTTTGGGGGAATCTCGTTTGGAAGATTGCTCGCGTCGATAGCGGTGCTGTTGTGTGCGCTGGTCGGCGGGGAGCGCTGGGGGGCGGTAGCGGGCATCGTATGCGGAACGGCGGTGAGCGTTGCACTGTTCCCCAAAATGCAGCTGCTGGGGATCTATGCGCTGGCAGGACTTGCAGCAGGAGTATTTTCCGGACTGGGGAGATGGATCTGTGCAGGAGGTTACGCCGTGACCTTTGGAGCACTCAGTGTTATTACGGCATCTCCGCCAGTCATGCCGCTTTTATATGAGGCGTTTATCACAGCGGTGAGCGTTGCACTGCTGCCGGAAAATGTGATGACCGCGCTGAAAACCCGCGTCTTTCGCCAGCCAATGGAGAACAGCGGCAGAGGGGTGCGCCAGTTGATGCTCGAACGATTGGATGACGCTTCTCAGGCTCTGCGGGAGATCGCGGCGACCACCCAGGCAGTTTCGCAGAAGCTGGACCGTGCAAGATCGGGAAGCCTGGAACAGGTGTATGACGAGGCAGTGGACAACGTCTGCTTAAAATGCGGGCTAAAGACCCGCTGCTGGCAGCAGGAGTACGGGGATACAGTCAATGTATTTAACCATCTGACCCCTGTTCTGCGCCAGAATGGAAGTGTGTGCGCGGAGGATTTTATCTATCCGCTTTCAGCGCGCTGCACCAAGCGCGAACAGCTCAGCCGACAGATCAATGCAGGATATCAGGAACTGACCGCCAAAGAGGGTATGAGCCGCAAGGTGGCGCGGGTACGCTCGGTGGTGACCGATCAGTTTGAAGGCCTTGCCCAGCTTCTGGGAGGACTCAGCGAGGAACTGTGCGGAATCTCAAGCTATGAGGAACAGATGGTGGTACAGGTAAAAGACTATCTGGAGGAGAGCCGTTACCGTTTCAAACGGGTGGACTGCTATCGGGATGAGGAGGAGCGCATCTTTTTGCAGATGGATTTTGAACCGTTCCGAGCTGCCCGTCTGGACCTGGAGCGGATGACACAGGAAATTTCCAGAGTGTGTGACTGCGAATTTGACCTGCCGCAGAAAACGCAGATGAACATAAAGCTTAAGTCCGGGGAAGAAGAAACGGTGATCCGTCTGTGCTTTCAGGAAAAGGCACAGTTTGAGGCAGAATTTGCAGCCAGCCAGCATATCTGTCAGGGATACCGGATGTGTGGAGATGCTTACCAAAGCTTTACCGACCGGCGCTCGGTGGCGCATATCATTTTGTCGGATGGAATGGGAAGCGGTACTGCTGCCGCGGTGGATTCTAACATGACGGTATCGCTGCTGCAAAAGCTGATCGATGCCGGAGTAGGATATCAGGCTGCACTTAAAATCGTAAATTCTGCGCTGCTGGTAAAATCCGGTGAGGAATCGCTTTCCACCATCGATATTACCGCGGTGAACCTCTACACCGGTCAGGCATGGTTTTATAAGGCAGGGGCAGCGCCGACCTTCCTGCGCCGCTCAAAGCGGTGTGGATTGGTGGAATCGACTTCGCTTCCTGCCGGAATTTTGACAGCGGTGGATTTTGAAAAGAGCAGTGTGCGCTTAGGTGATGGGGATATGGTTGTGATGGTATCGGACGGAGCAACTGCTTGTGGAACAGACTGGATCAGCTCGGTGGTGGAGCATTTCCCGGTGGATGGAAACTTACAGGCACTGTGCGATGATATCGCTTCGACCGCACGTTTGCGCCGCAATGACAACCATGATGACGATATTACGGTTTGTGCGTGCCGGGTGAAAAAGGTGGACTAAAAAAATTTCGATGGAGCGAAAACAAAAGTTTTCGTCGGGGCAAATTCTAAATTTGCCCTCCTTTTACCCAAAAGGTGGTGGGGGTACGGGGGTGAAACCCCTGTAACACATAACAAACAAAAAAATAAACGGATAGTGGCACACTCCCTTGCCAACGCTGCCGCACGGGAGTGCGCCAAAGACTTTGTCTTTGGTTGCTCATCGCAACGAGCGAAATCCCCCTGTGATACGCAAAATAAAAATCCCCACACCAATCTTTGGCGCGGGGTAAGTACATTATTTATAATGTTGGACAAAGAAAGTAAGGAAATTTAAAGGGCAGAGAATAAAATGACCTACTTGCATCAACTTGTCAAAGGAAGAAAGATGAATTTTAGTTTTTTTTCTCCATTCCCAAATATCCTCTATGCAGGAACCTAAAAAACCAATCCCAGCAAATAAAAAGATAAAGTACGAAGGCAAATAATTGGTCTTCATTATTAGTAGAATAATGCATGATATTAAAATCCACAGTAAGAAAATCAGCATATGAATCACTTTCTTTCGCAATATAAAAATACTTAAAATATTATAGCAATTTATTCTGAATAAAGCGATAGAAAAGATACACAATGTAGGCATGAAATTATCATGGTATGTACACAATTAGGGATAAAACAGTGTCCAGTTTCAAGCTGGTGCCGTCAAAAATCATCCACCGGATAATTTTTGAGGTCGCACTCTACTCTCAATCGGTTTTCGAGAACCTTTTCTCTTGCAAAAAGGTTCTCGAGCTCTCCCAATGAGCGCCTGAACGATAAAGAGTTTCGCACGCTGCGGCGTGCGACCAAAGGTGCTGCCTTTGGAATCCGCAAACTTTTGTGTACAAAAGTTTGACAAAAAACTTTATTTTTAAGCAACTACCCGTCTTTGCGCCGTAGGCGAACACTTTTCTTTTGCCCTTCTTTACTAAAAGAAAAGAAGGGGTCTCCATCCCCTTTCGGAAACGGAAACCCCTTAACTTTAAGAAGGATTCGATTGTGTCAAAATTACTCTTCGCTTGCAAATTTCTTTGCTTCTTCGATAACCTTTGCTTCGAGGTTGGAAGGAAGTTGTTCATAGCGAGCGAAATCAAAGGTGAAGTAGCCGCGTCCCTGAGTCATCGAACGGATTGCGGTTGCAAAGTCGCTCATTTCGCTCATTGGAACGTCTGCTTCAATTTCCTGCAGGCCGTCTGCGGATGGGTTCATACCAAGAACTCTGCCGCGGCGTTTGTTCAGGTCGCCGATGATATCACCGGTGTTGGAGTCTGGAACGTAAACTTTCAGGTTGCCGATTGGCTCGAGCAGAACCGGAGAAGCTTCCGGCATACCATTCTTGTATGCGATGGATGCTGCCATCTTGAAGGACATTTCGGAGGAGTCTACCGGATGGTAGGAACCATCAACCAGAGTAGCTTTCAGTCCAACAACTGGATATCCTGCCAGAACACCATGTTTTACGCAGTCCTGAAGACCTTTTTCAACTGCTGGGAAGAAGGATTTCGGAACAGCACCGCCGAATACCTTTTCCTCGAATACAAGGCCATCACCAACGGTTGGCTCAAATTCGATCCATACGTCACCGAACTGACCATGACCACCGGACTGTTTCTTGTGTTTGCCCTGTACTTTAACTTTCTTGCGGATGGTTTCGCGGTAAGCAACTCTTGGAACTTCCAGAGAAACCGATACGCCGAATTTATTTTTCAGTTTGGAAACCAGAACATCCAGATGCTGTTCACCTAAACCGGATACCAGCTGCTGGTGGGTTTCTGCGTTGTTTTCATAAGCGATGGTTGGATCTTCTTCCATCAGACGCTGTAAACCGGAAGCAATCTTGGATTCGTCGCCTTTTGCTTCGGTCTTAATTGCCATCTGCAGGCATGGTTTCGGGAAGTTGATCGGATCAAAGTTCAGAACTTTCTTTGGATCGCACAGTGCATCACCGGTTTCGGTAGCAGCCAGTTTGGTAACTGCGCCGATATCACCAGCGGTGATGTAAGCGGTGTCTTCCTGTTTCTTGCCGCGGACATAGATGATCTTGCCCAGACGTTCCGGCTGACCGGTTCTGGAGTTGATTGGTGTCATATCTGCGGAAAGTTTACCGGAGATAACCTTGATGTAGGAAAGTTTGCCGATGAATGGGTCAGCAATGGTCTTGAATACATAAGCTGCCAGAGGAGCTTCGTCGGTGCAGACAACTTCAACTGGTTCGCCGTCAGCATCAACAGCAACCTCTCCGCCTTTTTCCCATGGGGATGGCAACAGGTCAACGATACCGTCGAGCAGCATATCGATTGCCTGGAGATTTGTAGTGCATCCACACAGAACTGGAGAGATGGAACCATTGGTTACACCGGTATGTACGCCGCGGATGATTTCATCACGGGTAAACTGTTCACCGGAGAAGTATTTTTCAAACAGAGCTTCATCTGTTTCAGCAACTGCTTCAGAAACAGCTGCGGTAAGACCGTCCAGACGATGGCCAAAGTCAGGCATCTCAACCTCATGAGGCTCGCCTTTTTCATCGTAGGTGTAAGCTTTCATGTCGATGAGGTTGATGTAGGATTTTACTTCACGGTCTTCTACATATGGAACAACGATCGGACATACTGTCGGACCGAAGGTAGCTTTCAATTCTTCAAAAACTTTATAGAAATCAGCATGGTCAGCGTCGAGCTTGCTGACAAAGAACATGGTAGCTTTGGAAGCGTCTTTTGCCATCTTGTACGCTTTTTCTGTGCCGACATCCACACCGGATTTGCCCGATACACAGATCAGCAGGCTTTCTGCAGCGCGTACGCCCTGTACAGTTTCGCCGGCAAAGTCAAACAATCCTGGGGTGTCGATCAGGTTGATCTTGGTGCTGCCCCATGCAAAAGGAGCAATCGAAGTGGAAACAGATACCTGTCTCTTAATTTCTTCCGGATCATAGTCGCTAACTGTGTTTCCGTCTGCTACTTTTCCCAATCTATCAGTCGCGCCTGCTTTAAACAGCAGAGCCTCGGTAAGCGAAGTTTTTCCCGAACCGCTGTGTCCGGTCAATGCAATGTTTCGAATCCTTCCTGCCAGATATTGTCTCATAAAGTATCGCCCCTTTCAAGTTCACCGTTTTACGGCATTCCGCCCTATGGCGGGGCCCTGTCTTATGCAGGGTTCTCATCAGATGAGAGCTTTGTCATCGGATGAGTCATTACACAACGAGTTTCGTTTTGTAACGAGTCCCATTTATCAATGGGGTACTATTCAAGTATAACAATTTCATTCCCGATTTTCAATATAAAAATGTAGATTTTATACGATGACGGTGTAGAATTCTCCGAAAGATACCTGTACAGATTAAACAAAAAACTACTTTTATTTGCAGAAAATCTTGACAGGAAAGCGGCTGCCTGCCGACAAAATGGTATCCTATCCTATGCAAAATAACGGGAGTTTAGACGAGGAGACTTTCTTTTTTGGCACAAGGTTCCGCACACTGCGGTGTGCGCCAAGAGCTTTGCCCTTTGGAAACCCACAAACTTTTGTGTACAAAAGTTTGACAAAAAACTTCTGTTCTGCACTGTGGGCGGACTGATTTTGTACTTTCTCAGAAAGTACAAAGAGCGAGTGTGTTAACACGAGCGATTGTCGTGTGTTGAAACCAGAGTTTTGCGGCAAATCAAAGCGCAAAATTGTCTGCGGGTTCACCACGCCAAAAAAGCACAGCATGGCGCTGTGCTTTTTTGGCGTGGTGAATCTATAAAAAAGGGAAGTGGCAAAAGAAATGTGTTTTTTCTTTCTGAACATATAACGCTTGAAAAGGCTAAAAAGCAACACTTAAATTGCAAAGTTCAAAATTTTTTCACAAATTTACGAAAAGTCCTTCTCTGGAAGAATTGGTTCGGTTGTGTTATGATAGAAAATATCAGATCAATCGAAAGGGGAAATGGGCATGAATTCAGCGCAGAGAAGGGAAAAGCTGCTCAACATGCTGTGGGAAGAAAGCCGGCCGCTGAGTGCAACCGCAATTGCAAAAGAATTTGGTGTCAGCCGCCAGATTATCGTCGGGGATGTGGCACTTCTGCGGGCAGCAGGAGAGAACATTGCGGCGACCCCGCGGGGATATGTTTTACAGAAAGAACGCAGCAGCCACACCAAAACGATTGCATGCCGCCACAATGACGATAACCTCCTCAAGGAGCTTTATATTGTAGTGGATAACGGCTGTGCGGTGCTGGATGTCACAGTAGAACATCCGGTATACGGGCAAATTCTGGGCCAGCTGCAAATTTTCTCGCGGTATGATGCCGACCAGTTTGCAAAAAAACTGGGAGAAAATTCAGCTCCGCCGCTGTGTGCCCTGACCAATGGTGTCCACCTGCACACCATTCAGTACCAGCATGAGGATGATTTTCATCGGGTGATGGAGCAGCTGGAAAAAGAGGGAATTTTGTTTGTCGAAAGCTGATTGATATTTTATTTAGAGAGAAGCGCACTCTGTTTTAGAAGTGCGCTTCTCTTTTTTGGTTTACTCAGCCAGCAATTGAGAGATATCAAGCATCTCTTCATTGGAAACAGCGTCTAGACCAAGATAAAAATCGGTAGCAGAACCACTGTGTCCAACGGTGCCAATCTTGTCGCCTACAGAAACGTTTTGTCCATATTTAACGGAAGTTTCTTTGAGGTGAGAGTAGGTCCAGATAATGCCCTGTGGATCAGCAATCTGAACACAGTAACCGTATCCGTCCTTCCATCCGGCATAAAAGACAGTTCCTGAAATGGAGCAGGTGACTTCGCTGCCTTCCGGTGCATAGTAAAGCCGACGACCTTCGATATCTTCTATCTTTACGGTTTCCTTGACAGGAGAAGCAAAGGTATCTGGTTTTAGGAGCTCCATAGCTAACTTCTTAGCTTCTTCGATGGTAATTTCTTCTAAAGGTTGGAGAAGACCATCCTGATAGGTAGCGCGGATATTAATTTCACCTTCTGGATTAATGGATTTTGCAAAATTGCCGTCAATCACCCAGTGAATTGTTTTGCCGTGATAGGTCCAGGACTGTTTTGTCTCGTCATAGACGATACCTTCATCCTTGAAAGAAAACAGGTTTGGGAGGATGCCGCCGCCTGACATCTGAAAGCCGCTTCCATCATAGGCGATGGACCAGTTACCGCTGGTGTCCTGAGAACGGAAAACAAAGCAAGGATTCTCTCGGTAATCGTAGAAGGTGGAAACGAGGGTCCCGTCGCGCATGTAAAGATTTCCTGAATTGCTGTCAGCAGGGGAAGGCTGGAAGATAAGTTGATGTCGACCAAAAGACTCAAAGTATTCTGTCAGATCCTGACACTCACTGATGCGAAGTGGTCCATCTGGGTATGGGTAAAGGTTAAGGGTGTCTTCGGTTGTTGTGTTCAGTTTTTTTAGTGTACCATCTTCGTTATAGGTGATATACAAGGTCAGATTGCTGCCCTCGGTTTCAGAAAAAAAGGTAAAGTTTCCACTTGGATTTGGGTCGGCAAAGTATTTGACCAGTTCTCCGTTGTAGTAGAGGTCACCTTTTGTGCTGTCTGTTTCGGATGGAACAAACATGACACCGTATTTTTCTAACTCGGCAAAGCGTTCCGTTAGGGAAGTATTTTTTTTCACAGAATTACTTGAAAGTTCCTGTTCCATCTGTTTGTCAGTGAGAACTTCTATTTTCTGAAAGTTACCATTGTCATCATAGATAGCCTTGAGATTAATTTCACCGTTTCCTGAGAAAAAGGTGTTGCCATTATAGCGGTCTAGTAGAGCACGGACTGGCTTGTTTTGATAGAACCAGGTGTCATTATCTTTGTTATAGCTAATACCATATTTTTGGTAACTGGCGAGTACATTTTCGCTGGTTTTATCATCTTTCGAGAATCCACTGCTGGGAAGAGGAGAATAGATTGTGTCAGAATTTTCTGAAGCAGTAACCGAAGAGTCCATCTGTTCGATTTCCTTGGTTCGTCGTTCGGAATCTTCTTGAGAAGAATAGTGCAGACCGGTGAGCTTGTTATCTTTATCGCGAGTAGCTTCCACGTCAACCTCACCTTCATAATAATCAGTGAAGCTATTTCCAGAACCAGAATCGTAGAAGAAGCGAACCGGTTTGTTTTCATAATAGAACAGGTTTTTCTCTTTGTTATATGTCATGCCGTAGGATTCATACTGTTTATAATCTTCCAAATTGATTTCGCGGTAGACACCGTCAGTGCCCTTCATGACAGGATTAGAGGAAGATTCCTCAGAAGCAGAAGGGGATTCGGTTGGGTTATTTTTTGCGGAGGTGGCAAACAGAATGCTGACACAGGCAACTACGACCACCGCTGCAAGGATAGTGATGAGGGATGCTTTTTTCATCTTCATAATAGCACGAATCCTTTCTTCAATAGCGTTCCTGCCAAAACCACTGGCAAATGAGGCAAAGCCACCTTTTTGCTCCTCCATGTCGATGAGGGCAAGTGCATAATCTGAGCGCCTGTTTCGTCCCAGAAGATGCAGAACGGTTTCGTCACAGGAAAGTTCGATGTCACGGTTAAACAACAGGTACATTACCCAAACCAGAGGGTTCATCCAGTGGATGCATAGCGCTGCAGTCAGCAAGATTTTGGTCACACAGTCAAACCGGCGGATATGAACCCACTCATGGGTAAGGATGAAATTTAAGGTGGATGGGGATTGCTCCAGACTTTCTTTTGGGAGCAGGATGACCGGACGGAAGATACCGTAGGTCAGCGGTGTGTGGATGCAGTCATATTGGCGGATTGTGATGTTCCGGCGCAGCTGATGGGAAGAAAGCCATTCGTTCACGAATTCGTTCTCCACCGGCAGCGACATCCGGAATTCCCGAACGCCTTTCCAGTAATTGATGCCAAAGAAAGCAGCGATTACACCAATTCCGACACCCCAGATTGCTGGGAGCGCATCAAAAAAGATTTCGGAAAAGGATTTGCTTGGCTTTACTTCGACATATTCAATATCTGTATCAGGAAGCGGCGTCATTTCAAATTGGGTTGAATTTTCCATCGTTTCCGATGAATCGTCCAAAACAGGTTCAAAGGTGGATTCCATTGCAGATGACTGTTCAACAACAGCCGGAAGATTGGGGTCGAACCATGAATAAAAGCTCATGACCGATGGAATCGAAAACGGGATCAACAATCGCAGCAGAGCAATCCACCATAGCACCAGAAAGGTCTTTTTGGGAAATCGTTCAATGGTCAAAGCGCGCAGAATGATGATGGCGACAATCATCAGCGCAGCTGACAGGCTCATTTGGACAAGGCTCATACAAGCGCCTCCTTATGCAGCAAATTTTTGAGGGAAATTAGTCGTCAAGTTCTCCCACGATATCGCGCAGTTTTTTGATCTGTTCGGAGGAAAGCTTTTTCCTTCCAAGCAGGGCAGCAAACAGCTTGTCCGCCGAACCGTCATAAATTTTGTCGATCAGCTCGTTAGTCTGTTCTTCCTGAATTTCTTCCTTTTTGACCAGAGCGTGGCACATGAAATTTGGTTCCGAGCGTTCGATAGCGCCTTTTTTGATGCATCGTTTTATAAGGGTATAGGTGGTATTCATGTTCCAGCCGATGTCTTCTTTGAGTACATCTGAGATATGCTTAGCAGTACAGTCGCCTTTGTTCCAGAGGACACCCATTACCTTCAGTTCCGAGTCAAATAATTTTCCGTCCATATTTTTCCTCCTATTTGCGGATTTTATGTTTGTCTTTGGAAAAGGTTGCCTTTTTCCAAAAGGCAGGGCTTTACAACCTTTATACCAAATTGTTGAGGTTAATCGGCTGACCGCCGTACCACAGTTCCAGTTCAAGCTGGATTTGTTCAGCCCATCCGGTATATCCAACAACACCAATTTTATCTCCAGTAGAAACGACATCACCGGCATTGACGTCCAGAGAATCCATATGGCTGTAAACCCAGACCATATCGTTTTCATCTACGATCTGTACGCTGTATCCGCGGCTGGTGTTCCAGCCTGCACTGACGACAACACCGTCAGATACGGCGCTGACAGAGCAGTCGGAAGAAGCGTAATAGATGCGGGATGTACCACTGTAACCTGCTTCCTGATGGGTAGAGCTGATAACAGGGGATTGATAGTTTGGAATGAGAATGCTGTCTTGCTGTTGCTGGAACAGTTTCTGTGCTTCTTCGTTGGAAATCTGTTCTACACCAATGATATGATTACCTTTATCACGGGTGGTTTTCAGGCTGAACTTGCCTTCGCTGAGGTTGGATGCAAAGCAGTAGTTGGTGCCACCGCGAGGATCAATGAAAAACTGCACCGGCTCACCGTTATAATATACACTTCCGATACCTGTCATGATATCCGATGCTTTATAGGAAACACCAAAACTAGCAAGCGGATCAAATAACTGTTTAAGTCGTGCATATTTTTGCTGACGCTGCTTTACGATATCGGATGTAGCCCAGTTGCTCTGAGAAGGAAGTTTTCGGAGCTCAACAGCTTCTTCAATTAGATTTTGTGCATCAAAAAGTTCGATGCGGTCAAACTTGCCAATAGGAAGTACCATTCCGTCTTCTCTTTCCCAGGAAGAGTAGACAGTTCGGATATCAACAACGCCGCAGTTATTGATATAGAAGATATCCTCTGCACCGGTTGTGTCTCCTTGTGCAGTATCTGCCCAGCAGCGGATCAGCTCACCGTTAAAATAAAGCCGATTGTCCGGACCGAGGGTGATATTGTAAGGAGCAAATTCGTTGGCAATTATCTGAAGTTCTTCATTCCCAAAACCGCCGGCAAGAGGTTTTCTCTGGATTGTTTTAAAAGCCCATCCTGCTGTTTGTTCTGGCTCAAATGCCTTAATATCAAGAAGTGTATCTTGCTTTCGAACGGAATAAATATCAATGACACCGTTCGGATTATAGTACTCATAGCTATAACCTCTGATTTTTTTCAGATATTCGTCAAGATCACCAGAGAAGTCATCGGAAAAATAACTGTTTGATCCGTCAATAAAGTAGCGGACCAACTGGTCATCGTACAGGAAATTGCCATTTTCATCAAATGAGAGATGGCGGTTTGCCAGATACTCTTCCCGAAGCCAGGAAGCAGGTTCCCCGTAATTGAGGACTTCTTTTGTTTTAAGCTTGTCTTCAGAAAACAGATATTCAGGAGCATATTCGGACAGTTCCTGTCTAACTTCTTCATCGCACAGAGTTTCCAGTGACTGAGCTTCGCCGTACTCGTTCCGGACAACATTTAGATTGATTTCCCCGTTTTCGGAGAAATAAACCATTCCAGTAGCGCGGTCCATCAGGGTGCGGATTGGCTTTTTCAGATAAGTCCAAACATCAGTATCCTTTTGCTGAATCATACTGTGCAGAGGATAATCGGAAGCCACTTCTCTTGGATCATCGACCGTTGCAACCTCAGCTGCGGTCGGTTCTGGAATTTCTCTTGCAGCAAATTCTTCTTCGGTCGCTTTTTGCAGTCCGGTCAGTTGATCATTGCTGTCACGGACTGCTTTGATATCGACCGTACCATGAGTTTCGTAGTATCCGATACCTTTGGTATTTAAATTGTCACCCTTCCACTGGTCATCAAAACAGCGTACCAGTTTGCCTTCAAAATAGAGTTTACTGTTTTCCAAATCGAATTTCAGACCATAAGGTTCATAGTCCTTGTAAAGATTTGGGTCGTAGATATTCTGCACAACGGTGTCTGAAGAAGATTCCTCAGAAGCAGAAGAGGATTCGGTTGGGTTGTTTTTTGCGGAGGTGGCAAACAGGATGCTGACACAGGCAACTACGACCACTGCTGCAAGGATGGTGATAATGGATGCTTTTTTCATCTTCATAATAGCACGAATCCTTTCTTCAATGGCGTTCCTGCCAAAACCACTGGCGAATGAAGCAAAGCCGCTTTTCTGCTCCTCCATATCGATGAGGGCAAGCGCATAATCTGAGCGCCTGTTTCGCCCCAAAAGGTGCAGAACAGTTTCGTCACAGGAAAGTTCGATGTCACGGTTAAACAACAGGTACATCACCCAAACCAGAGGGTTCATCCAGTGGATGCACAGCGCTGCAGTCAGCAAAATTTTGGTTACGCAGTCAAATCGGCGGATATGAACCCATTCATGGGTGAGGATAAAATTCAAGGTGGATGGGGGCTGTTTCAAGCTCTCTTTTGGGAGCAGGATGACCGGACGGAAGATACCGTAGGTCAGCGGTGTGTGGATGCAGTCATATTGGCGGATTGTGATATTCCGGCGCAGCTGATGGGAAGAAAGCCACTCATTTACAAACTCATTCTCTACCGGTAGCGACATCCGAAACTCCCGAATACCTCTCCAGTAATTGATGCCAAAGAAAGCAGCGATTACACCGATTCCGATACCCCAGATTGTCGGGAGCATATCGAAAAAGATTTCGGAAAAGGATTTGCTTGGTTTTACTTCGACATATTCAATATCCGTATCAGGAATCGGCGTCATTTCAAATTGGGTTGAATTTTCCACCACTTCCGAGCGGGTTTGCTCAGGCACAGCCGAAACAGCATCTTCTTGTGGAGAAGCATTCTGCAAGACTTCGGATGGAATTTCCAGAACAGGTTCTGATGTGGATTGAGACTCCGTTATTTCCTGTACTTCCTGATGGACAGCCTTAGGAACATCAGGGCTAATCCATGAGTAGATGCTCATGACCGATGGAATCGAAAACGGGATCAACAATCGCAGCAGAGCAATCCACCATAGCACCAGAAAGGTCTTTTTGGGAAATCGTTCAATGGTCAAAGCGCGCAGAATGATGATGGCGACAATCATCAGCGCAGCTGACAGGCTCATTTGGACAAGGCTCATACAAGCGCCTCCTTATGCAGCAAATTTTTGAGGGAAATTAGTCGTCGAGTTCTCCCACGATATCGCGCAGTTTTTTGATCTGTTCGGAAGAAAGCTTTTTCCTTCCAAGCAGGGCAGAGAACAGCTTGTCCGCCGAACCGTCATAAATTTTGTCGATCAGCTCGTTAGTCTGTTCTTCCTGAATTTCTTCCTTTTTGACCAGAGCGTGGCACATGAAATTTGGTTCCGAGCGTTCGATAGCGCCTTTTTTGATGCATCGTTTGATAAGGGTATAGGTGGTGTTCATGTTCCAGCCGATGTCTTCTTTGAGTACATCTGAGATATGTTTAGCGGTACAGTCGCCTTCGTTCCAGAGGACACCCATTACCTTCAGTTCCGAGTCAAATAATTTTCCGTCCATAAGATTTCTCCTTTTCTGAATCTTTTCGTTAGAGCAAAACAAAAGTTTTTGATCGAACTTTTTACAAAAAGTTCGTGGGGGTACGGGGGTGAAACCCCTGTGACACTTCATAAAAAAACAAATAAAACGTTCGTGGCAGGATGCCGTTTTGGTGCTGCCGCACGTCAGTGCGCAAAGGTAAAACCTTTTACTTTTTCTCAAGTAGCTTCCTGCCATTAGTCCCACAAGACTGGAGTAGTTTCTATGTCTATACACTACCACAGTCTTGTGGGAAAGTCAATACACGACTCTGGTAGTTTGAACAAAAAATAGACTTTTGTAAAATCCACACAAAAATACAAAGAAAACCTTGACAACTGAAAAAGGGGTGCTATAATGGGTGAAGATATGTGTCAAGACACCTATCAATCAAAAGAGCAACCTGTGTCAATTAAGGGAGGATTTTTTATGAGAAGCAGAACAAACACCTATCAGCTGGCATTGACCGGAATGTTGATTGCCATTGGAATTGTAATTCCGATGTTTTCTCCAATTAAGGTTGTAATCGAGCCAGCTTCCTTTACGCTTGCAAGCCATGTTGCAGTATTTATCGCAATGTTTATTTCTCCATCCATGGCGGTAGCAGTATCGCTTGGAACTACATTGGGCTTTTTCCTGGGTGGTTTTCCGCTGACTGTTGTACTGCGCGCGCTGACCCACGTCGTCTTTGCACTGGTGGGAGCGCTTTACCTGCAAAAGAGAGATTATGCACCGATTGCTTCGGTCAAATCCTCCCTGCTGTTTTCGCTGTGTATCGGTATCCTGCACGCAGTATGTGAGGTTCTGATTGTGCTTCCATTCTATGTAAATGGTTCGATGCCGCAGGCAAACTACGACAAGGGATTTTTTGTGTCGATCTTCCTGCTGGTAGGTGTCGGCTCGGTCATCCACAGCATGGTGGATCTGTCCATTTCGATCTGGCTGTATAAACCAATTCAGGCAATTTATGGCAGATTGGGAGCAGCACAGCACGCATAAAATGCGATACGGGAATTTACAAAAACAGGAGCGTTCGTCAAAGACGAACGCTCCTGTTTATTTTGTTATATAGAATTAGTCTGCTGTAATACATTGGCTGTGCGCCAAACCATATCCAGCTTCCAGCTGGCACTATAAGGTGTTCAAAACTTCCAGTGTCTTGGAGAACAGACTTGTTACACGCTGGGCAGCGGGAGAGTTTGGATAATCGACGATTGGCCGATTGTGGTTGACTGCACGGATAACCAGCGGATCAAACGGAATTTCTTCCAGTACCATCAGCTCATGCTCGGCACAGTAACGATAAATGTCCTGTGTAAATTGAGGAGCGGTGTCCGAGCGGTTGATGCAGGCAACAGCGGGAACACGCAGCTGACGGACTGTTTTCAGGATGCGGGTAAGGTCGCTCAGCCCTGACAGGGAAGGCTCCAGGACTAAAAGCACCAGATCCACACCGGCAACCGAAGAAATGATGGGGCAGCCAATGCCGGGAGAACCGTCGATGACTGCAATTTCAGCATTTTCTCCGTAGGTGGAAAGATTCTGCTTAACCATATTGATGGTTTTTCCGGTTGCACCGGCACCTGGCTTTAAGGAAGCGGTGGAGAAAACCCCATATTCGGTGGCAGAAACACTGTAGCTTCCTGTGCTGGTTTCTGCCAGATGAACCGCCTTTTCCGAGCCGGAACCAATCGGACAGACCAGTTCGCAAACACCGCAGCCTTCGCACAGATAAGGGTTAACTACGCCGTTTTTCATCGCACCAAAGCGGCAGTGCTGTTCGCACAGTCCGCAGTGGGTACACAGACTTTGGTTAATGACAGCACGTTTGCCAAAGCAGGTTTTTTGCGAAAGCATGGTTTGTCCTTCGGAAAAGATCAGATGCAGGTTTGGCACATCGACGTCACAGTCGGCAAAACAGGTCTTGTGCTGTCCTTTGAGCAGGGAAATAAAGGAGGAGGCAATGGTGGTTTTACCGGTGCCGCCCTTGCCGCTTAAAATCAAAAGCTGTTTCATTAAAATACCTCCCTGTCCTGAACAGAATCTGGATGGGACTCCAAGCGGGGACCGAGCAGAGCCTGCGCATTTTTGAGGATTTTTTTGAAGATCCTGCTGTATTCTGCATCCTTTGCAGCGAGCTGACCGCTGGCATTGATGCGAGCAAGCTCGGGGGAAAGGGGAATCTCTGCCAGAACTTTGATGTTATGTTCTCGGCAGAAGGTTTTGATATAGTTGCGGGTATCCAGTGATTTGTTGATGACGATGCCGAAAGGCTTGTTATATGTATTGAGAAGGTCAATACATATGCGCATATCATTGACACCGAATACAGTCGGTTCGGCAACCAGAATACACAAATCTGCCTCCACAATCCCCTGAACGACATGACAGGAATTGCCGGGAGAGCAGTCCATGACCAGGTTAGGCAGATGGCGCGTCTGGTCAATCATCCGACGGATGATGGCACTGCCCTGCATCTGACCGGGATTGAGACTGCCCGAATAAACCCGGACATGCTCAAAATTTCCGGAAGAGATGGAACCGATGTTGTAGGGAACCTCCTGAATGGCCTTGTTTGGACAAACCAGAGCGCAGCCGCCGCAGTTGTGACACAGATGGTCAAACAAAAGGATCTGTTTTCCGGTAAAGCTCAGCGCATGAAAGGCGCAGAAGTTCATGCAGGCGCGGCATCTGGAGCACTTTTCATGCAGAATGGATGGAATAGGCATATCCACCGGCTCTACCACTGGATTTTCAATGGGAAGATAGAGGTGGCCGTTTGGGACCTCTACATCGCAGTCCAAATAGACTGCATCTTGCTGAATATAGGAAAGGTTAACGCTGACAAAGGTTTTTCCGGTGCCGCCTTTGCCGCTGAGGATGGCTATTTTCATGTTTGGATGATTCCTTTTACAAATATTGTAATTTTTCACATGATACTGATTGGATAGATTTATTCTATCGACTGCTGAATAAAAAAGACCTGCCGCTTGAGAAAACGGCAGGCCTTTTAAATGTTCTGCTGAAAATGCAGCAAATAGAAATCTAGAGCAGTGACAGTTTACCTGCAAAAAACAGCTCCAGATTTTCTGCCGCGCCGGATGCAGCAGCATGATAGACTGTGATGTTGCCGGCGGACAGCAGACGCATGGCGTTTTCACCGCATCGATTGCTGATCAAAACATCAACACCATGGTCAATCATCAGTTGGGCAGCCTGAATGCCTGCACTCTGCCCAAAAAGAAAGGTAGATTCCAGAAAAGAACCTTGATTGGTTTCAGAATCAAAAAGGTAAAAAAAGGGAGATCTTCCAAAGATGGAAGAAATGGGAGAATCGACGCGTGCCTGTTCGACAGGGATGACAACTTTCATCAGAAGACTCCACAGAAGAAAATTACTCTTCGAATTTGCGGTTTGGCAGTGCGATCAGCTGATCAGCAGCCTCGCTTAAATATTCTGTCGGCATCTGGTCGATCTTACCTTCATCGCACAGAGCAGCAAGGTTTGGATCGATCGGCATACGGCCCAGAATTGGCAGACCGGTTTCAGCAGCAACCTCTTCGAGTTTGCTCTTGCCGAAGATTTCGATCTTTTTGCCGCAGTCGGGACATACCAGATAGCTCATGTTTTCCACGATACCAACAATCGGTACGTTCATCAGTTTTGCCATCTTGCAGGCTTTTTTCACGATCATCGATACCAGATCCTGAGGGGAGGTAACGATAACGATGCCATCTACCGGAATGGACTGGAATACAGTCAGCGGAACATCGCCTGTGCCTGGCGGCATATCGATGAACATATAGTCTACTTCGCCCCAGACAACATCGGTCCAGAACTGTTTTACAGTACCTGCGATAACAGGACCTCTCCATACAACTGGATCATCAGTATGTTCCAGAAGCAGGTTTACCGACATAACTTCCATGCCGTTGTTGGTGAGTCTTGGGTCGATACCAAGCTCGGTACCGCTTGCGCGGCCGGTAATGCCGAACATCTTTGGAATGGAAGGACCGGTGATATCTGCATCCAGAATAGCGGTGGCAAATCCACGGCGCTGCATCATAACTGCCAGGGAAGCGGTGACCATCGATTTGCCGACGCCGCCTTTACCGCTGACAACACCAATTACCTTTTTAATATGGCTGAGGTGGTTTTCCGGTTCGAGCAGGCTCTGAGGTTTGGAACAGGAGCCCTTGCTGTGACAGGAAGCACAGTTGCCGGAGCAGCCGGTTGATTCACTCATTTGATTCATCTCCTAAAAAAAATTACGGTACATAATAAAAACCGTTCATAAAGATGCAATATTGCCCTCAAAAAGAGCATATCCATACCTTTTTATTATAACCTTTTTTACAGCATTGTGCAAGGGAAAAGGCGGGGACTAAAACCCCATTCCCTGTAAAATTTCCTGTGCTTTGCAAAAATCCTGCCGCGGCACATAGATTTCCTCGCCCTCGCTTGAGTTTCCTCGCAGAAGATTTAACATCCCGGCGTTTCCAAGGTCACGCTTATGAACCGGAATATTATTTTCTTTCATGGCAGCAACGATCATCTCTGCCTGAAAATTATCCGGTACAGTACACAAGAGAACAAGATCCATTTGACACACTCCTTTTTGCCCAAAAGTAGAAAACAGGCTGTTTAGTGATTTTATTCTAACAGAAAGTAATTGCCCGGGACAACCACTCTGCGTACAAAATTTTTCTTAAAAACAGGACTTGCCGGGACTAAGAAAATTGCCTATAATGAAACTAACAGAGAATCTTTTTAAAAAAAGATAAAATTGGAAGGGAAGAAACGTTATGAAACACATTCTGCTCATTGCGACCGGCGGAACGATCGCGTCTGAAGACACCGAAAATGGTCTTGCTCCACAGATTTCCTCGGAAAAACTGTTGGACTATGTACCGGCAGCGCGCGAATTTTGTACCATCGACGCAGTTCAGATTCTCAACATTGACTCGACCAACATTCAGCCTGAAAATTGGCTTTTGATGGCCCGCACTGTTAAGGATAACTATGAAAAATATGATGGCTTTGTCATCTGCCACGGAACCGATACCATGGCATACACCTCTTCGGCACTGTCCTACCTGATTCAGAATTCGCCAAAGCCGATTATCATCACCGGTGCCCAGAAACCAATTTCCATGGAAATAACCGATGCAAAAACAAACCTGCTCGATTCACTGCGCTTTGCAGCCTGCCCGGATGCACATGGAGTATGCATCGTATTTAACGGTAAAGTAATTGCCGGAACCCGTGCAAAGAAACTGCAGTCCAAGAGCTTTAATGCATTTGACAGCATTAATTTCCCGGTACTTGCAACCATCCGCAACAACAAGATTGTCCACTATGTAAAAGAAAGCTGCCCATGCTCCTATCCAGCATTTTACATCGACATCAATCCAAGAGTCTTTCTGCTGAAACTGATTCCAGGCATGGACCCGGAATTTCTGTCCTGGATCGGTGAGCACTATGATGCAGTGATCATCGAAAGCTACGGTGTGGGCGGACTGCCAAGCGTTGAGCACAAGGATTTCCTCAAGGCAGTGGACAAGCTGATCGCAGACGGAAAGATCGTTGTTATGAGTACACAGGTTATGTACGAGGGAAGCGATATGGAGGTCTATGAGGTCGGACATGTTGCAAAAGAGCGTTATGGCCTGATCGAAGCGTACGATATGACACTGGAAGCAACTGTTACCAAGCTGATGTGGATTATGGCACAGACCAAAGATCCGCAGAAGATCAAGGCAATGTTCTATACTACCATCAATCACGACATTCTGTTCCAATAATCAGGAGCAGAGGATCTGAACAAACCAGCCTGTTCAGATCAATCAGTCCAGACAAAGGAGGGAAAAGCGATGACAATTCAGGGGCAGAGCCTGAAATCACAGAAGGAAGAAAAAAGAATCAGGATGATACAGGCGGCATACGAACTGTTCTCGGAAAAAGGGGTGTATAAGACAAGCATCGACGATATTGCAAAATCTGCCGGTGTTGCCAAAGGAACCTTTTATCTCTACTTTGCGGACAAGACCGAAATTTGGGAAGCGGTTGTGGTGGATATCAGCAACCGGATTCTCACTCAGGCAAAAAAGGAACTGGAAAGGAAAAGTCTGCCTGACATGATCGAGCGCATCTTGTTTGTAGCGGATTTTATCATCGAGCATTTTAAGAAAAATCTGGATGATCTGAAAATTGTTCAGCGCAATTTTTCCTGGCCGCTGGTACTGCGCAAGATGAATGAGGCACAGGATAATACGCTGCTGCAGATGTTGGAACAGTGCTTTTGCAGCCCGTATCTCAGCCGCTATACCATTGAGGAAGCGTATCGGATGATGTTTTTGATCGTGGAGATGGTTGGTTCCATCTGTTACACCTCGATCCTGCTGGAGCAGCCGGCACCCATCGATCAGATGAAGCCGGTACTGTTCCATACGATACGGAAAATATTGATTTAACACAAGAAAGGTTCGGGTCAGATTCCCGAACCTTTCTTTTCAGAAGGGAGAAGAACATGGAACAATCACAGCATCTTTGCCGCCTTTGTCCCAGAAACTGCGGGGTGGACCGCAGCAGACAGACCGGATTTTGCAAGGCAGGCGACAAGGTAAAGCTTGCGCGTGCGGCGCTGCATTTTTGGGAGGAGCCCTGCATCAGCGGAGAGGAAGGCTCGGGAACGGTATTTTTTTCGGGCTGTCCGCTGCAATGCGTGTTCTGCCAGAACCACCAGATCAGTGCTGAATGCTATGGAAAAGAAATCAGCATCGAGCGCCTTGCCGAGATTTTTCTGGAACTGCAAGATCAGGGAGCAAATAACATTAACCTTGTGACAGGTGGGCACTTTGTGCCGCAGATTGTCCAGGCGTTGGATATGGTGCGAAGAGATTTAAAGATCCCTGTCGTTTATAACAGCAGCGGCTATGAAACGGTGGAAACGCTGCGGATGCTCAAAGGCTATGTGGATATCTATCTTCCGGATATCAAATATTTTTCCCCGGAACGCAGCAGACGGTATTCCCATGCACCGGATTATTTTGAGGTAGCTTCTAAAGCAGTGCAGGAGATGTTCTCGCAGGTGGGAGCGGTGGAATTTGACGAGAGAGGAATGCTCACAAAGGGCATTATCGTGCGTCACATGGTCATGCCAAATGGCGTAGAGGACAGCATGGATATTCTTACCTGGATTGCGGAAAACCTGCCGCTGGATGATATTTTAGTCAGCGTGATGAGCCAATACACCCCATTTTATAAAAGTGCCGAGTTTCCAGAAATCAACCGCCGGCTGACACAGGAGGAGTATGACAGGGTGCTCGACTGGATGGAGTGTATGGGAATAGAGGATGGATTTGTGCAGGAATTAAGTTCGGCAAAAGAGGAATATACACCAGACTTTTCCCTTCAGGGAGTGTAGAGCACGTAGAGATTGTCACGATATAGGAGTTTGGTATTTTATTTGTGGGAAAGAAGGATTTGATATGATAACACAGGTGAAAAAATGGGTGACAGACCATCCAGTCTGGTTTGCCATTCTATTTTTTATCTTTTATTTTACCGGATTTTTTACATTAGAGCATCTTGTGACCGAGCCGGTATATCTGCTGCACTGCGGCTTGGATGATTTGATTCCATTTAATGAGTGGTTTATTTTTCCGTATGCGTCCTGGTTTGGGCTGATCCCGTGGGCGCTGATCACCTTGCTTTTGTTTGACCGGAAAAACTATTTTTATCTGTGCGGCGTGATGTTTTCGGGAATGGCGCTGTGTCTGCTGCTTTATCTGATTTTTCCAAATGGGGTGGATCTGCGTCCGCAGAGCATTGAATCGAGCAATCTTGCAGCGACCTTTGTACGGATGATCTGGATGACGGACACCTCGACCAATGTCTGCCCGTCCATTCATGTTGCCAGCACCTTCGCAATTTTTCTGGCGGTGCAGCGCAGCAGAATCTGGAAGCACAGAAAGCTTGTAGTTGGAATCTGCGGTGTGCTCACCGTGATGATCTGCTTGTCCACCCTGTTCTTGAAACAGCATTCGGTGATTGATGTTGTGTGTGGAATTGCACTGAGTACAGCGCTGCATTTTGTTTTTCGCCGCACAGGAGAAAGAGAACAGGCTGTTTTGTGCAGATTGGGCGAGAACGAAGGGTAACTGGAAAATAGAGATGGTGCATATCCTGATAAGAGAGGATTACAGCAAACTGTGATACAGAAAGCAGAAAGGAGTCACCATCTTTATGAATTTTTGTTGTTGTAATAACTGCGGATGTTTTCCGGTGTATCCCTGTCCGGTCCCCGGCCCGACCGGAGCAAGAGGTCCTGCCGGTCAGGCTGCAACTATAACGGTTGGCACAGTGACGACGGGAGAACCGGGCACCGATGCCACTGTCGTAAATTCCGGAACACCGCAAAATGCCGTACTTAACTTTACTATTCCGCAGGGAAGCTCCGCGTCGCAAAACTTGGAGCGTTTTCTCACCACCGATACCCCAGCCCAGCCAATCAACTCCGGAGAGGCACTGACCTTCTTTAACAATCCTTTGTCATTGGGAGACTCTGTGACACATACTCCGGCGAGCAGCGACATTGTGATTGAAAAACCGGGAATCTATCTGGTGTCCTTCCATGGGACAGTAGGGCTTCCGAGCACTTCATCTGGACCAGTTCCAAGCTTAATCTATCTGACGCAGGACGGAAAAAACGTGGACGGCGCCTCGGTACAGACCAGCTTGAATCAGGGAGGAAGCTACACAGCAGTGGCATTCAGCATCCCGATTGAAGTTACCAGTGTGCCATCTGTTTTGCGGATTGTATCGGAACAGGGAGGATTGTTGTTCAGCAACATCTCCTTTTCAGTGGTTCAGCTGGGAGATAATCCGGCATCCAATTAAAACAGAAGAATTTGGATTAAAACAAAAAGGAGTTCACAGCTTTATGCTGTAAACTCCTTTTTCACTTGTTATGTAAAAGCCTATGAAATCCCGCAGTTTTTTGAAGAAAAGAAAAAGCAGTTCGTAATGTTACGAACTGCTTTTTGGTCGGAGTAGCGGGACTTGAACCCACGGCCTCTTGGTCCCGAACCAAGCACGCTACCAAACTGCGCTATACCCCGAGATAGTACAAATCCCAATCTATAAAGATTGGGATTTGATGGCTGCCCGACTAGGATTTGAACCCAGACAAACAGAGTCAGAGTCTGTCGTGCTACCCTTACACAATCGGGCAATGTATTGTGTGTTATTAAGCTGTGTTGTCGTTGACAACGTATATTATTATACTCGCTTCTTTGAAAATGTCAATAGCCTTTTTGCAATTTTTTCAAATTTTTTCTCAAAAAATATTTTTCCTGTTTTCAAACGATTTTTCCTGGAATATTTCTTAAAGAAATTGTAAAAATATTGGTAGAACCCCTTGTAATAATACTAAAATAGTGTATAATAAGGGCGTGAGGAGAATTAATCCGAAACAAAAATGTATAATCACCTTTTTAAGGAGGAAATGATATGGCAGTATTACATCTTAATCCAGAAAATTTTGAACAGACAGTATCCAATGGTAAGGTCATGGTAGATTTTTGGGCACCATGGTGTATGCCATGCCAGTCCCTTCTTCCGACCATTGATGCGCTGGGTGAGGAACTGGAAGGCAATGTAACCGTTGCAAAGGTCAACGTTGATGAAAATAAAGCTCTCGCAGTAAAATTCCGCGTTATGAGCATCCCGACTGTAATCTTCTTTGTGGATGGCGTGGAAAAAGAACGTCTGGTTGGAGCTTATCCAAAAGAAAAATATCTGGAGATCATCAATAATCTCTAATCCAAGAAATCAGTTACCCCCGCCTTTTTAGGCGGGGGTATTTTTTTCCAGAAAGCGGACAGAATAAAGATAAAAACAAAATCTCTTTGTAAAACGAGGTGAAGGTTTGATACCGATTATTCTGTTGGGGGAAAAGGACGACAGTGCTGTTTGTGATGCACTGTATCTTCAGTTAAACCAAAACTGCGCAAAGGTAAGCGAAAAGGATTTTTGCTGGAACCAGCATGCGGATTTTTTGCTGGTGGATTCCGTACAGACCAATTTTCTGGATGCAGGCGGCGGACTTGTTATATTAAAAGAAAGCTTTTGCAGACATCATGCACCCAAACATCTACTGCACGCAACCTGTATTTTCTTAAGTCAATGCAGCCAAGCCGCTGAATTTGCTTCGGAGTGCGGACTTGCCTGTCTTGCCTGCGGCGGAAGTTTTGATGCGCTGAGTTTTTCGAGCATGAAGGAACAGATGGTGCTCAGTGTACAAAAGGAGATCCGGCGGCTAGATGGAACGCAGGCTGCAGCGGGGGATTTTCCGCTATCCTTAAAGGCAGGTCAAGAACAGGACAGCAATTCCCTGCTTCTCTGCGCAGCAGCATTGCTGATGATTCAACGATTATAAAAGAGAAAAATTACCAGAAAAAACAACACATAATCATTTTGCTGGATGCCATACTATTACTGCAAACGCAAACAGCGGTTTTGAAAACAGGCAGAACCGCACAATGAAGAAAAAGAAAAAATTAAGGAGTGTATTTTCAAATGGCAAGTTATAACAAAAATTCCAGCAATAGATTGGTAGTTCCAGAGGCTCAGGAAGCAATGAACAAGTTCAAGATGGAAGCTGCAAACGAAGTTGGCGTTAACCTCAAGGAAGGTTACAACGGTCATCTGACCTCCCGTGAAGCTGGTTCCGTCGGCGGCCAGATGGTTAAAAAGATGATCGAAGCTTACGAAAACTCCATCAAATAAGCTCATAAACAGATCAATGCAGATAAAAAAGAGGAAGGCAACAGCCTTCCTCTTTTTGCTTAGTGGATATTTAATACCTTGTTGTAGTAGGTTTCTTTATATTGATTATAAAGATCGGAATAATATTCGCTCAGCCCCTGATGCAGGATTCGGCGATATTCGTGGCGGTCGATATTGTGGTTTTTCGCAGCCTCATTGATCAGGCACATACCGATATTAGCACAATGATCGGCGATTCGTTCATAGTTAGAAAGGGACTCGATGTAAGGGAAGGCAGCATCGACGGTGCATTTACCTTCTTTCAGGCGCTCGATGTGGCGCTCCTTGAGAGTCTCTTCCACGATGTCGACAACCTCTTCCAGCGGTTCAATGCTGTTGGCAATCGAAATGTCCTGTTCAGTAAAGGCATGGATTGCCTTGGTGATGCATTCGCTGACCGCATCGCTTAAGGTTTTGATCTCTTCCAAAGCGGAAGCAGAGAAGCTGCTGCCGGAACTGTACAGCCGTTCTGCACATTCCTGAATGTTAATAGCATAGTCTCCCATACGTTCAAATTCGCTCTGAATCTGGAGCAGCATGGAAACCTGACGGCTTTCCGTGTCGCTGAGCTGACCTTCGGAAAGGCGGATCAGATAGGTGCTGACACGGTCTTCCAGACGGTCAATGGTGTTTTCTTTTTCGCGGATTTTCTCGACCAGTTTGGTGTCATAATCGGCAAAGAGAGAGGTGACACGCCAGAGATTGCGGGAAGCAAGCTCGCCCATTTTGACAACACAGCGGGATGCATGGTCGATAGCAAGACCAGGAGAACGAAGAAAACGTTCATCCAAAGTAGCAGAGGACATATCCTGATCGTCTGCGTCGGTCTCCTTGTCGCCATGGATGAAGGTCAGAGCCAGTTTTTCCAGCAGTCCTGCAAATGGAATCAGAAGGATGGTAACGGTAATATTAAAGATGGAGTGGAAGTTTGCGATGTCGTTGCTGGTGATTGGATTGTTCCAGAAGGAGAATCCGATGGTATACTGGAAAGCATAAACACCGAACAAAAACAGAAGTGTACCAATAATATTGAAGCTCAGGTGCACAAATGCGGAACGTTTTGCATTTTTAGAAGCGCCGATCGCTGCCATGATTGGGGTGATACAGGTGCCGATATTCTGACCCAGAATAATCGGAATCGCAGAAGCAAAGGTGATTTGTCCGGTAGAGGTAAGTGCCTGAAGGATACCGATGGATGCGGCAGAACTCTGGATAATAGCGGTGACGCCGGCACCGGCAAGAACACCGAGAACAGGATTGGAGAAGTTTTGAAACAGTGCGATAAATTCAGGAACTTCTTCCAGTGGAGCAACAGCGTCGCTCATCTGGAACATACCGAAAAACAGGATGCCAAATCCCAGCAGAATCTGTCCCAGATCTTTTTGGGAGGCTTTCTTTCCTGCCATAAAGAGGATGATACCGATGATCGAGACGATCGGTGCCCAGGAGGTTGGTTTTAAAAGGTTGATGATAAAGTTGTCGCTTTGAATGTCCATCATACTCAAGATGTGGGCGGTGATGGTGGTTCCGATGTTGGCACCCATGATGACACCAATTGCCTGTTTGAGCTTGATGATGTTTGCATTAACAAGACCGACGACGATGACGGTGGTGGCGGAAGAGCTCTGTACCGCTGCGGTGACCAGTGCACCAAAAAGCACCGCTTTGAAGATGTTGCTGCTCATTTTTTCCAGTGTACGTTCCAAACGACCGCCCGAAGCCTTTTCAAGACCGGTACCTAACAGGTGCATTCCATAGAGGAAGAATGCAAGGCCGCCTAAAACGGAAACGATGATACTGAAATAGTCCGTACTGTACATGATTTGACCTACCTTTTTGTTTTTGTCAGGAAAGAGTTTTACGCATCCTTTACGCTTTATTTACTTAGATTTTACATTAAGGCGACAAAACCACCCAAAAGCAGAGTTGCAGCCTATACTTTTTTATTATACCATTAGGTCAGGAAGAATGTACAGTAGAAAAGCATCTATCAAAACGGAGATTTATCGAAGTGTGATGGAGAGAATTTTGTCAAAAGTTATCATTTTATGACGTGTTCCTGTAATTTTAATATCAAAAACAAAACAGGCAGAAAAAAGCGGGGAGAGGCAGAATGGGGGATTTGAGTGAAGATAGAGATTTTGTTGTCTATTTTGCCGAAAAATAATCGAATAAATTTTGAAGGTTGTCTCGAAAATATTTTGTTTTTGTTTAAGATATACAAAAAATGGTGAGGGTAAGCGTAGGAGAGGGCAGCGGAAGAGGAATCAGATCGCGGAGAAGAAAGCAGGAGAATCACAGCTGCACGATTCTTGGCAGTATAACAGTATGGGGTGGAACGGAGAAGGAAAAGGGGGTGTTTTGCCTCAAAAAAGCAAGCAAAAAAGCAGTAAAAATGGCTTAAATAAAGGAAAAATGAATGAAAGTATGAGAGAAAGACTAACGCGGCGGCAATGTTTTTGGGTTTTGTTGATTTTATTTTTGATAAACAGGCAGAACAGAGAGGGCATTGTGCAGGTTGCTGTTATTTTTTTATCATTTTGATAAAATGCACAAAAAAGGCTTTTTTAAAAATTTTGACAATTCATGAATTAAATATTAACATGGATGGGTAAGATAACATCCTGTTGCGGATGTTATAAAATGTTATATTTATGTTATAAAAGAAGGGAATGGAAACACATGGATTTAACAATCCTGGCTCCTATTGGAGCAGTGCTGGCTTTACTGTTTGCTATTTTCCAGGCAAAGAAAGTCATGAGTGAGGACGAGGGTACTGACCTGATGAAGTCCCTGTCCCAGAAAATCCGCACCGGTGCTGATGCTTACCTGAAAAGACAGTACAAGAGCGTAGCTATTGTATTCGTTGTTCTGGTAATCATCTTCGCTATCCTGGCTGCATTTGGTCAGGTAAACACTTTTGTTCCGGTTGCATTCGTAACAGGCGGTGTATTCTCCGCTCTGTCCGGCTACTGCGGCATGAAGATTGCTACTGCTGCTAACGCAAGAACTGCTAACGCAGCTCACCACAGCCTGAACAAAGGTCTGAAGGTAGCATTCTCCGCTGGTTCCGTAATGGGCTTTACCGTAGTTGGTCTGGGCCTGCTGGATACTTCCATCTGGTTCTACATTCTGAAAATGGTTTACGGTGACAACGCACAGGCAATCGCTTCCGCTCTGGTTACCTTTGGTATGGGTGCTTCCACCATGGCTCTGTTTGCTCGTGTAGGCGGCGGTATCTTCACCAAAGCTGCTGACGTTGGTGCTGACCTGGTTGGTAAAGTTGAAGCTGGTATCCCAGAAGACGACCCGAGAAACCCTGCAGTTATCGCTGACAACGTAGGCGACAACGTAGGTGACGTTGCTGGTATGGGTGCTGACCTGTATGAATCCTATGCAGGTGCAAGACTTTCTTCCATGGCTCTGGGCGTTTCCGCTGGCCTTGGCTTCCAGGGTATGATGATCCCAATGGCTCTGTGTGCTCTGGGTATCTTCGCTTCCATTATCGGTTCCTTCTTTGTTAAGACAGAAGAAGGCGCAGATCAGAAGAAACTGCTTGGTTCTCTGAGAAAAGGTACTTACATCAGCTCTGTTCTGGTAATCATTGCTGCCTTTGTTCTGATCAAAGTTTCCGGTCTTGGCATGGGCCTCTTCGTTGCTATCATTTCCGGTCTGCTGGCTGGTGTACTGATCGGTTACTTCACCGAATACTACACCTCTGACTCTTACAAACCAACTCAGCATCTGGCTGAAACTTCCGAAACAGGTTCTGCTACCCTGATCATCGGTGGTCTGGGTCTTGGTATGAAATCCACTGCAATCCCAGCTGTTATCGTTGGTGTAGCAGTTCTGATCAGCTACTTTGTATCCGGTGGTGCAGAAAGCTTCAACATGGGTCTGTACGGAATCTCTCTGGCAGCTGTTGGTATGCTGTCCACTCTGGGTATCACTCTGGCTACCGACGCTTACGGCCCTGTTGCTGATAACGCTGGTGGTATCGCTGAAATGGCTGGCCTGGGCGAAGAAGTTCGTAACAGAACCGACGCTCTGGACTCCCTGGGTAACACAACCGCTGCTACCGGTAAAGGTTTTGCAATTGGTTCCGCTGCTCTGACCGCTCTGGCTCTGGTTGCTTCCTACATCGATCAGGTAAAACTGATTGCTCCAGATTATAACTTCGACCTGTCCGTTATGAACCCACCTGTACTGATCGGTCTTCTGATCGGTGCTATGCTCCCATTCGTATTCGCAGCTCTGACAATGGAATCCGTTGGCCGTGCTGCACAGAGCATCGTTGTTGAAGTTCGTAGACAGTTCAAATCCATCCCAGGTCTGATGGAAGGTACTGCTGAACCAGACTACAGAAGCTGTGTTGACCTGTGTACTAAATCCGCTCTGCACGAGATGGTTCTGCCAGCAGTTCTGGCTATCGTTGTTCCAGTTATCGTTGGTCTGATCATGGGCGTTGTTGGTGTAACTGGTATGCTGGCTGGTGCTACTGTTTCCGGTTTCGTTCTGGCAGTTATGATGTCCAACTCCGGTGGTGCTTGGGATAACGCTAAGAAATACATCGAAGCTGGCCACCACGGCGGCAAAGGTTCTGACAACCACAAAGCAGCTGTTGTTGGCGATACCGTTGGTGACCCATTCAAGGATACATCCGGTCCAGCTATCAACATTCTGATCAAACTGCTCTCCATGGTTTCCATCGTATTTGCAGCAGTTGTTGCTAACTTCTCTTTGATCAAATAAGTATCTTTTGATACTCCAAAAAACGGCATCCGTTCGGATGCCGTTTTTGTATATCAGGGAAAGGAGCAAAAAAGATGATTTATCTGTTTGGTGCAATCGCTTCGAGTGCGGCAGTATCGGCAGTGCTTCGGATTGGAGACAGAAAGTGTACAGGGAAATATTCCCGTTTTGCGATGAACTACCTTTCAGCGGCAGTGTTTGCGTTTTTGACTATGCAGTCCCGTAAGTTTGTACTGGATGGGTCTGGCATGTTTGCACTGGGATTGGGTGCAGTTCAGGGAATTTTATATCTGCTGAGTCTGGTAAGTCTGCAAAGTAGCATCCGGAAAAACGGCGTCATCCTTTCGGGAACTTTTGCGCGCTTAGGACTGATTATCCCGATGATTTTTGCAATCGTTGCCTTTGGGGAACTGCCGGGAGTATTGCAGACGATTGGTTTTCTGATTGCCTGCGCTGCAATCTGGATGATGCAGGTCAAAGAGGAAAAGAACAGCGATAAAAACTATTCGGGGTTGATTCTGCTTTTGGTAATCAGCGGCTTAACCGACAGTATGGCAAAAATTTTTGAGGAACTGGGCGACCGAAAGCTTGATTCCTGGTTTTTGCTCATTACCTTTATTGTAGCGTTTTTCCTCAGTGTCGGCATGATGATTTATCACAAGGAAAAGCTGGGAGTTTCGGAGATTGTGTACGGCTGCCTGGTCGGTATCCCGAACTATGGTTCGGTGTTTTTTCTGCTCAAGGCACTGACCTCTCTGCCAGCAGTGCTGGTCTATCCGACCTATAGTGCAGGAACGATTCTTGCCATCAGCCTGATTGGCGTTGCAGCATTTGAGGAACGTCCAAGAAAACGACAGTGGGTTGGACTGGGAATGATTCTGGTGGCTCTTGTGCTCTTAAATTTATAAAAAAAGGTCTGCATTTTGCAGACCTTTTTTAGCTTCTTGATTTTATCAGATACAGGGAATATACTGATAAAAGAGGTGGTATTCCTTGAAACGATGCATTGTAATATCTGGAATAGTAGAGAATAAAAAATCATAGCAGGAGGATTTTTCATGACTATTCCAGAGAAAAAAATTTATCCGCGTACTGGAGATACGCAGACCGTTTACCTTAAAAACGTTATTACGAACCCCAATATTATGGTGGGAGAATACACAATGTACAATGACTTTGTACATGACCCACGAATGTTTGAACAAAACAACGTGCTTTACCACTATCCGATTAACCATGACAAGCTTATAATTGGCAAGTTCTGTTCGATTGCCTGCGGAGCAAAATTTCTCTTTAACAGCGCAAATCATAAGCTTTCTTCGCTATCGACCTACCCATTCCCTCTGTTTTTTGAGGAATGGGGGTTGGAAAAAAAGAATGTCGCAGACAGTTGGGACAACAAGGGAGATATTGTTGTTGGAAATGACGTGTGGATTGGGTATGAAGCGGTCATCCTTTCCGGCGTTACAATTGGAGATGGTGCAGTGATTGGAGCCCGCGCCGTTGTAACAAAGGATGTTCCTCCTTATACCATTGTGGGTGGAGTTCCTGCAAAAACAATCAAAAAGCGTTTTTCTGAGGAGAGCATAAAGAAACTTCAGTCTATTCGCTGGTGGGATTGGCCAAAGGAAAAAATTGCCGAGAACATAACAGCAATTCAGTCCGGAAATATGGAACAATTAAAATGAAGAAAAAAGATGCTGCCATTATGGCAGCATCTTTTTTCTTCATTGAAGGGAAATTTATTTTTAACTCTATCACAGGACAAAATAGAAAAATCAGATACAGGTTAAGCTAATCCAAAGCGTGCGATATGCAGCGAATTTGAGCTGTTCAGAGATTCCTCGATGCGCAGGAGCTGATTGTATTTTGCGGTGCGTTCGCCGCGGCAGGGAGCACCGGTTTTAATCTGTCCGGCACCGCAGGCAACTGCAATGTCCGCAATACAGCAGTCTTCGGTCTCACCGGAACGGTGGGAGAGGATGGTTTTCCATCCTGCCCTCTGGGCGATCTGCACTGCTTCCAGTGTCTGGCTGAGCGTTCCGATCTGGTTTGGTTTAATCAAAACAGCGTTTGCTGCCTTCATGCCGATTCCCTCGCGAATGCGCTCTGGGTTAGTGACAAACAGGTCATCCCCCACAATCTGGATGCGGCTTCCCAGTCGATGGGTGATCTGGACAAAGGACTGCCAGTCGTTTTCTCCCAGCGGGTCCTCGATGGAACGAATGGGATACTTGGCACACAGACCTTCCCAATGAGCGATTAGCTCGGGGGCGGTGTAGGAAAGGTTGGATTTTGGCAGAGTATAGGGTTTGTCCGGCATGGATTCATCGGGGGACTGGGGAATTGGATTTGCCCACTCGGAAGCGGCGGCGTCGATCCCTAACACAAAATCTTCCTCCGGCATAAATCCTGCGCGGTCGATTGCCTGCATCAGCAGTCCAAATGCCTCATCTTCCGAACCGAGGTTTGGGGCAAATCCACCTTCATCGCCTACCGCGGTGCAAAGTCCCTTTTCTTTGAGGATCTCTTTTAAGCGATGGTAGACACGGCAGCATTGTTCCAGTGCCTGGGAAAAACTTTCTGCCTTGTGGGGAATGATCATCAGCTCTTGAATGTCCAGATTGTTGGAAGCATGCGCTCCGCCATTGAGGATATTCATCATTGGAACGGGAAGAATATTGGCATTGCTTCCTCCAAGATAGCGATAGAGCGGGAGACGATAGGAAATGGCGGCAGCTTTTGCACAGGCAAGCGATACCCCAAGCATCGCGTTTGAGCCGAGTTTTCTTCCCTGATCGTCAGCAAGTTCTGTCAAAATCTGGTCGATTTCCTGCTGGGCAGAAATGTTTTTCCCTTTGAGCGCAGGTAAAATGGTCTGTGTTACCTGTTCCACAGCCTGGGTCACACCTTTTCCAAGATAGAGCGAAGGGTCATTGTCCCGCAGTTCGGCAAGTTCATGTTCCCCGGTGGAAGCACCGGATGGGACAGCTGCTCTTCCAATGCTGCCATCGTTTAACACAACCACCGCTTCCAGTGTCGGATTGCCGCGGGAATCCAGAATCTGACGGGCTTTTATCGATTCAATCTGTCGTTTGTTCATAATGGGTCTCATCCTTTCGGAAAAATCTGAATTTTTTATCAAAAATAGTCTACCCAAAGGATTGCTTTTTATGACAACAGTCTTTTATAATGAGGATATAAGAAGAGCGAATGATTGACCGGACTTTAGCACAAAATAAGGGAGATGTCAGATAGAAAAGAAAGGTGTGGTAATCAGATGAAAAAAATGATTTCGATGATATTGACAGCTGCTTTGCTGCTGACCGCCTTTACCGGCTGCAGCAGGGAGGCAGAACCACAGAATACACAGCCTGAGCCACCGGTTGAACAGTCGGCGCCGGAAGTATCGGAAGAAGAACAGCCCGAGGTGCAGCCTGATGAGCAAGGGGAATCTCAGGAGAGAAACGACAGCCTGTCCGGTGAAAAAGAAGGCGAAGCTGAGGATGAGTTGAGCATGGAAAAGCCTTCCGAGCAGGAAGAAGCAGAAGAAACAAATCAGTCGGAAGAACAGCAGGAAGAGGAATCGACAGAACAGTCTGCCCAGACCCAAAGTGAGGTTGTGACCGAGCAGACCTCAGTACAGGGACTGGACACCACAAAACTTGGATGGGGTCCGGGCGGACCGGTCGATGAGGACAATCGCCCCAGCGGTGCAACCTCCTATCAGGAAAAATATGGTCAGTACGGTGCGGATTTTATCCGGGAAAATGAGAAAAAGATCTATCTTACCTTTGACGAAGGGTACGAGAACGGCTATACCGGCGCAATTCTGGATGTGCTGTTGGAAAAACAGGTGCCGGCAGTCTTTTTTGTCACCATGCCTTATGTTAAGTCCGAGCCGGAGCTGATTCAAAGGATGATTGACGAGGGCCACATCGTCGGCAATCACAGCGTCAACCATCCATCCTTCCCGGAAATCTCCACCGAGGAATGTAAGTCAGAAGTCATGGAGCTGCATGACTATATGAAAGAAAATTACGGCTACGAGATGAGCCTGTTCCGGTTCCCGATGGGCGAGTTTTCCGAAGCGGACTTAAGTGTCCTGCAGCAGCTGGGCTATAAGAGCGTGTTCTGGAGCTTTGCATACCGTGACTGGTTGGTGGACGATCAGCCTGACCCGCAGGAAGCCATCCAGACTATCGAGTCCAAGTGCCACCCTGGTGCAATCTATCTGCTGCACGCAGTGTCCAAGACAAACACGGAGATTCTCGGTCAGGTTATCGATGATCTGCGCGCGCAGGGATACACCTTCTGTGCCTATGAATAAATAAGAATCCAGAAAAAAGTACCCTTGTAAAGGGTGCTTTTTTTGTGCCGTTGAGCCTTGTAAATCTGAGTCAATCTGGTAAAATGAGCGTAAAGAAAATTGACCGGACAGTCAAAACAAAGGAGGAAAAGGATGGAGACAAAGCAAAAGGGCAGTCCTTTTTCCCAGCTGCCAAAGGAGAAGAAAAAGAGGATTTTGCAGGCAGCGATCGAAGTGTTTGCCCAAAACGACTACAAGCACGCTTCCACCGATGAGATTGCGTCCAGAGCAGGAATTTCCAAGGGACTGTTGTTCTATTATTTTCATGACAAAAAGACACTTTATTTCTATCTGGGTGAGTATCTGAAAAGGATGATCGAAAATCATCTGAAAAAAGAGGTGCTGATGGGGATTGACGACTTCTTTGACCTTCTCGATTATGGGATTGAAGGGAAGCTGAAGCTGTTTGAAAAGATGCCGTGGGTGCTGGAGTTTTCGGTTCGGATGTACTATAACACCGAGAAGGACATCAGCCCGGTGACAAAAAAATACATTGTCAGTATGACAAATCAAATGTACGACCTTTACTTTTCCCACATTGACACCAGTCGGTTTCGGGAAGGGGTAAGCCCCAGAGAGGTTTTGCAGACGCTGATCTTTCTCACCGACGGCTACCTGCACTGGCAGCTGATGAGCGGCGGGAAGATAGAATTAAAACCCCTGATGCAGGAGTATGCGCGCTGGAAACAGATGATGATAGGTTATGCTTATAAGGAGGAATATCAAAGATGAGCAAGACAATGATTGAGGTAAAGGATCTGACCTGTGACTATGGGCACGGGCGGGGCGTTTTTCATTTGAGCTTTGCAATCCAACAGGGAGAAGTCTTTGGGTTCCTTGGCCCCAACGGAGCGGGAAAGACAACGACCATCCGTCAGCTGATGGGCTTTGTCCGTCCGGACAGCGGAACAGTCCGGATTCTGGGAATGGACTGTTTTGCAGATGCCAGTAAAATCCAGAAGGAAGTAGGCTACCTGCCGGGAGAGCTAGCGCTGATGGAAGACATGAGCGGGATTGGATTTTTAAGGATGATGGCAGGAATCCGCAACATGAAGGATACTACCAGAATGGAAGAATTGATCCAGCTGTTTTCGCTGGATGCAGGTCAGAAGATCCGCCGCATGAGCAAGGGAACCAAACAGAAGGTTGGGCTTGTCTGTGCTTTGATGCACAACCCGAAGATTCTGCTTCTGGATGAACCGACCAGCGGCTTGGACCCATTGATGCAGAACCGATTTGCGCAGGTAATCCTGAAGGAGAAGGAAAAAGGAACAACGGTGCTGCTTTCCAGCCACCTGTTTGAGGAGACAGAACGTGTCTGTGACCGGGTGGCAATTTTGAGAGCGGGCAGACTGGTTGCGACCGAACCGATGCAGAAGCTGCACCGAAGGGTATATCAGCTGACCTTTTCCAGTGAGCAGCAGGCTGTTTTGGCAAGGGAGTGCTGGCAGGATGGAGAGGTCAGTCATAATGTGTGGACGGTGAGCCTTAAAAAGGAGCAGAGTCTGCAAAAGCTGCTGCAAACAGCGCTTGCATACGGGGTGTGCGACCTGAGAGAAAAGCAGGAAACACTGGAAGAAATGTTCCTGCATTTTTATGGGGAGGAGCAGAAAAATGGTTAAGACCTTGTTTGTTCGCAATCTCAAGACGATCTATAAACCGTGGATTATTTTCAGCGCCATTTTGACCATGTACATTACGGTCATCATTGGAATGTTTGACCCTGCGCTGGGGGAAAGCCTGAACCAGATGATGGAATCGATGCCGCAGCTCTTTTCCGCATTTGGAATGAACGCGCCGGGCAGCACCTTGCTTGACTTTATGGCAAACTATCTGTATGGATTTTTACTTATTTGCCTGCCGCTGATTCTGGAGCTGATTGCAGTCAACATCCTGATGGTTCGATACGTCGACCGCGGCTCGATGGCGTGGCTGCTGTCCAGCCCAAACAGCAGGACCAAAATCTGCCTGACCCAGGCACTCACACTGGTGGTATCGGTTGTGCTGCAGATGGGTTATGTAGTAGCAATCTCGATGCTTTATGCACAGATTCAGTTCCCGGATGAGCTGGATGGCGGAAAGTTTTTGATTTTGAATCTGGGACTTTTGGGGCTGCATCTGTTTTTGTCCGGACTTTGTTTCTTGGGAAGCTGTTTGTTTAGCGAAGCAAGATATGCGCTGGGATTTGGCGGTGGATTGAGCATTCTGTTTATTCTGATCCAGATGCTTTCGCAGGTAGGGGAAGACATGGAGTTCTTAAAATACCTGACACCGATGACCTTGTTTGACCCCAAAGCGATTGCAGCGGGAAATGGGGAATTATGGATGACAGTAGTGCTCTATCTGGGCGGTGCTTTGCTGTATGGACTGGGAATCATGATTTTTAGCAAGAAGGATTTGAGCTTATAAGAAGTTTAGTTTTCTCTTGCACGGCGAACCAGAAAGCCAATACAGCCACACACAAAGTCCCGCAGTTGGGAAAGGGTAGCGGACATATTGGGCGTAACGGTGGTAAAATTGCGCACGATCAGCAGTAAAATCAGCGAAAAAAGTCCAACCAGTGCGACAACGATCACCGAAAGATTTGGCCTGGTACGGGTATCCACAGCAGGCTTTTCCGAAAAAGATGGAGGAGAGGGAAACTCATCCAAAGAGGAGGAAGGCATCGGAGCAGAAAAACCGATCTGACCGGAAGGGATGTTTTCCGATGGCAGAGCAGAAGAAAGTGTCATTGGAGCAGGAGTGCTTTTTGCTTGGGTAGAAGGTGTTTCGACCTTGTCCTGACCACTTAAAAAGCTGCCGAAAATTAAAGCAGCGGAAGTGCGAACCACCACATCGATGGCGTTTGTGTCCGCAGTAAAGGTCTGGTCAAACAGCAGATTGAAGGCGGACTGAATCAGGAGCAAAAGCAGAAAAAGGATCAAAAAGCCATCGACCGGATTGATGAAAGGTTTTCGTTTTGGTGCCATGAGACCACTCCTCAGAATAGACTGTGTCATTCTATTCTGAAAAAGAGAAAAATGTGAGAAAGAGAAAAAGGTCAGTCCGAAAAATGGACTGACCTTTTTTAAAACAAACGAAAGGGGTAATTGTGCGGATGAATCCCTTGCCTTGACTACCATAGCATACTTCTGGTGCCGATTCTATCCCCAGTGCAGAAGATACAGTTTTTTTGCAGAAAAGAAGGAAGAAAAAGTTAGTTGCAATTTTCACTTCGGGTAAAAACATAGTAGTCGGTGTCAAAGCCGCCCCAGCGGTAGTCGCCGCTCTTCCACTCGATGATGAGATAGTCGATGCCGTCGATGGTACGGATTTCATAGGCGCAGGCACAGTGGTTAAATTTGCGCAGCAGATAGCCTTTGGTCCAGGTCTGTTTGTCGTCGCCGGAAATTTCACCTTCCCGATAGATGCTGGTGCAGCTTCCATTTGGGAAGAAGGTCACTTCAGACCAGTATGGGTTGCAGGTGCGGTGTTCTGGGTCAAACGCTTCTTTGGTTTTGCAGAAACTGTGCGCTTTCCAGCTGCCGACTAACCGTTCGTCCGGCACAAATGGAAGATTGAGGTCATCCTTTCGCGAAAGTTCGTCGGCAGAGCAGCGGTTATGGTCGACATTTTTGAGCACCAGAACGGTCGGATTGCCGCCATGGCAGTAATCGTAGGACTTGAAGGTGACAAACAGGTATTCCTCTCCGTTGTGCTGTTCCAGAACGTAAGGGTTTTGGGTGGTGGAAACACCGTCGTCAATCAGCAACATTCCTTTGGTCCAGCCGTAGCACCAGTAACGCTCACCATTTGGAAGGAAGTAGATTTCCCGGGCAAGAGTGTCATCATTTTGCAGGGGAAGGATATTTTGCAGAAAATCTTCTTTGGTTGCAAACTCTCCGATTGCTTCCCATTTTCCGATGACGGACGGGTCATTCTCAAAAGGAAGGTCGATTGTTTCGTGTGGAGTAAAAGAAGTGGTTTTCTTTAATACCTCACAGGAAACCATGTTGTCCGTTATTTCGAAGAAGGAGATGCGCTGATAGTTTTGTGCGGAAAGCTCCTGATCGAGGGTTCGATACAGCAGGGAAAGATCATCTGTATGCTGTCTTGAAAGGAATGCGGTATCCTTGCCGTTTTTACTGACAAATTGGATAGTTGGCATGAAATTACCTCCTGACATCATTTGCTGCGCCAGTTCAAGATCGTGCAGAGAGCGAAGAAGGGCTTCTCTTTTTTGCGCAAACAGCTGCAGGATCTCGGCATCACTTTTTTGCGCAGCAATCATTTTTTTAATTTCGTTTAGCTCAAATCCTGCCTGCTTGAGGCTGCGGATTCGGAAAAAGACGGGAATCTGTTCACTGGTATAGTAGCGGTAACCGGTAAACGGGTCGACATAATCGGGAAACAGCAGACCGGTTTTCTGGTAATAGTGCAGCAGCGAAATATTGGTGTGACACAACTGGGCGAATTCACCGATTTTCATAAAAAACCTCCGATATCATATTGCTTTGGTACCTTGCAACGTCAGTATAAACCTGAAGTTTGGTTGAGAGTCAAGAGGGAAAAAGAAATTTTAGGAGAAATTTTCATGTGTTGGAATCGACTCTGATTTTTGATAGAATAAAAATATTAAAAAGAGGAAAGGCGGATTTGTCATGCTTAAAATCATCAACACATCCGGACAGATCGACGACCTGTTTGATAAGGGAGCTTTTTCCCGCGACAAATGGAGAGAGTATATCAATTTAATCTATGAAGATTCGTCTCATCTGTTTGAGGATGAGGTAGAAGAATATATTGCAAGCGGAAAATATACCTTTGATCAGGACTTTTTGCCGGTCATTCAGGCAGTTTTTCAAAACCCGAAGTGGGATATTTTGCAGCAGTCCTTTCTGGCAGTGACCGACCATCTCAACGAGCGCATCATCCAAACCTTCCACAGGGGGATAGACGCTGATCTTGTTTTGTATCTGGGGCTGTGCAACGCTGCCGGATGGGTGACCAGCATCCATGGAAGAAATGTGATTTTGCTTGGAATCGAAAAGATTCTGGAACTTGGGTGGTATTCCCGTCAGGCAATGTACGGGCTGATCTATCACGAGTTGGGACACCTTTATCATAAGCAGCACGGCAAGCTGGAGCAGGAGTCGGAGCAAAGCGAGAAAAACTTTGTCTGGCAGCTTTTTACAGAAGGAATTGCCATGTATTTTGAACAGGTTCTGGTGGGAGATGACAGCTACTACCATCAGGACAAAAATGGCTGGAAAAGCTGGTGCGACCGCAATTTTGTGCAGATTCTGGATGATTTTCACCATGACCTCCCGACCATGAGCCGATATAATCAGCGTTACTTTGGTGACTGGTGCGACTATCATGGACACGGAGATGTCGGGTATTATCTGGGAACGAGATTTGTCCGCACGCTGCTGGGTAGCGTTTCCTTTGATACGTTAATCGGGTTTGATATCGACTTTGTTTATGAGCAGTATCTAAAGTTCTATCAAAGCATTGTTACAAAAGGAAATCATCACTGATACATACAAAAGCCATCCCCATAAAATGGGGATGACTTTTTGTACAATGAAAACGATTATTTTGTAAGAGCAGTTTTGAGGTTTTCCAAATCCTGCTGGTCAGGATGCGAAACTGCCTGATCAAAGTTTTGCAGCATAGCAGTGCGGCGGGGACTTTCTTCCATTGCTTCATAGCGGTCACGGACTGCCTGCGGCATCTTGCCCTGACACATATAGCTGCCAACAAGCTGAGTGTTTTCTCCCAGATTTTCCGAAACACGCTTGAGAATCTGTTCAAAGTATTCCGGAGAGCCACCAAATCCAGCGGTACCAAACAAAAATACCTTCTGATTGGTGAGGGTTTTTAAGAACTGGGCGATGCTTTCATCGCAGCTTCCTTTATCGGTCCAGAAACCGACATAGACAGTTTCTGCTTCGAGTGCTTTGGGGTCTGGGGTACCAAAATAGAGGCAGTCACCCGGCAGGGTGTCCCGGATGGTCTGAGCGAGAAGAGCGGTGTTGCCTGTGCGGCTGCTGAAAACAATAGCGTAACTCATAATCATTTCTTCCTTTCATAGATACAGTGAACGCCTCGGTGAGCCATCATGCCACCCAGGCACTCTTTGTTGCATCGGATACAGCGGTGAATCGATTTTGTATCACCGTTTTGAACCTTGTTGGGCCACTCGGAATCTGCAATCAGCTGGCGGCTCATTGCGGCGCAGTCGATTCGTCCGCTCTTAAGCTGTTCTTCCACAAAATCAGGGTTAGTCAGTCCACCCACTCCACAGATAGGGAGGTTAGTCAGCGCCTTGACCTGATCGCAGAACTTTAAGAAACATCCCTCAGAAGAAAATACCGGATGTTTTGCGGGTGGGATGGTGTCGGAAAGTTCTCCATGGTTTGCTAAAGTTACATGAAAGCTGGTGACACCTGCCTGTTCCAGAAGCGGAACAAAAACAGGAAGTTCGGATTCCAGAACGCCGGCGTTTCCGTAGTGCGGTTTTTCCTGACGGACTGCAAGCTTAAAATCGATGGGCAGATCTGGCAGAGCGCGGCGGATGGCAGTGACAGCTTCCAAAGCAAACCGCGCACGATTTTCGGGACTTCCGCCATAGCAGTCGGTGCGTTGATTGAACAGGGAGGAAGCAAAACTTCCGCACATCCGGTCCCCATGAACCTGAACCATATCAAAACCAGCCTGCACTGCAAGTTTTGCAGCGGTACCAAAAGCGGAGGTGATGCTTTGAACCTTTTTGATGGGCAGGTTGGTGATATAGGGGCCTACCTGCTGATTGAGCAGGGGACGCAGTTCTTCCATGGAAGTTCGTTTGGTGAGCACACCGGGGATATATCGGATCATTCCCTTAAGGTTGGAATCGGACTGATGCAGCTGGGCACAGACTTTACATCCCTGCGCATGAAGCATATCGGTCAGAGTCCGGTAATAATCAAATCCCTTTTTGGTGTAGAGGGAAGGGCCGAAGCGGGAAGGAAGTACCGGAACATCTCCAATGATAATCATGGCACATCCTCCACAGGCGATCTTTTTGAGAAGCTCCAGCTGTTCTGTCTGGGGAAGTCCCAACGAGGTAGGAGCAAAGATGATGCGGTTTTTTAAGGGAAGCCCACCGTAGTTTATTGGGCTGTTGATGGTTTCGTACATATAGAATCCACTTCTTTCTGGGCTGCTTTTGCCAAGAGAGTGAATAACTGTTCCCGCTCCTGTAAACTGAGTGCCGATAAAACCTGTTCATCCCAGTCAAAAAAGACCTGATGGCTGACCTCAAATGCCTGCTGACCTTTATCACTCAGATTCAAATGATAGCAGCGTCCGGATTTTTCTCTTGTTAAAAATCCTTCCTCCACCAGTTTGGTGACGCTGCGCTGGGAATATCCCCAGTCCAGATTCAGGTCGGAGGTCAGTTGTGTCTGGGTGCAGCCGGGATGTTTTCCCACATAGATGACCAGAAACAGGGAGCCAAAGTTAAGCCCCAGTGTCTGCAGTTTGGCGGTGGTGTAGTTTACAAAGCTGCGATGAAATGCGGTGGCATAATATGCCAGGGTCTGAAACATAATCATTCAACTCCTATTCTTGACTAGGTCAAGTATAAATGATTTACTTGATAAAGTCAAGTAGAGGAATAAAAAAATACCGGAATAAATTTATTTTATTCCGGTATCAGCAGGCGACAAGGAAAATTTATTGTAAGCAGGTGCGTTCGATAAGATTTGTCAATTTGTTGGTCTGTTTGGTAATCAGACCGACAAACAGGGCAGCAGCGATAGTACCTTCCCGTACACCGTCGAGGTGTCCAAGGAAGAGAAAGGACAAGATGACAGCGATACAGACCAGAGTCGCATCGAAGATAACCTTCATGTTACCAAAGCGGATGGGAACCTTTTGACAGATTGCAAGGACAATGCCCTCTCCCGCGGTGGTAACCAGATGTGCCATTACTTCAACGCTGACACCAAAGGCAATCAGAAAGATGCCGACAGCGCAAAGAATCCATTGCTCAAAATAGTTGGATGCGGTGATGCCCTGAATACAGATTTTTGCCACGTCAATCATAACGCCGAACAGGATTGCTGCGGGAAGCTGCAAAATCTGAAACCAATCATATTCTCTGCGCAGAATAGCAATCTGGATCAGAATGAAGATGAAATTCATTATGATCGTGGTGGTGCCCACAGACAGCCCGGAAATAGCGGAAGTTACATAAGGAACGCTGGAGATAGGGGATGTCCCAAGAGCAGCCTGGATGGAGAACGCTACGCCAAATGCCATGATAATCAGACCAAGGCAGAGAAAGAGAAAGCGTTTGAACGGGTGGTTGACAGAATGTTTTGTTTGCGACATGATATAATCTCCCTATTTTTAAGCGTTTTTTTGGATGGAGCAACAAAGTTTTTCCAGGAGTTGTTTTAACAGTTGTGTTTCTTCTTCAGAAAAATTGCTGGTTGCTTGTTTTTCTACTTCTTGAAAGATTTCCATCAGTTTCATGGCTGCCTGGTTTCCTTTATCTGTCAGTGAGACATATAAAGAACGCCTGTTGCCATTTTTTTGCTTGCGGACAACAAGACCAGAATCTTCCATGCGACTCAGGATGCTTCCAACCGTTGCAGGCTCAATTTCACAATAAGCGGCAATTGTTTTTTGGTCGGCTTCCTGATACTGAACTAAAAAGTCTAAAATTTTGGGTTGGCCGGGAGTTAGTCCGAGACAACTTGCTTCTGATAGAATTTTTCGTGAAAGGATGCTCTGGGACTTCATAAGAAGATAATGCAGACTTTCCATCGAAAACCCTCCTAATATAATAAGTATTCTTATTGTAATAATACTTATTATATTCTCTGGAAAAGAAATGTCAAGCGCCAAATATATAATGGGAAGGCAAACAGTATGATATAAAAGAAAAGTACCCCTGTCTTGGACAGAGGCACTTTTTTTATGATGCGTGATAACCAAACGAAAACAAGGCTTTGGTTTACAGAGGGTATTCAGCGACGGATAACAGGAACTTGAAAAGGTTCAACTCCTGACCACTCCAAATAAAAGAAAAGCACCCCTGTCTTCGACAGAGGCACTTTTCTTTTATGGTGCGTGATAACAAGAACGAAAACAAGTTTTCGTTCTTGAAGTTTTATTTTGTGCCGATTGGTATTGGCACAATTTTGCTTTCGCAAAACCATAAAACTTCTGCCGATGGTATTCCATATAAAAATAGATTCTCTCCAAAAAGGAGAGAATCTATTTTGGTGCGGATAACAGGACTTGAACCTGCACGGGGGTACCCACTAGAGCCTAAATCTAGCGCGTCTGCCAATTCCGCCATATCCGCACATTTCATGCCCTCTGTTTGATGTGGGGAGGGTTCCCGGGATACGCTGAATCCGTATCATGTGCAGCTTTACTGCGCTATCTATTATATCAGCAGAAAAGCAGAAAGGTCAAGTCTTTCCCGTACAAAAGTTTTCGTCGTATTTCTATCAGTCGTTTTGCTGGCACTCGCGGCGGGCTTCATCCAGCAGGGCGCGGTCAAAGCCGACATCCTGATAGCCTTCCAGAACGGTATTCCAATAGCGGTCGGAAGGAAGGCGCGGCTGTCCATCATTCATGATATACCAAAAGCCGGAAAGCATGCCGTGACCGGTGACTTCGGTGGAAACAGCTTCGATGCGGTAGAGATTGTTTTCGACATCCTCATAATCGTCCAGAGCCTTGACGTCCGAAGGTTCGACCGAGAAGGCAGCGACCGGAACAAAGCTTCCCTGTTTTGGCTCTACTGTGAGGAAGGTGTCCTCTTGACAGGGACCGCGAAACAGCAGGGTGTAGTTTTCGATTCTGCCGGTTCCCAGAAGTTTTGCAGTAGGGCAGCGCTGTTTCATCTGTTCCAAGTGCAGGTTGCTGCCATAAGCAAAATAAATTTTCATATTGATCGGATTATTTTCCATTTCTTTTTTGACCTCCATAAATGAAAGGATATTGTTACTATTCCCGTAAACAATTCTATCATAACAATTCACCGGAAAGTTTTCAATTTTTGTTTGTAAATTTTCTCCCCGAGAATTTTTCTCTTCGAGAAAGGGGAAAGGGCACGACCAAAACGGTCGTGCCCTTTCTTTATGGATGAATTATAAAAGGAGAAATCAAGGTTTACCAGTGATAACTTGTAACTCCGTCATAGGTGCTGTACTGACCATCAGGAGAGATAAAGCCAGTGCGTTCCATAGCGTCAAGCTGCTCGGATGTTTTGCCTGTGAACCAGTCCAGATTATTCTGACGTGCAAATTCAGCAACACTCAGGTAGGTGCTGGTATCCACAAAATCTCCTGGAGAGAGGGTTCCAGTTGAGTATTCCGAATCACTCTTTTGGTGTATCTTAAAAAATTGATCGAGTTCTTCGGCGTTGAGCAGATATGAAATTTCCTGACTGTCCTTTACAATCGAGAGCAGTACAGAATTTTCAATATACATCTTGCGGCAGGAGTTTCCGTTTTTCTCCGAATCACTCTGAATATAGATTGGATTGCAGGAAGAAGTTGGGAACGGAGTGCACGCAGCAACCAGAGCTTCCATTTGCTGAGGATCGGTAATATCCCAGAAGACGGTGTCTCCGTGTTCACTTGGCATGATGTCGCGATAGTTCTTTTCTCCTAATCCAAACGATCTGTAGTCAATAGTGGAGCGCAGGTTGATGTTCATATCATAGGAATCCGGCATGAAAACACTGACAGTGTGAATGCCGTCCAGATAGGTGTTTTGCGGCTGCATACCCCATGATTTTAACAGATTGAGGGTGTTCTGATAGGAGGAACGAATCACCAGTGCGGAGTTGCCGAATGTGACCTGATCGCCATTTTCTATGATGAAGCTTCCCTCCCCTGGAGTGATAACGGTTGGTTTGAGCACCCATTCCAGATAGCCGACGACAGGGTCTTTTTCATAGTCATTTAAAAGCTCCGAAGTAAGATTTAACAGGTCGGTCTGTACAGCAGTCAGCAGCTGCTGATATTTTTCAGCGTCGATCTCATCACAGTAAGTGCCGAGCTTGTCATAGCAGGAAACTGACTGGAGTATCTGTGGTGTGTAGGAAAAGACTGCTTGGCTCTGTTCCACAAATTCCGGCTGGCAGAACAGTTCCTGAATGAGCGGAAGGTCGGAAAGAGCGAAGGAATAGCCTCGATTCATCTCGGAGTGTGGGAGTGTGTAGCATATAGACAGGCTGTTTCCACGAAGTCCGGAATAATCTTTTCCTTCTTCGATGGCTCTTTGGTGAAGTTCACGGACAATTTCCTTGGAACGTTCTGAGGAGAGGGTGATGTACAGATAATTGCGTGTTGAGGAGGTTCCAGGATTATTCCAGTCCAGAATCTCATAAGTAGCATCCTGACTTCTGATAGTCAGTTCGATTTTTTCAATGTCCTGAAGGTCAGGAACACGGGATACGATGCCAAATCCGTCAAAGAACAGAAAGACAGGACAGGTCAGGCAGACCAGAACGGTGAGGGCAATGTATTTGAGATTTTTGCCCAGATTGCCAAAGCCTTTTCCAGTGATTCCTTCCACCAGCAAAAATCCCAGAGGTCCTCCAACGAGTGCACCAATCAGACAGCTTTGTACTTGATCTTCAAAGATAGGGTTAAACAGGGACACAAAGAGGATAAACGAAGTGAGGAAGCCAGCCAGCAATTTCATCAGCTGGGAAAAGGCGCTCTGTCTGCCCCACTGCTGTGCCCATTCACTGTGAAAACGATGATAGAGATGAAGAGAAACAAATACACCGGCAATAGCGAGCAGTGCCCAGATACTGCACCATATCATCATATAGTTAGGAATTGTTTGAGCGTATGACATACTTTGATAGCAACTGATCATGCCATATGGAGAGAGAAAAGAAAAGCTCATATTCAGCTCAACACCATAGAGCATGTTGGCAAGGCTAAAAAAGATGTACACGATTCCGGTTAGGCAGCCGTTGATGGCGATGGAATAGATAATGCTTTCTGCCGCGTTGGAGGAGGTAACCGCAATCATGCAGGAAAAGGTAAAGACAGTCAGATGCAGGATAATCCAGATTAGTAGATCCATCAGCAGGTAGCTAGCAATCTTGACAACAGACATTAATCCATTGAATGCAAAGCACTGCATCACGATGCAGATCAGGCGGCAGACTGTAATTGGTACGACCAAAAATACGATACCGGCAAAGTAGCGGGAGAGAAAAAGCTTGTTGCGAGAAACCGGCATCGAGTGGTAAAAATCAACCGAAAGTCTGTTGTGCAGATAATGAAATAGAATCGCAGCGAGCAGTACCGGAACGATAATGCCTGTTGCGGCATAAAAGAAGGAACTGGTGAACAGTTCGACATCTTGTGTGTTAGTGGGAGTGTATTGGCGGAGATCATAAAAGGTAGGCAGTACTGTAACAAGCAGCAGTCCCACTGTATACATCGCCATTAGGATGCCGTTTTGGCGCAGACAGCCCGCCATCATACTGAAAAGCTTACGGTCAAACAGTTTTTCGGATGATTTATTAGAAGATAACGTTGTTGTAGTCATAGCCGACTGCCTCCATTTCTGTAATGAAGATTTCTTCGAGGGTGAGTGGAACGCTCTCGCAGAGCAGAGGATTGAGTGCGGAAAGCTTATGCTCTACCTCATGCGGATTTCCGTGTGCTACAATCTCGGCAACGTTGCCGCTTGAATGGAAGGAGATGACCTCAACCAGCTGTTCAAAGGCAGCTTTGTCCGGCAGCGGTTTTGCGGCAAACTGAATCTTTGCAAAATCCTGCTGAAGCTCAGCAAGCTCCTTCTGGAACAGAATCTTTCCGCCGTGCAAGAGTCCCACCTGGTCGCACAGGTCTTCCAGCTCCCGCAGGTTATGGGAAGCAATCAGTACGGTAGTTCCACGGTCAAGGATATCGTCAGCGATAATCTTGCGTACCGCCACGCGGATGACCGGGTCGAGTCCGTCAAAGGCTTCGTCCAATAGCAGATATTTTGGCATACAGCTCAGCCCCAGAATAATTGCAATCTGGCGGCGCATTCCCTTGGAGCAGGCGGAGAGCTTACGTTCCGGCGGAATCGGGAAGCGTTTTACCAACTCAGCGTAGCGGGATGCAGACCAGTTTGGATAGATCGAGGAATAGATCTTTGCCAGCGAATCCATCGAAGCCCCCGGCATCTGATAGATCTCATCCGGAATAAAGAAAAGTTCGGATTTGAGCGCCGGATTTTCGTAGACATCCTCACCGTTAATCATGATGCGTCCCTCGGTCGGGCGGTAAACTCCGGCAAGCAGCCGCAGAAAGGTGGATTTTCCGGCACCGTTTGAGCCGACCAGTCCATAAATCTTGCCGTCCTCGATATTGGTGGTGAGAGAATCGAGTGCCAATGTATTGTTAAATCGTTTGGTCAAGTTTTCGGATTGAATCATTTGTTTCCCTCCTGACTGTTTGTCGAATTGTCCGGCAGCGATTGCAGATGCTCCCGAATGGAATCGAGCAGCTGCTCTTTAGAAAGACCGCGGGAAAGTGCCTTATCCACCGCAGCAAATACTTCCTCAAGGGCAGCCTTGCGCGGCTGTTCGAGAGACAGCACATCCGGTGAAACGAAACTTCCCTTGCCGGTGACGGTGTAGATGATGCCCTGACGCTCCAGCTCCTGATAGGCTTTGGCGACAGTGTTGGGGTTAACACCGACATCCCGAGCCAGTGCCCGCACCGAAGGAAGCTGTTCATGTTCATCCAGCACCCCCAGCAGGGAAAGGCGGATGATCTGTTCCTCCAGCTGTTCATAAAGAGGTATCCTGCTTTGCAGGTCAAGTTTTATCATAAAATTACCTCCGTTTTGGTGTGTATTAAGTGTATTAGTTTAAATAGTACACTTAAAATATAGCAGTAAATCCGATGATTGTCAATAGTCATGAAAAAAGAAAGTTTGTTTAAAGAAAAGGGGAAAGCTGTTGAATGACTGTGGAATACCGCAGATAGGGAAATTTTTTTCAAAAAAGGGCGAATTTCCTTTGAAAAATCGCTTGCAAAATTGATTTTTCTATGGTACTATGTATTTTGTTATCCTATGTAATTTCAGAAAGAGGTGACTAGCTAAGATGAAACAGGGAATCCATCCACAGTATGAGCCAACCGTTATCAAATGTGCATGTGGTGCAGAATTTGAAACTCGTTCTACAAAAAAGGATCTGCGCGTTGAAATTTGTTCAAAGTGTCATCCTTTCTTCACAGGCAGACAGAAACTGGTTGATACCGGCGGTCGTGTAGATCGTTTCAACAAACGTTTCGGTCTTACCAAATAAGGTTCAGACTACCAAAGGCAATGCGTCAGAGCAGAAAAACTGGTGCATTGCCTTTTTGCTATGCAAAAATGTTTGCGGCGAACAGAAGTTTTTGGTCGAGCTTTTTACAAAAAGCTCGCGGTTTCCAAAGGCAGAGCCTTTGGGCGCTCACCGCAGTGAGCGAAACACCTTATCCGTGGAAGCGTATTTTGGAAAGTGGCAGAAGTGCTTCGCACATCTGCAAAAACTCTTTTGCAAGAGAAAAAGTTTTCACAAGCTGCCGAATTATACAGACTATTCTCAAAAATTATCCGGTGGATGATTTTTGACGGCTGAGTCTGGAACTTGTTCACCTATGGTGTAAAGACGAATCGTTTTATTTTATCTGTTCCGGCTTGCGCCGGCGCACTGACGTGCGGCAGCACCGAAACAGCATTCAGCCTCTATCGATTTTTTTATTTTTATATTGATTTGGGGTGTTCCGCACTCTGCGGAGTGCGTCAAAGGGCTTTGCCCTTTTGAAACCCACCACCTTTTGATAAAAGGAGGGCAAATCTAAAAGATATGCCCGACGAAAACTTTTGTTTTCACATTAACCGAGTTTGCGGGAGGGAGAACCATGCAGGAATATACCACCATCTATGACAGGGCAGAGGATAGCTTTATCGAGCGCAAGTCCGAGTTTATCGGTCACATCGCACCGGTGGAAACCGAAGAACAGGCCCTTGCTTTTATTGCTGAAATCAAAAAGAAACATCACGACGCCACCCACAATACCCATGCCTATATCCTGCGAAATGGCGTCAAGCGCTATTCGGATGACGGTGAACCGCAGGGAACTGCCGGCGTTCCGATGCTCGACTGCATCGAAAAAGAGGGACTGGTCGATGTTGCGGTGGTCGTGACCCGCTATTTTGGCGGCATCCTGCTGGGAGCGGGCGGGCTGGTGCGTGCCTATTCCCATGGGGCAAAGATTGCGGTGGATGCGGCAAAGCGCAAGCTGATGACCACCTGCGTCCTGCTGGGACTGGAGATGGACTACTCCTTCTACGGCAAGATCAACTATATCCTCCCGCAGTATACCTGCCGCGTGGAGGACACCGACTTTGGCGCGGTGGTGACCATGAAGGTGCTGTTCAAGCAGGATCAGGTCGAGAAATTTGTCAAGGAAGTCACCGAGCTGAGCGCGGCTCTGGTGGTTCCGCAGGTGCTGGAAGAGCGTTTTGACCACTTTGCAGCCCAGTAAAGAAAATCTTTTCATGTATTTACAAATGTCTTAACAAAAAGTTTTTGTTTTCGTGCAGGAAAAAAGGATTTTTTGCAGTATATAATATATGAAAGAGTTTTTAGCCTTTTTGACAGAAAACGGGGTGATGTGCGATGAATGTACGGGAACAGACCCAGAAGTTTGAATCGATGATGCTTTCTCCTTTCGCGTGTCTTTCGGCAGATACTGCCGGCAGGGCGCGCCCGGAGAAGGAATGTTCCATCCGCACCCCGTTTCAGCGTGACCGCGACCGGATCGTTCACTGCAAATCATACCGCAGGCTGATGCACAAGACACAGGTATTTTTCTATCCGGTGGGCGACCATTACCGCACAAGACTGACCCACACCATCGAGGTAAGCCAGATTGCCCGCACCATTGCCAGAGCATTGCGCCTCAACGAAGACTTGACCGAAGCGATCGCGCAGGGTCACGATTTGGGGCATACGCCGTTTGCTCACGCAGGCGAGACAGCTTTGCGCAATATCATGGGAAGCTTTAACCACAACGAACAGAGCCTTCGGGTGGTGGAGCGGCTGGAAAAGGGCGGTCAGGGACTGAATCTGTGCGCGGAAGTGCGTGACGGTATTTTGTGCCACCGAAGCCACCTGAAAGCAAAAACGCTCGAGGGCGTGGTGGTGCGGTACGCTGACAAGATTGCGTATCTCAACCACGATATCGAGGATGCTATGCGGGCGGGGCTTCTGCCGGATGAGCAGGCGATCCCGCTTTCGGTGCGGCAGGTGCTGGGGAAAACCAGTTCCTCCCGCTTTACGGTGCTGGTATCCGATCTGGTGGAGCAGTCGCAGGGAAAAGCGGAGATCAGCATGTCCGAGCCGGTGCTCAAAGCGTACAACGAGCTTCGCGATTTTATGTTTGCGGCGGTCTATCGCTCCAAGGCAAAAGACGAAGAACAGAAGGTCATGTATATTCTGGAGGGGCTGTACCGATATTATGAAAAGAATCCCGATAGCCTGCCGGAGGAATACCGCATGATTGCCGATGAAGAAGGCAAAGAACGGGCGGTATGCGACTACATTTCCGGCATGAGTGACCGATTTGCAGTCAGAAGCTTTGAAGAGCTTTTTGTCCCAAAGAGTTGGTCAGTAGGTTAAGTATAGGTAATAAGAGAGCAAAAATAAAAGTTTTTGATCGAGCTTTTTACAAAAAGCTCGCGGTTTCCAAAGGCAGAGTCTTTGGCTGCCTTCCGCAGAAGGCGGAAAGCCTTATCGTTCAAGAGCATTTAGGAAAGTGTGAAAACCCTTTGCGATAAAAAGGGTTTTCACAATCTACCGAATTGAATAAGCCATCCTCAAAAATTATCCAGTGGATGATTTTTGAACGGGTTCAACCCGCGCACTGGCGTGCGGCAGCCCCGAAACAGCTTTACAACCCCGAACGATTTGATTTTTATTGTTGGGTGCCACAGGGGCGCTGCCCCCGTACCCCCGCAAACTTTTGTGTACAAAAGTTTGACAAAAAACTTTATTTTTTAGCCTTCAGGTATGAAAGGAGGGGGAAAGATGCTTCCAGATTTGTTTATTCAGCAGCTCAAACAATACAGCGATATTGAACGGGTCGTTTCCGGATATGTGCAGCTCAAAAAGAAAGGCCGTTATCTGGTAGGTCTCTGCCCCTTCCATTCGGAAAAGTCGGGGTCGTTCTTCATCTATCCGCAGACACAGTCCTTTTACTGCTTTGGCTGCGGCGCAGGAGGAGATGTCATCACCTTTATCCGCCGCATTGAGAATCTGGAATATATGGAAGCGGTAAAATTTCTGGCAGATAAGTGCGGACTGGAAGTGCCGGAAAATGGTGAGACCGATTCCAGAACCCTGCTCAAAAAGAAGGTGCTGGAGATCAACCGCGAGTCCGCTCGCTTTTTCCATAACTGCCTGATGAGCGATCAGGGGAAAGGCGCGTATCAGTATCTGATTGAGCGCGGACGTGACCGCAAGACCATCCGTCACTTTGGTCTGGGCTATGCGCCGGATGACTGGTATGCTCTGGTCAACCACCTCAAGTCCAAAGGCTACACCGAGCAAGAGATGATCGAGGCAAACGTTGCGGTGAAAGGCAAAAAGGGAAACGCCTTCGACCGGTTCCGCAACCGCGTGATGTTTCCGATCATTGACCTTCGGGGCAACGTGGTTGCGTTTGGCGGAAGGGCACTGGACGATAAGGGTGCAAAATACCTAAACTCCAGCGACACGCCGGTCTTTAAAAAGAGTAAGAATCTGTTTGCGTTAAACTTTGCAAAGACATCCAAATATCCGGGGCTGATTCTGGCAGAAGGATATATGGATGTCATTGCCATCCATCAGGCAGGCTTTGACAATGCGGTCGCTACACTGGGAACCTCACTTACCGATGAACAGGCAAGACTCATTTCCCAGTACACCGACAAGGTGATTCTGGCATACGACTCGGACGGGCCAGGACAGGCAGCGACCAAACGAGCCATCAATATGTTTGATGAGGTGGGGGTTAAGGTCACCGTGCTTTCGATGACGGGGGCAAAGGACCCGGACGAATTTATCAAGAAATACGGGCGAGAGCGCTTTGCGATGCTTTTGGAAGGCAGCAGGAACGCGGTCGAATTTGAGCTTGCCAAAATCCGGTCGGCATACGATGTCGGCACACCGGACGGCAAGGTTGGATTCTTAAAGGAAGCGTGCAAGCTGTTTGCCGGCATCAAAAATCCGCTTGAGCGCGAGGTATATATTACCCAGACAGCAAATGAGCTGGAAATCTCCCCGCAGGCAATCCTAGCACAGATCAAAAATCTGGACAAGCGGGAATACTACCGGGAGAGGAACAAACAAAAGTCAGACATGAACCTTTATATCGGCAGTATGGCGGCGGCAAAGGATGATTTGCAGCGTCAGCAGAAGCTGCGCTACGCCATGGCGGAGGAAGGGATTTTGTATTGTCTAATGAAAAATCCCGATTTTTACAGGACACTCGAAACGAAGATCGGGGAACAGGATTTTGTAACGGATATTAACAGGGAGCTGTATCATACCTTTGTGACGCGATTGCAGGAAGGGCAGGGAATCGAGATGCTCGATCTTTCCTCCCAGCTTTCCGAACAGGCGATGGCAAGGGTGTCGGCAATTCTGGCGACCGCGCCTTCCCAAAGGTGCGATGAGACAGCGCTTGAGGATTATATCAGAATCTTAATTGAGCACAGAAATGTAAAAACAGACAGGGAAGTTGCTCAGATGGATGATGCAGACCTGGGGGAATACATCAAAAATCTGGCAGCGAAAAAAAACAGGAGGAGTTAGTTTGGCAGTTAAAGACAAAAAGGCGGTCATCCGCAGCCTGATCGAAAGCGGAAAAGCCAACGGCAAACTGACCACAAGAGAAATCAACGATGCTCTCGAGCAGCTTGATTTTGACGTGGAAAAGGTAGACAAGCTGTATGATACGCTGGAATCACTCAACATCGACATTGTCGATGACATTGATCTGTCCGATCTGGATGGAAAAGATCTGGACGGGGACAAGGATGACGATGCGCTGCTGTCGGTAGACGGTATCAGCATCGATGACCCGGTCAAAGTTTACCTCAAGGAGATCGGCCGTGTTCCGCTGCTGACTCCAGAGGAAGAAATCGAACTGGCTGAAAGAATGGCACAGGGCGACCCTTATGCAAGAAAACGTCTGTCCGAGGCAAACCTGCGACTGGTTGTCAGCATCGCAAAACGCTATGTTGGCCGCGGTATGCAGTTTTTGGATCTGATTCAGGAAGGAAACTTGGGTCTGATCAAAGCAGTTGAGAAGTTTGACCACACCAAAGGATTCAAATTCTCGACCTATGCAACATGGTGGATTCGCCAGGCAATTACTCGTGCGATTGCAGACCAGGCAAGAACCATCCGTATTCCAGTACACATGGTGGAGACCATCAACAAGGTAAAGAAGGTTTCCAGCCAGCTGCTGCACAAAAACGGACACGATCCGACAGCAGAAGAGATCGCTGCAGAACTGGATATGCCAATTGACAAGGTACGCGAGATCATGCGCGTGGCACAGGAGCCGGTTTCTCTGGAAACTCCAATCGGTGAGGAAGAAGACAGCCACTTAGGCGACTTTATCGAGGACTCGGATGCACCTGCTCCGGCAGATGCTGCATCCCACACCCTGCTCAAGGAGCAGCTGGAGGATGTTCTCTCCACCCTGACACCAAGAGAAAAGAAGGTTCTGGAGCTGCGTTTTGGTCTGGAGGACGGCAGAAACCGCACTCTGGAAGAAGTGGGCAAGGAATTTAACGTTACCCGTGAACGTATCCGTCAGATCGAAGCTAAGGCTCTGAGAAAGCTCAGACATCCAAGCAGAAGCAAGAGACTTAAGGATTTCTTAGACTAACCAGCTTGAAGCTGGACACTGTTTCGCGCTCTGGTTTAGTGCGAAATTGTAGTTTCAGCACGCGGAAATCGCTCGCGTTAACACACTCGCTCTTTTGAGCAAACAAACCGTCTTTGTGCCGAAGGCAAACAGGAGTTTTTTGTCAAACTTTTGTACACAAAAGTTTGTGGGTGAAACCCCTGTGACACAGACACTTCAAGTAAAAACAAAAAGATGCAGGCATTTTGCCTGCATCTTTTTTTGTAGTAATTTTCATTTTCAGCAAGAGATGACAGCTGGATTAAGACTGCTTGCTTTTGTCTTCTTTCAGCAAAGAAAACAACACGTTATCATAGATTACGCCGTTGTCTTTGATTGCCCGACGCAGGTATCCTTCCTGAACAAAGCCCAGCTTGCTCAGCAGTGCGCGGGAAGCAGTGTTCGGCGCAAGTGCCTGCGCAGTGATGGCGTCATACTTTCTTTCCTCAAACAGATAGTTGATGAAAGCGGAAAGTGCCTCGGTCATATATCCCTTGCGGGTATATTCCTCGCCCAGCCAGTAGGCAAGGTCGACGGAGTTGACATCGTACCGGAGGTGGTCTTCGTCAATATGAATCTTGCCGATGAGTTCATCGGTGTCTTTCAAGGCAACCGCAAAATCCTTTTGCTTTTCGATCATCTGCTGAAGATATTGTCTGGAACCCTCGCGGTCCATCCTGTACATACACAGATATTTTAAGACAAAATCCGAGTTTGCAAGCGGGTCGAAGCGGTCCAGATCGGACATTTTCAGTTCGCGGATGATAAGGCGTTCGGTAACAAGGTTCATGGGAGTATCTCCTGATGTGTTATTGGGGAAAAATAGAAGTTTTCGTCCACCTTTTCCAAAAGGTGGTGGTGTCCAGAGGCGAAGCCTTTGGCCGCCTTCCGCAGAAGGTGAAACACTTTATCGTCAGGCGCATTTTTGAAAGCGTGAAAACTTTTTGCAAGAGAAAAAGTTTTCACAAACTGCCGGATTGTATAGACTGTCCCCGAAAAGTTCCCAGTGGGAAGTTTTCGGCAGTACCAGCAAAACGGATTACAGTTTACATCTGCACAAATATGTGCAGATGCGCACTGACGTGCGGCAGCATCGAAACAGCTTTACAGCCTCTATCGCTTTTTGTTTTATTGTGAAGTGTCACAGGGGCGTTGCCCCCGTACCCCCACGAGCTTTTTGAAAAAAGCTCGACCAAAAACTTTTGTTTTGTGTTTTGCGGCAGCCTGTTATTTTGCCAGCGAGCCCATTGGATCCCATGGTTCGAGCATGATTGGCTCGGATTCGTAAACGTCCAGAACCTCTTTTGGAAGGTACTTTTTGTTTACTACGATCTGGTAGGTGTACTCGTCAAACCAGCGGTCGCTCATAACATAGTAGCCATCTTTGCCAGCATCTTCGCCCCAGCTGTTTTCAACTCTCCAGCGGTTTGGATTGCCGTTTTCATCCAGATTAACCCCCTGGAATACCATTGCATGGGTCATCAGGCTCTGACCGTAGTCCAGACGTTCACCCTTGGTCATGCCGAAGGTGGTATCAAACAGATGGTCAAGGTCGTAAAGCTCGGTGTCCATGATGCCGCCGTCACGGGAAGAACGTTTGCCGACATCGCAGCCGAACCATACCGGTTCGCCATCCTTCATCTGAGCGATTGCAGCTTTTTTGAGCTCCTCGATTGGCAGGTTTACATATTTAACCGGTCTGCCTTCGATGACGTTGCCCAGATAGCTGACGCTGTAGCTTCTGTAGAACGGTTTGTCCTCGGTAGGAGCGTTGATCAGGCTGATATAATCGTTGACATTGACACCGATATATTTTTCATAGAATGCTTTTGGAGTCAAATCGCAGTCGCGATGGAAGTTGCCGTCTTTGTCGCGGTACTCAAAAGTAAAGGTCTTTGGTGGTTTGCCAAGGCTGATGCACAGCATGTTGTAGATGGTCTGCATCATTTCTTCCTTGCGGGCACGCAGCTGTTCCATGCTTTCGCCGTCTTTGTGTGCGCGTCTTAAGATGCAGGCAAACTCACGCAGTTTTTCGGTCATGTAGGAGCACATCTCCGAAGTAGCCGAAGAGCTGTAGCTTTCCGGCATTGCGGATTTTGGAACCAGACCATATTTGTTGACCAGGCTGCAAAGCATATCCCACTGGCCGCCGTCACCGAGTGGAGAGGACAGCAGGTGTGCGATCAGGCGGCTGCTGGTCTTTTCGTCGAGGGTGTTGAGGATGCTTTCGAGGAAGTAGTTGGATTTCTCCAGCTTATCATAAAACAGAGTGTAGCTCTGGGAAAGCTCAAAGGTTTCGAGGTTGCATTTTTTCATCAGGGCAAAGCGCAGGCAGTTGAGTGCTGCGAACATCCAGCAGCGGCCGCTCTTTTTCTGATTGGTGATCTTGCCCTGGGTCAGGCTGATGGAGTAATCGTGTGTAATCTCGCGGTCAACCGGATAGTTTCTGGCGCAGGCATTAATTCCGTTTGTATATACAGCGTTCATCGCAACGGTATGTACCGGATTCTGGTCAAATTTCTGCTCAAGACTGCAGAGTGCTTCTGGGGAAATGGTAGTATTCATATTCAATCACTCCTTTAAAATTTTAGGCAGAAAGCTTTTGAAGCTTGCTCCCTGTTTTTTCATTCTAGCACTCTTTTCGGTGATTGAATATATATTTTTGTAAAGAAAGGGCGAACTTTGTCAAATCAGGATAACAAAGAGGGAAAAAATCTTTCATTGTGACCAAAAAAGTGGGTTCATGCCGCCCACAGGCTGAGCCTGCACCCGGTTTTGCGCTATGGTATACTGTAAGATTTCAACTTCAGCACACGGCACAAGCCCACAGGGAAACTTTCGGTTTTTACAAAAGTGTCGTTTAAGGGCAGAAGTCAAAATACTGTATCTACAATCTGCCTCAAACCAAAGTTTCAGCAAACCTTCTCCTTTGTAGAGCTGCGCGCTCCACACTGTGACTACTTTCTTTGTAGAAGAAAAGTTAAACTTCGTTTAACTAGCAAAGATTCACAAGGAACCTGTTGGTTCCTTGACCTCCAACACTCCTATGCAAGAGAATCAAGATCAAAATAGGAAAAAGTTTATGCTTGACAAGCGATAAAGGGTATTATATACTAAAAAGGTAAGGTATAAAGGGGAGAAAACCCCAGGGAAAAAGCAGAACGGCTTTAGAAGCGAGAGGTGAATGAAATGCATATTACACTAGAGGCCGATTATGCAGTGCGGATTGTTCATGCACTGGCACAGAGTGGGAAAAGGTTGGATGCAAAGACCATTTCTGAAATGACAGGGGTGACGCTGCGTTTTTCACTGAAGATTCTTCGCAAGCTGGTTGCTGCAGGGATTGTCAAATCCTTTAAAGGAACCCAGGGCGGTTATGAAATCGGCAAACCAGCGGAAGAAATCTCGCTGGGTGAAGTGATCGAAACCATCGAGGGAAGATATACTCTCAACCGCTGTGTGACAGGGGAATATGCCTGCACACGCCACAAAAACAAATGCTGTGAGTTCCAGAAAATCTTCCGCGAGATCTCGGAGGATGTACGCAAGCGTTTGTATTCCTACCACTTTTCTGACTTTATGGAAAAATAACAATAGCAAAAAGAAAAACGGCTTTTCGATACAGGAAATAATCGAAAAGCCGTTTTTGCTTTGAAATTAACTTGATGATGACATCATTATAACGATTTTTCCCCGGCAAATCAAGAGCTTTTCCCCAAAAAAATGCCGTTTTTCCCCATGATTTCACGCTTTTTTCTACAGAAATGTCGAATTGAGAAGATTTTTGTCGATGAGAAACACTGTCTTGTGTAAAATAGTTGAAAATTGAGTTTAAACAGGTTAAAAGTTTTATGGGGAATTTGGGTTAAGCCACTAGGATTTTTACTTTTGAAGTGGTATAATAAAGAAGCCGAAGATTCCAGGAAAGAAGGAAGTTTATGTACGGAATAACCGCATTCTGGTCAATATCCTCGATCGTTCAACTTGCAGTCTATATCGTTTCTGCACTTGCCTTTTTTAAGCTGGCAAAGCTGCGCTGTATGCCGTATCCGTGGCTTGCGTTTATCCCGCTGTTTAACCTCTATGTAATCGGATATATCGGCGATACGCTCAAGTATAATACCGCTCCGTTCAACCGCTATCTCAGCGATGTGCCGCTTGCATATGCGCTGCCGATCCTTTCCATCGTTTCTTCGATGGCATGGGCAGTTCCATTTTTGGGCGGACTGATTTCGGGTATCTTGAGTCTGGTGGTTTATCTGGCACAGGTCATGGTCTACCTGTTTGTTTTCCAGCAATACGAACCACGAAACAAATTCCTGTTTACCCTGCTTTCCCTGATTCCGGTGGTAGGACCGGCACTGATCCTCTATTCGATTCGGGAATATCGCTAAACAGATCAAGAAGCAACAATCTTAAACTGAACACCATATAAAACCCAAGGAAAAGGACTCGCCAATCGACGAGTCCTTTTCTGATGTTATGTATTTTGTTGTTCTTTGCGTTCCTTGCTCAAAAAATAGAGGATGAAGATCGGTCCGCAAATCAAGGTTGCAAGGATCGTGTAGCTAAGCCTTTTCTGCGGTACATAGCGGGAAAAGAACAGATAGTACAGGAGGAAGGCGATTGCCAGACCAAACGGAGTGTAAAAGATGCTCCAGAGGTTCTCCAGCTGGGGAACAAATAGGGTTATGATCGTGTTGATTGCATATCCGCCGAGCGTCAGCAGGCAGAAGGAAATGTGCGAAAAACGCTGATAGAGCGGGGGAACATCCGGCAGCATGGCATTAATGAATCTTCCTGTCTGATAGACATTCAGAATCGGGACAAAGGACATCCACGGGGAGGGAACGCCGTAGCGTACCGCCAGATTATAAAAGGCGATGGCGTTGATCAGATAGATGACCAGGACTAACAGCAGCAAAAACAAAAACAGGGCGGTCAGCTCACTGGGAAGCATGGATGACAGGTAACCTTGCAACATAAAAACACTTCCTTTCGCAGGATATTCTGAATATGACAATTGTATCATAAATGCAGAATAAATTCTATTTCCTGTGAGGAGAAGTTTTTCTGTTTCTTTTATGGATTATAGAGAAAAGCAAAAACGGCTCTGACCTTTTTCGGTCGGAGCCGTTATGTTTTTATAGAGCGGGGGACGGAGCAGCAGCGGCAGTCCAACCCGGTTTGAGCAGAAGTTTTGCAGCCGGTGCGTCCGGAGAGTCAGAAAGCAGAATCGGGATGCTTGGTTCACTGCGGCGCGCCACCTGAAGGGTGAAGTCGCGGTCTTCCACAAAGCCTGCCTGAGACAGAGCCTGATGTGCTGCCTGATGGGCAAGCAGCTCCATGTTGTTGTTTTTGCTCAGGTGTCCCAGTACAAAGTGGCGGGTTCCCTGCGCGGCAAGTCCGGTCAAAGCAGTAGCACAGTCACCGTTAGAAAGGTGACCGTTCTGAGACTGGATGCGGCGCTTGAGGTAATAAGGATAATCGGAAACGCGAATCATACCCTCGTCGTAGTTAGACTCCAGCATGACCACTTGACAGCCGCAGAGTCCCTGCTGTACCTGCGGGGTATAGACACCAAGGTCGGTTGCGACACCGACCGAGATCTCGTCGTTGTGTTTGTCCAGAAAGGTGAAGCGGTAACCGAGGCTTCCCACACTGTCATGAGAGGTTGGGAAGGGGCTGACCTGCATCTGGTCGACATAAAATCCGTCCGGGTCTGCCTCATACAGCGGGAGATCTTCGGGGAGCTTTACATTCTCCCGGATGAAATCCAGCACCTCACGGGAGGCAAAAAGCGGGACGGGATATTTTTTTAAAAAGACCGCAAGGCCTTTGATATGATCGGAATGTTCGTGGGTAATGAGGATGGCGGAGAGATCTTTTGGATCGACGTCAAGGGAAGAAAGGGCAGTGACAGCTGCGCGGCAGCTGACGCCGAGGTCGATGAGGACCTTTGTTTTTCCCGAGTCCAGATAGACACAATTTCCGCTGCTTCCGCTGTAAAGCGGGCAAAACAGTGCCATGGAAAGCTCCTTTCTTATGATGGGGTAAGTTTTATCTGCAAAGAATTTTATCACAGGATGGGGGGATTGGCAAGGGGTCAGGATAATGTTGCAGTTTGAGCAGGAATGTATATGCACTCTGCCTTAAACCAAAGTTTCAGCAAGTCTTCTACTTTGTGGAGCTACGCGCTCCACACCGCGCCTACTTTCTTATGTAAAGAAAGTAGGCAAAGATACACCAAAAACCTCCTGGT
>ULQQ01003663.1_pt1 | contig 53343 bp, 36 predicted proteins | sample 1954621 | NCBI WGS metagenome assembly ULQQ01 (sample SAMEA4835659, study PRJEB28245) | human gut metagenome | biome: gut microbiome; material: fecal sample | place: Denmark | collected 2008
CGAAACGGCAAACAGTCGGCCGTTTACGACGGCACGCTGATCGTCACGGACAATACGAAAACGCCGCCCGAAACTGCGACATCGAAAAACGTACGTTACGAACTTGCCGAAAGCAACGACGGCACGATCACGCTCACCATGCCGGGAATCAAATTCGTAAGCAACATGCCCGCCCTGACGATCGTCATCCCCAAACTGGAGTTCGTCAACGAAACCGGCGGAGTCGTCTCGGAGCTCAAAAGCACGGTGACGCCGATCGTTCCCTACATCGGCAGCACGCCCTATCCCGAATACTGGATCACCGACTTCTACGGTGAAATGACTCCGGAAACCCTCAGCATAAGGTTCAACTGTTCGGCAGACATCACGCTGCCAAACGGCGGAAAACTCATACTCGACCATGATACGAAATATACTGGAACACTCGTAAAATAAATACCATGAAACCCGAATACAGACCTTTCGTAGACGAGCTTATCGAGCTTTGCATCAAAGAAGACATCGGCGACGGCGACCACACGTCGCTTTCGTGTATCCCGGCCGGCGAACACGGCCGCATGCGCCTGCTTTGCAAGCAGGAGGGCATCATCGCCGGCATTGAAATCGCCCGGATCGTATTCGACCGTCTCGACCCCGACATGCACTTCGAGCAGGTGCTTCACGACGGCGACCGCGTAAAACCCGGCGACGTGGCGTTTTACGTATCGGGCCGCCTGCGTTCGCTGCTGCAGGCCGAGCGCATCATCCTCAACATCATGCAGCGCATGAGCGGCGTGGCGACGCAGACCGCCGTTTACGTCGCGCGGCTCGAAGGACTGCACACCAAAGTCCTCGACACCCGCAAGACCACGCCCGGCATGCGCGTACTGGACAAGATGGCCGTGAAGATCGGCGGCGGCGAAAACCACCGCATGGGTCTTTTCGACATGATCCTGCTGAAAGACAACCACATCGACTTCGCCGGCGGCATCCGCAAGGCGATCTGCGGCGCCCGCGAATACCTCAAGGCCAAGGGCAAGGATATTCCGATCGAATGCGAAGTGCGTTCGCTGGAGGACATCGACGAAGTCTTCGCCGCAGGCGGCGCGGACCGCATCATGTTCGACAACTTCACGCCCGCCATGACGCGCGAAGCGGTGAAGAAGGTCGCCGGACGCTGCGAGACCGAATCCAGCGGCGGCATCACGCTCGACACGATGCGCGACTACGCCGAGTGCGGCGTCGATTTCATCTCGGTCGGCGCGCTGACACACCAGATCAAGTCGCTCGACATGTCGCTCAAAGCCTGCGAATAGCCCGCGCACGAACCGCACACGAAAACACCCCGGAACATGAAACGCCTGCTCCACACCCCCACGGCCCTGCTGCTTCGGCGCATCGCACTGCTTTACGCGGTGCTGATGCTCTGCCGCGTGATTTTCTATCTCTACAACGCGCGGCTGCTGGGACCGTTGAGCTGGGGAGAGCTGGGGCAGCTGCTGGCAGGCTCGCTCAAATTCGACACCGCGTCGGTCGTCTACGCCGACGGGGTGTTCGTATTGCTCTCGCTGCTGCCTCTGCACGTGCGCGAACGCAAGTGGTACCGCCGTCTGCTGTTCTGGTACTACGCCGTCATAAACGCCGTGCTGGTCGTGGCGGTCAATATGGCCGACTGCGTCTATTTCCGCTACACGCAGAAGCGGTTCACCGCCGATGAAATCTTCTTCGCCGACAACGGCAACTCGTTGCAGCTGGTCGGCAAATTCATGGCCGAAAACTGGTATCTGGTCATCGTGGCGGCGGCCCTGACCGCCCTGCTCGTGTGGGGCTACGGCCGCAAGATACGCGAGGAGAGTCTCCTGAGCCGGGGCTGGGGCTACTATGCGGGCGGCACGGCGATTTTCGCCGTCGCAGCCGGACTCTGCATCGCCGGCATGCGCGGCGGCATGACCCGCATGACGCGGCCGATCACCCTCTCCAACGCCACGCTCTACACCGCGGACAGCGGCAAGGCCAACCTGATTCTGAGCAATCCGTTCTGCATCCTGCGCACCATCGGCAGTGCGGGCAGCGTCAGCTACAAAAAATTCTTCCCGCCCGAAGAGCTGCCGCGCCGCTTCACACCGGTCCACCGGCCGGCAGACAGCACGGCCGTAAACCTCGCGGGCCGCAACGTCGTGATTTTCATTATGGAGAGCATGTCGGCCGAACATTCGGCGCACCTGATGCCCGAAATCTATGCCGACCGAAAGACCAAAGGTTTCACGCCGTTCCTCGATTCGCTGATGCGCAGCGGATTGTGCTTCAAACGGATGTATGCCAACGGCACCCGCTCGATTCAGGCCATGCCGTCGGTACTGGGCAGCATCCCGTCGTTCAAGACGCCGTTCGTGCTGATGCCGCAGTCGTTGGGCGAAAGCCGGCAGCTGCCGGCCATCCTGCGCGACAAAGGTTACGCCACGGTGTTTTTCTGCGGTTCGGAACGCGGCTCGATGGGCTTCGGCGCCTATGCCCGTTCGGCCGGCGTGGAGCGGCTCGTCAGCCGCGAGGATTACGAAGCCCGGCACGGCAAAGAGGATTTCGACGGCTACTGGGGCATCTGGGACGAACCGTTCCTGCAATTCATGGGCGAAGAGCTTTCCGAAACCCCGGAACCCTTCTTCGCCACGCTCTTCACCCTCTCGTCGCACCATCCGTTCGTCGTACCCGCCCGATACGAAAACACGCTGCCCGACGGCTACACCAAAATCCACAAGGGCGTGGCTTACGACGACAACGCATTCCGCCTCTTTTTCGAACGTTTCGGCCGCGAAGAGTGGTTCCGGCGCACGGTTTTTGTATTCGTGGCCGATCATGTATCGTCCGAAAAATTCGCACCCGTGACCCGCACCTACCCCGGCAACTACCACATCATAGGCTTCATGTACACGCCCGACGGCGCGCTGCGGGGCGAGGTCGGCGACGTAGTGCAGCAGCTCGACATCATGCCCACGGTGCTGGGTCTCGTGGGCAGCGAGGAACCCTATTTCGCCTTCGGACGCGACGTGCTGAACGAGCCTGAACGGCCCCGCTGGTCGGTGTCGTACGACGGGAAATTCCGCGCGCTGACCGGCGAAGGCGCCGTCGTGCTCGACGATTCGGGACCGCAGGTGCAGGAGTGCCCGGTCACCCCCGCCGCCGACAGCCTGATGCAGTCGTTCCGGGCGCTGATCCAGCAGTATTACAGCCATATCGAACGCAAGAGTTACACCCCCGATGATTGAATTCAAACCCGTACGCCTCGAAGACAAACAGATCATCGAGCGCCATACCATGCCTTCGGGCATCCTCAACTGCGACCTCGCATTCGCCAACATGTACTGCTGGCAGGCAATGTACCATAGCGCATGGGCCGTGATCGACGGCTTTCTGGTCATCCGCTTCCACATCGGCGGCGGCGAGAAGATCGGCTACATGCAGCCCGTCGGCGAGGGCGATTTCGCGGGCATCATCCCTGCCCTGCGCGCAGACGCCCATGCCCACGGGCAGCGTCTGCGCATCATCGGCCTGACGGACGAGGGCCGCGAGATGATCCGCAACATGCACGCGGGACTTTTCGCATTCGAATCGGACCGCGCACTGGAAGACTACGTCTACAACGCCGAAGACCTGCGCAACCTGACGGGACGCCGCTACCAGCCCAAGCGCAACCACATCAACCGCTTCACGTCCGAATACCCCGACTTCCGGTACGAGAATCTGACGCGCGACCGTTTCGCGGAGTGCATGCAGCTCGAACGCGAATGGCGCCGGGCGCACGAGGGACACACCTCGGAACTCTGCGCCGAACAGCGGGCCATGCAGCGGGCCTTCGACCACTTCGAGGAGCTGGAAATGCTGGGCGGCTGCATCTACGTCGGCGACAAGCTGGTCGCCTTTACGTTCGGCTCGGCGGTCAACGACCACACGTTCGACACCCACGTCGAAAAGGCCGACACGGATTACGACGGAGCCTTCACGATCATCAACAAACTCTTCGCCGAGCATCTGCCCGAACGCTTCACGCTGATCAACCGCGAGGAGGACCTCGGCATCGACGGTCTGCGCCAGTCGAAACTCTCCTACCACCCCGCCGTCATCCAGCACAAATTCACGGCCATACACCTGCACCCCGACGAAATCGCCTGCAAAGAGTTGTGGACCGCGGCCTTCGGCGACGACGAACAGTTCATCGACTCGTTCCTGATACGCTACTACAGCCGCAGCCGCATGCTCACGGCCGAATACGAAGGCCGCACGGCGGCGATGCTCCACCTGCTGCCGTTCGAAAGCCAGCTGGGCCGCACGACCTATATCTACGGCGTGGCGACGGCTCCCGAATTCCGCCGCCGGGGGCTGGCCGGCAAGCTGATGGGCGAAGCGATGCGGCTGATCGCCGATCGCGGCGACGACGCGGCGCTGCTGATCCCCAGCGAGGAGTGGCTGCGCGGATTCTACGCCCCATACGGATTCTCCGGCGCAATTCCCGTAACCTTCGCTTCGCCGGACGGCTTCGACTTCGGCACGGGCGATCCGTCGAAGGACCTTGCGATGGTCTGGCGCCGCGATGCCTCCGCCCCGATACCCGAAACGCTGCAATGCAGTTACTATAAGAAAAAATAGTGCATCCGGAGCAAATCCCGACAACAGCTCTTACAATAAAAAGGGAACTGTCCTTGCAGACAGTTCCCTTCATGTTTAGGTCGGGGCAAACGGGCAATCCCCTTATTTCAGATCTGCCGAACCGTTACCGCCGGCAGTCCAATCCGGGACCTGCACGCCGGAGACCGATATCTCCGTTCCCGTTATGTTTATCGTAATGTTATAATTCGCGCCGGCATCCAATTTGGCAATATCCTTGACTGCGATATTCTGATAGGAAGTCCCGTCGAGCGTACAATCGAGTGTCAACGAAGCTGCAGTTTTGGGAAGCACCAATGCCGTTACGGCATTCGGACTCGTAAAGTCAGTAGCCGTACTGACCACCGTCAGGTCGGCATCCGTAACAGTCGAATAAGAACCGTTTGAAATATCTATTGTCGAAACTCCGGGTGTTCCCTTGACCACGAGCGACGAAAGACTCGGCGCACTGAACGGATAGTTCGTGGCGTTCAACGTAAACGTCAGTTTTGCAAAAGCGTGTTTCAGGGTCAATGCCAGATCCGTGCACTTACCGGAATTCACTTCCGTATTCTCCTGATATACAAAATCGACGGCCGCAGTTGTATTCCCCGGATTCAGCGTAAAGACATTGGGAGCAGCCTCGGCATCGGGTTCGACGCCGACCGGAGCCCAAGCGACCATATTCCGAGAAGATTTCAACAAATAAATCGCGGGAGAAATCGAATAGCCGCTGCCATCCGTATATTTAACTTCCTGATTATTTACAGCCGTGGAATAAGCATCATTGGTGTCGAGATTGATTTTGAACGAAGCATTGAGCGGAGTCGGATCACCTGCCGCACGGGTCTCCAGACCTGCAGTAACAACCGACTGAAATCCTAATGCTGCGCTTTCAGGCTGGGGGGGGGGTAACTTCCTCCTGCTTGTCGCACGAAGTAAAAAAGGCCGCAGCCATCGCTGTCGCTGCAAGGGCAGCAACCAAATAAAAACGTTTCATTGTTGAGATTTTTTTAAATTAGTGTACGTATTTTCCGGACGGTCTGCAACTCGCAGGACGAATTAAGCGGGCAATCCTTATTGTTCCATCAAAAAAGGTCGCAAATATTCACACCGATCCGAATTGTTTAATTTCGCACACACAATTTCGTTCATTGTGACATTCGAAGGTAAGCACAATCCCCTGTAGATGTACTCCAAGAACTGCTAAAGCCCATCAAAAGGACTTTTTTGTATACCAAGTCGCACTACAACAGACAGCCCGTGGACGCAAATGTATACCAACACCAACAAAAAGGATAAAGACAGCACGCAAAACCCAGCGAAAGCCGTCCGCCGCCGCACACGGCACACGACACCAATCCCTGCGCAGCGGCACGGAGATAACGGCAAAGGCAAGACGCAGTTTGTCCCGCAGGAAAACAAATGCCCCGAAGCTTTCGCTTCGGGGCATTTCGGTCCGGGCCACGGACCCTATCTTATCGGAATGCTTGTCCCAAACCGGGAAAACCCGATTCAGGCATTCATCATCTATTTCCGGCCCATCCGCCGCAGAAAACACTCGATCGTATTCTCCATCAGGCAGCAAATCGTCATCGGCCCCACACCGCCCGGCACGGGGGTGATGACCGAAGCCTTCGGCTCGACTGCGGCGAAATCGACGTCGCCGCACAACTTCCCGGTCTCAGGATCGCGGTTTACACCCACGTCGATCACCACGGCGCCTTCACGCACCATGTCGGCCGTTACGAATTTCGGCCGGCCGATCGCCACGACCAGAATATCGGCCCGGCGTGTCACCTCCGGCAGATTGCGCGTGCGGCTGTGCGTCATCGTCACCGTAGCATTCTCATCCAGCAGCAGTTTCGACACGGGAAGCCCCACGATATTGCTGCGGCCGATCACCACGGCCTCCTTGCCCGCAATCCCGACGCCTGCGGCCTTCAGCATCTTGATGATGCCCTTCGGCGTACAGGGGAGCGTGCAGGGCTGTTTCTGCCACAAAGCCGCCACGTTCAGGGGATGAAAGCCGTCCACGTCCTTGGCCTTGTCGATCGCCTCGATCACCTTGTCCTCGTCGATATGTTTCGGCAGGGGCAGCTGCACCAGAATACCGTCCACCTCCGCGTCGGCATTCAATTCGGCGATAATGCCGAGCAGCTCCGCTTCCGAAATCGTCTCCGGCTTGCGGATCGTCGTGTTGCGAATCCCCACCTCGGCCGACGCCTTGGCCTTGCCCGTCACATACGACACGCTGCCGGGATCTTCGCCCACCAGAATCACGACCAGATGGGGCACCCGGCCGTATTTTTCGCCGAACGCCGCCACCTCGGCGGCCATTTCGGCCTTAAGTTTCGCTGAAAGTTCTTTTCCGCTGATTATCATATTTCCCAACTATTTTTCAAATGCCCAATGTCCGATATCGGTCCTGTAAAAAAGATTGTCGCATTCGATCTGCGCCACGTCCTTCAACGCATTCGCACGGGCTTCGGCCAGCGTCGCCCCCTTGCCAACGACGAAGAGCACACGGCCGCCCGCCGTCAGAATACGGCCGCCGTCGGACTTTGTGCCCATATGGTACACAGCGCTTCCGACCCGGTCGAGTCCCTTGATCTCGTGTCCCTTCTCATAGGAGCCGGGATAGCCCTTCGAGGCCAGTACGATGCCCAGCGTCGCGAAATCATGCCATTCGAGCCGCGTATCCGCTCCGTCGGCCACGGCGCAGAAGATATCGACGATATCGCTCTTCAGGCGCGGCAGCACGACCTCGGTTTCGGGATCGCCGAAACGGGCGTTGAACTCGATCACCTTGATCCCCTGCGGAGTCTTCATCAGACCGCCGTACAGCACCCCTTCGAACGGACACCCTTCGGCGACCATCGCGTCGGCCGTCGGCTGCAGGATCTTTTCGAGCGCATACCGCTCATCCTCCGCCGTAACGAACGGCAGCGGGGAATAGGCCCCCATACCGCCCGTGTTGGGCCCCTTGTCGCCGTCGAAGGCCCGCTTGTGGTCCTGCGCCAGCGCCATCGGCCACACCTTGCGGCCCGACACGAAACACATGAACGAAAATTCGGGTCCCGTGAGGAAGTCCTCGACCACGACCTTGCCTTCGCCGAACTTGTCGTCGAGCAGCATGTCTTTCAGTGCGGCGTCGGCCTCCTCCTGCGTCTCGGCGATCACTACGCCCTTGCCGGCCGCCAGCCCGTCGTACTTCAACACTGCCGGAAGCGGACGCGAAGCCACGTAATCCAACGCTTCGGCATACTCCGTGAAAGCGCGGTACCCCGCCGTCGGAATAGCGTATTTGGCCATCAGGTCCTTGGCGAACTCCTTGCTCGATTCGATCCGTGCGGCGGCTTTCGTCGGGCCGAAGATCCGCAGCCCGGCGGCCTTGAACGCATCGACGACTCCCGCCGCCAGCGCCACCTCCGGCCCCACGACCGTAAGGCCGATTTCGTTGGCCGCTGCGAAGTCGCGCAGTCTCTCCACCTCGGTCTCCTTGATCGCCACGCACTCGGCCTGCGCCGCAATGCCCGCATTGCCGGGGGCGCACCAGATTTTCTCCACCTGCGCCGAGCGTGCGAGGGCGTCTACGATCGCATGTTCACGGCCGCCGCCGCCTATTACCAGAACTTTCATATTCGTTTATTTTATCCGTTCTTTCAAAGAAATTTCAAAAACATCCAGTTTTTCACAGATGAATCAAGCGACAAATCTGACAATCTTTATCCAAAGTCCCCCTTATCAAAGGGGGATTAGGAGGATTATCAATTTAGTTTAGCCGCATGGTCAAGCACTAAAGCTCGCTTTAGTGCTTGAAATGCCTTTCGCCCGTAAATACCATGGCAATGCCCTTCTCGTCGGCCTTCTTGACCGAATCTTCGTCGCGCACCGAGCCGCCCGGCTGCACGATCGCCGTCACGCCGTATTCGGCGGCCAGCGTCACGCAGTCGTCGAAGGGGAAGAAGCCGTCCGAAGCCAGCACCAGCCCTTCGGTAACGCCCGCGGCATGCGCCTGCTTGAGGGCGATCTCGGCCGAACCGATACGGTTCATCTGGCCTGCGCCGACGCCCAGCGTCCGGCCGTCCTTCACGACCACGATGGCGTTCGACTTCACATGCTTGACGATATGCCAGCCGAAGTTCATGTCGTCCATCTGCTCCGCTGCGGGCTTCGCCGCCGTCACGCACATATCGGCCGTCACGCTCTTCGTCTCCACGTCGAGATCCTGCACCAACAGACCGCCGTTCACGCTCACGTACTGCTTCTGTCCGACGGCGCCCTGCTCCATATCGACCTCAAGCAATCGCAGGTTTTTCTTCGTGCAAAGCACTTCGAGCGCGCCCTCGTCGAATTTGGGAGCCATGATGATTTCGAGGAAAATCGGCTTCATCAGCTCGGCCGCCTCCTTCGTAACGGTGCGGTTCGTCGCCACGATACCGCCGAAAATCGACACCTTGTCGGCTTCATAGGCCTTGGTCCACGCTTCCACGACATCCTTTCCTACCGCCGCGCCGCAGGGATTCATATGCTTCAGACCCACGCAGAAGGGCTTGTCGAACTCGCGCACGATGCACAGCGCGGCGTTGGCGTCCTGAATATTGTTGTAGGACAGCTCCTTGCCGTTGAGCTGTCTGGCAAAAGCCAGCGAATAGGGCACCTTTTTCCCCTCGCGGTAGAATCGGGCCGACTGGTGCGGGTTCTCGCCGTAACGCAGCGACTGCACGAGGTCGAATTCGAGGAACAGCTTCTCGTTCAGCCCGGCCTGCGCACGCATGTAGGTCGCGATCATCGAATCGTACTCGGCAGTATGGGTATAGGCCTTGGCCGAGAGCTTCAGGCGCGTGGCCTTCCCGGTGTTGCCGCCGGCGCGGATTTCGTCGAGAATCTGCGCATAGTCCGCAGGATCGCAGACCACCGTCACGTCGGCCCAGTTCTTGGCCGCAGAACGCAGCATCGAGGGACCGCCGATGTCGATATTCTCGATGGCGTCCTCCATCTTCACGCCGGGCTTCGAGATCGTCTCCCGGAACGGATAGAGGTTCACGCAGACCATGTCGATAAACTCGATCTTGTTCTCCTTCAGCGCCTTCAGGTGTTCGGGATCGTCGCGGCGGGCCAGCAGGCCGCCGTGCACGTTGGGGTGCAGGGTCTTGACGCGGCCGTCGCAGATTTCGGGAAATCCCGTCACGTCGCTGATGTTGATAACCTCGACACCGCTGTCGGCCAGCAGTTTCATCGTGCCGCCCGTGGCGATCACCTCCCAGCCCAAGGCACGCAGGCCCTTGGCGAAATCAACGACACCCGTTTTGTCGCTGACACTTATCAATGCTCTCATCTGTTACTATTTTATTTCGATATTTTCCGAATGAAAATTACTGTAATACCTGCCTTCCACGGCCGTAAACCGCAGTACGCTGTAGTCCGGATCGTCCACGCCCTGCGGATAATACTCCGTATCGCCCTCGCGCCAGATCAGCCGCCGGCTCGCGGCGTCCTCCAGTACCTCCATCGTCCCGCGGAGCATCAGCCCCTCGAAAGAAGCCCCGTCGCAGAAATAGACGGCCGCCTTGGGATTGCGGCGGTATTGCGCCGCCCGCATCGACGAGGTGTTGGTCGTAAAGTAGAAGACCTTCAGCCCCTCCCGTACGCGCGGTGCGAGCATGGCCTTCATATTGGGGAAACCCTCGGCATCGACCGAGCCGATAAAGGCGACGGCCTGCCGGTCGACGAGCGATTCGAGCGTATTGAATGCGACACTCATGGATCGAGCAGTTTTTTTATCGTTTCTACGTAAAGCGGATATTCCACCGCATGAATCCGGGCTTCCAGCTCTTCGATGTCGTCACCGTCGTACTCGAAGGCCCGCTGGGCGATGATCCGTCCGCCGTCGAGCGACGCATCGACATAGTGGATCGTCACCCCGAACACCTTGACGCCGTATTCCATCGCCTGTTCGATGGCATGCGCTCCGCGGAACGCCGGCAGCAGCGAGGGATGGATATTGACGATCCGTCCTCCGTAAGCCTCCAGCAACACGTCGCCGACGATGCGCATATACCCCGCCAGACAAACCAGTTCCACGCCCGCGGCATCGAGCAGCCGCACGATTTCACGTTCGTAATCGGCCTTCGAAGCGTACTCCTTCGGCGCGAAGACAAACGTTTCGACACCGTGCGCGGCGGCGCGTTCGACAACCCGCGCTCCGGGTTTGTCGCAAACCATGAGCACCACCTCGCCCCCGGTCACGCCCTGCTCGCAGGCCGAGACGATGGCTTCGAAATTGGTGCCGCTGCCGCTGGCGAAGACTGCGAGGCGTCGCACGACCTTAGCGGATTACGACACCTTCGGCGTCGGTTACACGTCCTATCACCGAGGCCTTTTCGCCCTGCGCGGTCAGGATGCCGATGGCCTTGTCCGCCTCCGACGCATCGAGGGCGATGACCATGCCGATACCCATGTTGAAGATGTTGAACATCTCGCGGTGCGCCACCTTGCCGTACTTTTCGAGGAAGCGGAACACGGGCAGAATCTCCCATGCGCCCTCTTCGATTTCGAGTCCCTGCCCGTCGTGCAGGATGCGGGGAATATTCTCGTCGAATCCGCCGCCCGTGATGTGGCTGATGCCGTGTACGTCGCAGTTGCGGATCACCTCCAACACCTGCCTGACATAGATTTTGGTCGGAGTCAGCAGCACCTCGCCCAGCAGTTTGTTCGACAGTTCGGGATATACCTCGTGCAGGTCGAAGCAGTTGTCGGCGACGATCTTGCGCACAAGGCTGAAACCGTTGGAGTGCACGCCGCTCGACGCGATGCCGACCAGCACGTCGCCCGCCTTGACCTTCGAGCCGTCGATCAGTTTCGACTTCTCGACCACGCCGACCGTAAAGCCCGCGATGTCGTACTCACCCTGCGCATACATGCCCGGCATCTCGGCCGTCTCGCCGCCCACCAGCGCGCAGCCGGCCTGACGGCAGCCCTCGGCCACACCGCTGACGATGGCTTCGATCTTCTTCGGCTCGTTGTGGCCTACGGCCACGTAATCGAGGAACACCAGCGGTTCCGCGCCCTGCGCCAGCACGTCGTTCACGCACATGGCCACGGCATCGACGCCGATCGTGTCGTGCTTGTCCATCTCGAACGCCAGCTTGAGCTTGGTGCCCACGCCGTCGGTGCCGCTCACCAGCACCGGCTCCTTCACGTTCAGCGCCGAAAGGTCGAACATGCCGCCGAAGGCGCCGATATTGCCCATCACGCCCAAACGCGAGGTCGACGCGACGTGCTTCTTGATGCGCCGCACCACTTCGTATCCGGCTTCGAGGTTTACGCCGGCCTTCTCATAACTCTGTGCCATTATAGTCTACTTGAATGGTTTACTTAACATTTTACATCTTTGTTCGCCTCATCGACCGACTGGTACAGCGCCGTGGGATAGCGTCCCGTGAAGCAGGCCATGCAAAGCTCACTGCAGCCGCCGGCCTCCAGCAACGACGCGGGCGAGAGGAATACCAGCGAATCAGCGCCGATCTCCTCACACACGGCCTCGGGATTCTTGCGAGCCGAGATCAGTTCGTCATAGGTCGAGGTGTCCACACCGTAAAAACAAGGACTGATCATCGGGGGGCTGGCGATGCGCACATGCACCTCCGTCGCTCCGGCCTCCTTGAGCATCGTGACGATGCGGCGCGAAGTGGTGCCGCGCACGATCGAGTCGTCCACCAGCACGACGCGTTTGCCCTTGACGATACTCCGCACGGCCGAAAGCTTCATCCGCACACCCTTCTCCCGCAACTCTTGGGTCGGCTGAATGAACGTGCGACCGATATACTTGTTCTTAATCAGCCCCATTTCATAGGGCAGTCCGCTCGCCTCGGCATAACCCATCGCGGCGCTGAGACTCGAATCGGGCACGCCGACCACGATGTCCGCATCGGCCGGCGACTCCTTGAAGAGCAGACGGCCCGACTCCTTGCGGTAGGCATGGACGTTGCGGCCGTCGATGTCGCTGTCCGGGCGTGCGAAATAGATATACTCCATCGAGCACATTTCGTGACGCTTGTACATCGAGTAGTCGCGACTGCGGATACCCTGCTTGTCGATCGTCACGATCTCGCCCGGCTCGACGTCGCGCACGAACTCGGCACCCAGCACGTCGAACGCGCAGGTTTCGCTCGACACGACATAGCCGTCGCCCAGCCGGCCGATGGCCAGCGGACGCAGGCCGTATTTGTCCCGGCAGGCGTAAATGCGGTTGGCGGTCATGATCAGGAACGCGAACGCCCCCTCCAGCATGTTCAGCGCATCGATGATCGAAAAGATGCGCGGCCGGTCGTGGTAGCGGGTCTCCTTCTTGATCAGGTGGGCCAGAATCTCGCTGTCCGACGTGGACTGGAACAGACTGCCCTTGTTCTCCAGATACTCGCGCAACAGGGCCGAATTGACGATGTTGCCGTTGTGGGCCAGCGCGAAATCGCCCGTGTTGTGACGGAACAGAAACGGCTGCACGTTCTCGATGCCGCCGCCTCCGGCGGTCGTATAGCGCACATGGCCGATGGCCGTATTTCCCTTGAGCGTCGCCAGTTTCGCCTCGTCGAACACCTCGGTCACCAGTCCGCTGCCCTTGATGCGGCGGAAAGTTCCCCCTTCGTCGACGGCCACGATACCCGCGCCCTCCTGTCCGCGGTGCTGCAGCGCATGCAGGCCGTAATAGCTCAGCGATGCAGCGTCGGGCACCCCGAAGACGCCGAACACACCGCACTCCTCATGCAACTCCCGGTCGCTAATCTGCCGCATCGCCATTACTCCACGATTTTCTGCAGACGGGCAAGAATCTCCTCGTAAGCCTCGCGCACCTTGCCCAGATCGCGGCGGAAACGGTCCTTATCGAGTTTCTCGTTGGTGGACATGTCCCACAGACGGCAGGTGTCGGGCGACACCTCGTCGGCGAGGACGATCTCGCCGTCCGACGTGCGGCCGAACTCGATCTTGAAGTCCACGAGGTTGATGTTCATCTTGGCGAACATGTTCCGCAGCACTTCGTTGATGCGCGAAGTCATGGCGTAAATCAGATCCAGCTCGTCGTAGGTCACGGCGCCCAGCGCTACGGCGTGGTGGTCGTTGATCAGCGGGTCGCCCAGTTCGTCCTTCTTGTAGCAGATGTCGTAAATGGTGTTCGACGGCTGCGTGCCCTCCTCGATGCCCAGACGCTGGGCCATCGAGCCTGCGATGATGTTGCGCACGATCACCTCCAGCGGAATGATCGTCACCTTGCGGCAGATCTGGTCGCGGTCGTTGATCGTCTCGATGTAGTGCGTCTTGATGCCCGCCTTCTGAAGCTCTTTGAAAATCAGGGTCGAGATGGCGTTGTTCAGCACGCCCTTGTTCTCGATCGTAGCCTTCTTGATGTTGTTGAAAGCCGTCGCCGCATCCTTGTAGTGAATGATGATCTTTTCGGGATCGTCGGTGCGGAAAACCTGTTTTGCCTTGCCCTCGTAGAGCATTTCGAGCTGTTTCATGATGTTTGTGTTTTTTAAGTTTATTTGTTGATTCGTTCTATTTCATATCAAAGTCCACCAGAATCGGACGGTGGTCCGAGGGGTGGTAGAAGTTCGACAACTTGCCCGGATCGCGCACCGGCTCGGTGAAGTCGTCCGCAATCACCTCGGCACGGGTGATCCGCTCGCAGAGCGGCGGCGTGCAGTAGACGAAGTCGATGCGGCTCTGCCCGTGGGTCGTGGTGTGGAATTCGCCGGGGTGCTTCTCCGCGATCACGTCGACATAGGGCGTATGCTCCGCGATATAATCATGCACCAGCAGGCGCGTGTCGTCGTCGGGATAGTTGTAAACCCGGTTGTCGAGGCGCGAGCGCGAATTGAAGTCGCCCATCATCATCCACAACTGCTGTCCGGCGTCGGACTGCGTAGCGATCGTATGCGAGCAGATATACTCGATCTCCATGCGCCGGTAACGGTCACCGCCGTGTTCGGCCCTGCTGGCGTCGCGGTCCACGGCCTGAAAGGCATACGCCTGCGGCCACGTATGGAGCGTCACGATATTGACCGGCCTGCCGTTCTTCACGATCCGGGCCCAGCCCGCGCCGTGCGAAACGATGCTGTCGGGAGCTTGGCCGACGATCCGCTGCACGTTCTCGATCGGATACTTCGACGTAACGACCTGCGGGAAATTGTCGCGGTGGCCGCCCACATACCAGTATTTATGACCGTAACGGGCCGCCAGTTCGCCCCAGTTAGCCGTCAGGTAGCGATCGACGGAATCCATCCTCTCCGCCGTACCCGACTTATAGATCGACTGGGCCTCGCACCACACGCATACGTCGGGATCGTAGCCTTTGACCCACGCCACGAAATTGTCGTAGCCGTTGCTCTGGTCCGACCACATGCCGTTCTGAATATTCCAATAGAGCAGACGCATGTCGTCCGTCCGCTCGCCGCATCCTGCGGTCAGCGCCGCCGCAAAAAGCAGGAGCGCCGCAAAACGATAAAAAGAGGTCTTCATAGGCATATGGTTTCGGTTTACACTATTTCGATTTGCGGAAATACTCGACGGCATTGCGGAACAGCGCCTGCTCCTTGTTGCCGGCGATATTCTTGAAAAGGTTCTTCCCGTAACGCTCCGTATGGCCCATCTTGCCCAGAATCCGGCCGTCGCGCGATACGATGCCCTCGATGGCGTACGACGAGCCGTTGGGGTTGTAGGGCGCCTCGGCCGTCACGCGGCCTTCGGCATCGACGTACTGGAAGGCCACCTGCCCGTTGGCGAAAAGCTCCTTGGCCAGCTCCTCGCTGACGACGAACTTGCCCTCGCCGTGGCTGACGGCGATCGAGTGCACCTCGCCCAGTTCGAAGCCCGCGAGCCACGGGGAGTTGAGCGTCGAGACGCGCGTCGAGACGATCTGCGAGATATGCCGGTTGACGTCGTTGCGGAACAGCGTCGGGGAATCCTTCGTCACCATGCCCAGACGGCCGTACGGCAGCAGTCCCGACTTGACCAGCGCCTGAAAACCGTTGCAGATGCCGAGGATAAGGCCGCCGCGGTCAAGCAACGCGTGAATTTCCTCGCGTATATCCTTGTTGTTAAGTACGTTCACGATAAACTTCGCGCTGCCGTCCGGCTCGTCGCCCGACGAGAAGCCGCCGCAAAGCACGAAAATATGGGCGCGGCGGATATGCTCCTTCATCTGGGCGATCGAGCGCAGGATGTCGTCGCCGCCCAGATTGCACAATACGCTGGTCGTCACATCGGCTCCCGCATTGCGGAACGCCTTGGCCGTATCGTAATCGCAGTTCGTGCCGGGGAATACGGGCAGGTAGGCCACCGGACGCTCGACGGCTTCGCCCTCATAGGCAAAGGTGCGGCGTTCGGGTTCGGCGCTCATCACGTCGGCACGGTTCTCGCCCTTGTCGGGGTAAACCGTCGTGAATTTCACGGTATTGGCTTCGTACAACCCGTCGAGCGGCATCCGTACGCCGTTCACGGTCAGGGCTTCGTCGGCAACGGTCGCACCCAGCAGTTCGGCCGCCGGGAAATCCAGTTCACCGTCGCTCTCCACGAGAATCGAACCGTAGGCGTATTCGTAAAGCCTGCTTTCGTCCGTCGTCACCTCGGCGCCGATCCGGTTGCCGAAAGCCATCTTCGCAAGGCCCTCGGCCACGCCGCCGAATCCGACGGACCATGCCGAAAGTATCTTCCCGCTCTCGATCTTCCCGCTCACGAAACCGAAGTTGGCCTTCAGCTGCGCCGTGTCAGGCATGTAATTCTCCTTCGGGGTATGGCGCACGAGGTAGATGCGGCTGCCGGCCTTCTTGAAGTCGGTCGAGATGACCGTTCCGGCGTCGACCGTCGTGATGCCGAAAGCCATCAGCATCGGCGGGACGTTGATATGCTGGAACGTGCCGCTCATCGAGTCCTTGCCGCCGATCGACGGGAGTCCCAGCTCGACCTGCATCTTCAGCGCGCCGAGCAGTGCGCCGAGAGGCTTGCCCCACGATTCGGGATTCTTGGTCATGCGCTCGAAATACTCCTGATACGAGTAACGCATCCTGTCGTAGCGCGCACCCGCCGCCACGACCTTCGCCGCGGCTTCCACCACGGCATAGGCCGCGCCGTGGTAGGGACTCCACGAAGCAATGAAGGGATTGTAACCGAAGGCCATGATGCTGGCCGTGTCGGTGTAGCCGTCGGTCGGAAGCTTCTGCACCGAGACCTGCGTCTCGCTGCCCTGCGTACGGCCGCCGAAAGGCATCAGTACGGTCGAGGCGCCGATCGTCGAGTCGAACATCTCGACGAGTCCCCGCTGCGAAACGACGTTGTTGTCCCTGAGGTTATTCTCGAAACGCGCGGCAAGCGTATCGCCGGCGATTTCACGTACGAACGGATTGCGGTTTTCCACCTCGCCGACCTTCGCTTCGGCATAATGCCGGGCGCCTGCGCTGTCGATGAATTCGCGCGAGAGGTCCACGACCTTGCGGTCCTTGTTGAACATCCGCATACGGGCCGTGTCGGTCACATCGGCCACCTCGACGGCTTCGATATTCTCTTCGAGACAGTAGCGCATGAACGTCTCGACGTCTTTCGCTTCGACGACTACCGCCATGCGCTCCTGCGACTCGCTGATGGCCAGCTCCGTGGAGTTCAGGCCGCTGTACTTGGTCTTCACGCGGTCGAGGTAAATGTCCAGCCCGTCGGCCAGCTCGCCGATGGCGACGCTGACGCCGCCCGCGCCGAAGTCGTTCGATTTCTTGATAAGGCGCGTTACCTCCGGACGGCGGAACAGACGTTCGAGCTTGCGCTCCTCCGGAGCGTTGCCCTTCTGCACCTCGCTGCCGCAGGTCTCCAGCGACTTGGTGTTGTGTTCTTTCGACGATCCGGTAGCTCCGCCGATGCCGTCGCGGCCCGTACGGCCGCCCAGCATGATGATCTTGTCGCCCGGAGCGGGTTTCTCGCGGCGGACGTTCTCCGCCTTCACGGCGCCCACCACGGCGCCCACTTCGAGACGCTTGGCCACATAGCCGTCGTGGTACACCTCGCGTACGTGGGTCGTGGCCAGACCGATCTGGTTGCCGTAGCTCGAATAACCGGCCGCGGCCTTTTTCGAAATCACGCTCTGCGGGAGTTTGCCTTCGAGCGTGTCGCCCACCTTCTGGTAGATGTCGCCCGCACCCGTCACGCGCATCGCCTGATAGACGTAGCTGCGGCCTGACAGCGGGTCGCGGATAGCGCCGCCCAGACAGGTCGAAGCGCCGCCGAACGGCTCGATCTCGGTCGGATGGTTGTGGGTTTCGTTCTTGAACTGCAGCAGCCACTTCTCGGTCCGGCCGTCCACGTCGACATCGACATAGACCGAGCAGGCGTTGTTCTCGTCGCTCACCTCCATATCGTCCAGCAGCCCCTTCTTGCGCAGGTAGCGGGCGCCGATCGTGGCCATGTCCATCAGGCAGATGCTCTTGTGCTCGCGGCCCAGCTCACGCCGGATGCGCAGGTAGAGGGCCAGCGAATCTTCGATTTCGTCCTTGACGAACGACTCCTCGACCGTAATTCCCTCCAGCTCGGTCGTGAAGGTCGTATGGCGGCAATGGTCGCTCCAATAGGTATCGAGGATGCGCAGTTCGGTTTCATAGGGATCGCGGCCCTCGGCGCGGAAATATTTCACTACCTCGCGCAGATCGTCGGCGTTCATCGCCAGTCCGTACTGCGCGCAGTAGGGCGCCAGCTCGGCGTCGGTCATCTTCGTGAAGCCTTCGAGCACGGCGACGGGCTTCACCTCGGCCTGCTCCATGTCGCTGAGCACGTTCAGGTCCTTTTCGCGCGACTCGACGGCATTGATATAGTAGCGTTTGATCCGCGCGATCTCCTCGTCGGTCACCGCGCCGTCGAACAGCAGCAGCTTCGACGAACGGATGCGCACCTCGGCCGACGGGTCGATCAGCCGCACGCAATCCACGGCCGACGCGGCGCGCTGGTCGAACTGGCCGGGAAGATACTCCACGGCGATATACTTCTGTCCCGCGAGGTCGCACGCATCGGTCACGCTGTCGGTCACCACTTCGCCGAAGACGCTGTAGCGGGTCTTTTCGAGCAGGTCCTCCGAAAAGCCGAACAGATCGTAAACGTTCAGCAGCCGCAGTTCGCGGATATCGAGGTTCAGGTTGGCGTTCAGTTCCCGGCGCAGGCTTTCGGCCTCGACCCGGAAACGGGGATGTTTTTCAACAAAAATCCGGTAGTTTTTCATCCTATATCGTTTAATATTCTTCATTCGTTTCTGCGGTCCTTACCGACCGTTCCGCCGGTCTTCGTCCCCGCAGCCGCTTCCGGAAGCTCCTCCCGTCCGCCTGCGGCGACGCATGCGGGACCGGCCCCGCTATTTCACAAACCGGTCGGCCCAGACAGCCCCGTATTCCGCCGGAGTCATGCCCACGAAGGTAATGTGTCCCATCTTGCGCTTCGGCCGGCTCTCGGTCTTGCCGTAGAGACGGACATGCACGCCCGGACGGTTTTCGGCGGCGATCGCTTCGGCCGCTTCGAGGTCCTGTCCCAAGATATTCTTCATCACGGTCGGCGCCACCAGCCGCGGCTCCTGCAGCGGCTCTCCCAAAAGGAAGCGCACCAGCTCGCGGAACTGGTTGGTCGTACAGCCTTCGATCGTATAGTGTCCCGAATTGTGGGGGCGCGGCGCCATTTCGTTGAAGAAGAATTCGCGGCCCTTCACGAAAAACTCGATCGCCAGAATTCCCCGGTAACCGCACGTCAGCATAAACCGCTCGCCGGCGGCGGCCATCCGTCCGCGCAGCTCGTCGTCCATCTCCCCGGCGGGCACGAAGCACAGATCGAGGATGCCGTCGCGGTGGACGTTGCGGCCGATCGGAAAGGTGACGACACGGCTCCCGTCGGAGACCAGCACGACGCTGGCTTCGAAATCGAAGGGCACGAACTGCTCCAGAATACAGGGCACGGCGAGCATCGGCAAAGCCTTCTCGATGTCGGCCTCGGTCTTCAGCACCAGCTGTCCGTGACCGTCGTACCCCAGCGTCCGGGTCTTCAGCACGGCGGGCAGGCCGATCTTCGCCACAGCGGCGCGCAGCGACGCTTCGTCGTCCGCGGCGGCGTATTCGGGCGTCGCCAGCCCGCCGGCACGGGCGTTGTCCTTCTCGCGCAGGCGGTCCTGCGAATCGAAGAGCGGACGGAAGCCCTGCGGGATGTTGTATTTCTTCTCAAGCGGGATCAGCACGCTGCCCGGCACGTTCTCGAACTCGTAGGTCACCGCGTCGCTGCGGCGGCAAAGCTCCTCCAGCGCCGCAGGGTCGTCGTACGCCGCCACGATCCGCTCGTCGCTGAGCGCAAAGGCCGGAGCGTCCGCCGCCGGATCGAGACACACCGTGCGCGCACCGAGCAGGTGCGCCTGTTCGATAATCATCAGCCCCAGCTGGCCGCCGCCTATGATGCCGATCGTCTTCATCTAAAGTTCCGCTTTAAGTACGTCGGCGGTCTGCTTGGCGCGGAACGCTTCGAGCCGAGCCGCGAGTTCCGCGTCCTGCAAAGCGAGAATCGAGACGGCGATCAGCGCCGCATTCTTCGAACCGTTGATCGCCGTGGTGGCCACGGGAACGCCCGCGGGCATCTGCACGATCGACAACAGCGAGTCCAGCCCGTTCAGGGCGCGCGACTTGACCGGAACGCCCACCACCGGCAGCGTCGTCATCGAAGCCACCATGCCGGGCAGGTGCGCCGCGCCGCCCGCACCGGCGATGATCACGCCGATACCGCGCGCCTTGGCCGTCTTGGCATACTCGCACAACAGATCGGGCGTACGATGGGCGCTTACGACGCGCTTTTCGAAATCGACACCGAATTGTTCGAGCGTGGCGACGGCGTCGGCCATCACCTCGTAATCGCTCACCGAGCCCATAATCACACCGACCTTCATATCCTTTGGTTTTAAGTTTTTCAAAAAAGCAGACCGCCACGACATCGCATGTCATGGCGGTCTGGTATCTATCCGCGCATCCCGCTGCAGGACATCTGCTGCCCCTGCGACTGCGCGCTCTGACCCTGCTGTCGGCACGACGAATAGAATGCAGCGGCTTGGCCCTGCTGTTTCTTTCGTTCGCGTTGATCGATTTTGCCTGTGGAGGTCATGAGATATGTCCGGATTAACCTAACAATTGTAAAAACAACGCTACAAAAGTAGTATTTTCCGGCCAATTTTCAAAACCGAAAGTCAGATTCTATTGACAAATTATCGACATTCTCCGCGGCTGAGCGAATAGGGCGCGTCCTGCGGGTCGACACCCCGTTTGTACGCCGGATCGGGCTGCATCGCAAAGTCTATTTTCGCGCCTTTTACGAGGTCCGACCAGCGGATGAAGTTGCGGTCGTATCGCTTTCCGTCGAGCTTCATGGTGCCGATATAGCGGTTTTCGGGAGCGTTGTCCGGAGCCTCGATCACGATCTTCTTTCCGTTCTCCAGTTTCACGGTCGCCTTGCGGAACAGGGGCGACCCTATGACGTACTGGTCCGAAGCCGGACATACGGGATAGAATCCCATCGCCGAGAAGACATACCACGCGGAGGTCTGGCCGTTGTCCTCGTCGCCGCAGTAGCCGTCGGGCTTGGACGAATAGAGACGGTCCATCACCTCGCGCGTCCAGTACTGCGCCTTCCACGGCTGGCCCGCATAGTCGTACAGGTAGATCATATGCTGCGCAGGCTGGTTGCCGTGGGCGTAGTTGCCCATGTCGGCCACCTGCATCTCGGTGATCTCGTGAATGCGGGTCCCGTAATAGCTGTCGTCGTAGATCGGCGGCACGACGAACACCGAGTCGAGCATTTCGGCGAATCCTTCCCGGCCGCCCATCAGCTCGGCAAGTCCCTGCACGTCGTGGAACACCGACCATGTGTAGTGCCATGCGTTGCCCTCGGTGAAGGCGTCGCCCCACTTGTAGGGGCTGAACGGCGACTGGAACTCTCCGTTCTCGTTGCGGCCGCGCATCAGCTTGGTCGTCTTGTCGAATACGTTGCGGTAGTTGCGCGAAGCCTCCTCAAGCGCCGCGGCATCCTCCGTCTTACCCAGCTTGCGGGCCACCTGTGCGATACACCAGTCGTCGTAGGCGTATTCGAGCGTGCGGGCGACGTTCTCGTTGATCTTCACGTCGTAGGGAATGTATCCCAGCCGGTTGTAATACTCGTGCCCCAGACGTCCGGTCGAGGAGACGCCGGGGTGGACGTTCGTGCGCGCGTGCATCATGGCGTCGTAGAGCGTCTGCCACTCCTTTTCGGGCGTGACGCCCTTGAGGAGCGCGTCGGCCACCACCGATGCGGAGTTGTTGCCCACCATGCAGCCGCGGTGGCCCGGCGAGGCCCATTCGGGCAGGAAGCCGCTTTCGCGGGCCGTGTTGGCCAGTCCCTGCTGGATTTCGGCGTTCACCGAAGGATAGACCAGATTGAGCAGCGGAAACAGACTGCGGAACGTGTCCCAGAACCCGGTGTCGGTATACATGTAGCCGGGGAGCACTTCGCCGTTGTAGGGGCTGTAGTGCATGATCTCGCCCGAAGCGGTCACTTCATAGAATTTACGCGGGAAAAGCACCGAACGGTACAGGCACGAATAGAAGGTGCGCATCTGCTCTTCGGTGCCGCCCTCGACCTCGATGCGGCCCAGCACTTCGTCCCAGCGCTCCTGCGCCTTGGACTTGACGGTCTCGAAGTCGTCGGCCCCCAGCTCCCTGAGATTCTGAACGGCCTGTTCGGGCGAGATGAACGACGAAGCCACGCTGGCGCAGACCTGCTGGCCGCGGCGGGTCGGGAAGTGCACCTTCGCCACGGCGTGTCCGCCCGTCACCGACTTGCTGCCGTCGGGATAGAGCAGGTTGCTGCCGGGTTCGTACTCGCCGGGAGCGTCGGTCAGCTCGACGGCAGAGAACGGCGTATCGAAGCGCACGACGAAGTAATTGCGGAAATTATCAGGAACGCCGCCACTGTTGCGCGTGGTGTAACCCACGATCGTGCGGGCGTCGAGCATGCCGATCTGCGAACCGCGGTCGAAGGCGTCGATCACAACGCCCGACTCGTCGCTTTCGGGAAAGGTGAAGCGCATCATCGCGGCACGTTCGGTCGGGGCGATCTCGGCGCGGATGTCGTGGTCGGCCAGATAGACCCTGTAATAGTAGGGCTTCGCCACCTCGGCTTGGTGCGAATACCAGCTCGCGCGGGACTCTTCGTCCAGCTTATCATTCCCGCGCACGGGCATCAGCGCGAACTGGCCGTAGTCGTTGATCCACGGCGAGGGCTGGTGGGTCTGCTTGAAGCCCCGGATTCGGTGCGCCCCGTAGGTATAGGCCCAGCCGTCGCCCATCTTGCCGGTCTGGGGCGTCCAGAAGTTCATACCCCAAGGCAGAGCGACGGCAGGATAGGTATTGCCCGTCGAAAGCGTGAAATCCGACTGCGAGCCTACCAATGTCGAAACATAGTCCGACGGACGCTGCGGGGATCGCTGCCCGGCCGAAGGGCACGAACAGCCGGCCAAAACGGCGGCGCAAAGGGCCGCGAAAAAGATATTTCTACTTTTCATTGCTGTCATTTCCGTTTAAAGTTCGTACCATAGGGCAGGCTCCGGTCCCATTTCGAATTCGAGCGTGCCGCCCGCGGCGATCTCTTCGAAACCGATATAGGGCTTGGCGTACGGCTCGCCGTTGAGCTTCACGCGCTGAATGTATTTGTCAGCCGCCGAATTGTTGTGCGCGATCACGGTGAACACGCCGTCGCGCACGCGCAGCTCGGCCTTGTCGAAGAGCGGCGAACCGAAGAAGTAGCGTCCTCCGGCCGGCTCGACCTGATAGAATCCCAGCGACGAAAGCACGTACCACGCCGACATCTGGCCGACGTCCTCGTTGCCCGACAATCCGTCGGGCTGGTCGTGGTAGAGCGTCGTCAGGATTTCGCGCACCTTGTCGGCGGTCTTCGCGGGCTGGCCGATCATCGTATAGAGGTAGACGACGTGGTGGCTGGGTTCGTTGCCGTGGGCGTACTGACCGATCAGGCCCGAAATGTCGGGCGAAGCGGCGCCCTCCAGCACGGAGCTGACCGTGAAGAGCGAGTCGAGTTTTTCGACGAAAGCCTCCTTGCCGCCGAAGCAGCCGATCAGCCCCTCGACATCGTGCGGCGCGAGCCACGTATACTGCCATGCGTTACCCTCGCAGTAGTCGTCCTCGCGGTGGGTCGAAGCGAACGGGTTGAAGGGCGTGCGGAAGCCGCCTTTCGAATCCAGCCCGCGCATGAAACGGGTTTCGGGATCGAAGAAGTGGCGGTAGGATTTGCTGCGATCGAGGAAATAGTCGTAATCGGCCGTATCGCCGCGCTGCGCCGCGACCTGAGCCACGGCCCAGTCGGCCAGCGCGTACTCCATGTCGTAGGCCACCGCTTCGTTGAAGAGGTCGCAGGGGATATAGCCGTATTTCATGCGCAGGTCCATACCCCGCTCGCCGAGCATGGCGGATTTCTTCAGCGCCTCGTAGGCCAGCTCCTTGTCGAAACCGCCGTAACCTTTCAGCACGATGTCGGCCATGGCCGGAATGCCGGGATTGCCGACCATGCAGTCGGTCTCGTTGCCCGCGAGGTGCCAGACGGGAAGCTTGCCCTGCTGCGTGTAGATATGGAGCATCGTATTGGCGATGTCGGACATCTTCTCAGGATGGAGAATCGTCATCAGCGGCTGGGCGGCGCGGTAGGTGTCCCACAACGAGAAGGTCGTATAGTTCACGAACGGCGCGGCGCGGTAGATCTCGCCGTCAGCGCCCCGGTAGTCGCCGTTCACGTCGCAGAACTCCGACGGAGCGACCATCGTGTGGTAGAGCGCCGTATAGAAGATGCGGCGGGCGGCTTCGTCCGAAGTCTCGACACGCACCTTCTGCAGCTCGGCGTTCCACGCCTTGTCGGCCGCCGCCGCCGTGGCTTCGAAGTCCCAGCCGGGAAGTTCCGCCTGCATGTTGAGCTTGGCGTTCTCGATGCTCACGGGCGAAATCGCCACTTTCATATAGAGCGGCTCGCCGTCGGTCGTATCGAACTCCACGCGGGCGTAACGGCCCTTGACCGTAACGTCGCCCTCCTCCGGAACCGTCTCCGACGCATCGGGATAGGAGATATTCTTCACCGGCTTCGAGAATTCGGCCGTGAAGTAAACGCGCTGATCCTTGGCCCAGCCCGTCGAATAGCGGTAACCGCTGAGCCGGAGTCCGTCGGAAACGAATGCGGTCTCGGTGGCCTTGTCCCAGCAGCCGCCGTTTTCGAGGTCGAAGACCACGGCAGCCTCCTGCGACGCGGGGAAGGTGTATTTGTGCAGCCCGACGCGCTTGGTGGCGGTCAGCTCCACATCGACGCCGTAGCGGTCGAGCCGCGTGGCGTAATAGCCCGGACGGGCTTTTTCGTTCTTACGGCTGAAATAGGACCAAAGCCCCGACTGCGGGTCGTCCTCCGTGCCGCGGGCGTAGGTCACCCCGCCCACGACGGGCATCACCGTGACGTCGAACAGATCGCCGATACCCGTACCGTTGAGGTGAGTATGGCTGAAACCGATGACGGTCGTATCGGAAATGTGGTATCCCGACACCCAGTCCCACGACTGCGGGATGCTGGTGGGGCCGAGCTGCACGGCGCCGAACGGAACGTTGGCCCCCATGAAGACATGGCCGTGGCCGCCCGTGCCGATATACATGTCGACATACTGCGTCAGCGGCTTCTGCTCAGGCTGCGAACAGGCGGCCGAGATCAGCAGAACGGATAAGGAAAGAAGATGCTTGGGTTTCATTATGCAATCGTTTAAAATTTTTCGCAACGTTTTATTTCACGGTCACTTCGTCGAGGAAGAACCAGCAGGGGCAGCCTACGCCGTAATGCCACGGCGGACAGGTTTTGACGCCTTCGATTTCGACTTTGACATAGCGGGCCAGCACCGGTTGTGCGGCCGTGACGGCAGCCGGAACGAACTTTACGGGCACCGACTGGTCCTCAGGAAACTCCACCTGCCCGAACGGGGTCCAGTCCGCGTTGTCGAACGAGACGGAGTAGCGCACCGAACGGGGCAGCAGAATCCACTGGCCCAGCTGGTGCAGGAAATCGGTCTCGACCGTCGAGAAGGTCGTGTCGCGGCCCAGATCGACGACGAAGGCGCCGTCCTTGCCCTCCCAGCCCGTCCAGCTCTCGACGAACGATGCGCCGCCGAAAAGACCGTCGGTCAGGGTCTTCTCGCCCGACGCCCGGTATTTCTCCGCAGGAGCGTCGATCCAGACGATCCGCGCGCCCAGCGCCAGATTGGAGTTCTCCGCAGGAAGATAACGTTTGCGGTAGAGCCGGCAATATTCCTGCGGACTGTTGTTGCGCTCGTTGAGCGTTTTCACGCCGAATTGGGTCACGTATTTCTCGAACGCGTCCAGCTCGCTCACCACGGCGCCGAGGTCCTTGTCGGCCGTCGTGCGGGCGATTTCAAGGTTGGAGTACATCAGCGGCAGACGCGTCAGGCGCACGCGGCGCAGCAGGACGGAATCCCCCGCCACGGCCCGCTCGGCGCAGTCGAACAGCTCTCCGTAACGCTTGCGGCAGGCGGCGTTGAGCATGCCGTCCTTGTGCGAGACGGGAGAATCGTATATCCACAACCGCTGGCCGCCCGCCAGCAATGCGCCTTCGAGCAGTTTTTCGTACTGATAAATATAAGGTGCAGCAGGTCCGTAATAACCGCGCATGAAACGCAGCATGAGCGAATCGGTATCCTGATCGGGATTCCACATCAGCTTGGCGACCACATAGGTGCGCATCTCCGAGAAATCGCCGCCGTACGAGCCGCCGATCTGCGAGAAGTGCATCGTGGCGTGGTTGCGCCGGAAAAGCCCGATATTGGGTTTCAGGATCGGAAAGTTGGGGAACGGAGCGACCATGTTGTCGAAATTGATGCCGTAGTCCCACACGAAGATATTGTCCGACAGGGCCGCCCACCCCTCCATCGCTTCGATGAACTCGCGGCCCGACGCATTGTCCGTAAGGGGCACTTCGCGGTCGCAGTCGATGTCGCACAGCATGATATTGACGTTGGGCAGCGGCTTCACGTGCTTCGGGGGCTGCATCGTAAAGAGGTAGGCCAGCGTCGAAAACTCCTTGTCGGGGAAACGCTCCGCCAGCTTGTTCAGGAAGCGGATATAGTTGCCCGAAGGCGCGCCCTCGTACTGGTTGACCTTCTCGCACTCCTCGCAGCGGCAGTAGGTGAAATTGCTGTCATTCTGGCTTATGGAAATGATGTTCATGCCGGGGTTGGCCCGGAAGATCGAATCGACCTTCGCCGCCGCCAGTTCGAAAAGCTCGTCGTTCGTCAGACACCATTGGCTGGCGCGCCCCGGACGGCGTTCGCCGTTGATGAACGAGTAGTATTCGGGATGCTCCGCGCCGTAGACCGACGCAGGAAGCAGGCTGTTGAAGGTGTGCACCCACAGGCCTCCGGCAAAGATGTCGCGCGGCTCCTCCAGACGCAGGGCCAGCCGGTACACGGAGTCCTGCGCCATGCCGTAGCCCTGACTCTGGCGATAGCGGAACGCCGGGTTTTCGGCGAAGTCCATCGCCGGAAGCGTGACGGTCGGATTCCGGTCGAGGTCATAGACCCCGGCGGCGAAATAATCCAGCCCCAAGTAACGTTCCAGCAGCGTCATGACGCCGTAAACCGCCCCCTTGTCGCCGCCGCTGCTGATACGCAGCACGCCTTCCTGCGTGCGAAGGCGGAAGCCGTCCTCGGCAAGTCCCGCGGTGTCCGAAGCTCCGATCAGGATGTCGCCCTTGCGGGGCGTCACGTCATGCAGCAGGGGCAGTGTCGCACCGGTCGATTCGCGGACGAATCGCTGCAGCAGCTGCGCGGCCGTGAGATCGGCGGCAGTTTGCTGCGCCACGACGATCCGGGCCGCAGGTTTGCCGTTGCGGGTCAGCCGGGTCTGCGCCCGGACTCCGGACGAGACGAGCAGCAGCGAGACAACGAATATCCAGCGGAAGAGTCTCATCTATTTGCGGTTTTGAAGTTCGAAAGTCAGCCGTCCGCCCCGCAGCAGCTCGTCGTGGCCGATGCGGTATCGCTTCAGCGGTTTGCCGCCGAGCGTCATCGAGCGGATATAGACCGCGCCGGAATCGGGACGCTTCGTCTCGATGACAAGTTCCCCGGCCGGATAGTATTTCCTGTCTAGCGTAACGGTCACCCGATCGAAAACGGGCGAGGTAAGCGTGTAATACGGCTCGCCCGGACAGTCGGGATAGAAGCCCATCATCGAGAAGACGGCCCACGCCGACATGGTTCCGGTATCGTCGTTGCCGGGAATGCCGTCGGGCGCAGTGGTGAAGTATTTGGCCAGCAGGCGGTTCACCTCGCGCTGCGTACGCCACTCCTCGCCCCGGAAATAGCTGAAAAGGTAGGGATAGGCGATGTCGGGTTCGTTCGCGGGATCGTAAAGCCCCTCGTCGAAGACCATTTGCAGCTTGTCGATGAATTTGCGCCGGCCGCCCATCAGCTTCGACAGTCCGTAGACGTCGTGCGGGACATAGAACGTATAGTTCCATGCCGAACCTTCGTGGAAACCGGGAACCGGCTCGAAATTCTCGCCCTGCCGCGGATCGAACGGCGTCAGGAAACCGCCCTCCCCGGTGATCGGACGGAAAGTGCCCGATTCGGGGCTGTAGTAGTTCTTATAGCCGAGCGAACGGTTCCGGAACAGCGCCGCGTCCTCCCTGCGGCCGAGCGAATCGGCCAGCAGCGACAAGGCATGGTCGGCGATATAGTATTCCAGCGCGTGCGACACGGAGTTGTCGCCCGAAAGGTCGCGGGCGTAGAAGCCCAGCGGCACGTAGCCCTTTTCGACATAGGGATCGATGTCGGGGCGCATCCTGTTCTGCGAGCCGGGCGTCGTGGCCGACTTGCGCATCGCCTCGTAAGCGGCGTCCATGTCGAAATCGCGCAGGCCCTTCATCCACGTATCGACGATCACCGGGATGGCCGGGTCGCCCTCCATGGTGAAGGTTTCGCGACCGTAAAGCTCCCACTTCGGCAGCCAGCCCCACTCCTTGTACATGCCGATCATCGAACGCACCATTTCCAACTGGCGTTCGGGATAGACCAGCGTCATCAGCTGATGCAGGTTGCGGTAGGTGTCCCAAAGCGAGAAAACCGTATAGCGGTTGCCCTCGGCGGTGCGGATTTCGGCGCTCTCCATCGCGGGGTATTCACCGTTGACGTCGCTCAGCACGTTGGGATGGATCAGCGCATGATAGAGTCCCGTATAGAAAACCTTCTTCTGCGCGTCGGTGCCGCCCTCGACGCGGATGCGGCCCAGATCGTCGTTCCACGAGCGGCGCGCCGCGGCACGGATGTCGTCGAACGAACGCTCCTGCTGCTCGGCTTCGAGGTTCAGGCGCGCATTCTCGACCGACACGAACGAAACGCCCATGCGGACTTCGAGCTGCTCGCCCTCCGTCGTTTCGTAGCTGAACCACACGCCAACGTCGTCGCCCGCAAGTTCACGGTCGTAGTGCGTATAGAGCTTGTAATTGCCGGCATCCTTGTCCCACTCGGCTTCGACACCGTATTTGGGGGGCTGTTTCTTCCAGAATCCCGTGGCGGAGGGGCGTTTCGAGACGCGCATCACGAAATAGATCGGGAACACCGCCTGCGGGTTGTAGCAGAACGTGCCGAGCAGTTTCATGCCCTCGACCTCGGTATCGCTCACGCGGCGCACCCAAGCTCCCGATTCGTTGGTAAGGCCCTCGCCCAGATTGAGCAGAATATGGCTCTCGCCCGCCGGGAAGGTGTAGCGTTCGGCCGAGCTGCGCGGCGTGGCCGTCACTTCGGCAAGGACGCCGTACTTCGAAAGCCGGTTCGAATAGTAGCCCGGAGAAGCGGTTTCACCGGTGTACTTGCTGCCGTAATTGCGGTAATCGACGTCGAGCGCGCCCGTGGTCGGCATCACCAGCAGCGATCCCAGTTCGGGGCACCCCACGCCGCTCAGCGTGACATGGGCGAAGCCCGTGAAGAACTTGTTGTGGAACTCATAGGGCGCGGACCACCAGCGGGCGTCCTTATCGTAGACGTTCTCGTCGGAACCCATCACGTTGAAGGGAACCACGGACATCATGCCGTTGGGACACACCGCGCCGGGGTTGGTCGTGCCGAAGTTGGTCGTGCCGACGAATGGATCGACCCAGTCGGCAGGTTCCTGCGCACGCAGCGGTGCGCAGAAAACGGCTGCGGCGAGCGCAGCAGTTAAGAGCGTTCGTCGCAGCATCGTCAGAGAATATTGTTTTCCTTGGTAAACTTGACGATTTCGGGGATATAACCGAAGGCAAGGCCCGTGACGGTGTCGGCGCATCCGTAATAGACGGCGATCCGGCCCGTTTCGGGGTCATGGAGCGACGCGCAGGGGAACGTGACGTTCGGAACGTCGCCCGTCAGCTCGTAAATCTCGCGCGGCGAAATCAGGTACGGGCCGCTGCGGGCGATCGTCTTCCACGGCTGGTCGAGGTCGAGCAGCGCCGAACCGAACGCATAGACATAACCGTTGCACGAGCGCAGCACGCCGTGGTAGAGCAGCAGCCAGCCCTCGCTCGTCTCGATGGGCACGGGACCCGCACCGATCTTCATGCACTGCCATGCCGACACCTCGAAGGCCGCGGGCGACATCACATGACGGTGGCGGCCCCAGAACTCCATGTCGGGCGACTCCGAGTAGAAAATGTCGCCGAAAGCCGTATGGCCGTTGTCGCTCGGACGCGACAGCATGGCGAAACGGCCGTTGATCTTGCGGGGGAACAGCACGCCGTTGCGGTTGAAGGGGATAAAGGCGTTCTCCAGCTGGTGGAACGTCTCGAAGTCGTCGGTCCACGCGATGCCGATCGTCGGGCCGTGGTAGCCGTTGCACCACGTCACATAATACTTATCCTCGATCTTGGCTACGCGGGGATCGTAACCGTAAACCCACTCGGCGATTTCGGGATCGGCGCCCACGAGTTTGAAATCCTCCTCGCAGATATCCCACTTGATGCCGTCCACCGAGAAAGCGGCGTGGATGCGCATGCGGCGGTTGGTGTCGTCGCAGCGGAAAACGCCCGCATAGTTATACTTGCCTTTCTTGAAGGGAATGACCGCCGAGTTGAAAATGCTGTTCGACGTCGAAAGCGCGTCGCGCGGGATGATCGGATTGGCCGAATAGCGCCACATCACTTCCTTGGAGCCGGCGGGACGATCCTCCCACGGCATATCCGGCATGGCCGGGCCTACGATTTTCAGGTTGTTGTCCATAGTTTTACGTTATCTGTTTATTCGTTGATCAATTCTTTGTCGATCTCCTCGGCCGTCACCTCTTCGGTATCGGGATGGGTGAAGGGAATGCGCGCGGCGAGCAGGAAGGCGGGAACCGTCGCCAGCAGCGCCCACATGAAGAAATAGTGATAGCCGCCCAAGCTGTCACAAAGCCAGCCGCTGATCATACCCGGAAGCATCACGCCGAGGTTGGCAAGCGACGACCCGAAGGCGTAGTGCGCCATCTGGTGCGGGCCGGGCGCCACCTGCTGCATGATGAAGAGCGTGAGTCCCACGAAGCCGAAGCCGTAACTGAAATATTCGAACACGATGGCCGCGCAGATCAGCACGGGACTCGAAGGCTGGAACCACGCCAGCAGCGCGTAGACCACGAACGGAACGTTGAAGATGCAGACCAGCGGGAACAAGGCGCGCCGCAGTTTGAGCCATGAAATGAAATAGCCGCCCAGAATGGACCCCACGACGAAGGCGATCACGCCGAACGTACCGTAATAGAGTCCGATCTGCTGTTCGGTAAGGCCCATGCCCTGCTGATCGAGCGGAGCGTTGAGGAACAGCGGCACGATCTTGATGACCAGACCTTCGGCGAAGCGGTAGAAGAGGATGAAGGCGAAATAGATCCAGATGTATTTCTTCTTGAAGAACTCCAGAAAGATGCGCTTCGTTTCGCGCATGGCGCCGCCGAAACTGTCAGCATGGGCCGTCGCGGCGCCGCCCGAAGGCAGCATGCGGATGTGGTACAGCCCCAGCAGGAAGAGAATGCCGCCGCAAAGGCCCATCACGGTCATCCACGCCTGCACGATTCCGACATGGTCCTTGAGCGCGCCGGCCAGATAGACCAGTCCGCCCATGGCGAAGACCTTAGCGATGTTGTAAAAGGCGCCCTGCCAGCCGATGAACTTGGCCTGCAGGTCTTTGGAAAGTTCGGTGATATAGACGCCGTCGGTGGCGATGTCGTGCGTCGCGCCGCTGAAGGCCACGACAGCCATCAGGGCGATGGCATAGGGGAAGAAGTTGGGAAGCGGAAGCGACAGGGCGACCAGCGCAAGTCCCAGACCCGAAACCAGCTGCGTGGCGACGACCCAGAATTTCTTGGTCCTGAACATCTCCATCAAGGGACTCCAGAAGGGTTTGAGCGACCACGGCAGGATAATCAGCGAGGTCCAGAGCGTGATGCGGGCATCGTCGATACCCAGCCCTCGGAACATCAGCGTCGCTACCATGTTTACGATGATGAACGGGAGCCCCATGGCAAAATAGACCGTGGGGACCCATGCCAGCGGCGATACTTTTCGGGAATTTGCAGACATCGGTTCTTTTCAGGTTAAGGTTAGAATTGATGCAAAGATAGTAAAACTTTTTGCAACCACAGACGGTATTGCACCCTGTTCTGCGCCTTTGTTTCTATAAATAATACAATTTCACAAGACAGGTTACTAATCGAAATAACAAATTTTACATTCGAAACCGGGAAATCGGCCGAACAGGGCGCATGCACTCCGTCCGACCCGCCGAAAAGCACCGCCCGGACCGGAACACGCCCTAAGATCCGGAAGAGCGGCGGACTCAGGAAAAACGGAAGACAGACTCAGGCAGGCGGAAGAAAAAAAGCTCCCTTGCGGGAGCTTTATATGAAAGGCCATACCGGAGATCACTTCGCCTTGGCCTCGCAGTAGGCGCAGCGGCACGAGCCGTCGGGCAGGCGGTGGAAAAGCCGGTCGACATCTTCGGTCGCCGAGATGCAGCGCCGGTTGGAACACTCCATCTCATTGACGACGTAGTCTTCGCTGAAAACGGGAGTCTTCTCGAAGGGCTTGTTTTCGTCGGCCCAGCGCAGCAGTGTAAGGATCAGCGCCATGCGTACGAACTTGCCGTTCTCGACCTGCCGGAAATAGGCTGCGCGGGGATCGTTGTCCACGGCGCGCGTGATTTCGTTCACGCGCGGCAGCGGGTGCAGGATAATCATATCCTCCTTGGCGGTTTCGAGCTTTCCGGGATCGAGCACGAAGCTGTTCTTCACGCGGTCGAACTCCTCCTCGTCGAGGAAACGTTCTTTCTGCACGCGCGTCATGTAGAGGATGTCCAGTTCGGGCATCACCTCCTCCATGGTCTCGACTTCGCGGAATTCGAGTTTCGAATTCTCGCTCATCTCGGCCAGCATGTAGTCCGGAAGACGCAGCTCCTGCGGAGCGATCAGGATCACCTTGATCCCCGAATAGCGCGACAGCGCCTTGATGAGCGAATGGACCGTACGGCCGAATTTCAGGTCGCCGCAGAAGCCGATCGTCATGTTGTCGAAACGCCCCTTCTCGCGCTTGATCGTCAGAAGATCCGTAAGGGTCTGCGTCGGGTGGCTGTGGCTGCCGTCGCCCGCATTGATGACCGGAATTCCGGCGTACTGCGAAGCTACGAGCGGCGCGCCCTCCTTGAAGTGGCGCATGGCGATAATGTCCGCGAAACAGCGGATCACGCGTACGGTGTCCGCCACGGTTTCGCCTTTCGACACGGACGACGAATTGGCGTCCGAAAAGCCGATGACGCTACCCCCCAGCTCCATCATGGCGGAGGTGAAACTCAGGCGGGTGCGGGTCGAAGGCTCGTAAAAGAGCGTCGCCAGCTTGCGCCCCTTGCACGCTTCGCTGTATTTGGCGCGGTTGGCGATGATATCTTCGGCCAACGCCACGATTTGTTCGGTTTCGGCCACCGTCAGGTCGGTCGGGTCAATCAGGTGTCTCATAGGTTGTTTCATTTATCAAAATCGGGGTTTGCAGCCGGCCGGCAGCATGCTGCGGATTGCACGCGGCGCCGACCGGAGTGCGGACGGGAGCGCAAGCCGCATTTCCATGCCCCCAAGCGAGGTGCGGAAAAGCGTCGTGCGATCCCTGCAAACTATTTTTCCATCCAGCTTTCGTCCGACGGATTGTCGCGGAATTTCAGCAGACGGGCCTTGTCTTCGGGCTTGATGTATCCCTCCTCGGCGGCCACTTCCACCAGCGCGTCGAGATTCGAGAGACTGTAATTGACGACGTTCGCCTCTTTCATGCGGTCCAGTCCCTTCTTCATGCCGTAGGTGAAGATCGACGCCACGCCCAGCACCTCGGCGCCGGCTTCGCGCAGGGCGGTCACCACCTCGATGCACGAACCGCCGGTCGAGATCAGGTCCTCGATCACGACCACCTTCTGCCCCTTTTCGAGCTTGCCCTCGATCTGGTTGCCGCGGCCGTGATCCTTCGAACCGCTGCGCACATAGCCCATCGGCAGGTCGAGGATCGTCGCGGTGATGGCGGCGTGGGCAATGCCCGCGGTCGAAGTTCCCATCAGCACCTCGGCTTCGGGAAAGCGGGTGCGGACGATCTGCGCCAGCCCCTCTTCGACGTGTCCGCGCACGACAGGCGCCGTCAGCGTCAGGCGGTTGTCGCAGTAAATCGGGCTTTTGATGCCGCTGGCCCATGTAAACGGCTGTTCGGGGCGCAGGAACACCGCGCCGATCGAAAGCAGGTCTTTAGCAATTGATTTCTCCATGATATTCTGTAGTTGTTTATTCCAGCGCCGAACGTAAAATCTTCTCCACCTCCTCGGCATAGATGCCGCCCTCGTGGACCTTCACGCCGTCGACATAAAACGTCGGCACATAGTAGTAATCGAACGTGTCGGCCAAGTCGGACTGCTCCGACTCCTCGATCATTTCGATCGCCACCGGCTGCAGTTCGGGGTGTGCGGCCTTGGCCTGCTCGATGTAACGCAGCGCCTTGCGGCAGAAGGGACAGTTTTTCAGGTAGAAAAGTTTTACCGGTTTCATAATCGACTGTTTTTTAATCGTGTTTAATCGCAAAATTCGCTTACGCACCTGCGGTACGCGGCCACGGGGTCCGCTGCGGCGGTGATCGGACGGCCCACGACGATAAAGTCGGAGCCGATCTCCCGCGCACGGGCGGGCGTGGTGACGCGCACTTGGTCCGCAACGTCTCCGTCTGCAAAACGCACGCCGGGCGTGACGGTCAGGAACTCTTTTCCGCAGGCTTCGTGTACCATGCCCGCTTCGAGCGGCGAGCAAACCACGCCGTCCAGCCCCGCGGCACGGGTGTTCTGCGCATATTTGACGATCGTGTCGTTGATCGAAGCGTTGATAAGCAGCTCCTGCCGCATGCGCTCCTCGCTGGTCGAGGTGAGCTGCGTCACGGCGATCAGCAGGGGCCGCGTGCCGTCTTCGCGGGTAAGCCCTTCGAGGGCGTATTTCATCATCTCGACCGTTCCGGCCGCATGGACGTTGCACATATCGACGTCCAGACGCGACAGCACGGCCATCGCCTTCTTCACGGTGTTGGGAATGTCGTGCAGTTTGAGGTCGAGGAAAATCCGGTGGCCCCGGCGCTTGATTTCGCGCACGATGGCAGGACCTTCGGCATAGAAAAGCTCCATGCCGATCTTGAGGAACGGTTTGCGCTCCTCGTCCCGGAACAGGTCGAGGAACTTGAAAGTGTCTTCCGCCGACTTGAAGTCGCAGGCGATAATTACGTCGTGTTGCATCATATCCGATTTTAACTTTATTCTACGATTCCTATAATGTCGCTCAGCCGCTCGATCCCCAGCCGCTCCATCTCGGCGGGCAGGGCTTCGACAATCTCCTTCGAGGCATAGGGATTCACCAGATTCGCGGCACCGACCTGCACGGCCGTGGCTCCGGCCATCATCATTTCGATCACGTCGCGGGCCGTCGTCACGCCGCCGCATCCCATGACGGGTACGGAGCAGGCTTTGGCGACCTGATAAACCATCCGCACGGCCACGGGAAAGACCGCGGCACCCGAAAAACCGCCCATCGTATTGGCGATCACCGCCTTGCGGCACCTCACGTCGATCCGCATTCCCAGCAGGGTGTTGATCAGGCAGATGCCGTCGGCACCGGCCTCTTCGCAGGCGCGGGCGATCGAGACGATGTCCGTCACGTTGGGCGACAGTTTGATATAGACCGGTTTGGTGGTCACGGCCTTCACCGCGCGCGTCACCTCGGCCGCACATTCGGGCGAAGTGCCGAACGACATGCCGCCGTGCCGCACGTTGGGGCACGAGACATTGACCTCGATGATGCCGACCTGCTCCTCGCGGTCGATCCGCTCGCAGCAATAGGCGTACTCCTCGATCGAGAAGCCGCTGATATTGGCGATCACGGGTTTATGAAAGAAGCTCTTCAGGCGCGGCAGCTCCTCGGCGATCACGGCGTCGATGCCGGGATTCTGCAGCCCCACGGCGTTGATCATCCCCGCCTCACATTCGGCGATGCGGGGCGTGGGATTGCCGAAGCGCGGTTCGCGCGTGGTGCCCTTGAACGAGAACGAACCGAGGATGTTGATGTCGTAAAAATCCCGGAATTCGTTGCCGTATCCGAACGTACCGCTGGCCGGAACGACCGGGTTGTCCAGCTTCAGACCGCTCAGGGTGACGGACATATCCGCGGCAGGTTTTCCTGCCGGCCGGTTCTGTGCGATGAACTGCTTGCTTACCATATGATCTCCCCTTTCGTTAATACGGGTCCCTCCTTGCAGATGCGTTTGTTGCCGTATTTCGTTTTGCACGAACAGCCCATGCAGGCGCCGAAACCGCATCCCATACGCTCCTCGAACGACAGCTGGCCGTCCTGTGCGACCGAGTCGCACAACGCGCGCAGCATCGGCAGCGGACCGCAGGCATAGAAGTAGTCGAAGTCGATGCCCTGACCGGCGATGGCCGTCGTGACGAAGCCTTTCGTCCCGGCCGAACCGTCGGCCGTGGCGACATGCACGTCGCACCCCAGCGCCCGGAATTCGTCGGCGTAGAAGACCTCGTCCGCCGTGTTGAATCCCAGCACGACGCTCACCGGTTTGCCCTCCGCCAGCAGCGCTTTGGCCAGCTTGTAGAGCGGAGGCACGCCTACGCCGCCGCCCACCAGCAGGGGCCGCCGCGCATCGTTGGAGGTGTCGAAGCCGTTGCCGAGTCCCGTCAGCAGGTCCAGCTCCGCTCCCGCCGCCATGCGGCTCATCTGCTCCGTACCTCCACCCACGACCTTATAGATGAGCGTGAGGGTCCGTGCATCGCAGTCGCACACCGAAATCGGACGGCGCAGGTAGCGGCCTTCGAGCGCGATATTGACGAACTGTCCCGGACGGACGATCCATTCGGTATCGCCCTCCAGCACCATGCGCCACACCGAGGCCGTCAGCGGCTCGTTCGCAAGAATCTTATAGATGCCTTTCTTATACATGTATTCCCTTTCGATTTTTGATCCGGAGAACAGCCCCCGCGCTTCGTTCGTTTCGCTCCGGACGGGACCGTATCCCGTTCGGAGCGAAAGAGGTGCGTACGGAAGGCGTCCTCACGCCGGAAATCACTTCGCGTCGATGGTCGAGACTCCGAAGGTGATCTCTTCGAGCACGTCCAGCAGCACCTGCACCGTTTCGAGCGCCGTGAAGATCGTCACGTTGTTCTCGACGGCCGTGCGGCGGATTTCGTATCCGTCGAGCCGGGTATTGTGCTGGTTGATGTCGATGGTATTGATCACGTAGCTCACGTGGCCCTGACGGAGCGCGTCGATGATCTCCGAACTGCCCTCGCTCAGCTTGCGCCGCGTGCGGGTGCGGATGCCGTGTTCGCGCAGGAATTCGGCAGTCCCGGTCGTCGCCTCGACGTTGAAGCCGAGGTCGTAGAAACGCCGCACGAGGGGCAGCGCCTGCTCCTTGTCGTGGTCGGCGATGGTGACGAAGATCGTGCCGTAGTTGCAGACGTTCATGCCCGTCGCCTGCAGCGCCTTGTAAAGCGCGCGGGTGAGCTTGTCGTCGTAGCCGATGGCCTCGCCCGTGGATTTCATCTCAGGCGAGAGGTAGGAATCCATGCCGCGGATCTTGGCGAACGAGAAGGCCGGTGCCTTGACGTACCAGCGTTTCTTCTCCTTGCCGTATACTTCGGTGACGCCCAGTTCTTTCAGCGTCTTGCCCAGAATCACCTGCGTGGCGATATGCGCCATCGGAACGCCCGTCGATTTGGAGAGGAACGGCACCGTGCGCGACGAGCGGGGATTGACCTCGATGACGTAGACTTCGTCGTTGCCGTCGAGGATGAACTGGATATTGTAGAGACCGATGATGCCGATCCGCAGACCGAGCTTCACCGTGTAGTCGATGATCTTGTCCTTGGCCTTCTGGCTGACGCTGAAGGTCGGATAGACGCTGATCGAGTCGCCCGAATGGATACCCGTGCGCTCGACATGCTCCATGATGCCGGGGATAAAGACGTCCTTGCCGTCGCAGATGGCGTCCACCTCAAGCTCCTTGCCCATGATGTAGCGGTCTACCAGCACCGGCGAGTCGTCGTTGACCTCGACGGCCGTCTGCAGGTAGTGGCGCAGGCGCTCCTCGTTCGAAACAATCTGCATGGCGCGGCCGCCCAGCACGTAGCTCGGACGCACCAGCACCGGATAGCCGATGCGGGCGGCGGCCTTCACACCCGACTCGATATCGGTGACGGCTTCGGCTTCGGGCTGCGGGATGCGCAGCTCCTCCATGATCTTCTCGAAACAGCCGCGGTCCTCGGCGTTGCGGATGGCTTCGCAGTCGGTGCCGATGATGGGCACGCCCAGCCGGGAGAGCGGCTCGGCGAGGTTGATGGCGGTCTGTCCGCCGAGCGACACGACGATCGCCTTCGGTTTTTCGAGGTGGATGACGTTCATCACGTCCTCGACCATCAGCGGCTCGAAGTAGAGTTTGTCGCTGGTGGTATAGTCGGTCGAGACGGTTTCGGGGTTGTTGTTGATGATGATGGCTTCATAGCCCGCCTCGCGGATCGACCAGATGGCGTGTACGGTCGAATAGTCGAACTCGACGCCCTGACCGATGCGGATCGGACCGGAACCGAGCACCACGATCTTCTCCTTGTCGCTCACCAGCGACTCGTTCTCGTCTTCGTAGGTCGAGTAGAAATAAGGCACGTAGGAGCTGAACTCGCTGGCGCAGGTGTCGATCATCTTGTAGACCGGGAAGATGCCGTTCTTCTCGCGCAGCAGGTACATGTCGTGCTGCGAGACACCCCACAGCTGACCGATGAACTTGTCGCTGAAACCCATGCGCTTGGCTTCGCGCAGCACTTCGATATCCATCGGAGCGGCCTCGACGACGCGCTCGAATTCGACGATATTCTTGAACTTTTCGAGGAAGAACATGTCGATTTTCGTGCGGTTGTAGATCAGCACCAGATCGACGCCGCCGCGGATCAGCTGCGCGATGGCATACAGTCGGTCGTCGGTAGGCTCGGCGATGTATTCCAGCAGCCGGTCGTTCGTCCAGTCGTCGAACTTCTTGTGGTAGATATGGCAGACGCCGGTTTCGAGCGAACGCATCGCCTTCAGCAAACTCTCCTCCATCGTGCGGCCGATCGACATCACCTCGCCCGTGGCTTTCATCTGCGTACCGAGCTTGTTCGACGCATCGCTGAACTTGTCGAACGGGAAGCGGGCGACTTTAGTCACGACGTAGTCGAGCGTCGGCTCGAAGCTGGCGGGCGTATTGGCCAGCATGATCTCGTCGAGGGTGAGCCCCACGGCCACCTTGGCCGTAACGCGCGCGATCGGATAACCGCTGGCCTTCGATGCGAGGGCCGAGGAGCGCGACACACGGGGATTCACCTCGATCAGGTAGTATTTGAATGACAGGGGGTCGAGTGCGAACTGCACGTTGCAGCCGCCTTCGATCTTCAACTCGCGGATGATCTTCAGGGCGCTGTCGCGCAGCATCTGGAACTCCTTGTTAGTGAGCGTCTGGCACGGCGCCACGACGATCGAGTCGCCCGTATGGACGCCCACAGGGTCGATGTTCTCCATGCAGCAGATGCTGATGGCCGTGTCGTTGTGATCGCGCATCACCTCGAACTCGATCTCCTTGTATCCCTTGATGCTCTTCTCGACGAGCACCTGATGTACGGGCGAAAGGAACAGGGCGTGGCGCATCATCTCGCGCAGCTGCTCCTCGTTGTCGGCGAAGCCGCCGCCCGTGCCGCCCAGCGTATAGGCGGGACGCAGCACGACGGGATAGCCGATCTCGGCGGCGACCTCGACGGCCTCCTCGACCGACATGGCGATCTTCGACTCGATCACCGGCTCGCCCAGCGATTCGCACAGCTCCTTGAAAAGTTCGCGGTCCTCGGCACGTTCGATCGACTCGAACGAGGTGCCCAGAATCTCGACCTGACACTCTTTCAGAATGCCCTTCTTGGCGAGCTGCACCGCGAGGTTCAGACCCGTCTGCCCGCCCAGTCCCGGCACGATGGCGTCGGGGCGTTCGAAGCGGATGATCTTGGCGACGTATTCGAGCGTCAGCGGCTCCATGTATACCTTGTCCGCAATATGCGTGTCGGTCATGATCGTGGCGGGGTTCGAATTCACGAGAATCACCTCGTAGCCCTCTTCCTTGAGTGCGAGGCAGGCCTGCGTGCCCGCATAGTCGAATTCGGCGGCCTGTCCGATGACGATCGGACCCGAACCGATAACCATTACCTTCTTTATATCTCTTCTCTTAGGCATTTTTACGCTCCTCCATTATTTTGGTAAACTTTCTGAACAAATAGCCGCTGTCCTGCGGACCCGAAGCGCTCTCCGGGTGATACTGCATCGAGAAAACAGCGTCGCCGACACACTCCACGCCCTCGGCCGTGCCGTCGAGCAGGTTTACGTGGGTCAGCTCCAGCCCCGTACCGGCCAGCGAATCGACGTCCACGGCGTAGCTGTGGTTCTGGCTCGTGATCTCGATCTTGCCGGTGGACAGATTCTTCACGGGGTGGTTGCCGCCGCGGTGGCCGAACTTCATCTTCACGGTCTTGGCGCCGTAAGCCAGCGAAATGAGCTGATGGCCCATGCAGATGCCGAAGATCGGCAGTTTGCCGCGCAGCTGCCTGACCAGCTCGATCACGGGCGTCACGTCCTGCGGGTTGCCGGGACCGTTCGACAGCACGACGCCGTCGGGACGGAAGGCCATGATCTCCTCCAGCGTCGAGTCGAACGGCACGACCGTCACGTTGCAGCCCACGCGGTTCAGCTGGCGGATGATATTGTACTTGATGCCGCAGTCGACCGCCACCACGTCGTATTTGTGGTTGGGGACGCGCGACATCCAGCGTTTCTTGCAGCTCACGCGCGAAACCATGTCGTGGGGAAGGACGTACTCGCGCACTTTGCGGAGCGCCTCTTCGAGGGGCGTATCCGCGCCGGTGATAATCACCTTCTGGGTGCCTTCGTTACGGATGATGCGCGTCAGGGTGCGGGTGTCCACGCCCCAGATCGCGGGAATGTCATGCTCCTCGAAGACCTCGTTCAGGGTCTTCGTGTAGCGGAAGTTGCTCGGCGAGTCGTTGTACTCGCGCACGATCATGCCGCCGATGGTCGGAGTCTTCGTTTCGTAATCCTCGTCGGCCATACCGTAATTACCGATCAGCGGATAGGTCATCACGACCATCTGGTCCGTGTAGGAGGGGTCGGACATAATCTCCTGATACCCCACCATCGAGGTATTGAAGACGATCTCGTTAATGACCTCGCGGTCGGCGCCGAAGCCGTAGCCGTAAAACTCACGGCCGTTCTCCAAGACAATTTTCTTCGTAAATGGTTTCATATTTATTTTCGGTACGGGCTTTTCGCATCGCCCCTTTTTATGGATTTGTTTCGTTCTGTCGATCCGGATTCCGCTCCATATGAAACCCGGCATATCTATAATCCCGCTAAATCTCCCTTTGAGAAGGGAGACTTCACAACTGCAATCCATCATCCCGGTATGCCTCCCGGCCCCCGACGACCGTCAGCACGGCGCGGCCCTGCACCGGCCAGCCGGCGAAAGGCGTGGCGCGGCCCTTCGAGAGGAACGCCGCAGGGTCTACCTCGTACTGCGCGCCGAGGTCGAGCACCGTGAAGTCGGCTTCATCGCCGACGTTCAGGCCGCCGCCCAGACCGAATATCCGGCGGGGATTGTCAGACATCAGCGCGACAAGCTTTTCGAGCGTGAGCGTTCCCGGCAACACCATATATTTATACATCAGCGGGAAAGCGCACTCCAAGCCCACGATTCCCATGGCGCTTCCGGCCAGTCCGCGCGACTTCTCTTCGGCGGTATGGGGCGCATGGTCGGTGGCGATCACCTCGATCGTACCGTCCGCGACGCCCGCGATCAGCGCGGCGCGGTCTTCGCGGCTGCGCAGCGGCGGATTCATCTTGAAGCGTCCGTCCTCCTGCAAATCCTCATCGCAGAGCAGCAGATAATGCGGCGCCGTTTCGCAGCTCACGCGCACGCCGCGGGCCTTCGCACGCCGCACCAGCTCGACGCTCTCCTTGGTCGAGACGTGGCAGACGTGATACTGACAACCGGTCTTTTCGGCCAGCGCGATGTCGCGTTCCACCTGCTTCCACTCGCTCTCGGAGCAGATGCCCTTGTGCCCGTGCACACGGCAGTATTCGCCGTCGTGGATATAGCCGCCCCGCAGCAGGTCGTCCACCTCGCAGTGGGCCACGATCGGCCGGCCGGCTTTTGCCGCCCGGCGCATCGCCTCCTCCATCAGTTCGTCGGACTGCACGCCGCGGCCGTCGTCCGAGAAGCCGACAACATCGGGCGCGAGGGCCGCGAAATCGACCAGCTCGCCGGCACCCCGCTGTCCCATCGTGATACAGCCGTAAGGCACGACCCGCACCACGGCGTCGCGGCGGATGATGTCGGTCTGCGCGCGGAGCGTATCGGGCGCATCGGGCGCGGGGTTCAGGTTCGGCATCGAGCAGACCGTCGTATATCCGCCCCGTGCGGCCGCAGCCGTTCCGGTGGCGATGGTCTCCTTCTGCGAGAATCCCGGTTCGCGCAGGTGGACGTGCACGTCCACGAGTCCCGGAATCACATGCCGGCCGCCGAGGTCCACGGTCCGGTCGGGCGCGGCGCCCGCAACGGGCACGATGCGGCCTCCCTCAACGGCGAACTCTCCGGCCGCAAAACGGCCGCCGGCATAGATCGCGGCATTGGTATAAAGTGTCTTCATCCGTACGAGCGTAAAAAAATAGGGCAACCGAAACAGTTACCCTAATAAAACAAAATTACCGAAAACCGGGGATACGTCGCCCGACCAATAGTCCTGCTGCCAGAATGCCTGCGCTGACGATATGAGGGGGTTACAATTCATAGGTATTCGGAATCGCTGTAATTGAGGACAAAGGTAGGACATTTTTACGGGGCGTGCAAAACTTTGCCGGAAAAAATTTTCAACAATCCGTACACACCGGGCCGATCCGCGGACGGAACCGTACGAACCGCGGCGGCGTCACCGGCAAAAATTCTCCGTTCCTTTCGGTTTCGGGAGACTCGGCATGCAATTTCGGACAAGAAAAAACAAGAAAGACGGGCGGGTTCCAAAAATTTTCATTACATTTGAGATGAATCTTCATGTCAAACTAATCCCATTCACTATGAAACAGCTATGCACTCTGCTATGCCTGCTGCTACTGGGCGGCGCATGCTCGGACGACGACACCCCGAATCCGGCGGTCAAATTCAGTTCGCCCGATTCGGATGTCAAAATTTCACAAGACGGGACCTCTGCCGCGATAACCGCGACACACCATGCAGGCCAGTTCGTCCTCACCATGGAAAAGAACTTCGAAGCCGTGCCGGAATCCGACCGGTCGTGGTGCACGGCCGTCCTGTCCGGGGATCGGCTGACGGTCGAAATCGAAGAGAACGCCGAGGAGCTGCGCAATGCCGCAATCTCCATCATGAACGGAGAAAGCGTCATCGGCAAAATCACGGTCGAACAAGGCGTTGCGCCGACCCTGAGTCTGGGAAGCAGTACGGCGGAATTCACCAACGAGGGGGGGGGAATTGACCCCATCACGGTAACCACGAATCAGGAGCGGTGGGACGCCGCCTGCGACGCAGGATGGATAACGATCTCCAAGGAGGGCGACAAACTCCGCCTCACGGCGTCGCCCAATCCCGACGGCGGAAACCGGCCGGCCGTGGTGACGGTCACCACCGGCTGCAAAGACAACCCCGCCGAGGTGTCGGCCGCCATCAATGTCACCCAAGGTCCTCCGTCGCTCATCCTCGAATACACCGTTCCGGCAGGCGGCAAGATCATACTGCCGCTCTCCGGCGCCATCGACTGCACGGTCGATTACGGCGACGGATACAGCGAGAAACTCGCCCTCAACCTCAACCCCGCGACGGGCAGCCTGATAAATTACGAATATGCGGAAGCGGGCGTCTACGAAGTATCCGTATCCGGTTCGGTGGAACAGCTCTACAGCCTGCAGGGACACTCCGAGACCTCCCGCAGCTACCTGACGGCCGTCAAACAATGGGGCAACGTAAACCTGACCTCGATGTACTATGCGTTCTACCTCTGCTCCAACCTGAAAACGCTCCCCGAAAACACGACCGACTCGTTCGCCGAGGTAACCACGTTCAAATACGCATTCGAAGGCTGCAGCGGTCTGCAAACCATTCCGGCTTCGTTGTTCAGCGGCTGCGACAAGGTCACCGACGTATTGGGATGTTTCACCAAATGCGCCTCGCTCACGTCGGTTCCCGAAAATCTGCTCGCCCCGCTCAAAAACGTCACGTCGCTGCAAAGCTTCCTCGCCCACTGCACTCAGCTCAAAACCGTTCCGGCCGGATTTTTCGCCCGAAGCCCCCAAATCACGACGCTGAAATACACCTTCTCCGGAAATACGGCCTTCGAAACGCTGCCTGCGGGCCTGTTCAAGGGGCTTGCCAACGCCACGAACTTCGAGGAGACTTTCTACGGCTGCACCGCACTCAAAGAGATTCCCGACGAATTTTTCGCAGGATGCACGTCGGCCGACATTTTCCGAAGCTGTTTCTTCGGCAACAAAGCCCTGACGAAAGTGGGCAGAAACGTATTCAAAGGGTGTACCAACGTCACATCCTACAAATGGCTTCTGGCAAACTGCACCGAACTTGTGAGCGTTCCCGCCGACATGTTCGACGACAGCCGTAAGGTCACCGACTTCAGCGGCACATTCCGCGATGCGGCCAAACTCGCCGTCGAATCGCCCTACACGACCATCGACGGCGTGAAAGTACACATCTACGAACGTTCGCTCCACCCCGACGCATTCACCGCGCCGAAGAGTTTCGGCACCTGCTTCCGCGGATGCACGGCGCTGACCGACTGGGACGCGATCGGCAGCGGCTACGCCGCATGGACCAAATAACCCTCCTGCCTTCCGACAAAGTAGAGGCGGCTCCGAAATTTCGGAACCGCCTCTGTTTCTCGCACGCAGGGCGTGCCTGTCATTTTCCCGGTTGGGACAGCCCTACTTGACGATAATCAGGTCCACGCCCGCCTCCTCGACGATGGCGACCATCTGTTCGGAAATCCGGTCGTCGGTAATAATGACGTCTATGTCCTCCAGCGCGCAGATGCGTCCGAAGCCGCGCTGTCCGAATTTCGAAGAGTCGGCCAGCACGATATTCTGCGACGACGCCTTCATCATCTTGCGCGTGAGCTTCGCCTCGTCGATCGTGGAGGTCGTGATGCCGTGTTCGAGGTCGATGCCGTCCACGCCGAAGAAGAGTTTCGAACAGATGCAGTCGTCGAGCGAACGCGCGGCCTCCTCGCCCAGCACCGACAGCGACTTCTTGTGCACCGTGCCGCCCAGCTGCACGACATTGACATTCTCCGCCTCGTTGAGCAGCACGCCCAGCCTCAGGAAGGGCGTAACGATGTTCAGGTGATGCCACTGGCGCGCCTTGATCTCCTCGGCAAAGGCATAGATCGTCGAGCCGGAAGCGACGATGATCGAATCGTTATCCTCCAGCAGTTCGAGGGCGCGCTGGGCGATAAGCCGCTTGGAGTCGCGGTTGATGTTGTCCTTGACATGCACGTCCATATCGGCCACATGGGGGTTGGCGGGACGGGCGCTGCCGTGCACTTTGTAAAGCAACCCTTTGCTTTCCAGTATCTTGACATCCTTGCGGATCGTCACCTTCGTAACCCCCAGTTCGTTGGCGACGTCGGTAATACGCACGAACCCGTATTTGTTCAGGTTATCGAGGATGTATTTGTGTCGTTCGGCAATACTCAGCATATTACTCTGTCTTTTAGCAGTTAACTGAACAAAGGTAACAATTTTTTTCTCAGATTTCAAAATAAAGTGTCCGAAACCGCAACCGGCTCCGGACACTTTCGGACCCGAAAGTCCATATCGTTTTTCCGTCAGCGGACGAACATGCTTAATTCCGCTCCGGTCCGGCATCGTAACCGTCGGCACGGGCGCCCCACATCAGCAGGAAAACCAGCATGCCCACCACCGCCATGCCGAGAATGCCGACATAGGCCCAGTTCCAGCCGTAATGCTGCGCCACATAGCCCAGTCCGACACCCGAAACGACGGTGCTCGCGTAACCGAACAGCCCCGTAAGGCCGTTGGCCGTCGCGGCGGCGTTCTTCGTAGCCTGATTCGCCGCGGCGATGCCGATCAGCGCCTGCGGACCGTAGATGCAGAAACCGGCGGCGCAAAGGGTCGTGAAGAGCAGCCAGACGGGAGCGTCACCGGGCAGCTGCCAGAAGAGGAAGACGAAAATCGCGGCTCCCGCCATGCAGAATACGCAGGTGCGGTGGGCACGGCCTTTCAGCCACCTGTCCGTCGCCCAGCCGGCGACCAGCATGCCGACGATGCCCGCAATCTCGAACATCGCCACCAGCCAGCCGGCATGCTCCATGCTGACGCCCTTCGACTGGCTCAGCAGCGAAGGCCCCCAGTCGAGGACCGAAAAGCGGACGACATAGACGAAGAAATTGGCAAAACCCAGAATCCAGATCAGCGGGTTCTTGAAGACGTGCTTCATCAGGAACGCACGGTGCTCGGCACCTTTGGCGGCTTTCTTCTCCTTCCTGACCTCGGTGCCCTCCAATTCGGGAAGCCCCACCGACGAAGGCGTGTCGCGCAGGAAGACTACAAGCCCGACAGCCCCTGCGAACGAAATGGCGGAGGGAATCCAGAAACACCATTTCCACGCCCCGGCATGCGCGGCGGCCGCCATGACGCGCTCCATACCCGCGGCGTCACCGGGCTGTACGCCCAGATTGGCGGCCATGGCCGCCACGGCGTCGGGATCGGCCGAGACGTTCATGCCCAGCGTACCCATGATATACCCGCAGAGGATCACGACCAGACCGGCCCCGATCGAGTGCGAGGTATTCCACACCGACATCTTCGTCGCCAGCTGCGTGGGCGGAATCCAGTGGGTCAGCAGACGGGCGCAGGGAGGAAATCCCGTCCCCTGCAGCAGGCCGTTTATCACCCACATGATACCCATGAAGAGGATCATCGTATTGGTGAACTGCGAACCGTCGTGCTGGCCCGTGATCCAGTAGGAGACGTCTTCGCCGAATCCGAAGGCGAAGTTGGCCAATGCGCAGAGCGCAAGTCCGACAGCCATGTACCAGCGGGCGTTCATCCGGTCGGCCAGAATGCCGTTCACGAAACGCGAAAGTCCGTAGACCACGCCGTTCAGGGTCAGGAAAATTCCCAGACTGGTTTTCGAGATCCCCAGATCGGCCTCAAGACCGGGCATGGCCAGCGAAAAGTTTTTACGCACGAAGTAAAAGAGCGCGTAACCGATCATCGTGGCGACGATCGTACGGGTCTGCCAGTACTTGAAGCGCTTGGTTTGTTCAGGAGTCATTTCGGAATGAAAGTTTAGTAGTTTCAGAAAGCAAATATACTACTTTATTTCCCAAATGCTACTTTATTTCCCAAATTCCGCCTTTTCCGAAGAGTTTGTCGAGCCATTCCTCCATCCATCCGCAGCGGAACGCGATATCGATCACCGTAAAGCGGCTGCGCATGTAGGGTATCTTTTCGAAGCTGGCGCGGAACTTGGCGCGCGAAACGCCGATATGCTCCGGCTCGTAAGGCGCACCGACCAGTTCGAGACGGCGGCGGACCTCGCCGAAGGGAATGATCTGCCGGCGGATATGACCGCTCAGCGCGGGCCACGCCTTCTGCAGACGCTGCAGCTGGCGGCGCAGCCCCTCCTTATCGACATACTTGCCTTTGGTCTCGACCAGACCGCGGGCCACGAACTCAGGATCGTTGTCGAAAATCCGGTAGATATCCTTTTCGGTCTCCTCCCACGATTTCCATGCGGCGACGCATTTTTCGACGTCGAGCGTCTCGACCGGCGTATCGAGCAGCATCTCGATAAAAGCCGTTGAAGCCAGCGTGCCGATGCCGACCTTGAAACCGTGCGAGACGGATGCGCCGTTGTATTTGAGGTGCTCCATGTCCCAAAGGTGGCTGAACTGGTGTTCGGCGCCCGACGCGGGGCGGCTCGACTGCGTGGCCTGCATCGCGAAACCGCTCAGCAGCAAACCTTCGGCCAGCTGTTCGACCTTGGCCACATTGCCGGCACGCACGCCTGCGGGGTCGCAGAGGGCGTCCTTCAGTCCGTCCTGCACCACCGAAAAGGCGAATTCGTCGAGCAGTTCGGAGCCGACCGCATCGGCGAGCATCCAATCGGCCCCGGCCGGAATCTTCGCAATCAGGTCGGCATATCCCGACGCCGACATTTTCGCAGGCGCGGCGGCGGCGATCGTCGGATCGAGCACCATGCCCAGCGGAGCCGGACAGTCGAAGGTCTGTTTGTTGCCGTCCTTGGTGATCGAGGCTCCGTAGGCCGTATAGCCGTCCATCGACGCCGCGGTTCCCACGACCATATAGCGGCGCCCGTTGTGGTGCGAGCAGAGTTTGGTCAGGTCGTTGATAACGCCCGATCCCACTGCGACGGGAATGGCGTCGGTGCGGGACAGCACCCCGTCCAGCTGTTCGACGAACGTCCACTCGGCATAAAGCTTCGGATCGGTGAAAACATGCGGCTCGTCCTGCGCAACACCCGCCTGAGCCAGAATCCGGTGAACATCGCCGCCGGCCGCCCGCCACGTATTGGCATCGGCGACGACAAGCGCACGCCTGCCGGGAAAAAGTTCCTTGAACATATCCGCGACCCGCGGAAGGGTTTCGATTCCGATCACCAGAGCTTTGGTATCGGTCGTGCGCGACAGAGCGCTTTCTACTTTATTCATTACTATTGATGATTGAATTAATTCACATAGGAGCGACAAAAGGGCATCCAAAGCAAAGGCAAATATATATAATTATTTGTTTTCACACAACAAATAGCACTATATTTTTTCCTTTTTTACTTCTTTACAACAAAACCACAACACAAAAACAGCAAAAAAGATTTCTTTTTCAGGATTATTCCCTTTAGAACAGAAGCCCGGCTTCTCCGCAGCAAGCGACCGCCCGAACCGACAACCGCCCATATCGGTTCTGTCCCACCGCCGGGCAACCCCTCCGGCAATAAAAGCGAAATAAATGCAAAATCTATTCGGTTTCGTTTTGGAACCTGAGGGATTTTACCTATTTTTGTAAATCAGAAGCACAACAGAAAGAAACAATATGAAAAATACACCATTTCTATTAATTTGCTTTTTAGCATCATTACCCGCAAGTCCGGCATTTTCACAACCGTCGGCACGCATCGCCGGAGGTCCCTACCTCCAGAACGTGACCGAGGACGGATTCACCGTAATCTGGACGACAACGACGGACGCGGCAGCGTGGGTCGAAACGGCCCCCGATGACGGAACGCACTTCTATGCCGTCGAACGCCCCAAATACTACGACTCGCACCTCGGACGGCGGCGTCTGGGCAAACTGCACCGGGTGCGCGTCGGCGGACTCGAACCGGGCAAAACCTACCGCTACCGCATCATGCAGCAGGCCGTGCTCAGCGACGAAGGCAACAAACGGGTCGTATTGGGCGAGGGCTACGGCAGCGACATACTCAAACACGCACCCTATCCCGTCACCACGCCCAGCGCGGACCGGAACGAGTTGGAATTCTGGATGGTGAACGACATCCACGGCCGCGATTCCGTCTTCCGGCTGCTTATCGGGGACGCACCGAAACAGAAGCCCGACTTCGTATGTCTGAACGGCGACCTGCTGAATTCGATCGAATCGGAGGAAGCGCTTTTCGCAGGATTCCTCGCATCGGCGTCGGAGCTGCTCACCCCGGCAGGCATTCCGCTCGTCGTGACGCGCGGCAATCACGACGGACGCGGCAAGTTCGCCCGGCACTGGCTCGACTACTTCCCCACGCCGACCGGCGAAAGTTACTATACGTTCCGCCGCGGTCCCGTCTTCTTCGTCGTACTCGACGGCTGCGAGGACAAACCCGACAGCGACATCCGCTATTACGGGCTTTCGACCGCCGACGCTTACCGCGAACAGCAGGCGCAGTGGCTCAGGGGCGTAGTCGCCGGCGAAGAGTTCCGGTCGGCGCCCTACCGCATCGTCCTGATCCACATGCCGCCCAACAAGGGACGCGGCTGGCACGGCGAGCTGGAGATCGAACGGCTGTTTCTCCCGATACTCGACGGAAGCGGCATAGACCTGATGCTCTGCGGCCACTACCACCGTTACCAATGGATCGACGACCTAAGCCGCGGCGCCGACTTTCCGATCCTTATCAACTCCAACAGCGACAAAACGGTCGTCACGGCCGGCGCGAAGGGCATCGACATCCGGGTAGTCGACACGGCAGGCGATGTGGTGAAAGAACACAAGATTCCGAGAAACAACCGATAAAAACCACCTATGAAAACTTTCAGACTACTGACAGCCCTTACGCTGGGCACCCTGCTGTGGGGATGCGCCGAAAGCGGCAAAAAGGCCGAAGGACCTTTTTATATCGACATCGAAAGCCGCGCCCAGCTGCACGACTGGTTCCGGTACGCACCGGAGCGTCCGATCGTCGTCAGCGGCCACCGCGGCGGCATGGTGACGGGCTATCCCGAAAACTGCATCGAATCGTTCGAGAAGACCCTCTCGATGATGCCTTCGTTCTTCGAAATCGACCCGCGCCTGACCAAGGACAGCGTGATCGTGCTGATGCACGACGCCACGATCGACCGCACGACCACCGGCACGGGCAAAGTGTCGGACTACACCTGCGAGGAGCTGCAGCAGTTCTTCCTCAAGGACCGCGAAGGCAACGTCACGCCCTACCGGATTCCGACGCTCGAAGAGTGCATCGTCTGGAGCCGGGGCAAAACCATCCTCAACCTCGACATCAAGGACGTGCCGCTGGAGGTGATGTCGGACTTCATCAACCGGCTGGCGCCCGCCAACGTAATGTACACCGTGCGCAACGCCCGGCAGGCCCGCACCTACTTGGACCGCGACCCGCAGGCGATGTTCTCGTGCTGGTGCAAGAACATGAAGGAGTTCGGCGAGTACGCCGAAGAGCGCATTCCGTGGTCACAGATGATGGCCTACGTCGGCACGATGATGCTCCCCGACCAGCAGGAGCTTTACGGCAAGCTGCACGAGAAGGGCGTGATGTGCATGATTTCGCTCGCCCCGACCCACGACCGGCGGGCAACCGACGCCGAGAAAATCAAAGGTTACGAACTCGAAATCCCCACGGGATGCGACGTGATCGAAACCGACTATCCCTACCTGTTCCAGCATCTCAATCTAACACGAAAATAATGGCAACATTCGACAAATTCCGCTCGGTTTACACACACGACGAACTGATGGAGCGGCTGCGCGGCATCAGACACGTGGCGCTCGACATGGACGGCACGATCTACATGGGCATGTCGCTCTTCCCCTACACCAAACCCTTCCTCGAAGGGCTGAAAGAGCTGGGAATCGGCTATTCGTTCCTGACCAACAACCCCTCCAAATCCATCGCCGACTACCTGCACAAACTCGAAACGCTGGGCATCCGCGCCACACGCGAGGAGATGTATACGACGGCGCTGGCGACCATCGACTACATCAAGGAGCACTACCCCGCGGCCAAACGGCTCTTCCTGCTCGGCACGCCGAGCATGATCTCGGAATTCGAAGCCGCCGGGTTCGAATCGGCGGCGGATTCGGCCGACGACGTGCCCGACGTAATCGTCGCGGCGTTCGACATGACGCTGCAGTACGACCGGCTCTGCCGCGCGGCGTGGTGGGTGTCGCAGGGCGTGCCCTACATCGCCACCAATCCCGACCGCGTATGCCCCACCGACCAGCCGACGGTGCTGGTGGACTGCGGCTCGATCTGCGCCTGCATCGGGCATGCCACGGGACGGCATCCCGACATCACGCTCGGCAAGCCCGATCCCAACATGCTTTCGGGCATTCTTTCGCGCCACGGCCTCAAGCCCGACCAGATCGCCATGGTCGGCGACCGCATCTACACCGACGTGGCGATGGCCCACAACGCCAAAGCGATGGGCGTGCTGGTGCTTTCGGGCGAAACGACGCTCGACGTAGCCGACAAAGCCGATCCGCAGCCGCACATCACCGCAGACAGCATCGAAGTGCTGGGCCGGCTGATCCGCGAGGCGCACGGCAAATAGGCAGGCCCGTCTCCGCACCGGGGGCATATCAGGCAAAACGGAGCGGGAAAGCCATGTTCGAACCAACGGAGCGAAAAAACCCGTCCAGACCAAAGGACGGGAACAGGCGCGCACGAACCAAAGGACGGGAACAACCGCACACGGACCGGCAAGCCGGAACGACCTGCACCGACAAAGGGGCCGGAACAGCCGCGCACGGGCAAACAGACCGGAACAGCCGCGCACAAATAAAACAGGCTGCAATTATGCCGGCATCAGAAAAACCGAATCCAAATGGATTCGGTTTTTCCGTCTCTTTCGCCGGAAAAGCACTATATTTGCGAAGTCAACGACAAACCGCATATCAATATGGAGCACAATATCCTCATCCCGCTGCTGCTGACGCTCGGAGCAGGTCTGGCCACCGGCATCGGCAGCGCGATCGCCTTTTTCGCCCGCCGCACCAACAAGCGGCTGCTGTCGTTCTCGCTCGGACTGTCGGGCGGCGTGATGATCTACGTCTCGTTCATCGAGTTGTTCCAGCAGGCGCAGATAACTCTTTCGGAGGAGTGGGGCGCGCATACGGGGATAATCGTCACCGTGGTCAGCTTCTTCGCGGGCATCCTGCTCATCGGCGTCATCGACCGGCTGGTTCCCTCGTTCGAGAACCCCCACGAGGCCCACATGGTCGAGGAGATGGACAAACAGCCCCGCAACCCCAAACTGATGCGCATGGGCATGATGACGGCGCTGGCCATCGGCATCCACAACTTCCCGGAAGGTATCGCCACCTTCACGTCGGCCGTGGACAACATGGCGCTGGGCGTGGCAATCGCCGTGGCGATCGCCATCCACAACATTCCCGAAGGCATTGCGGTCTCGATTCCGATCTTCTACGCCACGGGCGACCGCAAAAAGGCGTTCAAACTCTCGCTGCTGTCGGGGCTCGCCGAGCC
>ULQQ01030093.1_pt1 | contig 48408 bp, 49 predicted proteins | sample 1954621 | NCBI WGS metagenome assembly ULQQ01 (sample SAMEA4835659, study PRJEB28245) | human gut metagenome | biome: gut microbiome; material: fecal sample | place: Denmark | collected 2008
TGGAAAAGCGGCTATTTTCAGAAGCGGGTGGATCGCTTGCTGGAACTGCTCCCGATCGAGGAAGCTGGAACCATACATATCGACGCATTTTTCGTCCGCCGGGGTAAAAGCACCTCCATCCCGCGTGAAAAGTTGGCCCGCCGCAACATGATCGCATATTTTAACCGCCGTGGGGTCGAAGTGACTTCCGAATTTATCTACCGGGAATGGCAGTCAGGGATACGCGTCCACTTCGGCAAAAGCGATACGATCGGCCTGATTAGCGCTTTCTGGAACCCCGTTTTCAGCCCGAGAGATATTTTGCGTTATCCCGCCGCTGCGGTTGGGTTTGGGGAGCAATGCAACGCACTCACACCGTTTCAATCGCTCGAATGGCTGATTTATGGAAATATGCATGGAGAAGATTTGCTGCATCCGGAGGATTCTGAGTGGCCGCAGAAGTTCCTGAAGCGTTTTATCACCTATACGGTGCCGCATTACTACCTGAATCAATTTACACGACTCAAAATCAAAGGGATTGGCAAATCGATCCGCCTCCTGCATTCAGACGGTGTTGTTTCCTTTGCGAGGGAAAAGCGGATTGAGCAAAACGGCTGTGTTTTAAAATGCGGAAATGATCTCTGCCTGCCGGAAGCGGTGCGTTCCGGCTCTTATCTGGCCTATTCCGAAACAGGGGGAGAGCAGGTTTGGCATCTAGCGGGCCGTACAGCGCGCGTTTACCGTTTGACTGCTGACGGAAGATCAGAACAGTATGATGCGGTAAATATTGCCGATGGAAAAATTCATTACCTGACACAGCCGGAAACGGCTTATCAAATTGAGGTGGATATATGATTGAGGCAAAAGCGTTTGGTATTTGCCCAGGGATTGAGATCGCTGAAGCGCTCACCAAAATGCTGAAACAGCTTAAAACAGAAGAGCAGCCCTGCACAGTCGTTTTTGAAAAAGGAATTTATTATATCTCCGCTGAAAAGCTGCCCGTTCGAAAAATGTATGTTACCAATACGGTTGGCGATAACGAGTGGCGTCCGGGAGAGGCTCCGCACGAAAACCGCGCGGGATTTTTGTTGGAAGGCTTACGGCAGGTAACGCTGGAGGGTAACGGCGCGGAATTTATTCTCCTAGGCCAGGCAACCAATATAGCACTGCTCAACTGTACTGATGTGGTTATCCGCAATCTCCGCATCACTTCTTTTCAGCCGGATATGCATGAGCTGACAGTGGTGAAAACCGGCCCATTTTACGCCGATTTTCAATTGGATGCGGAAAGCCAATATACCAAAACTCAGAAGGGCTATTGTTTCATTGGAGAAGGGTATTGCACAGAGTTTCTCGATTCCCGCACCACAGCACACTGGATTGGGAAGATAAACGGAAAGGATCTCGGCAATTTAAAGCGGACAGGGCATCCATTTTGCAGCGCGGTAAGGATGCGGGAGCAAAAGGATCATCTTTTCCGCATCTATGATCCCGCCGCCTTGCGCTTTAAAAAAGGGGATCGTTATGAGCTGTTTGACGTTCGCCGCAAATATAACGGTATTTTTATTGACCAATGCCAACATATCAGGCTGGATGGAATTGAACAGAATTTCAACTATGGCCTTGCTCTGGTCGCGCAAAACAGCGATACGCTTACCTTTTCCAACCTTCGATTTGCCCCGCGGAAAGAGGGACCGCGCTTAATGGCATCCGTCGCTGATTTTATTCAGATCTGTATGTGCCGCGGGCAGGTGACGATCCGGGACAGCATTTTTGAAGGCGCAGGTGACGATTGCCTGAACGCGCATGGCATCCATTTTAAGATCGTGAAAAAAGAGGGGAATACGATCACCGTTCGGTTCATGCATCCGCAGTCTCATGGTTTCAATCCTCTGCGCATAGGAGACCGGATCACTTATGTAGACCCCGATACGCTTCTGTGCAGCGGGGAATCGGAAATCCTCTCCAGTGAACAAATCGACGAATACCAGATTCTTCTGCATCTGAACGGTCCGGCAAAGGCGGAGTGCGGCGCCGTAATTGAAGATATTGACGCAGCTCCAGATTTGACCTTTGAAGGGAACCGACTCGACCGAATTATTACGCGGGGGCTTCTCCTAACAATACGCGGAAGGGTGCGAATTCGTAATAACCAGTTTATCCATACAACGATGAATAATATCCTCATCAGTGACGATGCCAAAAGTTGGTATGAAAGCGGATGCGTCCGGGATGTTGTGATTGAAAAAAATGAGTTTCTGGCATGCCCGGAGCACACCGTTTCGATCAAGCCGGAAAACAAAAGGCACGCGGGTGCTGTCCATTCGGGGATCGTGATCCGAAACAACACCATTCTTACCCCGTCTTATCAGATCAAATCGGCGGATCGGGTTGCCATTTATAAAAACAACAACCACCGGGCAGCAAAAATGAAAATAACGAACAGCTCCGTCTCAGAGCAGAAAGGGTGAATATGTTTGGCTCGGAAAATCAGTAAAAAAGCAAAAAAGGTGTTAGCGGTTATTTTGGCATTCCTCATCGGGTTGATGGCAATTATAGGAGGATTCAACATTTATTTCTCTGTGATTGGAAAGCAGAAGCAATATGGCACGGCATCAGGAGAGTTCTGGAGCCCGAATCAAACTTTTCAGCTGGAGGATATTCCGGCAATCGAACTTGGAAATAAAGATTTTAAAATCCTAGTGATCACAGATATTCACCTAAAAAATCACGCAACGTTTGCCGCTTTTTTAGGTGTCAATTACGTTTTGGACTGGGCCGGTAGCATTGCGCTCAACCGGATGGTAGAGGAAGTTCAGCCGGATTTAATGCTCGTCCTCGGCGATACGACCCTTACTGCTCGCAATGACATTGAATATGAGCGCTTTGTCCGGCAGATGGATCGCTATGAGGTGCCTTGGGCCTGCGTATTTGGTAATCATGATGATGAGGGGCGCGCTGATAAGGCAAAGCTTGTGGATATTCTTTTAACAAGTAAAAATGGATTGTTTGAATATGGCCCATCTGATCTGCATGGAGCCGGCAATTATGTAATCCGTTTGACGCGTGACGGCAAAACAGAGCAGGCCCTCTTCCTAATGGATAGCGGCAGCAGCCTGGAATTCCCGGAGAAAACGGACGGTATCAATGAAAATCAGGTTGCTTGGTATCAATGGAATATGGAGGGCTTCAAAGCAGCGGAGGGCGGCTATCCGAAAAATATGTCCTTTTTCCATATTCCTCTTCCGGTTTATTCGGAGCTGGATTCGTTTGTACAGGGAGAGCGTGCAGAGGATTCCTGCCCTAGCAATACGGATGGCGGCCTGATTAGCGCGATGCAGCGATTGAACGGCACACATCTCTTCGCCGCGCATGACCATAACAATAATTTTATTGCAGAGAAAGATGGGCTAAAGATTTGCTACGCGATGAAAAGCTCCTATAATTGTTATTTTAAATTTGGCATGACAGGCGGAACATTGCTGACGGTTCATCCGGATCATCAGGTTACGGAAGAACTGATTTATTTTTAAACGGAGGGGGGATTCCGATGAAGGCGGCACGCGTATTTGAGAAGGAATTGATGATCCCGACCTATGATGTTGGCAAAGAAGAAAAAAATCCCATGTTTTTTGAAAAACGGGTTTACCAGGGCAGCTCCGGCAGGGTGTATCCCAATCCCGTGATTGAAAAGATTGAGGATGTCAAAAAAGATCGCGTATACCGAGCGGTCATCTTGGAGAACGATTATGTGGAAGTAACCGTGCTGCCGGAGCTTGGCGGACGGATCTATTCTGCGCGGGATAAATCTAACGGATATGATTTTGTTTATCGCAATCACGTCATCAAGCCGGCACTGGTTGGCCTGCTGGGGCCATGGATCAGCGGCGGCATTGAATTCAACTGGCCGCAGCACCATCGCCCTTCCACCTATATGCCGGTGCGCCATCAGATCAAAAATAATCTGGATGGCAGCGCTTGCGTTACGGTTGGGGAAACGGAAAATATGTTTGGTCTCAAAGCCCTAACGGAAATCCGACTCTATCCAGATGCGGTTTATATCGAAATTCACACCCGGATATTCAACTATGGCAGCCTGCCGCAAACCTTTCTGTGGTGGGCAAATCCGGCTTATGCCGTTAATGAAAATACGGCGACCATCATGCCGCCTGATGTAACAGCAGTGTTGGATCACGGCAAGCGCGCGGTCAGCGAATATCCGATTGCAAAGGGCACTTATTATAAAATGGATTATTCCGACGGCATTGATATTTCCAGATATAAAAACATTCCCGTTCCAACTTCGTTTATGGCGTATAAATCCAATTTCGATTTTATCGGCGGCTATGATTACGGAAAGCAGGCGGGCCTGCTCCATGTAGCGGATCATCATATCGCGCCCGGAAAAAAGCAATGGACTTGGGGCTGCGGCGATTTTGGCAGAGCCTGGGATCGGAATTTAACCGATGAGGACGGGCCGTATGTGGAATTGATGACGGGCTGCTTTACGGACAACCAGCCGGATTTTACCTTTATCCAGCCGCATGAAGAAAAGAGCTTTACCCAATATTTCATGCCTTATCGTGCGGTCGGACGCATCAGCAATGCCAACCGTGATTTTTGTTTCGGCACAGAGGGTGGAAAATTAACGCTCTATGCGGCCCGGGCGCACCAAAATATTCAAATTACCGCAACATGCGGCGAAGTTTCTCATTCGGCCACCGTCGGCCTGCTGCCCGGAGAGGTGTTCGAGATAGAGGGGGTCACAGATGAGGCTGATATCTGCCTTACATACGATGGTAGCCAGCTTCGCTTTTCCCCCCAGATGGTTGAAAAATTTGAGATACCAGCCCCTGCTACCGCCTGCCCGCCGCCCTCTGAATGTCAGACAGTGGAAGAGCTTTATTTATTCGGGCTGCATATTGAACAATACCGGCACGCAACACGCCGACCTGAGGATTATTATTTAGAAGGGCTCAGGCGGGATGCAACCGATATCCGCCTCAACAGCGCATATGGCCTTTTGCTGCTGCGCTGCGGCCAGTTTGAAGCATGCAAGCCGTATTTCAAGCAGGCAATTTCAAAAATGACAGTCAAAAATCCAAATCCACCTGCTACAGATCCCTTTTTTTATTTAGCAATTGCTGAGCTGCTAACAGGAAACCGCATCCAGGCCTATGATCTGTTTTATAAATGCCTTTGGAGCAATGAGCATAAAAACAGCGCGTGTTATTACCTGGGGGCACTCGCATATGCGCAAGGACGTTGGGAACAGGCGCTTAGCTTTGCGCAGCAGAGTCTTGCATGCGGCGCGTCCGATACGCGGGCGCGCATGCTCCTTGCCCTTTCACTCAAGCGGCTGAAGCGTTTTGAGAAAACGGCGGAGCAGCTTCAGAAGATCAGGGAAGAGGATCCCTTTGATTTACCATCCCGATTCGAACTCCAGGAGGATCTTTCTTTCCTGATGGGAAGTAACCTGACGGAAATCACGCAGGCGGCTTCATTTTATTTCTTGCTTCGGGAATATGGCTGTGCGGAAGCTCTGCTTTCTGCATGGCGGAGCCAAAATAAGGAGAATCCGCTCATCTCCTTTTATATCGTTTATGCCCAGGATAAAGCCCATAAGCCCTGCCATGAGGAAATCAAGCGTGCCGCATCGTGCAAAAATGCAATCTGCTTTCCCAATCAGCTGATGGATATTGTGGTGCTCCATCAGGCCAATGCACTGGAAGAAACCGCACTGGCCCATTATTACCTTGGAAACCTGTTTTACGATAAAAGGCAATATGAGCTGGCGCGCAGCCATTGGCTTGCTTCAGAACGCCTTGACCCAAAATTCCCGACGGTGAAGCGCAACCTATCCCTTTATTTCTATAACAAGGCGCATGATCCAGAGAAAGCGCTTTCTTATATGGAGCAAGCCTGGGCGCTCGACCAAACGGACAGCCGGATTTTACTGGAGCTGAGCCAGCTCTACCAGCTGACCGGAAAGACGGATTCTTTTCTCCTTGAGCTTTTGCAGAAATATGATTCCGTCATGGTGCAGCGCGACGACCTCTATACGGAATATCTCCGCTTGGTGCTGAAGGCTGGCGAGGCAGAGCGCGCCGAACAGATGATCCAAGCGCGGAACTTCCACCCCTGGGAGGGCGGAGAAGGCAAGGTAACCCGCCTTTATAAAGAGATTAAATGCGCCTGTGCCGAGCAGCTGGCGGCAGCCGGTGATTTCGAAAACGCGATGAAAAAATACCGTGAGGCACTGTCCTTCCCGGAAAATCTCGGCGAGGGCAAGCTGATTTTAGATACCAACAACGATGTTTATTACCGAATGGGCGAGCTTGCCGAAACAAATAGGGATTCCAAGTACGCGGAGGCCTGCTATCGGATGGCTGCGCAAGGAGATTCCTCTGTTTCCGACGATATGTATTATAACGATAACCCGGCAGACTATGTTTTTTATCAGGCGCTTGCTTTTCGCAAGCTCGGCATGGAAGACCAAACGCGGAAAATAAAACAGCAGTTTGAAGCATACTGCCGAAGCCATGAAAACAGGGAAGTAGTGATCGATTATTTCGCCGTATCCCTGCCGGATTTGTTAATCTGGGAGCAGGATATCAACCAGCGTAACAGGGAGTTTTGCCGCTATATCCAATCCTTGGCGGATCGATTGTGAGGTAAGCAATTTGGAAATTAGAAAAGATGGTTTTTTTATCAACGGCAAGCCCTTTCGGCTATTTTCCGGCGCGATGCACTACTTTCGAGTTCCACGCGCCTATTGGGGAGACCGCTTTGCAAAAATGCGGGCTGCGGGCTTCAACTGCGTAGAAACAGTAATGTGCTGGAACCTCCATGAGCCTCATGAGGGGGAGTTCTGCTTTGGGGGAGGCCTCGACATTGCGGCTTATTGCCGCACCGCAGCGGAATATGGCCTGTATGTTATCATTCGACCTGGTCCGTATACCTGCGGAGAATGGGATTTTGGCGGATTTCCGGCATGGCTGCTGAAAGATCACAATTTGCGCCTTCGGTGTGATGAACCTATTTTCATGCAAAAGGTCGATGCCTATTTCAAACGGGTGTTTCAAGAGATCAGCCCGCTACAGGATACAAATGGCGGCAATATTATCGCCTTGCAGATTGAAAACGAATATGGCTCTTACGGAAATGACAAAGCGTATCTCAACCATCTGAGAGAGATCATGCTGCAATACGGGGCTCAGGTGCCCTTCTTCACTTCGGATGGAAATAACGGGAACATGTTATCCGGCGGGACGCTCCCAGATGCTTATAAAACGCTGAATTTTGGATCGCATGCGAAAACCGCCTTCGATATTTTAAAACAGATACAGCCCGACCTGCCCAAAACGTGCATGGAATTCTGGTGCGGCTGGTTTGACCATTTCGGCGAGCGTCACCACAGGCGAAACGCCAGTCAGGTTGCGCGGGAAATGAAAGAATTGATTGACCAAAATGCAAATTTAAATATTTATATGTTTCATGGTGGCACCAATTTTCATTTTTGGGCCGGCGCTAATTTTGGGCGAACCTATCAGCCAACCGTAACTAGCTATGATGATGCGGCTCTACTCAATGAATACGGTGATTACACGCCCGCCTATTTCAAGGTGCGCGAATTGCTCCATCACGCGCAAAACCTTCCGATGAAACAGGCGCTCCCGCCCCGCCCAAAGCTACAACGCATCGGGAGTGTTCCGCTAACGCACTATGCGCCGCTGTGGGAAAGCTGCGACCGGATTGGCCGGCGGCATCACACACAGCATCCGGAGAGCATGGAGCACTTTGGCCAGAATTTTGGCTATATTCTCTATCGCAAAGAGCTGGAGGGCAATTATTCCGCCCAAACGCTTTTTGTGGAAGGCGTTCACGATATTGCTTATCTACGTATTAACGGTAAAGTGGTAAAAAAATATGACCGTACCCGAAATGGTAAGAGGAAAAATAACGATGGTTTTACCTGTTGGATTCCCGCCTTTCACGGTAAATGCCTAATTGAGATCTTAGTAGAAGGGATGGGGCGCGTCAATTATGGCCCTTATTTGGCGGACCGCAAGGGCATTCAACGAGTCCGCCTCGGCATGCAGCTGCTCTTTGGCTGGGAGGTCTATACCCTTCCCATGGAAAATCTCAGCCAGCTCTCCTTTGTGCCGGAAGGAGCGGATGGAAGGCCAGGTTTCCGAAAGGGAACCTTTTCCGCTCGCACGGATGCGGATTGTTTCGTGGATATGAAAGGATTTAAAAAAGGAATCGTGCTCGTCAACGGCGTCAACATCGGCCGCTACTGGAGCCGTGGCCCACAGCGCACGCTTTATTTACCAGCGCCGTTTTTAAAGGAGAGGAATGAAATTATCATTCTCGATCAGGAGGGCTCCGCACCTTCTGAAGTCCCAATTATTGATCGCCATATGCTTGGATAAAACAAATGGGGAGGAAGCGCTTGATGAAAAAGGGAAGGATCATTTCCAGCATGCTTGTGTTAATAATGGCGTCCGGTTTCGTTCTGTCCGGATGCGGCAAGGCCGACGCCAAATATTTTGCGAAGGTATCTCAATATTCATTCTGGGATAATCAAGGAGCCGAGTCTATTCCACAATATCAATATTATCACATCATGGATCAGTTTTTAAGCCGCGGAACCGTTCAAGATGGGAAACTGGTTGATAGCGAGGGCAAAACGCTCAAAGTTTTGTTTCTCGGTTGGGATGGCGTCCGCGCGGACGCGATAGCAAACCTGTTTTACGATGCAAATTGCTTTGATACCAACGGCCATAACTATGAAGCGGCTTCCTACAGCGGCCTGCACAGGCTGAAAAAAACAGGAGGATTATATTTGGCCTATGCCGGCGGGGAAAAGGGGACCGAGAGCGCGCAGGAAACCTCTACCTGCGCGGGCTGGACGAGCGAACTCACCGGGGGATGGAAAACGCTCCATGGCGTTGACAGCAATAATGACGTAAAAAAAGCGGACGTGGATACCATCATGTTGAAATATGCAAAGTTGGGCGTGGCGACTGGGTTTGCGTTTGATTGGGGCGAATATTTTGATGTTACGCTAAAAAACGAAGTGCAATATATCATGGAGCACCCTGATTTGCCAGTGACCTATCGTGATATTGACCGCCCGCGCGCAGGCAATGTGAACGAGATGCTGAAAAACGAAGGGAAAAAGAAAGAAAAAGAGCTCAATGCACCGCTTGAGGCCTACAATGCCGTGGCAATGGAGGTAGGGGAAATTTCAAAGCAATGCGCCTATGATATTTCCATGCGCGACTATCTGCTTGGCCGTATGGAGAAAGGCGACACCATTGTGGCAGGTGTTTTCCATAGGCCGGACAGCAACGGCCATCTGGCAGGTTTCGCAAATGAGAACCCTCATTATGTGAACGCAGTGCGCAATGCCGACCTTTATCTCTGCGACCTGCTGGATGCGGTAGAGCAGCGGGAGAAGCAGTTTAATGAAAAATGGCTTGTCCTCGTTGCGGCGGATCACGGCGGGAGCAAGCAAGGGCATGGGAAGCAGGTGGCGGAGCACCGCACAATTTGGATGGCATGCAACTATCCGGTAGAGCAAAAATATTTCGGCGTCCATTATAATGGCTTTCAAGAAGAACGGTAGGCGGTGAAGGCTTTCTTCCGGCATCTTCAATAGTTTGCTTTCTGGAGTGTGCATAATGAAAATTAGAAAAAATGACTTAACCGTATCCTTCTCACCAAAAAACCGGAAATATGAAATCAATTATAAAGGGTTTTCCTGGGTCAACGAGGGCCGGCCGCCCTATATCATAATCCGGCATAAAATAGGAAGAAACTACGCCCATACGATCCGAACCTTCGGATGCGCGTTAGAAAAACAGTTTTCCTGCGTGGATAACCGCATCACTGCACGATATAGCGGCTTTTGGGCATTCGGGAGAAGATTACCGTTTACACTCGTCTGTATGGCGGAAATCACAGATCGGAATACAGTGGTATTTTCGATCAAGGCGGAAAACGAAAGTGAAATGGATATTTCTGCGGTTTATTTCCCGGGGCCTTTTGATGCGAAGCAAAAAGGCGGCAGCACCTATGCGGTCGATACCATGCGGCAGGGCTTTTTAATGCCGGATGGATACAAAAATAACTTTCTCTCCACCATTGGCTTTGCCAACTATCCCCGGCGTATCAATACAGGGGATTGCTATCTGCCTTTTTGGGGAAGAGTAAGTGGGAATAATGGGTTTTGCGCGATTGTGGAAACTCCGTTTGATGCTGCTATGTTCTCCTGTTTTGGGAAAAATTTATCTTTCTTGAATTCAGTTCACTGGTATTCCTCTCTAGGGCGGCTCAATTATGAACGAAAAATCCGTTTTGTGTTCCACGACAAATGCGACTATAACACGCTGGCGAAGGATTATCGGGCATATGTAGCGGAACAGGGGCGTTTGGTGACTCTACAGGATAAGATTGCGCAAAATGAAAATGTGAAAAATATCATCGGCGCTCCTGTTTTGCACTGCCGAACCTTTTCCAACGTTCATCCCAAATCCGGATTTTATCAAAAAGACGGGGAGAACCGAAAACTGTTTGCCTCCTTTGAAAAGCGTGCGCAGCAGTATCAGGCGTTAAAGGCCGCCGGGCTGAAACAGCTTTATATCCACACAGATGGATGGGGAGAGCAAGGGTACGATAACAACCATCCCTATATCCTTCCGCCATGTCCCGAGGCGGGCGGATATGAAGGCATGAAGAGATTATCGGAAACTTGCCGTAAACTGGGCTATGTATTTGCAATTCATGATCAATATAGGGATTTTTATTACACTGGAAAAAAATTTGATATCCAAAAAGCGGTCACTAAAATAGATGGGATCCATTTTTATTGCGATTATTGGGATGGCGGCCCTCATACCTGGCTTTGTGCTTCGCAGGCCCCAGAGTTTGTAGAAACAACTTATAAGGCGCTTGCAGAGCATGGCGTTGATATCCAGGGAGCATATTTAGACGTGTTTTCCATTGTGGCAGGTGATGAATGCTTCCACCCGAATCACCGGATTACTCGAGAGGAAAGCATCCGCTTTCGCGGACAATGCTTTGATCTACTGACGAAACGAGGGATCATCCCGTCTTCTGAAGAGCCGGGAGACTTCCTCCTGGATAAATTGGCCCTTGTCCATCACGGACCATATATGCTGCGGCCTCAGGAACGAGGTCAGGCTGTGGGAATCCCGGTGCCGATTTTAAGCCTTGTATATCATGATTGTATTATGATTCCCTGGTTGTCAAAAGGAACAGGAGGATGGGGGATTCCAAATGGAGACAGCGCAAAATTGCATTGTATTTTGAATGCCGGAATGCCTTATTTTGACCCCTTAGACGATCATGATGATTTGATCCCATCGGAAGCGTTAGAGAAAGAGATTGCCCGTGTGCAGCAATTAGCATGCATCCAGGCAAAACTTTTTGACTGTGAAATGATTCAACACCGCTTTTTGGATCATTCGCTACGCAGGCAACAAGCCGTTTATTCAGATGGAACGGTTATTACAGTAGATTTTGAACGCAATACCTATAGTATCCGCAGGGTTGAGCAAAATTAGATTTGCCGATATGCAAAAAATGCTCAATCGGAAATGGATTTTACAAATAACCACGGTGCAGGCTACGGGGAAAGCATATGGAAATCACTGCCAATAGATATATCAAGAATGATGGTACTCTCGACCCCTTCCATTGGTCATCTGGGGTTGCATCAAAAAAAGAAATTGATTATTTTCTTGCACTGAATGGAATCAATATGCCTTTGGCTATTGTAGGAACAGAAGCAGTATGGTATGATGCATCAAAAGCGATCGAATTTTTTACCAAGGATGCATTGGTTTTCTTTCTGCTTGTCAAAAAAGGCATCAATTCAAATCATCCCTTCGGCTTTGGGGTTCTAACATGTAACCGATAAATTTATATCAAGGGGGAAATATAGTATGAAAACTGATGCGATTTTCCAAAAAGCAAAGGAGGGGCTTATCCGGCTCAAACTCCACTGGAAAACACCACCGGACGGCTATTTTGTTAATTACCGAGAGTTCCTGAATCTTGCGCTTGGCAGCGGCTCCCTATCCTTCCTCAGCGTTATTATCAGCTGGACGACGATCGCAATCAATATCCCGATGATGATCAGTTATTTTAAGGTTTCTACCGGCTTTATTTTTGTAGCTGGAATCATCGCTTCTGTGCTGGGTTTAATTCGAGCTCCCATCCTATCCATGCTGATTGATAATTCTAATTATAAAAAAGGGAAATTTAAGCCCTTTTTGCCGTGGAGCTCGATTCTTACCGTTCTGTGTTTTACATTTATACCGTTCATTCCGGAAAGCTGGATTGCACAGGCCTTCTTTAGCTTTGATATCCCCGCGATGCCGGTATTCGGCGTTGCGGCGTCACACATTGACGTAACGGTTGGCACCGCTGTGATGTTCCTCCTGATTCAGCTCGGCACCTTTTTCTATACCCTCTTGACCCAATGCTTACAGGGAATCGAGCAAACGATCTCACCGGTTTCGCAGGAGCGTGCAAACATCGGCGCTTTTAAAGGGCTTATTTCCAATCTGCCCAGTTCCATTGTCAATATCATTATTCCTCTGGTCGCGGGCATTTTCTTTGCTGGTGAGAAAGACCCAATGAATAACATCATGCTCTACCGGTGGGCGTTCCCGATTTGCGGTATCGGAGGCATTTTATTCGTTTTCTTTGCCTACTTCGGCACGGAGGAACGCACCGTCGTACATAAACAATATGTTGCAAAGGTGAAATTTACCGAGGGCGCAAAGCAGCTTCTGACCAATAAATATTTCTGGATTATCACGATTTTCTCTATTGCCGTCGGTGTGCGCGGCAATATCAATATGTATTTGTGGATTTGTAATTATGCCATCGGCGGGCAGAACGGCGCCTTTGTGCTGACCATCTGCAATATGCTGCTCAACAATGCCCTGATTCCTGGCATGCTCTTAGGGCCCTTTTTGATCAAAAAAATGGGCAAACGAAATGTGATGATCCTTTCCACAATTGGCTTTACGATCATGGCCTTTATGCAGCTGTTTACCCTCCACAGCCCATATCTCATGCTGGTTGCGATCTTTTTCCAAAACCTGTTTAACGGACTGAGCTATATTTCCGCCATTATGGTTCCGGATGTGTTGGATTATCAGCAGTGGAAAACCGGAAAACGCTTGGAGGGATTTTGGCAGAATTTAAATAACTTCATCATGACGCTTTTTGGCTTTTTCACCAGCGCGCTGATGCCGATTTTCATGTCCTTTGGCGGCGTGGGTTTCGGCGATAATATCGATATTGCCCTGAAAAATCCTCAAATCATGCAGGCCACATTTAGAAGCGTTACCTGGCTTGGGATTATCGCCTCTGTAATCTGTGTGATTCCGGTCTTATTTTATGACCTTTCTGAAAAGAAACACGCAGATTATATACGGGCGCTGAAAATTCGGGCTGCCGTGCGAAACTATAAAGACCATACGATGGGGGAGGACGATATCAAGAATATAAAAACAATCTCCGAATACGCAAAGGTGGAAAATAACGCCCTGCTTTTGCAAGAGTTGGCGGAGCACAGCTGTATCGAAGCGATCCTGCAAAGCGAGAGCTGTAAATAACACGGAGGGCTGTATGGTGAAAACAAAATCTAAAAAAATATTGATAGTGGTGCTTTCCACCATCCTCTCAATTGTGATGGTAGTCGTCCTTCTATTGTTTTTCCCTTTAATGGGTAAAAAGCATACAGAAGTGTGGAGTGCAAAGCAGGAATTCAAGCTAGATCAGCTTCAAACCGTAGAAAAAAACTCAAATCAGGATTTTAAAATATTGCTTTTAACCGATACGCAGCTTTGGATGAATCCCAAAGATAACAAGGCGTGCTACGATCAGATTCGCAAACTGGTCGCACAAACAACACCGGATCTGATTGCAACAGTGGGCGATAATGTATCCGGCGTTACCTCTCGCTTTCTGCTAAAGGAATGGATCGATGTGATGGATTCGTTTCAAATTCCGTGGGCGCCTGTGTTTGGCAACCATGATAGTGAAATTCCGATGACCACCTTAAACTGGCAGGGCGATCAGCTCCTCAAATCAGAATATTGCCTGTTTCAAAAAGGACCGTCCAATCTGTATGGATGCGGAAATTATGCAGTGAATATTACAGAAAAAGGGGAGCCTATCTACACGCTTTTCCTGTTGGATAGCGGCAGATATTATGAATATGAAGATGGTTCAAAGCGTGAAATATACATGGGGTATGAACAGATTGCCTGGTATGAATGGAATGTGAAGGGAATAGAAAAAGCGGCGGGACGTTTGATTCCATCCATGACGTTTTCCCATTTTGCACTGCCTGAGATGCGTCAGGCAGTTGAGAAAAACGGTATTTATAACGAATCAGACAAAAGCTATACCATTTCTGATGCGTATGGATTTGGTAAATGCGCTTATCTGCCAGGAGTTTCTCCGGTTAATTCCGGATTTTTTGATCAATGCCTCGCTCTAGGCTCCACAACACACATTTTCTGCGGGCACGACCATGAAAACAACGCCAGCATTACCCATCAGGGGATTACGATGACTTATGGGCTGAAAACGGGGCCCTCTCCCGCGCCATGGAATTCTGCCGAAGAAACAGGCGGTACTATCATAACAATTCATACCGCGAGCAATCAGACAGCCTCTGTGGACGTTCAACATATTCCCATTTCATAAAATATGCAAAACGGCGGTGATTTGCCGCCGTTTTGTTTTCAAAATGCGATCGCTTCGAGCCAGTATGCGGCATATTGCGCACTTGTTTTCTCCATTATCATTGCGGTATAATAGCTTCAAACAGAGTTTGAAGCATTGGAAAAATGCCTGTCAGCGTGAAACGCCTCCTGCCGCAGAGCGGCAACGCCATTTTTCACAAAGGTTGGCCTTGCGTGTGGTATAATAGCTTCAAACAGAGTTTAAAGCATTGGAAAAATGCCTGTCAGCGTGAAACGCCTCCTGCCGCAGAGCGGCAACGCCATTTTTCTAGAGAGTTTTTGTATATGGTATAATAGCTTCAAACATTTGAAGCATTGGTTAGCCTATGTGCGCATGGTCGTAAAAATGTTTTTGCATTAACCTGTTTGCTCCTTTTAATTCTGAGGTGAACAGCAAAACCACTGATTGGAAAGGACGATCCTATGTTAAAAATCCTCTCGCAGGAGAAGGCCGCCAGGCGCTGTGAATTCCCCACTGTGCATGGCGTAATCCAAACGCCCGCATTTATGAATGTGGCCACCTGCGGCGCAATCAAAGGCGCCGTTTCCGCTTATGACCTAAAAGAACTCCACTGTCAAGTGCAGCTATGCAACACTTATCATCTCCATGTGCGTCCAGGGGATGGATTGGTGAAGGATTTGGGAGGCCTCCATGCTTTCACCGGCTGGCAGGGTCCGATCCTGACCGATAGCGGTGGTTTCCAGGTTTTTTCCCTTGCAAAGCTGCGTCAAATTAAGGAAGAGGGCGTCACCTTCTCCTGCCATATCGACGGCCACAGAATTTTTATGGGGCCGGAGGAGAGCATGCGCATCCAGTCAAATCTTGGCTCCACCATTGCGATGGCATTTGATGAGTGCGTGGAAAATCCGGCGGAATACCACTATGCGGAGCAATCCTGTGCCAGAACGGTGCGTTGGCTTGCCCGGTGCAAGGCTGAGATGCAGCGGCTCAATTCACTGCCGGATACGCTCAATCGCCAGCAATTGCTTTTTGGGATCAATCAGGGCTGCACCTATGATGCATTGCGGATTGAAAATATGAAGCAGATCGCCGCGCTGAATCTGGATGGATACGCAATTGGCGGCTTAGCGGTAGGGGAGCCGAAGGAAGAGATGTATCGCATTATTTCTGCGGTGGAGCCCTATATGCCAAAGGACAAGCCCCGTTATTTGATGGGCGTCGGAACGCCGGGGAACATCTTGGAAGGCGTCAGCCGGGGCGTTGACCTATTTGACTGTGTGATGCCAAGCCGTAACGCCCGCCATGGGCATCTCTTCACCTGGAACGGGATCATCAACCTGAATAATGCAAAATATGAGCGCGATTTGGGCCCAGTCGATTCGGAATGCCACTGCCCCACGTGCCAGCGCCATTCGCGCGCTTATTTGCGCCATCTTTTCAAAGCGAAGGAAATGCTTGCCATGCGGCTGTGTGTCATGCATAACCTCTATTTTTATAATACCCTCATGGAGCGCATTCGCTACGAGCTGGAAAATCATCATTTCGAAGCTTTTAAGGAGGAATATACAGATCGCCTGGACCGGCGCATCTGAGAAAGAGAGAATAACTAAACCGTCCTTGCAATTGGGAAATAAAACACCGGCGTGTCAAATTGATACGCCGGTGTTTTGAGGAGATACGGACATAGCAGCTTTTCGTTCCGATCGAAATATTCCGGCGAACCAGTGGAGATCTTGCTGTGTAATGCCTCCGGAGCAGCGAAGTGCCAGCAGATATGCGCAGCTTGTCGCCAAAATTGCCCCAACCAGCCATGGAACAGAGTGCAGTAAAGGCGCAGGAAGCAGGGTTGCAACAAGCCGCACACCGGTCACAGCACAAGTCATGCATAAAATTGGATTCAAAATCCGTCTCCAGTTTAAGCGTAGCGTACTGACTCGAATTAACCTTCGAAGGCTGAGGTAAAAATTAAGAATCTCGCTGACAAACAAGGTAATGATATATCCCTTAACCGAATAGCGCGGGATGAGAAAATAGACCAAAATGACACACAAACCGGAATCAATAATGTTATACCGCATGGAGCTCAGTTGCTGGTCAAGCCCTTTGAGCATCCCATCCACCGCCATATCCAAATACATCACAGGCACTAGCACAGCAAGAAGCTGAAGAAAAGGCTTTGTATCGCTGCTGTGATAAACCGCGTTCGATAACTCCCCTGCATAGGCGTAAAAGACGCCCGCGACCAGCAGGGAAAACAGCAGCGCGGCATAAAGAACACGATTGATAATGCCGTCAATCCGCTTTGCCTGGTGCAACGCATGGTATTCCGCTATCTCAGGCACCAAAAGACTTGCCAACGAATTGAGGATACAGGAGGGGAAGAGTAGCACCGGGAGGGTCATTGCATGAATCGTCCCATAAGTTGCCAAAGCGTTTTCGCTCGAAATTCCCGATTTTTTAAACCCAATTGGAATCAGGAGATGCTCAATGGTTAGCAAAATAGAGCGCACCCACGCGCCGACCGCGTCCGGCACCGCAATGCGTAGCAGCCTACGGTTAAGGTGCAGCATCACTCGGTGCTGATTTCTCTGCCTGCGCACCATCCATTTGCTCAGGAAAAACGAGGCCAGGAACGAGATGAGATCCGAAACGCAGCTGCCCAATACAATTGCGATACAGGAGGCCTCCAAGCCGCGGCCGGAAAGCATATGCAGAAAGCCTGCCGTGGAGGCAACCCGCACAAGCTGCTCCAGAACTTGTACGCCCGCATAAACACCTGCCCTGCGGATTGCGGTAAAATACCCGCTTAATGCTGCGGACATTGCAATAAACGGAAGGCTGAGTGAAAGCAAGCGCAGAGGCTGTGCCGTTCGGCTGTCATACAGCCAATGCTGGCTGATGAGATCCGAACCGGTATAAAGAATCAACGCGACGACAACAGCAACCAGAAGAATGCTGAGCAAGCATCTACGGAGCACCTTTTTGACATCTGCTCGATCTTTGCTTATGGCATCTACCACGAGCCGGGTCGCCGCAAGCCGGATTCCGGAAGAGGCAAACGTGATCGCCATGGAGAAAACCGTCATAACCAGCTGGAAGAGCCCAATTCCCGCCGCGCCAAGCTGATTGGTCAGGTACACATTGAAGGATACGCCGACTGTCCGCATAAAAAGAGCAGCTATGGTCAATACTGCGGTATCCCAAAGGAATTGCTTTGTTTTTTTCATGAGCAGCACCTGTTTCCTAAGATAATTCATTCTATGCGGGATCATAGATGGATTATTTGCAAAAGCGACAATTTTAAGGGACATGTTTTTTCATACGCAGAGTTTGTTCAGATAGGATAGTTATGGACAACCGTTACGGCATGAGAGCCACGATTTTATTATTTGAGCAAGGCCACGGATCTGCTAAAGAGGAAAAGCTTCGTGGATATCTAAGGCATACAAGCCTTTTCCGCCCAGACGGTTTCTACAAAGAAAGATTCAAGCTGGACATAATAGAAGGCCATATTCCTACATTGGGAATATGGCCTTAGATGTTTTTATGTGAAATTATTTCACAAAACTATACAAAGTTAAGTTAAATAATATATGATTATATCAGAGGTGATGGTACAATGCGTAAATGCAGCGCATGGGAACTATGGCGAGTTCAAAATCAGGTCGCCGACGTCCTCGTGATTGTTAATTTGAAGCCTATGGAAGGGCTGCCCGTCTTTGGGCGTCAGGTAAATTCTAGGATATCCGTTTATTTTCAAGAGGAAGATTTGAAAGAATATATCGGTCAAGTAAACGATCTGCAAATGGCACAGATTACAAAAGAATATATACGCATCCGAAATTGGAACACGGCAGATATAGAAGGCCTTCTCTTTGATACGATCGAATGAAATGAATTGGAGAATAAAAAGGGTCTGCTATTGTAATAATCATCTGAATACGTTATGATATTATCAAGTATTTTGTCTAACTTTGAAATATAAACAGGGGAATGGCAGGCGGATAGGCCGGATATGGATGGAGAAAAAGAAAGGCAAACAGAGATAAGGAGGCTATCGTCAATGCAGAAATGGATGGTTACAAAGGAAACAAAATTAAAGGATGTGTTAAAAACGCCTGCTGGGCATGATATCTTGGCAAAGGCATTTTATTCACTCGGGCTAAGCGAAAAAATACTGACGGCTACGCCTCTGGGCTCTCTGAAAATTAACAGCCTGAAAAAGCTGTCGTTCGGCAAGCTGGACGATGGATTCATCAATGCGCTGCTTGGCCTGCTCAACAGTGAAACAGAGCGTCCGCTGGATGATCACACGCCCATTGTACATAAATGGTGGAAAGAAGCTGTGTTTTATCAAATCTACCCCCGCAGTTTTAAGGATTCCGATGGGGATGGGATTGGAGATATCAACGGGATCATCGAAAAGCTCGACTATCTCAAGGCGTTGGGCGTAGATGCGATCTGGTGCTCACCTGTTTATGATTCTCCCAACGACGACAATGGCTATGATATTCGCGACTATCGAAAAATTATGCGGGAATTCGGCACGATGGAGGATTTTGACCGCTTGCTCAGCGAAGTCCATGCGAGAAACATGCGGCTGATTATGGATTTGGTAATCAACCATTCTTCAGATGAACACGAATGGTTCCGCAGCTCTGCCACAGACCCGGATTCGCCGTACCGTGATTTTTATATTTGGCGAAAGGGAAAAGGGGACGGGATACCGCCGAACAACTGGGATTCCATCTTCAGCGGCCCAGCATGGAATTATTATCCGGAACGCGGAGAGTGGGCGATGCATCTGTTCAGCTCAAAACAGATGGATTTTAATTGGGATAACGAAGCGGTCCGCAAAGAGCTGTTCCAAATTGCAAACTGGTGGCTGGAAAAAGGGATTGACGGCTTCCGGCTCGATGTCATCAGCTTTATCTCCAAGAAGGAGGGCTTGCCGGATGGGAATGCCGTGATCGGCTCCCTAATGGGGTTCAAAGGCTGCGAGCATTATTTCTACGGCCCGCATCTGCACCAATATCTGCGGGAATTGCGGGAACATTCTTTTGGCAAGTTCGATGCCTTTACAGTGGGCGAATGCCAGGGAACCGGCCTTCAGATGAGCCGCCTAATGACGGGGGACGACCGGGGAGAGCTGGACGTGGTATTTTCCTTTGACCATATGGATAACCCCGGCAAACAGCGCTTTCAGGATTACCGCTTTGACCTGCGCCCTATGGCCAAAAATTTGATGGAGTGGCAGCTGGAGTACGGAAATCATTGCTGGCCGACTGTCTTTTTTGAAAATCACGACCATCCGCGCATGGTCTCTAAAATTAATCCGGATGGCGCTTATCGTTGTGAGATCGCCAAACTGCTTGCCATGCTTCAGATGACGTTGAAGGGCACGCCGTTTATTTATCAGGGCCAGGAGCTTGGGATGACCAATACGCCGTTTGCCTCAATTGATGAGCTGCGCGACGTAGAGAGCGTCAATCTGTACCATAAACTGATGGACGAAGGCAAATCGTCCGTCGAAGCGTTTCGAACCGTGCTCAGCGGCAGCCGCGACCATGCGCGCACGCCGATGCAGTGGAGCGGAGAGAAAAATGCCGGATTTTCAGAAGGTACGCCTTGGATTCGGGTAAACCCTGATTATTTCAAAATTAATGCTGCCGATGAGGAGAACGCCATCGACTCTGTGCTTCATTTTTACCGTTCTTTGATTGCGCTGCGCAAAGAGAATCCGGCATTGGTTTACGGAGATGTGATTCCTGTAACAGCCTCCCCTAAAGGATTGCTTTGTTATTTCCGGCGGATGGATGGGCAACGCTTTTATGTTGAACTGAATCTGACCGGGAAAACGGTTCAGCATGTGAACACAGGCATGCGCGGAACGCTTCTCTATTCCAACTATACAACGCGGCGTGAAGGTGCGGTGATGCGCCCATATGAGGCAAACCTTTATCAAGATTAAGGGGGCGGCATTGCATTCATGAAGTGGAAAAAAATAGCGTCTCTTTTACTGATTACGGCACTGTTTCTCTCTTTCTTAGGCTGCGGCGAACGGGCACAACCGGAGAGCACCGCTCCAGACGACAGCGCACTTCTTCAAATGCGGCAGTATCAAAGCAGCATGGAAGCCTTTCAAAGCGATTGCACACAGCAAATCCATGCATTTACCGCTAGCCTGCAAAGCGGCGATACCGAAGCGGGAAACGCTGCGGCCGATACGCTTACGACAAGGCTTGCGGGTTTTGAAAAAATCCCGGTTCCAAGCGGCTGCCAGGAAATTCAGCCCTTCTTTGCAAAGGCAAAGAAGAAAATGGATACGATATATGCTCTGATGATCCAGATTTTGGGGGATGGGCAATATACCAACGATGACATGGCAAATCTAACCGCGCTGAAAACTGCGGCAGGAGTCTTTGCAGAATCCTATCAATTCGGATTGGGGCTTCTTGAACAGGCGTTGGATAGGTAACCGATAATCAACGAGGGGATGATTGAAACAATGTGGGAACGTTTTAAAGCGGCAATTGGCGTGGAGGGAAGCTTTGGAAGCACGGTTTTTCCAATGATTGCCTATAGCTCCGCCAATATCTTCAGTGGTGGCTCTACCTACATCATTGGCATTTATTTTCTCTCCTTTTTGACGGAAGTGGAAAAACTGAATGCAGGGCAAGCAGGGCTTGTCATCCTGTTTGCAAAGCTTTGGGATGCTGTTTCAGACCCAGTCATGGGCTTGATTACAGATCGGACTCGTTCGAAATATGGGCGGCACAGGCGCTACCTTCTGTGGGGCGTGATTCCAATTGCCGTTACTTACTTTATGATGTGGTATTCCTTCGGCATTTCTGCCCTTGGAAACCCGCTTTACACCATGGTTTATTACAGCGCCGCCTATATTTTATTCAGCACTGCATATACGCTCGTGGTTGTGCCGCATACCGCCATGCTGCCGGAGCTTGCGCCTGCCTATTCGCTGCGCACACAGTATAATTCCGTCGGCTATTTGATGAATTCAGTAGGTATGGTTTCTTCCTTCATGCTGGTGTCTATTACGCTCGGCTTTTTTGATATGGAATCGCTTTCGGCAGGCTCCCGGACAAAATTTATGGTGTTGGGCATCGTGCTTTGCCTGTGGTTCTCCCTGCCATTGATTTTTACATTTAAAAAAACATGGGAGCCCAGCTCCCTTGGTATGGAACTGCCGCCGCTCAGCCTCCGGGAAAGCATTGGAGAATACGTACAGGTGTTCCGCAACCGCGCCTTCCGGCAATATTTTGTGATCAGCTTTTTTAATATGATGTGCACCGGATTTTACAGCAATACAGATCAGTATTTTATCAAATATATTGCTCAGCGCTTCAGCCTTTTCAACATGCTGACGACGGTATCCGGAGTGGCGGAGGCCTCAGGTTTTCCACTAAATTATTGGCTGACGATGAAGTTCGGCAAGCAGCGTTGCGGAAAACTCCTCGCCCCCATTTTATTTTTCGGCCTTGCCATGGGCCTTTTTATGAATGAATCAACGCCTGCTTTCTTCCTTTTTCTCGCCTGCATACTCTATAATTTCGGCTTTTCGGGCATCGGGTTTGTGCCGACGAATATCTTTCCCGATGTGACGGATGTGGACGAAATGATTACAGGCCGGCGGCGCGAAGGCGTGATCTCCACTTTCTCTTCCTTTGTGAAAAAGACGGTTAGCGGTGTGATGGCAGCTATGACCGGCTTCATTTTGAATGCATTTGGCTTTGTAACAGGGCAGGAGGATACGCTCGCTCAAACCGCGCAGGGCATCTTTGGCGTGCGGCTGACCTTTTCTATTTTGCCGATGATTTTTGTGGTGTTTTCCGCAATTAGCATTTACCGTTACTCCATGACAAAAAAAGATCATGAAATGATCCGTGCCGCGATACAGGAGAAGAAAGAAAAGGGGTATGTCACACTAACTGAGGAGCAAATAAAGCGCTGTGAAAAAATCAGCGGCCAAAAATTTGAAGATATGTGGATTGGCCGCTATGATAGGGCGAACGAGGAGGTTCTCCAGTGAAAAAGGTATTGTTTTATTTGGTACAGTGGACGTGGGGATTAACAGTCAACCTAGCTGGCCTGCTGGCACATTTGTTTGTGCGGCGTAAGGGGAGGACCGAGCGTTTCCAAAAAGCGATTATCACCTTCCTGCCGTGGAATTTTGGCGGGCTTTCTCTGGGATTATTTATCTTCATGGCAGATCATAAAAACGAACGCTGGACATATAACACCCGTATTCATGAATATGGCCACACCTTCCAATGTCTGTTGCTGGGGCCGCTTTACTGGCTTGTGATCGCTCTTCCCTCCGCAATATGGTGCAATTGCTTCCAGGCATACCGTAAAAAACACCAGGTTTCCTATTATGCACTGTATTGTGAAAAATGGGCGAATGCCTGGGGGGAGCGTTTCAGCGGGCTTTCCTTCCGTGGAGAAATGAAATAATAGAAATCAAAACACAGAGAAAGGATTTTTATCATGCTGCAAACCCTAACCATGCTTTTTTTCAGCCCTACCGGCGGCACGCTGCGCGCCGCGCGCTTATTGGCGCAGGGGCTGGCAGAGGAAATAACGGAAGTTGATCTGTCGCTTCCGCAGGGGAAAGCCATGCACTTTGAGGAGAAGGATATCGTTTTGATTGCCGGCCCTGTTTTCGGCGGCCGGATGCCGGCCTGTTTTTTGGAGAGGCTTGCCCGCTTCACAGGCAGCTATACAAAGGCAATTACAATCGCCGTCTATGGCAACCGCGCCTATGAGGACGCGTTGTTGGAGCTCAATGATACTGTGGAGCGGCGAGGCTTTCAGTCGATCGCATCTGCTGCGCTGCTTGCGGAGCATTCCATGGTTCGCACGGTTGCGGCCGGTAGGCCAGATCAGGAGGATCAGAAGCAGATCAGTAGATTGGCACAAGCAATTCTCAATAAGGTTAATTCAGGCCAGTTTGCTTCCCCTGAAGTGCCCGGGAACAGGCCCTATAAGGTATGGAAACAGATGCCCGTAGTCCCTGAGGTATCCTCTGTCTGTATCCACTGCGGCCTTTGCGCGGTGAGATGCCCGGTTGGGGCGATTCCATTGAAACATCCGGATCGGACAGAGGCGTCTCAGTGCATTCTCTGCCTGCGCTGCATCGCAGTCTGCCCAAAGGCAGCCCGGGCGTTACCAGCACAGGCTGAGGAGACGATTCGCGTAAAGCTGGCTCCCGTGGAGACTCTGCGCCGCGATAATGAGTTATTTTTATAACGGTTGCCTCGGGAAAAGTCGCGCCGTCGGCTCTTGTCTTTTTCCCGGGATAGGTGTATAATCGCAACGAGAAAGAAATCATTGGAGGTCGTTGAATTTGGGAAACGTTACAATTACCAACCATCCGCTCATCCAGCATAAACTCACCCTGCTGCGTGATAAAAACACAGGCTCCAAGGAATTCCGCGCGCTGGTCAGTGAAATTGCAATGCTGATGTGCTACGAGGCAACCCGCGATCTGCCCTTGAAAGAGGTGGAGATTGAAACCCCCGTGAGCGTGGCCAAAACCCGCGTTATTTCTGGTAAAAAGCTCGCCTTTGTCCCAATTCTGCGCGCAGGGCTTGGCATGGTGGATGGAGTGTTGGCACTGGTTCCCTCCGCTCGCGTGGGCCACATTGGCCTTTACCGCGACCCGGATACGCTTCAGCCTGTGGAATATTACTGCAAGCTGCCTGCTGATATTGAGGAGCGCGAAGTGATCGTTCTTGACCCGATGCTCGCAACCGGAGGCTCTGCAATCGATGCAATCAGCCAGATCAAGAAACGCGGCCCCAAATCGATTAAATTCATGGGCATTATTGCTGCGCCTGAAGGGCTTGACGCGCTATGCAAGGCCCATCCAGATATTGATATTTTCTGCGCGGCGCTTGATGAAAAACTCAACGACCATGGATATATCCTCCCCGGCCTCGGCGATGCGGGCGATCGTATTTTCGGTACAAAATAATCCCCGATAAGGGAAACGATAGCGCTGGATGCTTGCCGTCCCGCGCTATTTTTTTGACGAAGCAACCAAATCATGCTTATATCGCAGCCGTCTTATTCACAAGAGCAGTTGGCTTGCGGTTGATGATCGAAAGGATGTCTTTTATGCTGCAAATCCGCGGCCCGCTCCTGCCAGAGCGGCTGATTTTACAAAAGGATATGGAAAACATCTTGCGCCAAGCAGTGGAGGAAGAATCCGATTTGGCCGGAATCCACTTCGAGGGAGGCGTCGTTCCGACAGAAACGCTCCGAATTATCTCCTTGAAGGAATGTAGGTTCACCAGTTGTCGATTTGGAGAATGCAAAGGAGAACAGCTTTACTTTTTCAATGTAGTGTTTGAAAGCTGCGATTTTGCCAGTTCCTTTTTTGATCGTTGCCTGTTTCGCCGCGTTCAGTTTACCAATTGTAAGCTGTCGGGCGCTCATTTTTCTGATTCCTCCTTCGAACAATGTATTTTTAAAAACAGTCCGGCACGGATGGCAGCCTTTTCCCGGGCAAAATGTAAGGAAGTACTTTTTTCGGAATGCGATCTTTCCCATTCCAATCTGCAAGAATCCAAGTTAATGAAAACTCGATTTGAAAATTGCAGGCTACGGGGAACCGAGCTGCTGCACACCCCTTTAAAAGGGATTGATTTCACTTCAGATGATCTGGAGGGAATCCGCGTCACCATCCCCGAATTGCGCGGCGCGATTGTAACGATGGAACAGGCTTCGGAATTGGCAAAGCTGCTCGGCGTTGAAATTCGATAGAAGGAGGCTGTATCCATGGAGATCCAAAGGGGAACATACCGGCATTTTAAAGGCGGAGAATACCACGTGATCGGCGTGGCAACTCATTCAGAAACAGGGGAGCAAATGGTGATTTACCAAGCATTGTATGGAGATCACGCGCTTTGGGCCCGCCCGGCTGCTATGTGGTTTCAAACAGTAATGTATCAAGGGCGGCAGGTGCCGCGCTTTACTTATATTGGGGAGGAGCACAAAAGATGAATCTTCAAATTTTTGGTAAGCCAAAATGCTTTGATACCAAAAAGGCAGAGCGCTTTTTCAAGGAGAGAGGCATCAAATATCAGTTTGTTGACCTGGTGAAATACGGGATGAGCAAAGGGGAATTTGAGCGTGTCAAGGCGGCTGTCGGTGGTCTAGAAAAGATGATCGATACAAAGTTGAAAGACACTGATGCCCTTCTGCTGCGCTATCTAGCCGGGGATAGCGCGCGGCAGGAAAAGCTGCTCGAAAATCAAAAACTGATCCAAACGCCCATTGTGCGAAACGGGAAATATGCAACTGTCGGCTACTGCCCGGAAATATGGCAGCAGTGGATTGATACCACTAAGTGACAACATGAAGCACAAAAAATTAGTGAGGAGCTCCTCGCTTCTGCTAAGCTCTGTTAAACAAAGGAACCCTTTGCCCAATTGGTCTAAGAGGGCAAAGGGTTCTTCTATGGATGGCACTTTATTATTTCTTGGAGAGTTTTTTTCTGCTGAGGATCAGGATCACACCAGCGCCAGCGGCAACTGCCACAAGAGCCGCGGGGAAGGCAGTGCCTCCCGTGCTGGGGTTTTCCGTTTCATTCGTATCATCTATAGATGGATCGCCAGCATTGGTTTCCTCCTCATCTGGGAAGAAGCCGTTCTCCTCATCTGGATTTTCTTCTTGATCCGGATCAGAGGGCTCCTGTTCCTGCGGCGCAAGCAGCTCAATTACGAGCGTGGTCAGCGCATCTTTTTGACTTAGGGAGCCGAGAATCTCCTGAATAATCGGCAGCAGCTCCTCGCCACCTTCGATCGTACCGATCAGCCGCTCAATCTCATCCCGGTTTTGGGAGAGCGCCTGTTCCACATAGCGGAGCAATGTAACAAACATGGCGGGCTGATCAGCCTTGACGGCATACTTTTGCGCATAGCCGGCACCTGCCGTGGGAACGGCTTCCAAGCTCCCAAGGGAAGCGATAGTATCCCAATCCGGCTCCGGCAATGTGAGAGAAACGCTCTGTCCATTGATCTCCAGGTTTTGCAACGCATCGGCCGCAAGCCTGAAGATGCCGTCCAGGCTCAGGTAGGGAGCCACCAGATCTTCCAACCCAAAACCGATGGATTGAGTTGCCTCACGAACGGCATCAAATACCACTCCGGATTCATACACCAGATGAGGGAGCCTTTCGGTAAGGGTATCTATCGGTTTTTCCAACAGGCGGTCAATGAACGGCAGCAGGGGAGAGAATACAAGCTTCAAGTAAGCGTCATAATTCCCTGCTTCTTCCGTTTTTTGCTTTACCTGCGCCGTGTATTCAGCGCTGGTCAACGCATTGGTAATGCCAAGCGCGTCGTAGATGGGGATGAATAATTTTTCATATAATCCGTATTGAAAATTTCCATCATCATCCGTTTTGTTTTCAAAAGCTATGTCTGCGCCGACAAGACTCAGCAGCTGCATGCCGAAAACCAGCTCTGTTACAGGCCGCAGTCCGGCGATCAGTGCATCGATGAAACCTTCCATGTCTCCATCAGAAAAGCCCCAGTTGACTTTGGAAAGGTCTGCATTCTGCCAGGTTAGTCCATCTGCGGAAAGCGCTGCCTTCGTCTGTGCGTATTTTTCCTCCGTTAGCCGCTCTGCGGCCCCTGCGGGAATCAATGCGTTTCCGATTAACTGCTTTACAATCGTTTGCACAAATTCCGGCAGATCGGAAATCACGCTGTTAATAAGCGAATCCAGCTGCGTATAAACCGCGGCGAGTGCCTGGCCTGTCATTGCATTCGTTGCGAGTTGGTTCTTTGCAAACGGCTGTAGGCCGCCCGCTTCCTGAATGGCAGGCACCAGCATTTCCAACGCCTCATTTAAGAAAGCGTCGCTCGCGCTGAGCGCCTGCTGCGCCTGTTGTTTGGTGATCCCTGCCGGATAGTCAATCGATCCGGTAATATGGGGCTTTTCGACGGGCTTGATACCGGGAGACTGCGTTTGCATCGCCTCGCCGCGGATCAACTGTAGAGCCTTAGAGAAAGGATGCGCTTCCCCATTCAGCACTGCCACAGGATAGCTCAAATCCGCAAGCAGCTTCTGCTGGAGTGCATTCAGGTCGTCATAAGCGGAAAGGGATGTTTTCACGGCGTCAATGCCGCCCTCACCTTGGGAAAAGCGCAGGTAAGCGGAGATCACATCCTGTGCGATGGACAACGCATGCTTCTGCTCCTTGTCGAATGGCATCGCAGAAAGTGTGTTCCAGTAGCGGCCGGCTGCGTCTGCTGCTTTCGCCGCTTCATATTGCTCCTGAGTTTCTCCTGTATTTTGAGCACGGAAGGGATTTTGTTGCAGATCCGCTGTCAGATTCAGCACTCCCAGTTGATTCAACGCGACAAAATTTTGATTCGCGCCCCAATATTCGCCCTTTTGATCCAAAATGCCAAGATAGCCGCGCACGATTTCTTCCGCTGTCTCATAAGAAACGTTAAGCGTTTCCAGCGCGGCTTTAGCCGCCGCCTGCGTAAAGTCGGTAGAAGAATTCAGCTTGAGGCCTTCCACCTCGATAATGCCCATGATCTGCTGATAAAGCGCTGCGGCCTTCTGCTGCATCTCCGTAGGGTTACCAATCAATTTCGGAATATTAACCGGGTAATTGGGAAACCATCCACCCGTCGCCTGCACACGCGCTCTTGCCAGCTGATACATCTTTAATACATTTTCTACGCCCACGGCATCCTTTTCCGCATCGCTGGCCGATTTGTAGTCTGCGGCAAGCGCTACGCCCGCCTCGTCGGACAGGTCGCCGCTGTATGCCGCGATACGATCTGCAAGGGAATCACCCTGTGCAAACGCCGTCAGCGAAAGGGACATGGTAGAGAACGCAAGGAGTATGGCGAGTGCGGCCGCAAGCAGTTTGTTTGTTTTTCGCAAGGTTCTTCCTCCTATATCTTTCTATAACATAAAAATTTGGACGTTATGTCAAAAACAAAGCTGCCTTGCTGCTACACCTCCTCCCATTTCATCGGTGACTTCATCCTAGCATATCAACGAAAACAGGTCAAATAAAATGCAAAAAATTTATGATAAATTCATAAAATTGGAGCGCATTTCCATTCGCTACAGGGCATCAGTTTCAATCCGGATCCCGCCATCCAGATGGTATTCCGCGCCACTAACACCCGAAAAAAGCAATAAAATCGGAGAACGGCTCGCCAAGGCACTTGCAATGTGCATTTTGCATGTGTATAATTATATTGTTTATACTTTGTTGCATTTGCAATCGTATTTTCACTATACTGGAGGGCTTACATTGGCAGAGTCAGAAAAAAACAGCTTCGTCGATCTGGAGCACAGCGTCATGCAGTTTTGGGAGGAAAATGATTGCTTTAACAGGCTGCGTGAAAAAAATCATGGGCATGAAATGTTCCGTTTTCTTGACGGGCCGATTACTGCGAATAATCCCATGGGGATCCATCATGCCTGGGGCCGGACGCTGAAGGATACGTTTATTCGTTATAAAGGCATGCGCGGCTATGATTGCCGCTACCAAAACGGCTTCGATGCACAGGGATTATGGGTTGAGGTCGAAGTAGAGAAGGAACTCGGCTTCCATACGAAAAAAGACATTGAGGCCTATGGAATGGACAAGTTCACGCGCAAATGTGTGGAGCGCGTCCAGCGGTTTTCCGGCATTATTACGGAGCAATCCAAGCGCCTGGGCCAATGGATGGATTGGGAAAACTCCTACTTCACGCATACGGATAAAAACATCGGCGGCATCTGGCATTTCTTAAAACCCTGCCACGAGCATGGCTGGATTGAGCGCGAATATAAGCCCATGCCATGGTGCCCGCGGTGCGGCACCTCGCTCTCTGAGCACGAAATGACCGGTTCTTACAAGATGATGAAGCACAAATCCGTTTTTTTCAAGCTGCCGGTCGTGGATCGCAATTTCAAGATGCTTGCTTGGACGACAACTCCGTGGACGCTTTCCGCCAATGTTTCCCTCGCCGTTAACCCGGAGATTGATTATGTGGAAGTGAAGGTGAAAAGCGACGAACAACCGATCGTGCTGGCAAAAAATGCGATTAAGTATTTGGGAGACGACAAGGTAGAAGTTCTGCGGGCTTTCAAAGGCGATGAGCTGGTAGGCCTAAAGTTTGAAACCTGCTTCCCAGAGTTTGAGGCGCAGCAGGGAGTCGATCATTCTATCGTTGCGTGGGAGGATGTTGCGGCGGACGAAGGCACTGGTATCGTCCACATTGCGCCCGGGTGCGGCGTAGAAGACTATGAGCTTGGCCTCCGGCTCGGCCTTGCGCAGATTATGCCGGTAGACGACATGGGGCTTTTCCTTGATAAATTCGGCTGGATGACGGGTAAAAACAGCCATGATATTGCGGATGAGGTTTTTCAAAAGCTTGAAGAAGCCGGTAAGCTCTATAAGGTAATGGAATATGAGCACAGCTATCCGGTCTGCTGGCGGTGCAAATCTGAGGTGATTTTCCGCCTGGTGCCCGCCTGGTATATTCGCACGCAGGAGCTGAAGCCCCGCCTGATTGCTGCGGCAGAAAAGGTGAAGTGGGAGCCTGCCTCCAACGGCAAGCGGATGCAGGATTGGCTCAACAATATGGGCGACTGGAATATTTCCCGCAAGCGGTATTATGGGATGCCGCTGCCCTTTTACCCCTGTGAGCATTGCGGCCATCTGACCGTAGTCGGCTCCAAAGAGGAGTTAAAGAGGCTGAGTACCGACCCGGCAAAAGTGGACGCGTTGCCCGAGATGCACAGGCCATGGATTGACGAGATTAAAATTAAATGCCCGGAATGCGGCCATGAGGTTTCCCGCATCAGTGAAATCGGCGATGTGTGGCTGGACGCAGGTATCGTTCCATTTTCCACGCTCGGCTATTTTGACGATAAAGAGGCGTGGCGCAAAAATTACCCGGCCGAATGGATTACGGAGATGCGTGAGCAAGTGCGCCTGTGGTTCTATTCCATGCTCTTTATGAGTGTTGTTTTAGAGGATCGCGCGCCGTATGACCGCGTGCTCTCTTACAATACCGTGGTGTCAGAGGATGGCTCCAAGTTTTCAAAAACCGGGTTCATGATTAAATTCGACGAGGCTGCCGAAAAAATCGGCGCGGATACCATCCGTTATATGTATGCGGGTGCGCCGGTGGCAAACGATGTTCGCTTTGGCTATAATCTGGGGGACGAAGCGCGCCGAAAGCTGCTTTCCTTCTGGAATATTTTCACCTTTTTCAACACCTATGCGCAGATCGATAAGCCGGTTTTAGAGGGATATCAACCTGCTTTCGGCAAGCTTACACCGACTGACCGTTGGCTGGTGCTGCGCACCAATGCCTTTATCAAGCGGGCAACAGAGGTGATGGATGATTATAAGACCTACCTGCTCGTGAAGGATTTTGAAGTGTTTGTAGACGATATCTCCAACTGGTATATCCGCACCAACCGCCGCCGTTTCTGGAAAACGGAGGATGAGGCCGATAAGATGGTAGCGTATTGGGCGCTCTTTTATGCGCTGAACACCTGCGTGCAGGTGATGTCTCCCATCATCCCGTTTATGACGGAGCATATTTGGCAGGAGCTAACCCGCAAGGTGATGCCTAACGCCCCCATTAGCGTTCATTTGAGCGATTGGCCGCAGCCGCTGGAGGGGATTGCAGATGATGGCGTAATCGAGCAGACGGAACGTGCCCGCGCAGTGATTGCCACAGCTATGCGCCTGCGCAATGAGCAGCAGCTCAAGGTGCGCCAACCGCTTCAAAAGCTCTATATTTGCTGCGAGGAGGCTGTTGCCAATCAAATCCGCGTATTCGAAAAGAATGTACTGGATGAGCTCAATGTGAAAGAAATTGTATATATTCAGGATTTTAACCTGTTGGAGGATGCTTATCTGAGCGTTAATTTCAAGGCTGCCGGCGCGGTGCTCAAGCAGAACGTCAATCAAATGAAACAAACCTTAGAGGCTGCATCTGCTGACGAAATGCGCGCGATGGTTGCGGCCTTCGATGCGGGCAAACAAATTGCAGTGCCAGGCTGGGAAGGCACATTTGACGTTGCTCTCTTTGCGCGCCAGTCAAAAACCAAGGCTGGGATCGTTTCCGCAGAATGCGGGGAGGGCGTGGCGATTGCCCTTGACACGGTTTTAACCGACGCTTTACGTGCAGAGGGCGCGGTGCGCGATATCATCCGCCAGTGCCAGCTGCTTCGCAAGGAAGCAGGCTACCAGGTGGAACAGCATATCCAGGCAGCGATTGTAACGGGCAGCGCCTTCCTTTCGGAGGCTCTGGCGGCACAGCAATCTCACATTGCGGCAGAGCTGCTCGCTGATAAACTGTCGTTTGCGCCCATGACACAGGCTGATCTGACCAAAGAAATTGAGGTTGGCTCCGATTCTGTAACGATCGCAGTGTTAAAGGCTGAGTAAAATTGTTTCAAAAAGAACGCACCGAAGCGGATGAATCATCTCTTCGGTGCGCTTTGTTTTATTTATAAAGAAAAGCAGTGGGTAATCGTATCAATGCAATACCCACTGCGTAAATTTCTTTTAAAGCCAGGCTTGCCCATCCTCCAGCTCCACCGTAAAGATACGGCTGCTGTTTTTTGGATCTTTGGCCTGATGGTATTTAAAGAGCATCTCTTTGTCATTCAACATGCCGAGGATTTCAATTTTGCCGGTTTCGTGCGACATTGCATAGCGCACACGCTTGCTGAAGCCATTGCACTTCGCCTTGGCCTGATCCACGATTTTTGCGCCTTCCGCAAGCGGCACCTGAAACTGCGTTTTCACATGAGTGACCGGCCTGCACTGGAAGATGTAGTAGGGGATGATACGGTTGCGGATCAGGGAATTGAAGAGGTTTGCCAGTGTGTCCGGATCGTCGTTTACGCCGCGGAGTAAGACGGTCTGGTTATTTACGATCACACCGGCGCTGAGCAGTAAGTCAACTGAAGCGATGGCCTGCGGGGTCAATTCGTTGGTATGATTAAACTGCGTCGTCACATAAATCGTCTTTTTCTTGCCATATTCCCGCAGGATATCAATCAGCTCCGGATCTTCTGTGATACGGGAGGGGAGGGAGACAGGAATTCTCGTGCCAAAACGGATGAAATCAAGATGCTCAATACTGGAAAGCTCTTTTAAGTAATACGCAATTACCTGATTGTTATTCAAAAAGGAGTCTCCGCCGGAAATCAGGACGTTATTGATCTCCTGATGTTCCTTGATGTAGGAGAGGATCGGTGCAAACGTCTTTGCCACTTCCTCATCGGATGTGCCTACCAAACGCTTGCGGAAGCAGTGGCGGCAATACATAGCACATTTGCTGGTGGAGAGAATCAAGGTTGTCTGTGCATATTTATGCTGCAAGCCCTCTGTTTTGGTGTTGCTCGCCTCGCCGCTGGTATCCCACATGCCTGCGTCATCAAGCTCCTCCAATGCCGGAAGGCTCATTTTGCGGATTGGGTCATTCGGATCGTTTGGATCAATCAGGGAAAGATAATAGCGGGGGATGGACATCGGAAAATCTTTGACAATGGACTCTAATTTTTCAATTTCAGAGCTTTCGAAAGGAATATATTTTGCAAGCTCCTCAATTGTTGTTACATTATTTTTCAATTCTTCTTGCCAGCTCATAATTGCCTCCTTGGTGGTATCCATAAAATTCTGTTTATAATCATAACATGATTCTATGACTTGTTTATGAATAAATAAAATTATATTCAGTTTATCAGTTGATTTTTCGTCAGATTATTCTATAATGATTTACATATTCTGTTTCAAAACAAGCAAAACCAATAAAAAACATTCCAAAGTTAGAGGAAAGGTGATCCGGATGACAGGCGGGCTTTGTTGTTTTATATTCGTTATGGCCTTACGCCTGTTGGCTGCCACCCTTGCGTAAACGAAAAAAACGATAGTATCTTTAAGCTTTTCTACCATAAAAAAAACACCGTTTATGCTGGGTTGCCCCCACATAAACGGCTTGCGGAGAAGGACAGCAAACGCTTTTTTATATCCTGTTCCGCTGCAAATAGGATAACCGTTTTGCGCTGCCCTATACGGGCTAAATTTTCCCAATATTATAGATTGAAAATCAGAGATCAGTGTGCTATAATTTAAATATTATCAGATCAGTAGGAGGATATTGTGATGAAACATATCGTAACGTTAAATCAGGCGAATTTGAAGAAGAGCGCTGCCAAAGGCGGCTGTGGCGAATGCCAGGCATCCTGCCAGTCTGCCTGCAAAACGTCTTGCACGGTTGCCAATCAGAAGTGTGAGAAATAAGCACTCCAATCAAATCGGCTTCAAATTAAGGGGCAGGAGACTGTCCCTTAATTTTTCATGCCGTAAAATGCAGCCACAGAGCGGTGCGGAAAGGATAATCCAGGAATGATTCATAAATTTTATCTCAATGGTTTTTATATTGTGCTCGATGTCAACAGCGGGGCGGTCCATGTAGTGGATCAGCTGTCCTATGAGCTGCTCGATGGGTTAGAAGCTCCTCTACCGGCCAACTGCCCACAGAAAATTGCCGAGCGATTACAGGGTACATACAGCGATGCAGAAATTCAAGAGGCCTACGCAGAGCTCTATAGCCTCTACCAAAATGGATTTTTATTTTCCTCCGATGATTATGAACCATTTGCTGCGCAGATGGGCCCCGCGCCCGTAAAATCCATGTGCCTGAATATTGCTCATGACTGTAACCTGCGCTGTAGCTATTGCTTTGCCGCACAAGGCGATTTTGGCCATGGGCGCAAGCTAATGCCCTTTGAAGTGGGAAAGGCCGCAATTGACTTTTTGATTGAGCACTCAGCAAACCGCCATAATCTGGAGCTGGATTTCTTTGGCGGTGAGCCGTTGATGAATTTTGAGGTCGTTAAGCAAGTGGTGGCATATGCCCGTTCGATCGAAAAGGAGCATCACAAAAATTTCCGCTTCACGATCACCACCAACGGCCTGCTGCTGACAGATGACAAAATCGATTACATCAACCGTGAAATGTCCAATGTCGTTCTCTCTATTGATGGGCGCAAAGAGATTAATGATTCGCTTCGCTTCCGTGTGGACGGCAGCGGTAGCTATGGTGCCATCGTGCCGAAATACCAGCGGCTCGTTGAAAAGCGCCGCAATGGGAAGTTCGATCAATATTATGTACGCGGCACCTTCACAAAGAAAAATCTCGATTTCACAAAAGATGTGATCCATATGCGCGAGCTGGGGTTTGACCAGATTTCAATCGAGCCAGTAGTTGCAGACCCGGAGCTGCTGCCCATCGCCCTGACAGAAGAGGATCTTCCCCGCATTTACGAGGAATATGAAAACCTTGCAAGGGAAATTATTCAAAGAAAAAAAAGGGGAGACGCGTTCAACTTTTTCCACTTCATGCTGGATCTTGACCAGGGCCCTTGCGCCATCAAACGGCTGCGCGGGTGCAGCTGCGGCAATGAATATGTTGCAGTCACGCCGGAGGGCGATATTTATCCCTGCCATCAGTTTGTTGGGATGGATGAGTGGAAAATGGGAAGCGTATTAGACGGCTCGCTAGATCAGAAAAAAAAGCTGCTTTTCTCCAAAACCAATGTGTATGAAAAATCGGAATGCCGCACTTGCTGGGCTAAATTTTATTGCAGCGGCGGCTGCAACGCCAATAATCTGCAATATGCTGGTGATATTCTGAAGCCGCACAAGCTTTCCTGCGCACTGGAGCAAAAGCGCTTAGAGTGCGCGATCATGATAAAAGCCGCGCTTGCACAGCCTGAAGAATAAATGGAATCAGAGAATACCGAAAAGATCCTTTGCTTCTTTCTTGCGAAGAGGCAAAGGATCTTTATATTTTTTATTTTGAGCAAGATCCATTAGAGTTCTATTTTCCTCCCCGGCGCCATACCTTATTAAGGATACGTGTAAAAAGGAGGAAACAAAATGAGGACAAGGCGGATCAGGCCGCATGAAAGAAGGCCCCTTCCAAACGGAATGCTGGTAGATCGCATTGCTTCCAGTTGGAAATTGATTCTTTTAACAGCGCTTTTTGCGGCCGGAATGGCGTTTGGAGCGGTATCCGTGAAATACAGCGCCAACCACGAATGGCTAGAGCAGCTCTTGCAGCTTTTGCAGGAATACAGCACAATTCGTAACTCGCAATCCCTGTTTTCAACCATGTGCAACTCACTGTTTTCAAATTTGATCTATCTCTCAGTTGCCTTTATTGCAGGGCTTTGTGCGATAGGCTTTCCGTTTCTTGCGCTTGCGCCCTTTCTTCGTGGGCTCGGTTTGGGAGCTGTATTCGGTTACTTATACAGCACCAAAGCGCTTGCAGGAGTTGGTTATTGCATGCTGATCCTGCTGCCGGGAGCAATTTTGTCTACCGCTACACTTTTGATTGGTTGCCGGGAGGGGATTACAATGTCGCTGGATGTTTTTGCAGTAATGAACGGCAATAAAACGCTGGATAGCTACCATAACTTTCGCCTTTATTGCGCACGTTTCGGAATTTTACTCATATTGCTGGCTTGTGCCGCTTTGGCAGATGCACTGTTTGCAAAAGCTTTCTCCGGCTTCTTTCATTTTTGAGCTTGCTTTTTCGCCTTTTGCCGATGCAAAGGATTCGCTTCGGCAGCTGATTTCATCTGGTCGTCCATAATATGCGTATAAATTTCTGTTGTTCCCAAATTTTCATGGCCTAAAATTTCTTTAAGCACCAAAACATCAACTTTCCCATGTTGATACATCAGCGTTGCGGCCGTATGGCGCAGCTTATGCACCGATAGGCCTTGGCCGGCAAGTCCCGCCTTTTCTAAAAATGTATAAACAACATGCTGAACCGTTTTAGGGCTGATCCGTTGCATCCGGTTACTGAGAAAGAGTGCATTTTTATCCTTAACGCCGTCTACAGGGCGCACCTTCAAATATTCTGCCAGAGCATCCCGGCAGGCCTGGTTGAGATAAAGAATGCGCTCTTTATCGCCCTTGCCGGTTACATGGATAATCTCATTATCATGAATATCGGAAAGATTCAGCCCCACCAGTTCAGAAAGACGCATCCCACAATTAAGAAAAAAGGTGACCATACAATAATCACGTTCTTTGTTTTTACCATCAATATGCTCCAAAAGACTGATGCTCTGGTCAAGTGTTAAATATTTTGGAAGCGCCTTTTTCTGCTTTGGCGTATCTAGCTCCTGCATGGGATTTTCATCCAATATTTTCCTTTGAACCGTTAAGTATTTAAAAAAGCCACGAATACTAGAAACTTTGCGCGAACGGGTGGTTGCATTGTTATGACGTTCATTTTTACAATAGGACAAAAACGCATAGGCATCGCTGAGAGAAACTGCGCGCAGAAATGCAATGTCAATATCTGAAATATTGATTTCATCAAAATCAGTAGCAGCAGATACAAGACCGCGCGATTGCTTAAGAAAACGCAGAAAAGTGCGAAGATCCGTCGCATACTCCTGCACGGTTAATGGAGATTTGTTTTTAATCACATCGAGATAGCGAAGAAAGTCCGTTAAAACGGATGGCAAGTCAGAATAGTCAATGAAAGGCATCGCAATTTTGATTTAAGCAGAATTCAAATTTTAGCTCCCCTATATTATACAAAATATTTATTTTGTATAATTGTTTCACTCTCTTTCAGGGCCTATCCCGCTCAAATCTTCCCCCTTTCTTCCACTCATTATATCATCATTTCTTCCAGCGTTCCAGCCGTTTCTTATCGGCCTTTGAGCCTTGCGGTATCCATTGATCGGTCAGGATATTCAATAGATCGCGTTCGAACTCCGAAAAAAACCTAATCTTTGCCAGCAATATGATTTCTTCCAAGCAATCCACTTCATCATATTGCCAGCGATATATGTTCGCGTGGCGTTGGTTCAGCGCATTTTGCAATTGGTCTGATACCTGCATCACATATTTATACATGTACGCAACTTTTTGACGATCTGTCATAGCTTCACCTGTTCGCCTTTTAATTCCTCTGGTTCTGACAATAGATCGAATTCAGGCAGATCATTTTCCTGATTCTCTGCGATTTCCCGCAACGTTTCATAATCCGTATATTTTTCCATAGGGATAATAAATTCCCTGTATTTGGCATCTTCATCCCGATAATGATAGACCACAAAATTAATACGCCGGAACAACTGCTTCATGGTATCAAGATCGCGGTTTTCCCGAACCATCGTTTGATACACCCGTTCGGGAGGAAGAACGCTTGTTATATGTACCTCAGACCATAACGGCAGAGTGTTTGTATATCGGGCATGGACGGGCATCTTGTAGCCCTGCAAAAGCTTCATGAGCACCGAAAACTGGATTTGTCCGCGGAATTCATCCATGAAGAGCACTGGCTCACCGCAGTAGTTGTCCAGACCACCCGTTTCGAAGTCGGAGTACATATATACATCCTGCTCCCCTTTCTCCTCAACGAGCTTGACATAGGTGTAGCTTTTTCCGGTGCCGCTCTCCCCTACATGCCAATACACCTTGACTTCCCGGACGGGCGGAGTCTCCTTGAAGCGCTTCCAGAAATACGCCTGCTTTATCATCCGTTCATAACGACGAAAGCCGAAGGATTGTTCCATAACCTGATTTGGGGTTAAGCCCTGATCAATCAATTCTTCGATTGCGTCAAAATCCTTTCGCGCACCCTGATTGCCCTTGATCTCACCATACCGGGCGATGTATATGACCTGTTCACCCTTTTCTTCAAATTTTCCGCGCTTCTGGATGTAGTCCTCCGCCTGCTGCTTGTTGCCCATGGTAGGCTCCAAATGGGCCTTGGGATAAGCTTTTTTCAGTGCGGCAAATCGGGCCATGCTGCTATCTTCCAAAACCATATGCAGGTGTTTTAAACCCTCAGCGGAAATACAATAGGCAACTGCACCCGTGCGTGTCGGATGATTCTTTACCCATTCTTCAAGAACCTGTTCTGCAATCTCGTTCGGCTCCCCTTCATATACATCCTCTGGATTATTCAACACACAGAACCAGCTTCTTGATTTTGCTTTGCTATCCATGTGCCACCAACTTTCAAAATTTGCCTCAGAAGTAAATTCTGATTTTGTCTCCGAAGTTAACTTCAAGAGTGTAAAAAAAAAGCACCTTAAACAACGTAGTTATAGGGAAAACTGTGTCCCCGAAGTTAATATCATGAAAATTTGTCTCACCTTTTGTCTCAGAGGCGGTGAGACAAATAAAGGGGATTTAATTAGCGTAGTTTCAGGATTTTTTTGAGTTTTGTCTCTGTCTCCGAAGTTGGGGGTAATACTATACCCCAACTTCGGGGGGGTCCGCGCCCTGCGGGGAGCGGTTAGAGACTATCAATCCACGCCAAAATAGACCAAGCAATCGTAAGACCTAAACCAAAGATAGCGATACACAAAACAACGAGGTTTCCAATTTCAATAAACATTCAAATCAGTCCTCTTGTTCAAAATCCGACAACGTAGGCCCAGGTTCATACGGACATGCATACCAAAGATCAAATGAAGAACAAGTGCAACCAAATTCAGAATCATAAAAATCACAAGAACGACAACCACTATATTCCATTCGTTTTATCACTCTTTCATTCAAATTTAAAGCGCAACCGCCAGCAGGGAGGAAACCGAAAGCGCAGAAAAATTGCAATTAAGGCATGCCATGGAGAGGACAGAGAGCAGGGAGAAACCTCCGGGCAGGGAGAAGGAACACGGCATAAGTGCGCCGCCGTCCCATACCCTTCCCCGCTCCCCTGCGGGGGCGTGTCAGGGCCCTAATCTGGGCGGCGGGCTGGGCAAATCCCCGTAAGCAGGACAGGCCCAGCCCCAATGTACCTTAGAGGCCCTCTGAGGGCCGGGAAGAGGCCTTAACGGGCCCCGTGAATTTTGGATATATGCTCCTCAACCAGCGCACAGATCAGGCGGCGCTCGGCCTCTCCCCAATTCATGCGGCACAGATCATCATCTAATTTATCGACAGTGCCATCGGTAAAATATTCCCCGGTCACATCTGTGATTTTTTCAAAATTTCCGTTGCCGCCGTATTCGTCCAAAAGCTGCTTGCGATTTTTTGCCGTGCAAAATGCCCGATAAACGTGCTGACCATCATCTACAATGCATTTGTACAGTTTCATTTTTGCTTCCTCCAAATCCTATATTCTGCGGCATCCATGACGGCATAACCGCCCTGAACCTTGACAACTACTTCACCATATTTTTTTTCCTTGCAAGCTCTATATCGCGTGGGATAGGTTACCATCTTTTTCTTGCCTCCTCCATTGATTTTCAATTTTGATTTTGGTATAATGGAGGCGCAGTGAGGTTTACGCCTCCATTGGGTTACTCAAGGGCTTCCGCTACTTTTCGACAGTGGGCGGGAGCTCTCTTTTTGTCCGCATCACAAATGCCAGATCATCTTGCAGGATGCCGAGGCAGCCGAGCAGATAATAGGCGACGTGATCGGGCTGGTTGCCTTGCCTAAGAGCCTCTTTACACTCAGAGATCAGATGATCAAGAGCAGTCAAAGACAGGACAAGCTTGTCCATTTCCATGGTTTCACCTCCTTTAAATTTAAGGGGCTTTCTTTCCTCCCCTACCTTACGAGTATATTATAGCATGTGTATACACATATATGTTTACACATAAGAATTAAGAGTGCACAAACATCCAGCAGAATATATGTGCACATTGTATATGTTGACACATATTAAAAACTATGCTAAAATCCTTACGAAAGGACGGTGAAAGCATGGCAACAAAATCCACAAAAGCGCAGTTAGAAGCTACAAAAAGGTATCACGAAAAGATAGAAAACATCGTTGTGCATGTACCAAAAGGAAAAAAAGCCATTGTAGCCGCCTACGCAAAGGAAAACGGCAAAAGCATGAACCAATATATTGTTGATCTAATCGACAAAGACATGGCCGGGAGCGACGGGGAGTGACCCCCATCCCCAACCCCTTCCCCACGGGGAAGGGGCTATTTTTTGCCGAAACCGTTGTAGCTGTCATTCCACGGGACAAGCTCCGGGGCGGGTTTTTGGTCGAAGGTAAAGTTAGTGTCAAAATCACCGTAGTAGGGCTTCCGATAAAAGCGGTAATTGCCTACAGGGACTTCACATATCTGCCATTCGACTTTCATCATGCCGGCTTTAAAGAGACGACCTAAGACTTCGGTATTTTTATCTGCTACTTTTGCTACGGTGGTATGGCTTGCTTCGATCCGGGTAAAAAACCAGCCTTTTGTTAAGTACCATGTTTCGTCACAGGCTCTTTTTACGTTAAGATCTACAGCATCATAGACTTGGGTTGCCAAAAAAACATAGCAGCGGTTCTTACGGAGGAAGTTGAAGAATTCGTCATCGGATTGTGTCCATTTAGACCAAGAACGGGCAGGATAAACAGTACGGCACTCATCGAGAAGGACGACAGAATCAGAGAGATCATGATTGTAGAGCCAGGACTTATCAATATCATATTTCTCAACACCGTCAATCATCTTAGGAACCATGGGAATGACATAGCAATCCTTGTAGGGATACTGTGTAAAGACCTTTAGACCGGACTGCAAGGCGCATTTAGCGACCATAGCAAGCAGGGTTGACTTTCCTGTCCCTCTATCCCCTACGATCATTGTACAGGTCGGTGTGAGGCTGTGTTGTTTCAGGCGGCGATTGATTAAACCATCGAGGATTGACATTTAATAACCCCCATAGAAAAAGTATTTGAGGATGCTCACGAGAAGACCAGCGATAAACAAAGCGCCGATCAGATAAACCATGAAAGTGCATCCCAAAGCCAGATTGAAGGAAGATGTAAAAACGGAAAAAAGGCTTGAAATGATCGTCATAAAATAAGGGCAGGATGCGAGATCACAACCTGCCCTTTACCCCCTTTCAAAGTTATGTTATGCACGGCGACGACGGCGACGGCGGCCACTACTGGATACACCATGGACACCCAAACGGCGAATAACACCGATTGCAAACAACACAACACCGCCAAGAAGAGCAATCAGCACAGGGACATAAAGCAACGGATTCCCCGTGATAGTCGTGACAACCTTAGAGAACATGGAAAGAATCATGGTAAAGACAGAAGTCATACCAGTAAAAACTGTATCGACAGTAGCGGGAACAGTTTCACCGACTTCTGCAAGCAGAAACACAGGCATTTTTTCACCCCCTTTCAACGCTCGTTCGGCGCGGCGCCCGTGAGGCCGCAAAGCGGCCCCTCACGGGCTAGCGCCGGCCTTTTAGACCAAACTTCCGAATGACCTTGGTCGCAAGTCCAATCGTACCTGCGACAATTGCAAATACAACAGGATAAAGCAACAGATCATTGGTAAAGATGACCTGAATCAAATCAGTGAACAGGCCAAAGAACCAAGTAGCGGCAGACTGAATACCGGAAATCAATGTACCGAGTGCAGCCATACAATATCACCCCCTTTCAATGATGCTTACCAGAGCGTGCAGCATAGGCCGCATAGGCTGCATAAGAATTGCTATAGCCCCTTTTAGGCTGATTAGAAGCTTGCATAGACTTTTTGTTTTTCTTATCGTGCATTTTTTTCGCCTTACGAAAGGCGTTACGCGTGATCAAAGCACCATTGGTAAAAACACCGTCAAGCTCCTTAGAATAGAGACGAGCACCCATAGACGTTTCAAAGTCACGTTCGCCCAAGTTGCGAACTAAGCAGAAGATCAGCCAAAAAACAAGACCGGCAATGGGAATTGCCACCGCGAAAAAAAGGACGGGAGAGGAAAGGATAAAATCAAGCAGTCTCTTAAAGAGACCAAAGAAGCCGGAAGCAGTTGCGGAAAGCGCGTCCTTAAACCCTTGCAAGGCCTCCGCCGAAAACGTCGGCACAGAATCACCTCCTGAAAACGTCTATGATTTTAGTTAAAAGCCAACAGCCAATAGAAACGGCAACTAAAACGGCAAACGGGATAAAATACAAAATTGAACCAAAGGTTTGCGAAAAGTATGTTGCGAACGTGGAAAGCACATCACCCATAAAGTCACCGCCTATTAATGAGTGAAATCACAGCGCCGACAATTGCGCACCCCAAAGGCACGATGACAAAAAGCGAAAGCGCCCAATTGCCGGTAATCATCGAAAAGACGCTAGTAAAAATACTGGTAAACTCAGAAACCATGCCGGAAGCACCGTCAACAGCTAAAAGCATATCTAATCACCCCCCCCCTAACGCCGAAACAAACCAAAGAAGGCTTGCAGGATACCGAAAATGATAAACAGGCCAAAGAGCAACAGAAAAAAGAGCACAATGTATTCTAAAAATTCGTAACCTACCGGGACAGTACCCAGCAAGGAGCGAATCAGTTCAAGCAAATCAGTCATTCTTTTATTTCCTCCTGAATCCAAGGCAAATGCCGATAACAGCAACCAACAGCAATACAATAACCAAAGGTATCATCGTGCGCTGTCCATCATCAAAAATGGGGCCTTCTTGTGCCCGCGTGAGCGTCGTATTGTCGATGAAGCGGACATTGGTGTTATAAATCGCGCTGGTGGTTACAGGCCTCCATTCATTCCCCCAACTACCGTTTTCGTAATAATACTCTAGCGTATTGTAACGCTGAAAACGGACCTGAACAGGGCTTCCAGAGGCGGGATAGAAATACCCACTGACTGTAGAATAAGTAATGTTACAAAGATTAAGGCCAGAGCCGCTAAAACCAAAAGTATTGTTTTGATACTGACTCGGAAAGACAAGCGACCCACGCCCAAGGGTAGACTGAACCTCAATGTATGCACCTCCTGAGATAGGCACGTAGCCGGGAAATTCCGTGGAATACTCCACGGCGCAGACGGGCAAGCAGCAAACCGACAGCAGAACGAGGCAGGCCATGATTTTCTTCCACAATGCTATTCCTTCTTTCCTTTCACGAAATTTATGATCAGCATAAAAATGAGCGGGAGCAGGAGCCACATAAACAGCGGCATACCCGCGATGCTGTTGCTGGTCAAGATATCAAAAGCGCCCTTGAAAACAACGACAAATGTATTCATGACTGGTTCTCCCTTCCCAAAATCTTGTAAAGCACACAGACAACAATCAGAACCCCCACAGGGATGGTAAACATAAGAGGCATAGCGGCAACCACCCGACCCACAAAAACAACAGCGGCAACTAAAACCATAACAAGCTCATACAGGAGATCAAACAGAGCGGCGAACATATCAACGATGAACCCGAAAAAACCCGTTATCCAATCAATAATTGGTTTCATCGTCCCACCACCTTTCGCACAACGATAAAGACCAGAGCAAAACCGAGAACAGCAGTCAGGGCGGCGGGAAACGCACCCATGGCGGAGTTAAGAAAGCTTGTACCGGATTGCAGATATCCGGTCACTGTATCGGCACTGGAATCGACAGAGCCGGAAAATTCCTTGATTTTTGCCGTCCATTCGTTTAGCTTTTCGATCACCTGTGCAAACTTGTTGTTATTATCAAAGGGCGGGACACTGCCGTCCCCGTTCCAGATTTTATCCCAAAGGTCATTGAAAAAGCCTTTGATCGAATTTGTTAAGTTGGAAAAGAAGGTTGATATTCGGTCACCTAAATTCGTGATGAATTGGCCTATTTTTGTGGGGATTTCTTTAATCGTGTTCCATATATTTTGAAGCCATTCCCACAGCTTAGAGAAGCCTTCCTTGATGCTGTTGAGAATGCCGGTATCAGTCGAATTGTCAACAAGCTGAAAATTGGATAAAGTAACAACGCCGCCCGTTTCGATATAAACGAAAAAAGCGCCGCCAACTTGATCAGATCGAAGATTAATAACTTTATCAATATTGATATCTGTAACACCTACTGCACCCTGCCAAATAATAATTTCATCACCATTTGCAGGAAGAAAAGAAAAAATAGCACTGGCGGTGGTGCCACGGCGCGCAAAGCTAAACTTGCCCGTTAATCGATAACTTTTACCAGCGGGCAAACTAACAGAACCCATAGCAACCCCCTTATTACTAGGATTACTACCCGCTAAATCAAATGCAGTGCCACCCGATATGAGCGAAATATTATCACTACCCAAATTCCAACTGCTAAGGCTAGGCCAGTAATTTGTAGCGGCCTCAGCCGGGAACGCAAAAAAGGTGCAAAGCATCATCACCAGCAAAAAAACCGATAAAATACGCTTTGCACCTTTCATTACGAATCACCCCAAAATCTTATTTCCTAGTTACCGGGCGGATATCAACCAAACGGGCACGCTTGCCACCAACCATGTCATAGATAAATTCATTGTCCGTGCCGACTTCATATTTACCAATCAGGGGATTACCTTCACGCAAGAAAACTTTGTCGATCAGCTGCCCCTGAACACTGGTATCATCCGGCGCAGGAGCCTTGACAATTTGAAGGCTTTCACCAACGATCCTTTCCCCCGGCTTATCCTTGTCCTTCGAAACAAAATCACAATGACGGACACCCACTATTGTTGCGATCATTCATTACACCAGCCTTCCAAAAAAAATTATTTATGTGAACGGCGCGTAGCCGTTTGCACACCGATTAGTCGGAACAAGAAATACAGGTCTAGAACAGCAAGAAGAAACAGGGAAAATAGAAGAAATTCAAGCATTTTCGTTCACCCTATTCTTTATATTATTGTGATACCAGTTTAGCATATTTGATAACAAATTGGAATCGGCAAATATAACAAACTGGTATCTAATTTTATATGTAATATGCTAAACTGGTATCGAAAGGCGGTGAAAGAATGTACATAGAATCCTTTCCCAGTAAAATAAAAAAAGCAAGAATCGACACAGGTTTTACGCAAAGAGAAGTAGCAAAAGAACTCAATATCCCACAACCAACAATAGCAAGATTCGAAACAGGAGAAAGATTCCCGGATATAGAAAAACTAGGACTATTAGCAGACTTTTATGGCGTAAGCGTCGATTGGTTACTAGGGACAAAAGGCGAACAAAAAATAAAACAATAAAAAAAAACCCGGCGAAGGCCGGGTTTTATCTTTGGGAAAAGAATATTTATTTTGTATAATTGTTTCACTCTCTTTCAGGGCCTATCCCGCTCAAATCTTCCCCCTTTCCTAGGAAGGTTCTTTTTGGTTTATTGTATCACAACAGAACGACTGTTTCCACCGTTCATCTTCAAAGAAAACGCTATAAAAACCTCGGCTGATACTTTTTGCAGTATCAGCCGAGGTTTAGAAGGGATTTTTTATTTACTTTTATTCGTTGCGTTCATTTTTGCTGCATTCATAAGCCGGTTCACTTCTTCGGATGTCAGTTCGCGCCATTTACCCTGTGGTAACATGCCAAGCTTTACAGCTCCTACAGCTGTCCGCTTCAGCCTTGCGACCTCTAGACCGAGTTGTTCACACATTTTTCGAATCTGCCGGTTTCGCCCCTCGTAGAGGACAATTTCGAGCACCACGCGGCCCTCTTCCTTTGTAATAATATGCACATCAGCCGGCGCGGTCATGCGACCATCCAGCATGAGCCCCGTGGTCATCTGAGTGATCTGCTCCTCGGTAACGCCAGGCCGTATGGTTACACGATATGTTTTTGGAACATGGCGCTTAGGATGCATCATGGCGTTTGCGAAGGCGCCGTCATTCGTCATGAGCAGCAGGCCTTCCGATTCCCGATCCAACCTCCCTACAGGATACACTCGCATTCCGCAATCCTGTACAAGTTCCGCAACGCATTTACGATTCATCTCATCGCTCATGGTTGTGATAAAACCGCGCGGCTTGTGCAGCATGATATAACAGAGCGCCTGCTCTTTCGCAACCTTTCGCCCATTGACGGAAACCGTGTCTCGTTTAGGATCGATTTTATCCCCAATCTGAGCTCGGGCACCATTGACCTTTACACACCCTTGCGCAATCAGCACTTCGCTCTTACGACGTGAGGCTATCCCACATTCTGATAAATATTTTTGCAGCCTGATTTTCTCATCAGTCATCTTTTTTTTCTCTCCTTAAATGAGTCGAAAACCATTCCTTAATTTGGTTCCAAAATCCTTTTTTCTCTTTCTCCGGCTCCTCCGTTTGCTTGGGGGGATCAATATTTTTCACCGCCTGCGCCGTTTCCAGAGGGACACAAGCTAACAACTGATCGCCACGATAGTATCGTGCCTCCCCTACGATTCTCCCCCGTTCAACAGGCGCATAAACAAAGGGCTCTAGCCGAATTTCCCGATGAATATCGGAAGGCATATCGGAAGCGGCAACGCTGGGCGTAATCGCGCATTCAACCGGCACAGATTTGCTCACTCCACCAACAACCTTGAGTTGGATCCCAGAAAGGCTATCATCTAGTTTCAGATTTTCCACAACAGAAAATCCGTAGTCGAACAATTTTTTGTGGTCATCCCAATCATTTGGGGCATTGAGCGTAACGGCAACCAAAGTCACACCATCCCGTCGCGCTGCGGAAACCAGGCATCGGCCGCTCTTTTTTGTGAAGCCTGTTTTAACGCCAATGCACCCCGGATAGGCGGATAATAAGCGGTTATGGTTACGGAGCGTGCGCAGATATTCTGGATTGCCATATGCGACACGGATACTCTTGGTTGAGCAAACCGCGGCAAATTCCGGGTTTTGGATTGCTTCCGCGCCCAGAAGCGCCATATCATGCGCACAGGAATAATGCTCCTCGTGATCCAATCCAGACGGCGTCACAAAGTGTGTGTTGGTCATGCCAATCTCTTTTGCGCGCGCATTCATCCGCTCGGCAAATTGGTCCGCAGAGCCCGCCAGTGCAATTGCAGTTGCATTAGCGGCATCATTGCCGGATTCTAGAAGCATGCCATAAATCAGGTTGCGAAGCGTTATCTTATCCCCTGCCTGCAAACCAATGGACGTGCCCTCCACGCGAACCATGGCTTCCGTCGCCGTAATGACACGATTGGGATCGCTCTCCTCAACCGCCAATAAGGAGGTCATAATTTTGGTTGTGCTTGCCATTCCCCGCTGTTGTTGAGCGTTTTTTTCAAATAAAAATTCTCCTGTATCAGCGACGAGCAATGCCGCCGATTGCGCTGATATAGAAGGTAGTTCCTGCGCCTGCGCCTGAACCCCGCAGAAAAATAAAAAGACACCGCACAGCAAAAGCGGAATCAGGTATTTATGGAATCCACCAATTTCCTTTTTTCGTTTGTTCAACAAAGCCACCACCTGCCATTGTTTATACGTATGCAGGCGGTGGCAAAAAAATCAATTCAATTGCTAAAAAAGACGTTCATAGGGGGATTATTTTACCTCTTCTATGGTTACCTCTGCTGCGTTGGCGGCTTGCTCCGCCTCTGCCTGCTGTGTTTCCTTCTTTTTGATGGTCTTATTGACGACACTCGTAACCTTATCAAACATCTCAGGCACCAAATTGACTACACGTTCAGCCGCGTTGTCATAAGCCGTAATATGTTTCAGAGTCACTTCGCCATCACTGACGATCAGAAATGCGACCGGCGTGATCGTCACGCCAGCGCCGCCGCCGCCGCCAAAAAGCTGCGCGTTTGTTTTGGAGGGGAAATCGGAGCCGCCCGAAGCAAAACCATAGGTTACCTTTGATACTGGAATGATCGTCATCCCGCCCTCCAGATACATCGGATCGCCAATGATTGTGCTGACATCCACCAGGTCGC
>ULQQ01029839.1_pt1 | contig 47703 bp, 42 predicted proteins | sample 1954621 | NCBI WGS metagenome assembly ULQQ01 (sample SAMEA4835659, study PRJEB28245) | human gut metagenome | biome: gut microbiome; material: fecal sample | place: Denmark | collected 2008
ATCATTATACAAATATATGTTATTGTATTACCCAAATTATTTAAAGATAAAAATTTAAGCCATTTAGGCATAGTAATATATGGGCTCAGGCGTATTAATATTATAGAGGTAAGTAGTGCAAATGATATATTAATCAAAATACAAAATTCTATATGTGTCCATTCAAATTTACTTAATAATGAGCATGTTAAAAATAAAGAAAACACAGATACTAATATACTTATGCGCAAATCACTAGTTGCCATTCCTATGACATACATAATTAAGATACCTAAATATAATATAAGTTTACCAAATAGGCTCAAACACTCGAAAAAATGATTCGTATAGCAAAAAAACTTTTCGATAGTAATAAAAGTTTTTGTTTTGCAAAATTTATTGTAAACTAAATAAATTAGATAAGCTGGTATAGAAACCAAGTCTTCAAATAATTTTTCTAAATTTGTTTTATTCCTTTTGGCAGGGATATACACTTCCTTACAATTGAGATCCGTTGTTACATGGACTTCGTATTTTTTCTTAACCGACATAATAAAAGTTTTCTCCATACCTTCCTCCCAAGTTAATAAGCATAATAAAAAGGAGCCTTTTGGGCTCCTCTTAATTTTATATGAGTTTTATTTATTTGTAAACCTTAATATTAATGCCTTCACCAATGACTTCAATTGAAAATGTTTTTCCGTAGTCTGTTTTACGATTCTGCCAAGCAGAAAAGTCAAGTTTACTTGGCATAATCCCATCTGGCTTGTTGTTTGGATTCCATTCAGCATCTGGAATAATTTTGTCTGCATGCTGCTTAATATAATTGAATAACTCTGTACCGATGTTATCTCCAACGACTGCTTTGATTGTTTTTTCTTTAATATCCACAGAATTTGCATACGATGCTTTTGAAATAACGTCATTAAACAGCCGTTCTAAATCAGACCATTCATTTCCAATATGAGCTGTTACAAATGTCCCGAATCTCTGGTCATTATGAGTTACTGCGGTTTCTCCATATCCACCATATGTACTCGTATCATTATAATGCCAAATAATATCATTTCCATATCCATAAGAATATGTGTCTATGTGAATTTGTTTCCCGTCAGCATCTAAACCATCGTAATCTTTTTCTACAATAGCATCCTGATATACCGGAATTAGCTTCTCTTTCATTAAACTCCAAATCTCGTCATCACTTTTTCCATTATAATCCTCAGTATGCATCTTGTAATTACCGGCTCCATTATGGATCGGATTTCCGTTTACTGTCCAACGGCCTAATTCATCGACAGTATAGCCGTCAGGCGTAGTCGTGTTTGTTAAATAGTTACCGTTCTGATCGTAGTAATAACAGTATCCCTGATACCAAATCCAGCACGGGAAGTTCTCATAACCTTTGTAACTGTCTGTTTTAATGTAGTTTGTTACTCCACCTGGGTTATATGTATAAGTAATATTTGCGGCAAAACTTGTAAGTGTCATTGCAGCTGCTAATGCACCTGCGACTGCACCTGTCGCTAATCTTTTTAATCTATTCATAATCTCTATCTCCTCATTCATTCAAAATACGTTTCTTAGTTATATATAGTATGTCAGATTCAGCAGGAAATAACTCTATAAGTATTATAAGAGGTATTCCTTAGAATGTCAAATAGATACGTTATTTCATTGAGATTCTTTGAATGGGAAAAAGAGTCTGCGCCTGCCTTAGTCCTGCGTCCAGTATTGTGTAACTCACAGTTACTAAGAAAAGCTAAGAATTCTATTTCTTAGATTAAGGCATAAAAAAAAGAGCCTCTGCTCTGCTGTGAAATTCTATGTATTTTTCAGATATCCTGCCTCTACATTTTCAACTCATATTCATGTGTGGTGTTATCTAAAGTTCTCTTGGCGTTCCCTGTGATTTCATTTTTATCATCAAGAATCTGGATCGAGTAAGCGATGACGTTATTATCTACTGGACGCGGTATATAATACGTTTTGTATTTCGTATGGCCACCTTGAGTAGAATCATTGTATACGATTGTCATTACAACTGACTGAGTTTTAATGTCGCCATCAATACGCATGTACTTTTGTAGAAGCTGCCACCAGGGCATTCCATACGCAGGCGCAGTTTTTCTCTAACAGATTGTCATTTAATGATGCCAAATCAGTGTCATTGTGCTTTGCAACTTTATATGTATTTTAGCGAATTAACGTATAATTATCTGCATGTCATTTTGCGATAATTTACGAATATATCAAAGTTATTATATGTCAAATATAAATGCATAATAGCCTATTTTATTTTTGTTTTTTCAATAAATTATCCCTTATTTAGGGATAAAAAATTCATTCTTTAATTCATCTAAAGGGTTATAAATAGAGAATCCGATTTCTCGGATTCTCTATTTAATTATGCGATATCCGCAAACTCTGCTAAAGCATCTACCGCTGTCAAAAAGGTATAATCACCAACGTAATCCATAAGAAATTTAATGTTGTCACCTGAGTAGAAGTGATCTCCACGTTTCTTAGCTGCGTTGTCACAATAGTGGTAATAGCCATCGCGACCAGCGAAAAAAGTCATAGCCGGATTTTTGCTGTACGCAAAGCTTCCGTCTTTTCTCTCAAAGACTAGTTCTGGGTAGGTTTCTCTTAAAAAATCAATAATGTTGACTTTCTTAGCTTTTTCTTTCATTTCATTTTGATACATAGCGTTTCTCCTTTTCATATAAAGAAATATAATCATTGAATTCAAATGCCAGCAAACCAAACTTTTCATTGTTCCCTTGAAGCATAAGGGCTGGGTTTAACATGTAATGAGACTTAGAGATCTTTACAATTGCTCTTGTCTCCTGAAGTGTTTTTAGTGTATTTGCCACGGTTCTCTTGTTTCCGATCGAGCAGTCCTGCATGATGTCTTCGTAAGTACAGTAGATCATATTATTGGTGTCGGCATTATAGATAAAATATAAAAGCACCATAGTTGGCTGATTAGCAAATAAACTCAGCACAGGGATCGTCTGGTTTAAAAAGACTCTTCGGAAATTTTTCTGGTTACACAAATTTGTCATGACTTCTTTTAAGCTGTTATCTGTCCGTCGCATTGACGGAATTTCTCTTGGTATTTTCATCTCTTCTCTCTCCCTCGTAGATATTATGTAAGATTTGGGAAAAACGGAGAACTTTTTTTCAAATTTCTCAAAAAATTTTTTGATTGGGATTTACGACCGAGATGGCATGAATGGAATTACTGATTTTGAGACACTGAAATGATACTTTACGGTGGCAAATCTGATACCCGGTAAAATTCCGGAAAACCTTACCAGGCTTGGGTTTTCTCGTGATTTCCAATATTTGTCCTTTTATTTTATATATATCTTCTGTCTCATAATTAGATCTTGGAAGTACACTGATATCATTGAAATACTGGAGCATTACTCTCCATCTATTATTCCCTGAGTTAGTAAACCAATAAGCTCTATCCTATAAGCTTATTACTCATTAACAGAAGGAAGGATATAAGAATGTTATACTTAGTGTTCCACCTTAGATGAAAAACCTTAGCTGCTTAGTTTATATGCTTGGATACTTAGATTTCATTCCTTAGATGATGCTTAGGAATTGCGGTGAGTTACACAAAACTGGACGCATGAACAACCCAAGGGATTTTCCAAGCGTGGATACTCAGCACTTGGTATTTTCTTAGAAGCTTGGTTTTGTTCGCGTCAAGTATCCCTTGCCTGCTCACCGCTTGGTCACACTAAGAGTTGAAAGCTAAGTACCTCAGTTCTAAGTGTCTCATCTGGTACACTAAGATATCTGTTCTAAGATATTTCTTCTAAGGTATTCCTCTTTCTAAGATGATCCTCTTCTAAGTGGTTCACTCTCAGTATCATACATTTCATCATAAGATGGTGTACTGTTCTATATGGTCCTCTCAGTAGGATAGTTTTATTATTCTTGAAAAATATTTTTACTTTTTTGTAATTTTATGGCACTTTTTTTCTCAGATCTTACATAATATCTATAAGAAAATCTTTCCTCTACCTTCTCAAATACAAAAATGATTGGAGCTTATTCATGAGTTCATACATAAAATTTACAGAAAACGATATGCGGCTTGCAAAGCAGGCCGACTTAATTCAATATATGTTGGCAAAACACCCGGAGCGGGTCTTCTATCGTACCGGAACGCTCCGCGACTGTAATCACAACAGTCTGGTGATCTATCATGACAGTTACTTTCGCTACTCTCTCCATGAAGCCGGTGACAGCATCTCATACCTGACGAAATACCAAGGATACGGTTGGGCAGATGCCGTCTCCTCGCTGCTTGAATTTTCACTTGGTCATGATGTCACTCACAAATATAAAAAGCCCGCGGCACCTCTGAAACCGTACATCCACACTTTCCGTGTTCCGCCGGACACTGGCGACATCAGTGCCCTTCAGAACTATATCATCAATGAGTGTAACATCAGCAACCGGATCTTCCGAAATTTGATATACATGAAAAAGTTATATGCCACGGCAGTCCCTGGAGTGGGACGTCACTATGCCTGCTTCGCAAATGCTGATCAAAATTACTACCTCCTCCAGAATACAAAACAGAGCGGATCTCAGAAGCTTATTTATACAGAGAATCCTTTAGGATTCTGGTGGTTCTCCTCCGATACCTTTCTTTCCATCAATCACGTTTTCTCCATGATGGAAACTAACATCGAAACCTATGAAGATGACTATCCACTCTTCATCTGCGAGTCACCTCTGGATGCCATAAGCCTCTATGAACTTACAAAGGAACCGGGAATTTATATTGCTCTCTCGTCCCTGGATCCTAAGAACCTGGACTATGCGATCCATTCCTTCCCAACAGAAAACCTTGTATTGCGTCCAGTAATCCTTGCACTGTCCCAGACTCCGACCACCGATGTTTTTTGTTCGAATCTTCCTCATCAGCGGATCCTGCCAACTGGAAACAGCTGGAGCGAAGATCTCCGCAAGATTCACCGCTCGCCCATGTCTATGCGGGAAGTCGATGACGGCGATAATTCTTTTGTATGTGCATTGCTTGATTCAAAGGGAAACGTGACTTCATACTCCACATACCAGGATTCCAAGAATGTAAAATTGATCGACATAAAAATCCCAACATATGGGTAAAGAAAAAGAGTCAGGGAAACTGTTACGACTCCTGGCTCTTATAACACTATTTAATTACCCTCTATCTGTTCAGATACTCTTAATACCATACGGATCAGTAATCCCGTCTGATATAATAAAAACTCTAACAGACGTGCATTAAGCTTATCGTTATGTTTGACTGTTTTATCATTGATTTTTTTATATGTGGAAATGATAGATTCGTACATTCCGCCGATGCTTGAATCTACACCCTGAGATGCCAGATATTTACAGATTTCACCTTTATTATTTTCCAAGTTCTTATCATTTTGTAAAAACTCTTGCAGGAAAGTTTCCAATGCCTTTCTAAGATTATCAGCGACATCTCTTGTGTAGATACCATCTGCATATTGCTTTAATGCATTAACATATGTTTTCTTAGTGCCCGAATATTGATCTAACCACAACAATACATCAGAAACCAGGTTCTTGTCCATCATCGGGTCACCTGCAGGGAACACAAAATACCCGTCCTCATCTTCTAAGACTTCATACATAATATGCGATTCTTTTAAAGCTTTAATCAAAAAAAGTTTATATACCTCTTTCGTTGTTGCTCTGCCTTCAATGTTATCTGACTGACTATTGATAAACGCTATAAAATACGTTATAAATTCATTTAATGAGTCACGCTTTTCATCCAAAATATCGATTATTTCCTTTAAATAAAAGGCTCCCAAAAAATCTGTTGTTATTAGCGTACCTGTCATATTACAAAACGCTATATATTCACCTTCTGTGATTGCATCAGGCGATTTTTGTTCTATGTAATTTAATATGTTGAGAATTTTTGCATAAAAGTAATTTGCTTTTTCCTCATCGTTAAATCCTAACCCTAATTTTTTTCGATAATCTAACCACTCCATACATTTCACCTCTTCACTATTTCATTCTGTACGCTTCTATTTTCATTTTATACAGAATCGAACTGATTTTCAATCATTTATTATGAAATGCATGGTCAACCTCTTCCCTGTCCCGATACTGCTCCACGCAGAACCGGATGAACGCAGACGAACTTTGAAACCCATATTTCGAAACTGAGTCTTGAACATACGCCCATTCATCCTCCATAAAACATACATACCCTCTGTACTCCTTTGCTCTCTCTGCGTCTGGCTTCTGCTCCCAGAATGGGACCACGTTCAGATTGTGTGCCAAGATATCCAAGTGCTTTTCCTTCACTCCCAGGGATCTCGCAACATACTTTTTTGATCGGGTCATTGGCTCTTTGCTCATCCGCAGAAACAGGCTGACCGTCTTATTTTCTAAGCGCTCTTCCGAAAAAGTAATCTCTGGGTCCTGATGGATCAGCGTGGACAGGATCGCATATCTTTCTGGAAGTTTATAGTTCCAGTTGCGGATATTTCCGAAGATTGCGGCCCGCATGACGGGCGTTCCAAAATGTTCCTCTATGAAGTCCTTTCCGAAGCGTTCCAGGAGATCCGTCTCCACGCTCTTGTAATCAATGGAAAAGTTCTTGTCCTTCCGGGCGATCCCATAGTCGGAGTTCAATAATCCCTCGTAAAGGTTATTGTGGGTTTCCGTGGGTCCTTTCTCTATTGGAAGTTCCTGATACTTTACAAGAATACCGGAGAGTTCTGCTTCTGTCTCCGTAATGTCCAAGTCTGCCTCTATCTCCTCTTCATCCATCGGAAGGAACAGATTATCATTGAGTGTCCATTTTTTCATGTCATCCTTCATCCTCAGCTTGCACCTGTGTTTCGTGCATATGGTCACATAAGGGATCTGATGGGTAACATGCCAGTAAGCCTCTCCATAGCGCTCCCTGTCCTCTCTCATGCAGAGCGGACAGTATTTCAGTACCGTGGATGTGTATGGCTTCGGCAGCTTGATTGGAAATTTCACTTTTTCGCTTAACGCCTGTTCCAGTAGTCTTTCTTTCGTTGCTAAGTCCTGAAACCGGAAGGTATATGGGAACAATGTGTGGTTCAAGGCAACCTCTCTCTCATCTAAGACTCCCTCCGGCAATTTCTCAGCCACTCGCCGGATCCCGCAGTTTGGCAGGAAGTTTCCCATTCCTCCGACGCTCTCCGCTCCAAATAGTTCCCTGAGTGTCGTTGCGCTGTTCGGATTGCCGGACCTGACATGATACCTCCCTAAGACACTGTACCAAAGTTCGTCCGGGTAAGGCGTTGGAAAATATTGAAGCATCAGAAGCACCTCCTTTCTAACATAAGGAATTGTTCAAGATTCAGAAGCAGCGCGTCCGCAGACGGATTCTCCATCCAAAGTTCCAGAAGATCCGAGTCATCGCGCTCGGATTTTTTTCGTCCACGCTTCACGGCATAGAATCGCTTTGAAGAGGTCTTTTCTGCGCTCCCTGGTAACTCCTCGTCCATGATGTCTCCTGCGTCCAGTTTATCCCTTCTACCATCCACGGGATCTAAGGAAATCTCTTCCTGGCAGTCTCCCTCCAGGGATGTTTCTTCGGTAGTCTGCACTTCTATCTCCACGGATTCCACCGCTTCTTCATTCACGGTTACTTCCTGCACCATAAAGTCAGAAATGGAAGTTCCACTCCATCCATATGTTTTCGGCACTTCGATTCCAAGACACATGACGGCCTGTTTCAGCACCTCATAGGAAAGTTTCTCCTTCCCTGTGAGAATTGCCTGGACCTGTGCCTCCTGGAAGATCTTCACGATGTAGGACGGGATCCCGGCCGAGAGATCATAGATCTGCTTCATCAGCTTTTCGGAGAGTTCCGTCTTTTGAAGCACCACCTGGGAATCCCAGAGTTCTGTGATGAACTTCCGGTATGTCACATCATATTTTAATGGCAGAAGCCGGAATCCTCTGGTTCTCCGCTTCAAGTGTTCCTGACTCATGAAGAGATCTTCAGCCTCCATCGTTCCGCAGAAGCAGATTCCGGTCGATGTCTCGTTTGTGAGTTCTACTAAGAACTTTACTAAGGGCTTAAGCTGCCGGTTCTTGACCGCCGTCTGGATTGCGTTCTGGATCTCATCAATGACGATCAGCCCAATGTGGTGGTTCATGCAAATAATTTTCAGCTTTGTTGTCGTGGCGCTGGCCGCCACCGCCCTCTGGTAGGTTGCCTGTTTTAAATAGTCAGAACCGATTGCGCGGTCGATTGCTGAGAAAATATTGAATGCCAGGGTTCTCACGGAACAATCAGACGGGCACTCCACGAACAGATAGTTGATCTGCTTGGTATACATGGGTTTCCCACCATAATTCGTATGGACAATGACCTGTGGCATCAGAGAAAGACATCTCTGGACCGTCGATGTCTTTCCGATTCCCGGGACACCTAAGACAGCTCCGGTGTATGCCTGGGTCGCATACTGAAACTCCCGTTCCCGACCGGTGCGGAAATCCATATACAGGTCATTCATCTGGCGGATATGGTCCACGATGTTCTTTGTCTGATAGGTTGCTGACATCGCACGATAAAGCATATCATAGATCGTATACATGTAATCCATGGGATAGAACCACTTGGATATTTCCATGACTTCTCTTCTCCGTTCCTCCGGTGACCTTTTCTGAATGTCTTTTGGATAAGGGATCTGACTTCTAAGCCGCTTCATCACCTCTTCTTTTCCAAGGATCTCCGGCAATGCCTCAAAGAAGGGATTTCCCTGTTCTTCTCTATATTCTGCGTCCACGGTCATTCCACTCTGTTTCTGATACTTTTTCATGCCCGTTCCATCTCCTTCGCCTGCTCCATGCGTTTCGTTGAAATCTTATTCTTATCCCGGTACTCTGCCTGTTTCACCACGGACTCGATATCCTTTAAAAGCCGGATCCGTCCTTCGGTATCCCTAAGTTCCGATTCCTTCCGGCTGTCCCGCTCTGCCTTACGCTTCATCTGATATTCACTTTCGGTTGCTCCGGCATATTGCTTGGAATGTCTGGAAAGCTCAAATGGAATGTAATTCATCCCATTCATCAGAAACAGACGCGATACATCTTCTGGGTCATAGCAGATCCTCACGATTTCGCCTATGTTATGGCTCTCTAAGAACTCCTTATAATTCTCACTCACATACCAGAGTCCCTGATAACAGATTCCGCGCCGGTTCAATGTAGCTGAGGTCCTTGGAAGTCCAAACCGATACAGTTCTTCACTGTTGATCGGGATGACCAGGGATCTTTTTTCTTTTTCGCATTCCATCCACATTGCGGCCGCCACAGGGTCTGCGTCCTTATAGAAACGGTTCTCAATCACACGGCAGCTGTTCAGGTACAGGATGCAGGAGAGTATAACCTTCGTAAACTCTTCCAAGGTCAGAACCGCCTGACTCCGATAGTCCACCGCCCATCGCTCCTGCGCGTCCGCCTCAATGACTCCTTTTCCTCTGAGTGCCGGTTTATACCGCTGTTGGATCAGATCAAAGGATTTCTCTACCAGACCTTTTCCATCCGGTCGGAATGGCGGCAGGGATTCAAACTCAATTCCGTACTTCATTGCAAGCTCGTTCATCCGGGTGCCAATAAACTCTCTTCCCTTATCTGTAATGATTTCTCCCGGAAGTCCCGTGTTTGGCCACTCTTCTTTTTTGATGTCCAGTCCATACCGTTTACAGAAGGAAACCTTATCCGCAGCCGCATTAGAAAGACAGTTAATGACCGCCTGCTCTCCGGCATCCATTCCCACATAAACTCCGGCGATCAGCTGAGTTGCCGTGTCCACAGCTAAGTAAATATAGGGTCTTCCAAGCACTTCAGAGCGGTCCAGGCGTGACACCAGGTAGATGTCAGCCTGCGTTGCATCCATCTGAAAGACTCCTATCTGTTCTTTCCAAGCTGATGCACTTCCAAACAACGGACGCTCATTTCTCTGATAATCGGTCAGTCCATTCCTGGCGATCAGCTTCCTGGACTTCTTATGAAAGTTCTTATCATAGAAATAATGGCGGAAAGTATTCCAAGAAGGATAGACATCCAGTAGATGTCCGTCTGGATCCGTGTATCTGGAAAGCAGCAGCATATCATACGCACTCCGCAGGGAAAACTTCTTCGCTGTATAGTAGAACGTGTCGATTGCCCATAGGAAGTCCTTTTCTTCCTTCGTCTCTTCTTTCTCCGCTTTTTTTCTTTCCTCCACTAAGGCTCTTCCGGCCAACGCCCGGAAATACAGTTCCCGGATTCTCCGTTCACTCGTCTTCTCCCTGGCTGCAATCTCCCGGATCTTTGTGTTGCGTCCAGTACGGTCCCACACATAGGATTCCTCTTCCAAGAGTTCCGAGATCAGTTCCTGCCGCTTCTTCTGTCCCGGTGTCTGCTCCTGTGTCATCCTCATCTGAAAATCTTTTGGCGGCTCTATGCGTTCCATGGTTCTTAGGTCATCCCTAAGTACAAACTTCGGTGTGCATGGGTTATCATAGGAGATCACCCAGTTCCCTTCTTCGTTTCCGCATAATACCCGAATTACTTCTCCACAGCTTTCTAAGAACATCTCAGCACTCTCCCTTCTCCATGACAACGATCTTCCACTCTGCAACTTTTGTGGTACTCCAATACCGTCTGGAAAATTCCAGTTTTTCGATGGCTGCCCGTTTGGAAAGTCCGTCTTTGTTTGTCAGTTCCCGGATTCCTGTTCTTCCATCTGTAAAATGAATCACAAAGTCTGACGTCCACTGAGTGTCAAAGTATTCTTTTCGGATCCCGATTGTATTTATGAATGGGTACTTGTCTGGATCCAATACGGTTCCGGCCTCATAAGAAGCAACATCCGCAGACGCTTCCAAGTACCTTGCATACTCCCTGGCTTCCCTTGAGTGTACGCACACTACGATTCCATTCTTATCACTCCTAAAATGAATGTCCCTACGTTTCGTTCCCACTTTTTCCATATTCAGTTCTCCTTATGGTTTATTCAGATTGAATTGATTCAAACCATTCGGACGCTAATTTTCAGAGACAAACGCAGACGGTCATTGAATTATTTCGAGTTTTTGCGATTTACATCGAAATTCCCGGCATATTTATTCCGAGTTTTTGGATTTATTCTGAGTTTCTGGTCGCTATTTCTACCAGAATTTGGATATTCATCGAATTTCCAGGCATAATTATTCCGAGAAATTGGATGTCCATGGAATTTCCGGTCATATTTATTCCCGGAAATTGGTATTTACTCCGAGTTTCTGGCATTTATTCTAAGTTTTTGGTGCCATTTTCTCCGCTTAATTCCATTTAATCCTAGTTTTTGGATGCAATTATTCCGAGAATTTGGATTTAATCCTAGTTTTTGGTATTTATTCCAAGTTTCTGGTTGCTATTTCTTCCAGAAATTGGCTTTACAGCGAATTTCCGGTTATATTTATTCCCAGAAATTGGTTCTCCACCAAGCCCACAAAGCCAAAATCTCGATTTAATTCCAAGCCCAAAAGCCATTTTCTCGAAATAATTCCAATTATTTCGAGATACTATGTTCTCGTCCCACCAAGAATCACCCTCTTGTCCATCCGAAAATCGACCTTTCGGGACGAGAAAAAACCAAGCCTCTTTCCCTTTTCATAGCGGCAATCCTACAACATTTTCTTCTATATTCAACTTTCAGTTTTTGGATTCAATGACCTCTGCATCTGTCTCCGCCTCCAAGCCTCTTCTGCCTCTGTTCCATTCAGCAATCCCATTTAAACCTTATAAACCAAGCCTTTTTCCTGTTTTCCCGATTGTTTTCTGGATTGGAGATGTGGCTTGGAACCGGGATGCATGCTTGGGTAGCAGCTGCAAAAAAAGAAGCAGGACCAGACGAATTTCTTTGAAATTCATCTGACTCTGCTTCATATTTTTTATGTTCTTTTTCACTCGGACACTTGGATGGGTCTTAGTGGGACGAAAACAATTTGCTTACTCAAACTCCTTGCAATTATAACATAATTGTTAAATATTTCTTGTTTTTTTACGGATTTATTTCTTCATAATATCCAAATTCCACACCTTATTTACAGTTTTACCATAAACAGGTATCATACAGGTATCACGAATATACTATCCTTGTTTCATATCAACATCTGACACCTTAGAATAAAAATTGTTAATGTAATTATTGATTATCGGTGTATCTATCGCTATCTGTTTTTCTACATCAGTAAAAGTCATCTCATTCCCAACTATTCCATTTTCTTCAAGGAGTAATGCCCAATCTAATATTTTATTTCTAACAGTACTCATAATTCTATATAACTCACTTTTTGAAACAAAAAACGCATATTTTGTTGGCATAAAATCTGTACTGTTATTAAAAAATTCTGTCATTGCCCCATTTACCGAAAAAGCGACTCTATCTTCGCTAGAATTGTATACATCTAAAAGAGAAGATATTGAGTTTGGAATGGGCATTCTTGAAGCTATATCTGCCACTTTTGCAGGTAATATCATTGGAATCCAACCATGATATGGATTCCATGCTTTTATTTCTCCTGTAATATTTCGATATTCTGGAATCTCCTTTTTATAGCCATTTTGCTCTTGATTAAGCCATTCTTCAAATTCTTTTAATTTTAATTTTTTAGCAACAAGATATGCTTTTCGTATCAATGATTCAATAGAGATTTTTTCATCTAATGCTTCTCTTTGAAGTTCAATGACTATACCACCCATATATGCCTCCTACACTCTACTCAAAAGAGTAACAATACCAGAAGCAATTAAACTACCTGCCACACCTATGGACAAGTTTTTAATATCATTTAGCAAAGCCTTTATTCTACTGGGATTTTCTTCCTTTTGCACCAAATCCTCTATTTCGTCGATTTTATTTCGCATTTCCAAAGCATTTTCTCCATACTCATCATCCAATAAAGAATCATATTTTTTTATCTTTTGAATGATTTCAGCCACTTCAGCATAATCAAACCCTTGATTAACTGATTGAGATTGTGAAGAATTAACCGTACCTTGTTGAATTTGTACACCGGTAACTTCTCCATAAAAATTATTGGTATTATTCGTAATTCTTTGATTTTCTTTCATTTGAATCTCCTTCTCCTTAAAATACTCAATTCCATCTATAGTCAATATAACCTGCACCTCGCCAGAAATAAATACTATACTATTACTGCTAATACAATTATGTAGTTTCAAATCATCCATTATATTTCCAACATTAAATTCAATGTTTGGAATTTCACTAAACATATCTAATGTACAAGTGACAATATCACTCCCATTTTCTTCTCTTTTTTCCAATACTATTTTCAAAAATTTCTCACTATCTTTACGCAATCCTACGCCTTCCCTCACTATCGTCCTCTTTTTCATTTCTTGTTCTAATTCTCTCTGTAATTTTTTAATACCATTTTTATTCAGCTTTACTGATATAGACATTATGAAAACACCATTTAACCTTTCTGATCCTATTTCTACATGGTGCTAGCACCATGTAATTATATCCACCAAGGAAATGTGCAATCGCTCCTGTTACGCAACCAAAATCCAATTTGAACGGTAAAGGTATAAAGTATCGCCCATATCATTTCGGCACTTCCAAGCCTTTATAAAACAAGCGTTTCAAACCCTCTAAAGCGTAACAACAAAGTCTACGCAATTTGATAAAGGAACGCCGGGACAGGCGTTACCTGCCCCTATGCTTCTCTTTCCTTTTCTGCTGTTTCAGTTCAAACTGCAGCTGTTTTTCTGCTTCCCGTTGCTCCCGGCTCACAGCCTTGCGTTCAGTTTTTAACTGCTCCTGCTGTAATTTCAAAGCCTGTTGCGATTTTGTGCCTATGCCGGTGTTCTGCACCTGTTTCCGCACTTCCCGCTGTACCCGTTTCGGATTGCGACCAGCTTCTTTTACATCAGTTGCCACAGCCGGACTAAATTTCAGTCGATAGTAATTTTTCAGAACAAAATCATATATCTCACAGTCCTTTGGCTCTGCTCCAAATGTGACCTTGCACACAGATAATTTTCTCTCCGATATTCGTTCAAACACGCCTATCCAGAATGGTTCTTCAAAAAATACTGTCAGTCTGCCCGATACTTTGTCCATGACAATTCCTCCTTGATGCCTTGCGGCTGTCGCGGTATTCGTCAAATACTCCTGCAAGCAGGGCATTTTCCTCATTACTCGCGCAAATTGTAATGCACAAAGAATGGACGACCCAAGGAGGGAGGGCTACTTACACCAGAATGGTGCGGCGGGACTACCTACCCGCTCTATAAGAGATTTTACCTCTTACGTTGTGTTTTTATCTCTGTTCCTTGATTCTACCACAGTATTGGAGATTTTGCCACAACGATATAGGGCACAGCCGCCGCCATGCCCCAAATCCCTACCGTTCCAATGCTCTCTCGATTTTCTGCTTCTGCCCTTTCAAATCATTCTGCTTCTCATACAAGCTCTCACGTTCTTTACAGAGTGACTTCATGTGCTCCAACTGCGTCCGCACTCCCTCCCGGCAATCCGGCTCTATCCGCTTATATTCCCCGGTTATACTTCGTATCTCGTTATTGTTTGATTTTATCTGCTCCGACACACATATCCAGTCAATTAGATTGCGTACTTCCATATCTGTATCATACAAATCTGTTTCTGAAAGGATTTTCGCACACAGCCGAACCATAACTTTTTTCTCCATATCTGTCATTCTATCAATCCCCCCTATCTGCTCACATCAAATACACGTTTCGGACGTTTATTTTCCTTTTCTGCCCATTCCAGGGCCTTAGACCGCTCAACTATCGACTGCACCTGTTCTCTGCCGAAATAGCGTTCCAAACGCCCCAAATCTGCCGTTTTCTCCTGCAATCGGTCAATAATGTCGCTCTGCTCCATGACCTTATCTGTCAAGCGACTGATCTGCTGCTCCTGCCGGGTAACTTTTTCTTTTAGTTTCTTTCCCTGTTCTGCAAGCTGGACGCATTTAATTGTCAGTGCTTTTATCGTTTCTTTCAATTTCTCCACAAGCGGAAAAGCTTTTTTATCCTTATAAGCCTTTGCAGACATCAACGCCGCCGGTTCAGGCAGCTGCCACTTCTCGTCCTCGTCATAAGCGTGTATGTTCCGTTCCATGACCGCCTTAGACTGAACCATTTTCTCAATATCTTGTTGCAATTTCTTCTGTTGCTTCTCCAATTTCACATTATCAGACAGCAGCTTTTTCTTGTCCTCTGCCAGCGTTGTCGCCTGCTCCTTCAGCAAATCACTTGTTTCCGAAAGTTCCGACACTTCCTGCCGGATTGCTTCGCCCTTCTTCCGTATCTGCTCTGTTTCCTGCACTGCTTTTCTATGCTGAATCTGAATATCTGATAATCGCTCTTTTCCGTCAGAAATAGATTGCTCCAATTCTGCGACTTCCTTTGCCCGCTCCTTTTTCTCAAAGTCCAAAACAGATAAATGCTTTTCATGTGTGCCTTTCTTCTCCCACTCAATCCCATGTTCCAGCATGACGGCGGCAAGCTGTTCTTTCTCATAAGCCACCCACTGATTTAATTCCGTTTCCCGCCTTGTACCGCCTTTAAATCCGAGAGCAGATAACGCCTGTTTCAAAGAAACTCTTGTATCAAGTCCCCGCTTGCTTCCTGTCGTATACGGTACAAAATCTATATGCAAGTGGGGCGTTGCTTCGTCCATATGAAGATAGGCATTAAATACTCTTAACGTAGGATTTCGCCGCTGGAAATCCCGCATATATTTATCCAGCACCTTTGCCGCAAGCTGTCCGTTCTCTGTCTTTGCCCCCATGTTGTCCTTATCCCCGATTTGCAAAATAATTTCATGGAATGGCTTTTCCTGCTTGCCGGAACGGATTTTCTCATAATAATCGTCAATCCGGCGGTCACTTCTGGTCTGCTTCTCATTGTACCAGGCGAGTGCTTCATCAAATAATTCGTGATATACGTCCTTAACATTTTCATTGCAGTATTCCACGTTCAGACAGCTTCGCTCCGAGTCAGTATTCTTTGCATGGAATTTTCTGCTATTATGGTTGACAGAGCCTTTTCCTGTCATAAAGCTGATAGTTCGCTTCAATCAATATCCTTTCTCCCTTTCCGGGCAATCAGCGCCGGATACGGCGCATAAGCTTTGTTACTTTCGTCGAAAGTAACGCAAAAGCACTTTTGACAGCCGTTCCATCCATCAAAAGCTGCCTTTGCGCCCTGCCGGGGGCTTTTCCGTCCTACGGACGGGGCGGCTGTTGCCGCCGCTTTACTTCCGCCGCTATAGCTTTTCGGATAGCCGAAAGTACATTTTCTATCGTATATTCATCCCATCCGGCAAGCCATATCAGCATCCGCATTTCTGCCTCAGTCAATTCTATATCTCCGAATATTTCATTGAGTTCGGCAATCCTCCGGGCTTCACTCTCGTAAAAATATTTGTTCACATTCCGGGTTCCCCATTCTGGCTGTCGTATCATAATCGCCCTCCTTTTCAAGGCCGCAACAATGCAGGGTCTATATCTTTTGCAACCTTACAGACACAAGCCCGTAAATTCCATATGCTCTGCATTGTTGCGCTGTTGCCTTACTCCGGTCTGATTTTATCCAACTCCCAATACCACGAATTGTTTATCCGCTTTGCTCTGATACTCAATTCTTTTTTCGCATTTTCAAGCGTCCGTCTGGATATACCCTGTTCCTCTGCAAGATTGAAAATCTCATTGCTCTGCATGGCATTGTTTGTTTCTGCCACTTCCCGGAGCAGACGCTTCGCCTGTTCCAGCTTATTCGCTTTCGGAGCGATACCGCCCAACACTTCATCAGCGGTAATCTCATAATCTCCAAGCCAGTGAAAACCGTCCTCCGACAACTCAAAAGCTTTCGGGTGCCCAAACGCCGCCAGATTGTTTTTTATCTGGACTACCGCCCTTATATTCGCTTTGCCCTCCACTCTGCCGACCAGCAGGACGCTCCTTGCCACCGCAAAGAAATCAATGGAACCCATGCCCCGATATGCTGCCTTATTTCCTGCCGCTTTATTCATGTGTCCGACAAGCACAATGGCGCATTGGTATTTCTCCGCCAGAGCCGCCAGCTTCTTTGTCATATCCCTCGCTTCATTTGCCCGGTTCATATCCATACCTCCGCCCAGATACGCCTGTATCGGGTCTAAAATCAGCAGTTTCGCTTTCGTCCTTATAACCGCTTCTTCCAGACGTTCATCTATCATAGAAAGTGATTTTATACTTTCGTCAATGACGGAAATATTTTCGCATTCTGCGCCTGTCGCTTCCAGACGGGGCTTGACCGTATCCGCAAGCCCGTCCTCCGCACTCTGGTAAATCACATTCAGCGGCTCCGTCAGTTTCATTTCGCTGTCCAGACCTTCGCCTTTTGACAGCTTCGCCGCTATGTTCAGCACAAGCGTTGTCTTACCGTCCCCCGGATCGCCTTGCACAATCGTCAGCTTTCCATAAGGGATAAACGGAAACCACAGCCACGCCACCTCCTGCGACTGTATCTCCGACATTTTAATCATCTGTAATTCTGTTCTCGTTCCTGCCATAATGTCCTCCGTTTTTGAAAAATTCGTTGTCACCGGAAGAAACCTCTGCTATACTTGAATTGTGATTGTTGATAACAGAGGTTTTCCAGTTATCACAGCCCTAACAGTTGCCGCTGTCAGGGCTTTTTTCTTCGCCTTGCCACAGATACCTTGCACCGTCCAACATCCAAAGAATTGCTTTCAGCATATCTTCATAGGCTTCCCGCAAATCTCTGATTTCTTTGGAAGTAATCCCCGGCTTTTTGCCATCAATTTGCTCCGCCAGTTCCACCAGCCGATTCTCCATTTCCTGCAACCGTTCCACAATCTGATAAACTGTTTCTTTCTTGCCTACCACGCACACCCGGTTATAAATGCAGGAACGGACAAAATAATCTTTTTTCTTCATGCCGCTTGTGAAAATCTTTGCTTCGATTTCTTCCCTCTCTCTGGGAGAGATACGGAAACTGATTGTCGGATATTTGTGTGTGCCGCTCATTCCTCTGCGCCCTCCTTAAATTCTTCATTCAGCAATTTTGCCATTTGTGTCTGTTCCGTCGGGAACATATGAGCATAGCGATAAGTAATATCCACGCTTTCATGCCCCACCCTGTTTCCGATTGATACCGCCGAAAATCCCATGCTGATAAGCAGTGATACATGAGAATGTCGCAAATCGTGGATTCTAATGCGTTTCACTCCCGCTTTTTCCGCCCCTCTTGTCATTTCATGGTGCAGAAAGCTTTTTGTCAGATGAAAGATACGGTCAGTGGGAAGAATCCCGTATAATCTGCCGATATAATCTTTCAGTTCTTCACATAAGAAATCCGGCATACTTACATTTCGTTTGCTTTTCGGAGTTTTCGGGTCTGTAATTACATCTTTACCCTCCAATCGCTGATAAGATTTTGTTATCCGAATGACTTTGTTATCAAAATCAATATCCTGCGACGTGAGAGCTAACAGTTCGCCCACTCGTAAACTGCACCAGTACAATATCTGAAACGCATGATAGGAATATGGTTTGTCCTTTACCGCTTCAATGAATTTCAGATATTCCTCTTTTGTCCAGAACAACATTTCCTCCGCTTTTCCCTTTCCCAACGGCCCCGCCTTTACAACAGGATTGCTTTTCAGTTCATAGAACCGTACCGCATGATTAAACAGTGCACTCAATTCTGATTGCAGAGTTTTCAAATAAGTCGGAGCATAGGGCTTTCCTTTTTCATCACGATAGGAAATCTGTTCATTCTGCCACTGGATAATATCTTTCGGACGAATATCACGCATTTTCTTATCCTTGAAATAGGGCAGTAGCTTTGTCCTCAAGATATGCTCTTTCGTCAGCCAGGTATTGTGTTTCAGTTTCGGCTTCATATCTCTTGTGTATGCCTGAACAAATTCCTCAAAAGTCATATCCAAGTCAGCCGCTTCTTTCATACGGAAATGCCGTTCCCACTCTGTTGCTTCCCGTTTGGTCTTAAATCCCCTCTTAACTTTCCGGCAATTCTTACCAGTCCAGTCATAATAGTGAAAGGACACATACCATGTTCCCCGCTGTTCATCTTTGTACGCCGCCATAATCTCACTCCTTTCCTAATTCGCCTGTGCCATGCCATAAAATTTTTCTTCATAGTATTTTCTGCTCACTCGTCCGGCGATTGTGATAAAACCTTTTGCTTCCAGTTCTTCGTTCATCTGCCGCACCAGCTTATAAGCAAATGGTTTGGAAATGCCTAAGTCCTGCGCCACTTCTCCGGCTGTTACAAATAAATCATTTTTCAAATACACGTCCTTCTTTTGGATTTTTAACTTTTTTGTTAAGTTTTGTATTTTCAGTATACTTAACATTTCTGCTATTGTCAATAGCTTTTTTGTTAAGTTTATCTTTTTTATTAAATTTAGCATTTCTGATAAGTTTTTGTTGCCGTATTATTTTAGGTATGCTACAATGTAGGAAACGGGATAACTATTTTCACAGGAGGGCTTTATGGAATACACGATACGAGAAATGACGGTAATGGAATATCCTCTATTGAATGAATTTCTATACGAAGCTATTTTTATTCCAGACGGTATAAAGCCGCCACCGAAAAATATTATCGCTTCTCCCGAATTACAAATTTATGTTGACCGCTTCGGGGCATCAAAAGCTGATTTCGCATTAGTCGCAGAAGTTGAACAAAAAATCGTTGGTGCTGTCTGGGTACGCATTATACACGATTACGGACATATTGATGATGAAACGCCCTCTCTTGCCATCTCTCTATACAAAGAATACCGGGGACAGGGGATAGGAACCGATATGATGAAAGAAATGCTATCTTTGTTGAAAACACATGGTTATGAACGTGTTTCACTTTCTGTTCAAAAGGCTAATTATGCGGCTGAAATGTATCGAAAAATCGGTTTTGATATTGTACGGGAAAACGAAGAAGAATGGATTATGGTGTGTAATTTGTAAAGTTTAAGGAAAGGACACAAAATTATGATACTGGGAGAGCGAATTAAGAGAATCCGCACATTTCGGGGATTAACACAACGAGAACTAGGATTGAAGCTGGGATATGAGGAGCGCAACGCTGATGTTCGTGTGGCACAATATGAATCCGGCTATCGTGTTCCCAAAAAAGATACTCTCATGGAAATTGCCAGGATTTTGAATGTCAACTATATCAATTTTATTATAGAAGCCCCCGGCTGCGCTGAGGACATTATGCAGACTTTTTTCTGGCTTGACGAGGACAACCGCAATACCTTTCATCTGTTTCAGCTTGTCCGCAATCCCGGCAAGTGCAACGTTTCTGATGATAAGTCTGTTCGCTATAATGATAGTGACGAATGGCCTGCTCATGCTCCTGTCGGTATGTGGATTGATTATGGTCTGGTAAATGAATTTCTGCGTGAATGGGGTTTGCGGAAAGAACAGCTAAAAAGCGGAGAGGTTTCAGAGGACGAATATTTTGAATGGAAAATCAACTGGCCAGCTTCCAGCAGTAGCGTTGATGAAAAAGGAAATGACAAGAAAAATAATAGTTATCAATGGAGAAAATCATGATTTCTCATTCAAAATCTTGCTTAAAGAGTTCAACCATGTTATTATTATATAGAACATATGTTTGTTTTTAAGGGAATGGAGGATAAAAATGCTTATAGAAAACTTAACGAATTATTGTGATATGAACTATCGACAAAAATGTCTAAATGAAAATTGTGGCTATTGTAATACATCATGTTCTCATCCTACTGTTTGCCCCCAAGACTGTGAACAATGTCTAGAACAAATTCATTTTCCTTCTAGACACCCCAATGGAAGACTTGATTATACATGTAATAATGTCTTGAATTTTTATGTATGTAAATATTTCCATAAATATGCTTCTGAAATTGAATATGCTTTACATTCTATCAATAGTCTTCCATATAAAGATACATTCAATATATTATCTCTGGGATGTGGAGCATCTCCAGATTTAGCTGCTTTTGAAAACTATTTGTCAAAAAATAATTTTTGCATTCCCGTGAACTACTTAGGTATAGATATAAACCCGCTTTGGAATGACAAGCATAATTTTATTAAAGATTATTTTAAATCAACCTCATATAATCCGGAGTATATTTGCACTGATGTTTTTGAAATTTTTAAAGATCATTACACCGTTGATAAAAATCTTCTTATTTTACAATACCTCATCTCACATTTTTATAACACTGGTAAGTTGACTGCTGTAAATGAATTTTATAAAAACCTAATACAAAATGTTATTAAAAGAATGCAACCTAAATCAATAATAATTATCAATGATGTAAATAGTAATCGTCGTGGAAGAGATTTATTTTTACGATTTTCAGATACTCTATCAAAATACGGGATTCGGCACACATATTCCTGTCGATATTTTGAGTATAACATTCAAAACGAGTATCAACGTTATGGTATCAAATATCCAAGTAAAGATATATTAACTTGGCCTACACCAAATTTGGCACGTTATAATCCGTGGACGGTATGTTCAAGTGCCCAATTAATAATAGAATTGGAGTGATTTTATGATAATAAGTGCAAGTCGAAGAACTGATATCCCTGCTTTCTTTTCCGAGTGGATTATAAACCGCTTAAAAGAACAATATGCCTATGTACGAAATCCAATGAATATTCACCAAGTAAGTAAAATCAACTTATCTCCAGATGTTGTTGATTGTATTGTTTTTTGGAGCAAAAATCCTAAGCCAATAATTAATAAACTTAACGCTTTGAAAGATTATATGTACTATTTTCAATTTACACTTAACGCATATGATAAAGATTTCGAAGAAAATCTTCCTACTTTGTCTACAAGAATTGATACTTTCCAGACATTATCCAATTATATTGGAAAAGAACGTGTCATATGGCGTTATGATCCCATTATCATTAACGAAAAATACTCTATTGATTGGCACATTGAAAGATTCAAATACCTTACAGAACAACTCTGTCTTTATACAGAAAAAGTAACCATAAGTTTTATTGATTTATATACAAAAATCTCCCATAATATCAAAGGGAAAAATATTTATGAATTATCTTATGAGCAAAAAAACACCCTTGCGAGATACTTTGCAGAAATTGCTTATTCACATAACATAGAAATAGATACCTGTGCAGAAGACATTGACTTATCTTCTTATGGCATAACTCATGCTAGATGCATCGATGACAGACTTATTTCAAAGTTACTACATTGTTCCATAGACATAGAAAAAGATAAAAACCAACGATTGGAATGTGGTTGTATTGCAAGCATTGATTTAGGTCTATATAATACTTGTCAAAATGGCTGTATATATTGTTATGCTAATCATAGTTATGCTATTCGTAAGCAAAATTTTGAAACTTATGATCCATTTTCTCCTTTACTCTGTAGTAATATAACAGAATTTGACAAAATAACAGAGCGTAAAGTCAAAAGTCAAAAAAATATGCAACTAAGTCTATTTGACATATAGGTATCAAACAGGTATCACACCACACACTAAGAGCCGGAAAGTCCGCTGTTTATGCGGCTTCCCGGCTCCCTGTTTACTATTCAAACTCAATCGTAGCCGGCGGTTTCCCCGTGCAGTCATACAGTACGCGGTTTACGTGCGGCACTTCGTTGACGATTCGGCTTGCGACGGTTCCGAGGACATCCCACGGAATCTCAGCGGCCTCAGCAGTCATAAAGTCGATGGTGTTTACAGCTCGCAGGGCGATTGCGTAATCGTAAGTTCTCTCATCACCCATAACGCCTACGGAGCGCATATTAGTCAGTGCTGCGAAGTACTGACCGATATTGCGGTCGATTCCTGCCTTTGCGATCTCTTCGCGGTAGATCGCGTCAGCTTCCTGTACCATCTTTACCTTTTCCGGTGTAATCGCGCCGATAATACGGATACCAAGTCCCGGACCCGGGAACGGCTGACGGTATACGAGCTTCTCCGGAATTCCGAGTTCCAGACCGGCCTTACGAACCTCGTCTTTGAAGAGGTCGCGGAGTGGCTCAATGATCTCTTTGAAATCAACATAATCCGGAAGTCCTCCGACATTGTGGTGGGATTTGATCACTGCGGATTCTCCGCCGAGACCACTCTCTACAACGTCCGGATAAATTGTTCCCTGTACAAGGAAGTCAACGGCACCGATCTTCTTTGCCTCTTCCTCGAACACACGGATGAACTCCTCGCCGATGATCTTTCTCTTTCTCTCCGGCTCCTCAACGCCTGCTAATTTATCGTAGAAACGCTGCTGGGCATTTACGCGAATAAAGTGCAGATCATACGGGCCGTTCGGTCCGAATACTTCCTCGACCTCGTCTCCCTCGTTCTTGCGGAGAAGACCATGGTCAACGAATACGCAGGTAAGCTGGTCGCCAACTGCCTTTGCAAGCATAACAGCTGCAACAGAAGAGTCAACTCCACCGGATAACGCGCAGAGAACTTTTCCGTTTCCAACCTTCTCACGGATCGCCTTGATGCTGTTCTCGACAAATGCATCCATCTTCCATGTTCCGGCACATCCGCAGACTTCGTAGATGAAGTTGTGGAGCATCTTTGTACCTTCCTGAGTATGAAGAACTTCCGGATGGAACTGGATCGCATATAATTTCTTTTCCGCACATTCCGCAGCTGCAACCGGGCAGTCCGGAGTATGTGCAACGATCTTAAATCCAGGTGCGGCTTTCTCGATGTAGTCATTGTGGCTCATCCAGCAGATCGTCTTTTCAGATACATTTCCGAAGAGCTTGCTTGTCTTATCCACAGTTACTTCGATCTTACCGTACTCACGGACCGGTGCCTTGCATACATGTCCGCCGAGAACGTGGGACATCAGCTGCGCGCCGTAGCAGAGTCCGAGTACCGGAACGCCCATCTCAAACAGTTCCTTGCTGCATGTAGCAGCACCTTCCTCATAAACGCTGTTCGGACCTCCGGTTAAGATGATTCCTTTCGGATTCATTGCCTTAATCTGTTCGATCGGAGTCCGGTAGGAGTAGATCTCACAGTATACATGGCATTCACGGACACGACGGGCAACCAGCTGATTGTACTGGCCGCCGAAGTCGATAACAATAATTTTTTCCTGATTCATCGGGTGCCTCCTGAAATATGTGCATGTACTTCTTGATAACTGCCCGGCAATCCGCATCGATTCATGCCGGAATGCCGGACAGATATAAATTTTCCTATTTGGAACTAATTATAAGGGATTCATGGAAACTTGGCAAGTGCTTTCCCTCAAAACCTGTACTTTAATAAGTATGAAGGTTCCTGTACATAATCAGGCATGTTTGCACCTCGCGCAGGCAGCAACATTATTTCTCATACGTTCCCTTTTTAAGGATTTTTCCGTCTCTCATCATAGGCACGCCCATAGCGATCACCGTATCAAGAGAGAGATCTTCATTCATGATCAGGATATCGGCATCACTTTCTTCCTTCACAGCACCCTTTTTCGGATATAATTCCAGAGCCATCGCCGGATTCTTAGTTCCGAGAGCCAGAAGTTCCTCAAAATCCATATTTTCTTCTTTTACCATGTAGACGATCTGACGGTAGATCGTATCCACATCGGAAACACCGATCTCCACAAGTTTTCCTTCTGCGTCATAGTTAGACCAGCTTCCCTGTCCATCGGAGCTCATGGTCACCTTCTCCATTGGAACGCCTTCTTCTTTCGCTTTCTTGACAGCGTCTGCAACAGAGTGGAACTTGCTTTCAGATTCCCCACAGGTGAGGTCGATCGTTCCGCCCATCTTCGCGAACTTAAACGCATCCTCTAAGAGGTTCGCGTTGCGTCCCACGTGAGTCGGCTGAAATGTTTTCGGCGGAATCGAGGTGCGCTCTAATGCCTCAAATACCGGTTTTAATGCTCTCTTATCTCCGCCCATGTGAAGGCAGATAAATCCAGGTTTTCCACTCAGCATTCCTGCGGTGCGGACATCACTGGCCAGACGGATCAGTTCTTCTGTCGTGATATTCGGCGCACGGTGATCAGAGATCGCAAGCTTCACTCCAAGGATCTCATCGATAAACATAATGTCCTTGCTGACACTTCCGGTCACGGTCGTACTCGGATAACCATAGGCTCCGCAGATCGCATAAGCGGAAATTCCCTCTTCTTTTAACGCTTTTACCTTTGCTAAAAGATTCTCCACGCTTCTGCTGATTCCGTCAGTTCCCAAAAGTCCAAGTACAGTTGTAACACCACCCTTGATCAGGCTGGACAGCTGGACCTGCGGTGCCTGAGTGTGGAAGCTTCCTTCTCCGCCGCCTCCGGTCACATGGACATGACGGTCGATAATACCCGGAGTCACGATCTTTCCGGTTCCGTCGATTACTTCACATCCCTCATACTCCGGCAGATGATCCGCAATTCTTTCGATTCTTCCTCCGGCAATCAGGATATCCTTCACTCCGAGATATTCCGGTGCGTAAACTTTTGCGTTTTTTACTAACAGCATGGGCTTATTCCTCCTGTGTAATCCCTGTTTTACATAACTGCCCGACAGCGGGAAATTCAGTTCAGACAAACCAGCGTACGGCTGAATTGTAATAGAAATTACTGTCGGGCAATTATGATTTTCTTATTATTTTAGTATAACATACCGCCGGAAGTATTCCAAGTGATGATTCAAAACTTTCATTTTTTTACTCGTTACAGTACACGGGCACTCCATGCCCGCGCACTGTAACAGGATTTTGTCGATGCTTCGCATTCCGAATCGGCAAAATCCACTACCATCACTGTATTGTACGGAATTTTCAGTTCAGAAAATTCCTACCCATGAAAAGTAACCTTTACTCGTCTGAACCGGCATCTCCGTTCTCAAGATACCTCTTGACATACTGCCCCGTATAGGACTCCGGAACCTTCACGATCTCCTCCGGCGTTCCCTTCGCGATCACGGTACCGCCGCGGTCTCCGCCTTCCGGTCCCATATCGATAATATAATCCGCGGTCTTGATCACATCCAGATTGTGCTCGATCACAACCACCGTATTTCCACCTTCGGAAAGCTTTCTTAAGATCTCCACCAGCTTATGGACATCCGCGAAGTGGAGTCCTGTCGTCGGCTCATCGAGGATATAGATTGTTTTTCCAGTTCCGCGTCTGGAAAGCTCTGTGGCGAGTTTGATCCGCTGCGCCTCTCCGCCGGAAAGCTCCGTCGAGGGCTGTCCGAGCCGGATATAAGAAAGTCCCACATCGTTCAATGTCGCAATCTTTCTCGCGATAGACGGCACGTTCTCAAAGAACTTTAACGCCTCCTCCACGGTCATGTTCAGAACATCGTAAATGCTCTTTCCCTTATACTTCACTTCCAGAGTCTCACGGTTGTACCGCTTTCCGCCGCAGACCTCGCAGGGCACATAGACATCCGGCAGGAAATGCATTTCAATCTTGATGATTCCGTCACCGCTGCAGGCCTCGCATCGGCCGCCCTTCACGTTGAAGCTGAACCGTCCCTTTGAGTATCCCTTCGCCTTTGCGTCGGTAGTCGCCGCGAATAAATCACGGATCAGGTCAAACACACCGGTATAGGTCGCCGGATTCGATCGCGGAGTTCTTCCGATCGGAGACTGGTCGATGGCGATGATCTTATCCAGCTGCTCCACGCCGTCGATTCCGTCGTGATCTCCCGGGATCGTCCGGGCACGGTTCAGCTTTTTCGCCAGCGCCTTATAGAGGATCTCGTTGATCAGGGAGCTCTTTCCCGATCCTGACACACCGGTCACGCAGGTCATAATTCCAAGCGGCACATCCACATCGATATTTTTCAGGTTATTCTCCCTCGCACCGCGGATTTTGATCCAACCCGTGGGGCTTCTTCTCTCCTTCGGCACCGGAATTTTGATCCGGCCGCTCAAATACGCACCGGTGATCGATTCCTTACACTTCATGATCTGGGCTGCCGTTCCCACAGCGACCACATTTCCGCCGTGTTCCCCTGCTCCTGGACCGATATCCACGATACAGTCCGCCGCCCGCATCGTATCTTCATCGTGCTCCACGACGATCACACTGTTTCCGAGATCCCGGAGATGTTCCAACGTTTTCAGCAGCTTATCGTTATCTCTCTGGTGCAGTCCGATACTCGGCTCATCGAGGATATAGGCAACCCCCACAAGTCCGGAACCGATCTGGGTCGCCAGACGGATCCGCTGTGCCTCGCCGCCGGAAAGGGTACCGGTCGCCCGGGATAAGGATAGATAATCCAGTCCCACATCGATCAGGAAGCTGATCCTCGCACGGATTTCCTTTAAAATCTGTTCACCGATCATCTTCTGCATCTCGGATAGCTTCAGATCATCGATAAACTCCCTGAATTTTACGATGGACATATTCGTAGCTTCGTAAATATTCAGCCCACCTACCGTCACCGCCAGAGAAGACTGCTTTAAACGCTGTCCATGACATGTGGTACACGGTGTGATCCGCATAAAGCTCTCGTACTCTGCCTTGCTGGCCTGGGAGAATGTCTCCCGGTAACGGCGGTTTACGTTCTCGATCAGCCCCTCAAAGGCCACGTCATAAACACCGGTTCCCCTCTGTCCTGTATAGTGGACCTTTACTTCCTTTCCGCCGGTTCCGTAGATCAGGATATCATGGATCTCCTTCGGATAATCTTTGAACGGAGTATCAAGATCAAAGTGATACTCTGCCGCCAGGGCATCTAAGATCGCCCTTGAAAAGCTTCCCGGCTTCGCGCAGGACTGCCAGCCGAGAACGACGATTGCTCCCTCATTGATACTCAAGGACTTATCCGGGATCATCAGATCTTCATCAAATTTCATCTTATATCCCAGACCGAAACAGTCCGGGCAGGCGCCGAACGGGTTATTGAAGGAGAAGCTTCGCGGCTCCACCTCCTCGATGCTGATCCCGCAGTCCGGACAGGAAAAGCTCTGGCTGAAGTTGATCGGCTCGCCGCCCGTCACGTCCACGATCATCAGACCATCAGACAGCTTCATCACAGTCTCGATGGAGTCCGTCAGACGTTTCTCGATCCCAGGCTTCACAACGAGACGGTCCACAACGATCTCGATATTGTGCTTGATATTCTTCTCCAGCGTGATTTCTTCTGACAGCTCATGTAGATTTCCGTCGATCATCACACGGACGTAACCGCTGCGTTTCGCCTGTTCCAGAACCTTCTCATGACGTCCTTTTCTTCCACGGACCATTGGCGCTAAAAGCTGGATTTTCGTCCGCTCCGGCAATGTCATGATCTGGTCCACCATCTGGTCCACGGTCTGTTTCCGGATCTCCCTGCCGCACTTCGGGCAGTGGGGGATACCGATCCTCGCGTACAGAAGACGCATATAGTCGTAGATCTCCGTCACGGTTCCCACAGTGGAACGCGGGTTGCGGTTCGTGGATTTCTGGTCGATGGAGATCGCCGGGGAAAGTCCCTCGATGCTCTCAACATCCGGCTTTTCCATCTGGCCTAAGAACTGACGCGCATAGGAGGACAGAGACTCCATATAGCGTCTCTGTCCCTCCGCGTAGATCGTATCAAATGCCAGGGAGGATTTTCCCGATCCGGAAAGTCCAGTCAGGACCACCAGCTCATTTCTTGGGATATCCAGGGAAATATTTTTTAAGTTGTGCTCGTTGGCACCTCGTATTTTTATATATTGCTTCGGCATTGTGTCTCTCCTCTTTGCCATGTCTGCTTTTGCTTTATCATTCTCACAGAGTTCCGGGACTATACGTTTTCCATGGATCCGGTTACTGTCCCGTGTTACGGTCAGTATACCACAATTCCATTTTATATGCAAACATTTGTTCGTTTCATGTTTTACCACTTTTCATCTGCGCAGACCGTTTCAATCGGCATATCCATCTGTCTTTTCCCCCACAAAGAGAGACCCCGGCAGCTGCCCGCCGGGGTCTCTCTTTGTGGGTTTCTATGAAATTCTACATTATCTGTGTGTACTGTTTTTCAGCATTTCCCTGCTACGAGATCTTCTATACGCATATAAATTTAAGACTTCCAGAACTATTGATACAAATTCAGTCGGTAGAAGCAGCATAAACATATGGTACACCGGGATATACGTTATGAAAAGCTGTCGACATATCTTGTATGAGATAAAAGCTATAGGAACTATGAGTAGTATCCATCGTCCGTCTCTACTTCTTAAACTATCGTAAACAGCCAGTGCATATAGAATTTCAAGCACAAATATAATGCATGATACGCTTGAAATATTCGCAACATTACTTGCCAGTACTTCATCGACTAATTCTGGATTTTTACCAGCTTATTCCAATATTCATATGTAATGACTCCTGCCGGAGAGATATATTCTTTATGTCCGTTTTTCAGAATAAAGCCAATAAAGAATATATTAAACAAAATAACTGTCAAAGATGATAAATAAAAAAAATATGCTTTCTTCATAGCTATTTATTCCCATGGATTTGTTTTAGAAAACGCTGTAAATTTTACATCATAAGCTCCTCAAGCATTTTTATCCATTCCTACCAGGAAACTTCCACTTTATATCCACCATTCTGATCCTTCGTGATCTTATATTTCACGCCGTCCGCATCTGTCACGGTTCCGCTGGTCTTTACCTTACCGGATTCGTTGACCACATATGTCTTTCCGTCAACGGTGACTTTCTCGTACTTCATTCCTTCTTCCGCACTCACAAGGCGTCCGTTCTCGTAGAGACTTCCGTCCTTCACACCCGTGAATCCGTCGCCTCTCGTTCCGATACTGCCGGAAGTTGTGAAGTAGAATACTTCGTTGTCATGGTTATCGTCGTTGACCACGATCCGCCCGGTCTTCATCTTTCCGTCACTGTCAAAGTAGAACTTTCTGCCGTCGCTCAGCTCCACAAGACCTGTCTTCATGCGGCCCTTTTTATCAAAGCAGTAGGTCTCGCCCTTGATCTTTGCTATTCCGTATCCGCAGGCCTCCGTTGTTTTATAGGATGTGGAGTATGCGCGGCCATCTTTAAAGTAGTACCAGTTTTCCTCAGCGTCATCCGGGGATGCCATATATCTCCAGCCGTTCATCTGCTGTCCGCCGCTGCGGAAGTAGCGAAGGGCATTGACATCGCTGTTGGAGAGGTCGTCACGTCCTGTAGATGTGTAATCAGACTCATTTACCCAGCCAGTCAGCATTCTTCCGCTGTGGTCAAAGATATAGGTCTCACCGGAGATCTTCAGCTCACCATCATAGATCAGCTTTCCACTGGAATTAAAGTAGTACCAGTACTCACCCCAGTCATCCTCTCTGTCCGCCAGTTTTCTCCAGCCCGTCGTCATAGCTCCGGAATCTTCTAAATGATAGATCTTACCATCGATCTCCACCCAGCCGATATCCAAAACGGAATCCGTAAAGTGGTACCACACGTCATTGATCTGTTTCCAGCCGTTTGTGTACGCCTTTCCGTTTGCTCCGAAATATCTCCATCCGCTTTCGTTCCAGCGGCTGTTGTTGATGTACTTCCATGTGTTTGTGATCATGACACCATTCTCATTTACATAATAGGTATCATCGATCAGGCTGTTTGTCTGCATCACTCCATTATAATCCATATAATACCATGCATCTTTGGAGCATACCCAGTCATTCCGAACGAGGCGTCCGTTGTTGTCATTGTAGTAATACCATTTTCCATTCTGCTGTGACCAGTCCGCAAAGGAGGTCATCGCCATTCCTGCGGTTAAAATCATCGCCGCAACTGCTGCACCTGCAAAATATCTCTTCTTCATAGAAACCCTCCTCTTCTAAATATTTCCGTTTCCGGAATATACTTTTTCACTTTCCCACCGGTTTCCTTTTCATCGTTCCCACGGTGGCTATTTGTTTTCGATATCTCCGCTAGATATCTTTCGTTTTTTGTTTGTACTTGTATTATACAGAAAACTTCCTAAAAACTCTTCTCTTTTTTCTTACATTTCATTAAAAATATGACGCAAAAATGCGGCAAAAACAGGATTGCATTCCCATTTCTGCCGCATTTAAAATTTTCTTATAATTTGCCGCCGGACACTGCAGTTTCTCCCTATGTCTTACCGCAGCACTGAACGTATATCCGACATTTTTATTTTACTCTGCATCTCCAAACAGACGGTTAACTGCACTGAAGATACCTCTTAAGGATGCTCTCGTGATGTTGGAGCTGATGCCGACACCGTATGTCACCTTGCCGGTCTTCTGATCCATCAGGTGGATATAGGAAGCCGCCTGTGCCCCGGAACCGGATGTCAGCGCATGCTCGCTGTAATCGAGAACCTTGATTGAGATACCAAGCTCCTCCTCCAGTCCGCGTTTCACAGCATCGATCGGGCCGTTTCCGACACCTTCAAACTGTTTTGTCTCGCCGTGGTCAGAGTAGGTAACAACAGCAACGGTTGTGAACTGGTCTCCGGACTCGAAATCTGTGATCTTGCACTTGCGGAAGTGGTACGGTTCCTTGCGGTCGAGATACTCGATGCGGAACTCTTCCATGATCTGCTCCGGTGCGACCTCGCCCTGCTTCTCTGCGATCTTCTGGATCACATCCGCGAACTCCTTGTGCATGCCGCGTGGAAGCTTGAATCCAAAGAAGCTGTCCATAACGAAAGCAACACCGCCCTTTCCGGACTGGCTGTTGATACGGACCACCGGCTCGTACTCTCTTCCGATATCGGACGGATCGATCGGCAGATACGGAACCTGCCAGATCTCGCTCTTTCTTTCCATAAGCGCATGCATTCCCTTGTTGATGGCATCCTGATGGGAGCCGGAGAACGCAGTAAATACCAGCTTTCCAGCGTACGGATGACGCGGATCGATATGCATCTTTGTGCAGCGCTCGTAAACCTCCGCGATCTTCTTGATGTCGCCGATCTCAAGCTCCGGATCGATTCCCTGAGAGAACATATTGTAGGCGATGGTCAGGATATCCACGTTGCCGGTACGCTCACCATTTCCGAACAGGGTTCCTTCAACGCGGTCAGCGCCTGCAAGCATTGCAAGTTCTGCAGCAGCGACACCTGTTCCGCGGTCATTATGCGGATGAACGCTTAAAATGATGCTCTCGCGGTTCTCCAGATGTTTGCTCATCCACTCGATCTGGTCTGCAAATACGTTCGGCGTCGTCATCTCGACAGTGGACGGAAGGTTGATGATCATCTTATTGTCCGGTGTCGGTCCCCATGCTCTCTGGACCGCGTTGCAGATATCAAGCGCATAGTCCATCTCTGTTCCGGTAAAGCTCTCCGGGGAATACTCCAGGATCACTTTTCCGTCATAATCTTTCATGTACTTCTTTACCATATCGACGCCATCGATGGCGATCTGCTTGATCTCCTCGCGGTCCATATGGAATACAACATCACGCTGTAAGGTGGATGTAGAATTGTAAATATGTACAACTGCCTTTGGAATTCCCTGGATGGACTCGAAGGTTCTCTTTAACAGGTGGTCACGACACTGGGTCAGAACCTGGACCGTCACATCATCCGGGATCAGCCTGCGCTCAACAAGCTGCCTTAAAAAGTCAAATTCGATCTGGGAAGCGGCCGGGAAACCGATCTCGATCTCCTTAAAGCCCATCTGCACCAGCATATTGAACATTTCAATCTTTTCTTCAACAACCATTGGCTCAACAAGGGCCTGGTTGCCGTCGCGCAGATCCACGCTGCACCAGATCGGCGCTTTCTCAATCTCTTTATTCGGCCACTCCCGCTCCGGGTAATTCATGACCGGTACTCTCTGATATCTCTTATAATTCATCATAGTTTCTTTCCTCCGCTTTTCTGATAAAAGTTATTTTCATTCCTGCATTTCATGAATTTTTGTAATCATGCAGTCTTTCCAGGCACTGCAGTTTCCCTCCAGCTTCATAGTCGCAGGCCACGGAGTCGGTAAACCACGCTGTACTTCTCAATTATAAACAATGTTACGCTTTTAGGTCTAACCCCATTTTCATCAGTCCTTTTTTTGTGAAATTCAATCGACGGTCGCGTTTTTGACCGTCCTTTTCCGTTTTTTCATTATATCACTGTGAAAATGGAATCGCAAGGATCTATGCCATAACATTTAGATATAGGAGATATGAAGTGTTACAGTACACGGGCACTCCATGCCCGCACACTGTAACAGGATTTTGCCGATGCTTCGCATTCCGTATCGACAAAATCCGCGGTCATAACGATATCATACGGAATTTTCAGTTCAGAAAATTCTTACCCATGAAAAGTAACTATGAAGTCACTATGAAGTCACTATACACCTCCCAAGCCTTTCTGGGACTGTAACCGTATATAAAATGAGGCAGCGAATTTTTTCACTGCCTCATCGTTCATCTTTTATATTTCAAGCAATCAGCCTTCTGTCACATGACCTTTTTTCTTCAATACATCGATCACCTGATCCACATACTTCTCGCAGATCTCCGGTGTCTCCGCCTCGACCATAACGCGGATCAGCGGCTCTGTTCCGCTCTGGCGGAGAAGAAGCCTGCCGTCATTTCCAAGTGCCTCATCAACGGCCTTTCCTGCTGCCTGCACATCCGGGTCATTTAATGCCGCCGCCTTGTCTGCCACGCGGACATTTTTTAAGAGCTGCGGAAGGATCGTAACCTCGGAAGCAAGCTTTCCGAGCGTCTCCTTCTTCTCCAGCATAACCTCCATGATCTTTAAAGACGTCAGGATTCCGTCACCGGTAGTCGCATATTTGCTGAAAATAATATGTCCGGACTGCTCGCCGCCGAGGCAGTTTCCGGTCCTGGACATGTTCTCGTATACATATTTGTCGCCGACAGCCGTCTTCTCGTAGCCGATGCCCTCACGGTCAAGTGCCTTGTAAAGACCAAGGTTTGACATAACTGTGGTAACAATCTTGTTGTTGCGCAGAAGTCCCTGTTCCTTCATATATTTTCCGCAGATATAGAGGATCAGGTCGCCGTCCACGACGTTTCCGTTCTCATCCACAGCCAGGCAGCGGTCCGCATCACCATCATAGGCAAAGCCCACATCGAGACCTTTCTCCTTCACGAATTTCTGAAGCTCCCCGATATGAGTGGAACCGCAGTCGCGGTTAATGTTCAGTCCGTCAGGCTTATCGTTGATGACATAAGTGTCAGCGCCGAGGGCATCAAATACGCTCTTCGCAACGGAGGAAGCGCTTCCGTTGGAGCAGTCGAGGCCAACCTTCTTACCCTTAAAGGATCTCGTAGCGATGGAGATCAGGTAACCGATATAGCGGTTTCTTCCTGCTGCAAAATCCTGCGTTCTTCCAATATATTCTCTCTTTGCAAGCGGGATCTCTTCCATCTCTCCGTCTAAGTACTTCTCGATCTCTGTGATCACGCTCTCCTCAAGCTTCTCGCCGTTGCCGTTCATGACCTTAATCCCATTGTCATAGTACGGATTGTGGCTGGCGGAGATCATAATACCACAGTCAAAATCTTCCGTGCGGATCACATGGGACACGCTCGGAGTTGTCGTTACATGTAAAAGATAAGTGTCAGCGCCGGATGCTGTGAGTCCCGCTGCAAGGGAGTACTCAAACATATAGCTGGAGCGTCTCGTATCTTTTCCGATCACAACTCTGCAGCGGTCTCCCTTGGCCTGTTTTCCATAATACCAGCCGAGAAATCTTCCGACTTTATACGCATGTTCCACGGTAAGATCAACGTTTGCCTCGCCGCGGAAGCCGTCGGTACCAAAATATTTTCCCATTCCTCAATTTCCTCCATATACCGCGAACCTTATAGAGAATCGGACATTTCCATAAAACGATATCCTCATTCTCTATAGAGTCCGCGGTTTTCTGTCTATTCATAAATTATGCGCATCTGCACCAAATCGTCCGCATTGATACGCCGCGGACAGGACTTCACAGATCCTGTTTTCTCTGATAAAACAGGCTGCCGGAGAACATGTCTTCACCGACAGCCGTATGTCTTTTTATAAGCAGGACCGGTCCTTCATCGCCAAATCCTGATCTTTATCCCGGTCCGGTAAGACTCCACCGCTTTCAGGCAGTGAATCCTTCTACCAGGTGATCTCCTTCAGATATCTCGCAACCGCGTCCTTCCACTCCGGAAGACGCTCGAAGCCGTTCTCTGTAAGCTTTTCCTTGCTCATCCGGCTGTTCATCGGGCGTTTTGCCTTTGCTGCCGGATACTCATCGGAATGCACCGGTGTCACCTTGACATCCATGCCGGCTGCGCGGAAGATCTCGCACGCGAACTCATACCAGGAGCAAAGTCCCTCGTTTGTCGCATGGTATCTGCCGTATTTGTCGGTCTGGATCATATCCACAAGGAGTCTTGCGAGATCGTAGGTGTAGGTCGGGGACCCGATCTGGTCATCAACGACAGATGCAGCTCCACGCTCCTTTCCGATCCGAAGCATGGTCTTAATGAAGTTCTTGCCGTTTACGCCGAATACCCAGGCAATGCGGACGGTAAAGAATTTCTCCACCAGCTCCTCGACCGCAAGCTCTCCCTCATACTTGGACTGTCCATAGACATTCAGTGGATGTCTCTCGTCATCCGGCTCCCACGGGCGGGTTCCCTGTCCGTCAAACACATAGTCTGTGCTGATGTACATCATCTTGATGCCGAGCTTTTTGCAGACTTCCGCGATATTTCTTGTTCCGCCTGCGTTGACCTTCATGCAAACATCCACGTTGTCCTCCGCCGCGTCAACCGCTGTATAAGCGGCACAGTGGATCACCGCCTCGACATTTGCCTCCGTGATCACACGGTCGCATGCCTCTTTATCGGTAATATCCATCTCCGCAAGATCGACTCCGACCGGAGTCAGACCGCGTTTTTCCATCTCATTTACAACGTCATGACCAAGCTGGCCTTTTACGCCTGTTACTAAAACTCTCATGTTCGCGTTATTCCTTTCACCTGAAAGTGCCTTACTTTAAATCTTTACCAAGGCGGTCGCCGTACATATTATCGAAGTAATTGCTGTACTCACCGCTTAAGATGTGCTTCCACCAGTCCTCGTTATCCAGATACCACTGGATCGTCTGCTGGATACCGGTATCAAAGTTGTATTTCGGCTTCCAGCCAAGCTCTGTCTCAAGCTTTGTCGGGTCAATGGCGTAACGTCTGTCATGGCCCGGGCGGTCTGTTACGAACTTGATAAGGCTCTCCGGCTTATTTAATGCCTTTAAGATCGTCTTAACGACCTCAAGGTTTGTTCTCTCATTGTGTCCGCCGACGTTATAAACCTCACCGACACGTCCGTTGTGGATGATCAGGTCGATGGCCTCACAGTGGTCGGAAACATGGAGCCAGTCGCGGACATTCTCGCCTGTTCCGTATACCGGAAGCGCCTCGTCAGCGAGGGCACGGCTGATCATCAGCGGGATCAGCTTCTCCGGGAAGTGGTACGGACCGTAGTTGTTGGAGCAGCGGGAGATCGTCACCGGAAGTCCGTAGGTTCTGTGGTAAGCGAGAACGAAGAGGTCAGCGCTTGCCTTGGAGGAAGAATACGGGCTGGAGGTGTGGAGCGGTGTCTCCTCTGTGAAGAAGAGGTCCGGGCGGTCCAGCGGAAGATCTCCGTATACCTCATCGGTGGAAACCTGGTGGTAACGCTTGATGCCGTAGGTGCGGCATGCGTCAAGCAGCGTTGTGGTTCCCATTACGTTTGTGCGGACAAAGCTCTCCGGATCTACAACGGAACGGTCAACATGGCTCTCCGCTGCGAAGTTTACAACGATATCCGGTTTCTCTTTCTCGAAGAGGTCGAATACGAATTTACGGTCTGCGATGTCGCCCTTTACGAACTTGTAGTTCGGCTTGTTCTCGACCGGCTTTAATGTCTCAAGATTTCCGGCGTATGTTAAGAGATCGAGGTTTACGATCTGGTACTCCGGGTATTTGTTTACCATATGGTGGATGAAGTTGCCGCCGATAAATCCGGCGCCGCCTGTTACGATGATTTTCATGTGTTTATTTCTCCTTCATGAACATGATCCTGACTGCAAAATTTTCATACAGAAATACACTCAGCTCATGTTCCATCCTTTCCTGTATCAATTCAGAAGCTTTCACTCAAACGCTTTGTGTTTGGGCGTGAGTGCGCTGAAAGCCTGCTGTTTTTTCTCTTTACTTATCTGCGTGTCCCGGCAGTTTGTCGATATATTTTCCGTCGATAACATCCTTTAAGTACTGGCCATACTGGTTCTTCTTGTAGATCTCGTATGCGGCCATAACCTCTTCTTTGGAGATCCAGCCATTTGTGTAGGCGATCTCTTCCAGGCACGCGATCTTTCTGTGCTGGTGGGTCTCGATGGTCTTGACGAAGTTTGTGGCCTCAACTAAGGACTCGTGGGTACCGGTATCCAGCCATGTGAAGCCCTGACCTAAGAGTGTTACATCAAGCTCACCGTTCTCAAGGTAGATCCGGTTCAGGTCTGTGATCTCAAGCTCGCCTCTTGCGGATGGTTTTAAGTTCTTTGCGTACTCCACAACGCGGTTGTCGTAGAAATAAAGACCGGTTACGCAGTAGTTGGACTTCGGCTTCTCCGGCTTCTCCTCGATAGAGATTGCCTTTCCTGTCTCGTCGAACTCAACGATACCGAAACGCTCCGGATCATCTACATAGTAGCCGAATACAGTGGCGCCTTTCTCCTTCTCTGCGGCTGCGCGGAGACGCTTCTTTAAGCCCTGTCCGTGGAAGATATTATCTCCTAAGATCATCGCAACAGAGTCACCATTGATGAATTTTTCACCGATGATGAACGCCTGGGCAAGTCCGTCCGGGCTCGGCTGTACGGCGTAGGATAAGTTCACGCCGAACTGTTTTCCGTCACCTAACAGCGCCTCGAATCTCGGGGTATCGTCCGGTGTGGAGATGATGAGGATATCTCTGATTCCCGCATTCATCAGTACGGATAACGGATAATAGATCATTGGTTTATCATAAATTGGTAAAAGCTGCTTGGAAGTTACCTTAGTGAGCGGATACAGTCTTGTGCCGCTTCCGCCGGCAAGTATGATTCCTTTCATATGCTCTCCTTTTCTCATCTGTTTTTGGGCACACTACGCCCTATACTGGGGTCATTATAGCATAAATGCCTTTTCTTTTAAAGGTACTTCCTCTTATAATTCTCTTAAAAAACATGAAGATTTTTGTGGATTTTTTATAATCTCCCCCATATTTCACATCATACCTATAATGTTCGCTGTCCGTTTTCCTCTGCAGACATCTTTTTTTCCTTCTGACTCCTTTCTTAACTGCCCCTGCACCTTCTTCGACATTCATTTCCCTTTGCAGTTCTATTCTTAAATATTCTTATAGACTATCCCTTTTTTAAGAAAATTCGCTGAAATCATACCACAGGACCATACTTAAAAACCGTAACTTTTCCCAATTGAAAATCTCATAAAAATATGTTAGAACCAATATTATATTTTTTTCTGGAGGATGTATTTGCATATGAACAACCGTCTTTTCAGCCGGAAAGATCTGGTGCGCCTGATCATACCCCTGATCGTGGATCAGTTTTTACAGGTCGCCGTCGGCCTTTCCGACTCCATCATGGTCGCCCGGGTCGGGGAAGCCGCCGTCTCCGGTGTTTCTCTGGTCGACACGGTCATGCTTCTCATCATCAACATTTTCACTGCTCTCGCCACCGGCGGTGCCGTGATCGCAGGGCAGTACCTCGGGAGAAGGGACCCGAAGACCGGATGTGAAGCAACCGCCCAGCTTTTTAACTTCACATTCCTGTTCTCGATCTTTATTATGATCCTCGGCTACCTCGGGCAGAACGTGATCCTGTACCATGTATTCGGAAAGATCGAGGCGGACGTCATGAAGGACAGCCGTACCTATCTGCTGATCGTCCTGTCTTCCATCCCGATGATCGCCATGTACAATGCGGGAGCCGCGATCTTCCGCGCCATGGGAAATTCCAATGTCGCAATGAAGACCTCACTTCTCATGAACTCCATCAACGTATTCGGAAACGCGCTTTTGATCTTCGGATTTCACCGCGGCGTTGAAGGTGTCGCGATTCCGACTGTCGTCTCCCGTGGTGTTGCCTGCGTGGTGATTCTTATTTTGTTAAACAACCAGAAACATGAACTTCACATTTTGCACCCATACCCGTTTAAGATCAAGTGGAATGTGCTGAAAAAGATCCTCTATATCGGAATTCCGAACGGCCTGGAGAACAGTATGTTCCAGCTTGGAAAGATCGCCGTTTTAAGTCTCGTCTCCGGTCTCGGAACCGCATCCCTGGCAGCGAACGCGGTCGGCAATAATATCGCGAACTTTGCGATCCTGCCCGGCATGTCCTTCGGCTTTGCACTTCTCACGGTCTGCGCCCAGTGCGTCGGCGCGGGAGATTTCGAGCAGGTAAAATATTACACAAAGCATATGATGCGCGTGGAGTATCTCTGCCTGATCGCATCAAACCTCATCGTGATCCTGGCGCTGCCGTTTATCCTGTCGGTCTACAATCTCTCCGACGAGGCCGCCCAGTATGCAAACGATATTATCCTGTATCATGCTGCCTGCGTTGTGACGATCTGGCCGCTGTCCTTCACGCTGCCGAATACGCTGCGCGCCGCGGCGGATGTGAAGGTCACCATGGTGCTCTCCATCATCTCCATGTGGGTGTTCCGGTTTGGTTTCAGCTACCTGCTGACCATGGTGTTCCATATGGGAATCTTCGGTGTCTGGGTTGCTATGACCATCGACTGGCTTGTCCGCGGAATCTTCTTCGTCTGCAGGTACAGGAGCGGGCGGTGGCAGAAGATTATTTTCTCATAAAGAGAATGTGCCTTTTGTGAAATAGGGAATTTCTTGGAATTTCCCATTTTTCAAGTCGAACGTCCATGAGACTTGACACGTAATTCTGGTCAGCGCAAGCTTACATATTCTTTACAGAATCACTGCGCATCCTCGCGGAGCGTCTCTCTCAGTCGGAGACCTAACTCCCACTGAGACTAATTTGTTATGACTCACCACCTGAAGAGGCGGGAGTCTTCTCGACTGAGGTAAAAAATACCTTCGAAGATCATTTCTGGTCCTCGAAGGTATTTTTTAATTAGTTCTCATTCATCTTCGCAAGCTTCGCCGCCTGATCCGCCGCAATAAGGCTGTCGATCAGCTCCTGAATATCGCCGTCCATGATGGCATCGATCTTATAGAGTGTCAGCTTAATCCTGTGGTCTGTCACACGTCCCTGCGGGAAGTTGTAGGTACGGATCTTCTCGGAGCGATCACCGGTACCGATCTGGCTGCGGCGCTCTGCCGCCTCCTCATTCTGGCGTCTCTCCAGCTCCATATCATATAACTTGGAACGCAGTAAACGGAACGCTTTCTCCTTGTTCTGAAGCTGGGACTTCTCAGTCTGGCTGTAGATCACGATTCCTGTCGGGATATGGGTTAAGCGCACCGCGGAGTCTGTGGTGTTGACACACTGTCCGCCGTTACCGGACGCACGCATAACATCAATACGGATATCCTTATCATCGATCACAACGTCGAATTCCTCAGCCTCCGGCATGATGGCAACGGTTGCCGTGGAGGTGTGGATCCTTCCGCCGGACTCTGTCTCCGGGACACGCTGTACACGGTGGACGCCGCTCTCGTATTTTAACTTGGAGTAAGCGCCGTGTCCGGTGATCATAAACTCAACTTCCTTCATGCCGCCGATTCCGCTCTCACTGACGTTGATCATCTCTGTCTTCCAGTGCTGGCTCTCCGCATAGTGCACATACATGCGGTATAACTCGGAAGCGAATAATGCTGCCTCGTCTCCGCCTGCACCGGCACGGATCTCGACGATTACGTTCTTCTCATCGTTCGGGTCTTTCGGGAGAAGCAGGATCTTTAACTCCTGTTCCAGCTCCTCGATCCTCTTCTTTGCGTCGGCAAGTTCTTCCTTCGCGAGTTCCTTCATCTCCTCGTCGCTCTCCTCATCGAGAAGCGTAAGGCTGTCCTCCACGTCCTGTTTCGCCTGCTTGTACTGCTTGTATGCGTCAACGATCGGCGCCAGGTCTGCCTGCTCCTTCATCAGCTTGCGGAATTTTCTCTGGTCTTCCGCCACCGACGGGTTATTTAATTCCAGCATTAACTCTTCGTAATGCCGTAACATGTCATCCAAACGGTCAAACATCTATAAAACCTCCTCATACGCCTGCGGTCTGCCAGGCTCCGCACACAACGCGGTCTTTTCCTGCCAGATCCTGAATCACTCTTGTATCCTTAAAACCATGGATATCCAGCAGTTCCTTCACCGCTGCTCCCTGGTCATATCCGGTCTCAAAATACACATGTCCTCCCGGCGTCAGATGTTTGGCACATTCTTCTGCCAGAATTCTGTAAAAATAAAGCCCGTCCGCGGTCCCGTCAAGAGCTCCTCGCGGCTCATGGTCCCGCACTTCCGGTTCCAGCTCTTCGATAACTGCGCTGGGGATGTAGGGTGGGTTGGAAACGATCACATCAAACTGTTCTGTCTCCGGAAAATTGCTGAACATGTCACTGTGGCGGAATGTTACACCTGCCTGCGACAGCTTGCTGGCTTCAGAAATCTTGCGTTTTGCAGAATTATTCTGTTTATTCTGATTATTTGTCAGATTCGTGCAATTCTGTATTTGTTCTGTCCTGCTGCTGACTGCATCATTATTTACATCGTTGTTTTCAAGAATCTCTTCTGAATTTCTTTTTGCAACCTTTAACGACTCTTCCGAGATATCCGCGCCTTCCACATGCGCATATCCTCCAAGCTTCTTCAAGCTCACCGCAATACAGCCGGATCCAGTACACATATCAAGGATCGAAATATCCTTATCCTTCTGCTCCTGCAGCACAAGCTCCACCAGCGTCTCCGTATCCTGCCTCGGGATCAGTACATGCTCATTGACAAAGAACGAAAGTCCCATGAACTCCTGTTGTCCTATGATCTGCTGCAGCGGAATGCGGGCTACGCGTTTTTTCAGTGCGTTCTCATACGCTGACAGTTTCTCTTTCAGCCACAGTTCTACACAGTCCAGCGCGTTTTTGCTCTCCAAAGAATTACCAGTCTGCTCTTGAGCAGTCATTTTCTGTGCCGTGCTTCCGACAATGTTCTCCCTTGCGCAAAGAAAATACTGCGCCCTGGAGATCCCGAAGCTCTGCTCAAACAGATACCAGGCGTCAAGATCCGCCTCCACAATCCCCGCATTCTTTAAGATCTTTTTTCCGTAGTTTAGGACATCTGCCCAGATCTTAAATTCACGCACACTATTTCCCGCGCATAGATCATCTCCAGACCGACCTGTTCCAGCCCCGACAGCGTTCTTCATCTCGCTCATGCCGTTATCTCCTGCGCGTTCTTCCCTGTCTGATCTTCTCTCTCAAAATATCCTGCCGGATACTGCTCCGGGAAATTTTCTTCCAGATATTTCTTCCAGTCAAACACAGCCTCGACCGCGACAATCGCTACCTCGATCATCGAGTCATCCGGCTCCTTTGTCGTAAGTCCCTGCATCCACATGCCCGGACGGCTGACGATGTCCATGATCTTCGAATTGCTGGTTCCTGCAAGGCGGAGCACCTCATAGGAGACACCCGCGATCACCGGGATCAGGACGATCCGGCTGACGATCCGAAGCCAGATCGTATCTACACGGACCACCATGAAGAACAGGATGCTGATCACCATAACGATCAGAAGAAAGCTCGTTCCGCAGCGCTTATGCTCTTTGGAGCTTTTTCTTACATTCTCCACGTTGAGCACAAGGCCATGCTCTAAGCAATTGATGCATTTATGTTCCGATCCGTGGTACATGAACGTCCGCTTGATGTCATCCATCCGTGAGATCACCTTAATGTAGGTGATGAAAATCGCAATTCGGATACAGCCTTCAAGAATCGCCATCACAGTCTCAGAGTGGATAAATTTCCGGAAGATTCCCGCGATCAAAAGCGGGAGTACCATAAAGATCGCAATCGCCATAAAGATGGAGAATACCATCACCGCCGACATAACGACATTATCTACTTTTTCACCAAATGTATCGATCAAAAATTTCTCGAACTTTCCCGGCTCCTCGTCCTCCTCATCGTCCTCAAAGAAGCTTGCCGACCATGTCAGGGAACGCATTCCCAGGATCATGGAGTCCGCGAAACTAAAGATTCCTCTCACAAACGGCAGGGAGAAAAACTTTACTTTTTCTGTCATGCTCACATAGGTATCTTTCTTGACAACGATCTCGCCGTCCGGCTTTCTGACAGCCGTGGCGTAATTGTCCTTGTTCTTCATCATGATACCCTCTAATACTGCCTGTCCCCCGATACCGGAATATTTCAAGATTTTACCTCCATATATGTCTCATAGTGTCATACCAGAATCGCTCCGCACTTCGTGCTCCCGCGATTCTCCACAAACATTCATAATCCGCTCATTTTTCTTACGAAAAATGGCTGCTTGTTCATGTTTGTGCGGGAATCAAAGAGAAAAAATCCCCTGCAAGCAAGCTTGCGTTGATTTTTTCTCCTTGATTCCCTGTATGACAAAAAAGGCTGAGTTTTCAGAGTTATCCAAAAGCTCAACCTTTCACTAATCAAACCTTATTTGTCTGTTTTCATACCATACTTACGGTTGAACATCTCGATACGTCCGCGAGCGGAAGCAGCCTTCTGCTGACCAGTATAGAATGAATGGCATTTGGAACAGATTTCTACGTGAATGTCTTTCTTGGTAGAACCAGTTACAAATTCATTACCGCAGTTGCAAACGACCTTGGCCTGATAGTAATTTGGGTGGATTCCCTGTTTCATGATTTTCACCTCTTTAAAATTTTTGGTACATGACTGACAGTCACGTTACGTTAATAAAAAATAATACAGCTTTACAGCCATATGTCCTGTTCCGCCAGAACAGCTTCATAATTATAGCATATCCATATTGCTAATGCAAGTATATTTTCCGCGGTTTTTCATGATTTTTGCAGGTTATCCACAAGAGTTCTCACATCGCCCTGCTTTTTCCCCATTATCTCCCCGTAAAACAAGTTAAGGCCGACCGCGAGCGGATTATTCCACCGGCAGCCAGCCTTTGTTTCCTATAAGATCACTGCGTCATAAACCTCTTCCGGCTTTGCATCAAGAAGACGTTTTGCCATATCCCGCTTCATCTGTGCCAGAATCACTTCTTCTTCCTCGGTGCGGTTTGGTTTTCTTGCCATCTCAATGAAATCCTGACGTACAAAGCCCAGGCGAATGGTGACAACCACCGTCTTTCCTCTGTAGCTGAACCGGAAATAATATCTTCCATGGGGGCTTTCCAGAATGCCTGCTGCCTCCGGCAGATCTTTGTCTACATGGATCCGTCCGCCAGTAACGCAGCGGGTCACCATCTCGAAAGCATCCAGCCCTCCAGGACCCGGAAATGCGGTGACGAGCTCGATCTCCCTGCGCTCCAGAAGTTTTCCGTCATCAAGCTGCGGAAACGCTCTCTGCATGACCTGAAACGCGTGTGCTACACCGCCCGGATATCCTACTCCGTGATACTTTAACAGGTCCTCAAAGCTGAATTCAAGTTTCTGTCCCTTTTCAAGTACTATAATTTTTTCCATTTTTATTTCTCCTTTTTCTTAAGATTTCTCATGTATTATTCCTGTCTGTTGTCCAGAATTTCAGAAACCTGTTCATCTGTCAACTCATACTGATAAACAAACTCGAAGAATTCCTTCACTTCCTCTTTCATGTCCATATCGGCGAAAATATCCGGATACTGGATCTTTGCGGCCCACTTGACCATGAGCGGTGTCTCCACACCTGCCGGATCCCAACGGTAAGCGCCGATCGGGATTTTATAGACCTGATGATTCTTCACTGCATTGATAACGGACCAGTCTCTTCCGGTCTGTTTGTTTTCCAAAAGATCCGATGGCATCAGATCTGAATGGTTTCCAATATAGATGATATCCGGATTCCATAAAAGCATCTGCTCCATGTCGACCTCGGCCATCTTTCCTGTCAGGTCTTCCGCCGGATTTTTCGCTCCGCTCGGGATCATCCAGTGGTCATACTGTTTTACGGACACATTCATATCACTGTAAAGCTCAACGACTGTCGGTTTGTCCTCTTCTGACACATCGGCAAGGCGTGAGGTAACCTCCTCGATTCCCTCGTCAATATACTGCACCAGCTGCTCTCCGCGCTCTTCTTTCTGGCAAACAGCTGCCATGATCTGAAGATTTTCTTTTACACTGTCCAATTCCGCGCTTCGAAGTGCCACAACTTTAAGTCCCGCGTTTTCCATCTTCTCGATTTCCTTGTCATTCGTCGAATAGATGAATACAACATCTGGGCGCAGTTTCAGGAGTTCCTCAACATTTACGGTGGAATCCTTTGTGCACCAGTCTGTCTCTGCATTTTCCAGCTGCGGGTACATGTCCTTCAGCACGCTTTCATTGTACGCTGTGATGGAAGATGGGTTGCAGCCGACGATATTGTCCGTTGCGCCCTCGATCGCATAGTAGATGGACGGGAACGGCTTGCCGACTGTGGCAACACGCTCCGGAACCACATCAAATTCGATCTCCTTTCCGCGCACATCTGTGACTGTATAGCTTCCGCTCTCCGTCTCAGCTGCCGCTTCTGTCTGCGTCCCAGGAACTGTTGTCGCAGCCGCTTCTGTACTCTGACTGGCATTGTTTCCGCTGCAGGCAGTCAGCGCAAATGCAGCAGCTCCTGCTAAAACTAAGCCCATCATTTTTCTCATGTCTTTATTCCTCCGTTTGTTTTCTAAACTGAAATTTAAACACTTAAAGGATAAACCTCCATCAGATCTGCCGCCTCTTCCCGCAGGATATACGGTCTCTGGCGCAATCCTTTTCCAGTGTCGATCCGCTCTTTAAGAGAAGTACCTCTGATTCTCTCTTTCAGACATGTCTGCACTTTTTTCAGTTCCGCTTCACTGTAAGGCGCTTCTTCCAGAACAGACAATGCCTCATCGATCTGTTCCTTTGAATTAAAGGTTCCCAGAACGGAATGTACCCATGGGATCGACAGCACATAGCTGTAAGCCGCCTGCACAAGACTCTGATCTTCCCGGATCCGTATCGCGTCAAAAATATGGGAATATTTCAGAATATCTCCCGTTGCCAGCGGATTCATGGCTATGGTTCCCGCCCCGCTTTCCCATGTTGCTTTCAGTCCGTCCGCCCGGTACGCGCTGTTGACCACATTGAACCCCTGCACACTGTAGTCAAAGGGATACTCTTTTACGATCGGTTCGAGTTCCTGATTTTTCATATGCGCGGAGATCGCGATATGTTTTATCAATCCCTCTTCTCTGGCCCTCTCCATCTCTTTGAGTACTCCATATGCCTTCGCGCCGCTCCATTCTACGCCGCTTTTAACGCCCCAGAGGCAGGTAAACGCATCGATGCTGTCCACACCAAGCCGTTTCAGGGAATTTTCCAGATCCCGTCTAAATGTTTCATGATCTCCTGCATGTGTCTTTGACATGATAAAGAACGGGCGTTCTCCCTTTTTCATTTCTTTCACCGCCTCTCCCAGGATCAGTTCCGAATATCCTTCCCCGTAGGTGACGGATGTCTCAAAAAAATTGATTCCTTTTTTATAGGCATATAAAAAGTTCTGAACATGTTTGTCCATATCTGCCGGATCATTCAGATGATGGGTCCCCATGGAAATTCTGGACACGGAAATTCCTGAACGTCCTAAAACCGTATACTTCATTTTTCTCCTCTCTCTTTCTCCTCTTTCCGGTCATTGTCTGCGATCCGGTAAGGTGCGATCGTTCGGTAGGTTCTTCCTTCAGCTGAAAAATCCAGAATTCTGGCATGCGTCTGGAAGAATTCTTCCACATTGTTTTCGGTAATGATCTCCGCCGTGTCTCCGAACTTCTGCCGGTAATTTTGCCCCAGCAACAGCGTCTTGTCTGACAGTTGCAGCGCATGAGCCGGGAAATGTGTGTTGATGACGCAGGCCGTATTCTTTTCCTGATTGATATACGAGATCGCGTCCAAAACCCGCAGCTGGTTCTTCATGTCCAGATTTGACTCCGGCTCATCTAAGATCAGAAGTTTCGGTCCTGAGACCAATGCCCGCGCAAGCATTACCATCTGCAGCTCGCCGCCGGAAAGTTCGTTGCAGTACCTCCCTGCAAGTTTTCCGACGCCCAGTTCCTTTAGCATCTCATTTGCCTTGTCAAACTGATCTTTTTTCGGAGTATAGAAGAAACTGTTCTCTTTGTCGAGCCCCATGACGACCATTTCCAGAACTCCATAGGAAAATGCGCTCCGTTTTGCCTGCGGCACATAGCTGATCTGTCTCCAGAGTTCTCTATCGGAATATGCTTTTAAATTCTTCTCAAGGATCCGCGCCTCTCCCCCGTTCCATGGCAAAAAACCCATGATGCATTTTAAAAGAGTCGTTTTTCCCACGCCGTTCGGACCTAAGATCGTCATAATCTTCTGCTCTTCCAAGTCAAACGAGATATTCCTCAATATTTCCCTTTTCCCATAAGAAAAACTTCCATTCTTTACTCCCAGTATCATTCCCTGCCTCCTGACGTCTTTCTGAGGATCACGGCAAAAAACGGAGCGCCGACCATTGCTGTCAGGATGGACAGCGGAACCTCTCCCGCTGTGGCCGC
>ULQQ01008041.1_pt1 | contig 39731 bp, 33 predicted proteins | sample 1954621 | NCBI WGS metagenome assembly ULQQ01 (sample SAMEA4835659, study PRJEB28245) | human gut metagenome | biome: gut microbiome; material: fecal sample | place: Denmark | collected 2008
CACCGGGTTCGGCTGACCATCGGCGTTGAATTTGAACGGGATCAGGGCAGCGTTCCGTAGCAAGTCAAACATACTGTGCTGGCAGATCGCCATCAGAAAGGCAGACAGATCCTTGTTCTCGTAGGCATTGAACAGCGCTGCGGCAAACTGCTGTGCACTCACGGTCGGCGCATCCAGTACGTCTGCCATGTCCAGCGAGTCGTTGAAGGTATCCATCAGGCGGTGGCAGGCTTCTGGATTTTTCAGGATCTCCCCGAACAGTGCCTCTGCCTTTTCTTCTCTTGGAAATATCGTTGCCATCAAAAAGACCCTCTTTCTGTTTATTTCCAGCTACCTATTATAGATTCATAATGCCCAGCTGTGAAATACTGCTTTCATATTGCTGCTATATACAGAACACTTTTTACACATTTTCCAAGTGCCCGGATAATGGACACTGCAATCATGAAATTGCACGAGGGAAATCGAAAAATATATAAGTTGGTTTGAACGAAGGCAGTTCCTATGTCTGAAGTCAAAAAGGTCGTGCTGGCATATTCCGGCGGTCTGGACACATCGATTATCATCCCGTGGCTGAAAGAGCACTATAACAACTGCGAAGTCATTGCCGTGTGCGGCAATGTGGGGCAGAAGGGTGAGCTGGAAGGCTTGGAAGAGCGTGCCAAGGCAAGCGGCGCATTGTCTACTTTTTACGGACCGGTTCAGCCTTTTGGCTAAATAACTCTGGTCTTTTTTGTTGGGGCGTGTGCAACAGCCCCGTGTTATCATTTTGAATAATAGGTTTTAGATTCGAAAGCCAACCAGATGATCGAAGCCTTTGACTCGGCCAACCAGATGATCGAAGCCTTTGACTCGGCCAATCAACTGGTCAAAGATGAAGTTTTGGCTCTGCCAGAAGAATAATCCCCACAAACCAGAAAAAACGTCAACGCATGAGAGAGCAATCTCTCGCGTTTGACGTTTTTCTTTTTTGTTTTGCCACCGTCATTCTGCACAAAATTCAAGGATAAAATTTTATACCACAAAATCTGCAAAAATCGGGTTTTCGGGGTCATTTTGCCGTTCCTCTCCGAATTTTGCTACAGATCTGCTACAAACTTGCTACAAACGACTGAAAAGGGGGCCTCCTACACGTTTCATTATCAATATGCAAAAGTGAATTCGTTTCACTTTTGCATATCAAAAATCACGTAGATACAAGAAAAAGCCGCTTACCTTTTCAGGTAAACGGCCTTATGTTTGGTGGAGAATTAGGGACTCGAACCCCAGACCCCCTGCGTGTGATGCAGATGCTCTAACCAGCTGAGCTAATCCTCCATATTTTGTTTTGTGCGTTCCGAACTGGAACGTGATTATTATAGCACGGCCTTTGCCAAAATGCAAGCCCTAATTTTAAAAAAATCACACTTTTTGTATCCGCTTTCCGGTTGCCCTTTGATGCCAAATCGTGTATACTGAACACAGAAACTTTCCCACCGGGAAAAGAGGTACAAAAAATGCTGACACTTCGTGGAATCATTACGCTGATCGTTCTGATCGTTCTGTTTGCACTGGCCGTTGTGTGGATCTCCAAGCAGGGCGGCTGGAAGGGCGAGGGCTGCGGCGGCAACTGTGCATCCTGCCACAGCCACTGCGAAAAACAGGACCCGAACAAAAAAGCCTGAGTTCAAAAATGCCCCCGGACATTGCCTGCTGGCAGCGTCCGGGGGCATTCTGCTTTCAGCTTTCCGTCTCGCGGTAAAACACCCCGCGCTCTGCCGCGTACACGGCAATGGTGCTCAGCAGGTCCTGATGGGCTTTCTGGTAAGTAGTACGGCCGATGTGCAGCTGATCGATCACATCGTCCTCCGTGCGGTGCTGTACATAGCGCAGCTCGAACAGATCCGCACGCAGCGGGTCGTTTTTCCGGTAATAGGCAAGGCCCTCCTCAATGGCGGCGCACCAGCTGCGCTCCACCGGGCTTCGTGCACGCTGCCGCATCCCATACCGGTACAGTGCCAGCCGCGTCTGATTTCTCTGCTCGCTTGTCATGTTCTGCCCTCCTCTTTTCATCCGCGCGGCGTGCCAGCACTTCGCGGCGGTTCTGCTCTTCAAAAAAGCAGAGATCCCGCTCGTACATGCTCAGACCAAGCACCGCGCTCAGCCGTTCTGCTTCGCTCAGCTTGAACTGTGTGCGCCCCTGCAGTTTCAGGTTCAGTGCATTGGGGCTGATCTTCAAGGCTCGTGCCACATACTGCATCTTGTACCCACTGGCGCGGATATAATCCCGGATCATTTCAGTATTTGCCATATTCCGCTCTCCTTTTTTCGTATCGGCAATGCCGTTCAACAATCTTTAGTTGTAGTATATTCCTGCATTGATTCAGTGTCAACCCATTTTTGCAAATTCGCAGAAAAAAGTTGATTTTAATGCAATTTTTTGGTATACTTCTGGTAACAGCATTCTTTTTTATAGAACAACCATACGTTTTCAGAGAGGTTTCGCATGTCTGAGCTTTCTACCCGTCTGCATCTGCGCCGCAAAGAACTGGGCCTTTCGCAGGAAGAGCTTGCCCAGCGCATGGGCTATCGGTCCAAATCCTCCATTACCAAGCTGGAAAAAGGCATCAACGACCTGCCGCAGTCCAAGGTGGAAGAGCTGGCAGCCGCGTTGGAGACCACCCCTGCCTATCTGCTGGGGCTGGACACACCCTGTCCGCCGCCGGGCTTTGAGCCGCTGCCTGTCATGACGCAGGTCCCGCTGATCGGTTCCATTGCCTGCGGCACTCCTATCACGGCAGAGCAGAACATTGAACGCTATATCGGCGTTCCCGCCGCGTGGCGCGCCGACTTTGCCCTGACCTGCCACGGTGACAGCATGTCCCCCACCATCTGCGACGGCGACATCGTGTGCATTCGCTGCCAGCCGGAGGTGGAGCAGGGCGAGATCGCCGCAGTGCGCATTGGCGGCGAGGCCACCCTCAAGCACTTCCATCGGCAGGGTGATGCTGTGATGCTGCTTGCGGACAATGCCGCCGTCTGCCCACCCATGATCTTTACCGGCCTGCAGCTGGAAGAGCTGCACATTGAGGGCCGCGCTGTCGGCCTGTGCCGGGGGCTGTGAGCCGCCTGCAGTCTTTCAGGCACGTTTCATAAAAGGAGGAGGCTTCTCATGTTTTTCTCCCGCAAAAAGCCTGCCCGTTCTTACGACCCCGCCACCCAGCAGCCTGCACTGCGGTGCAGCATCTGCACCGGGGAGCAGGTAGCCGGTTTCATCTCCCCGGATGGCCATTTTGAGGACGTTCAGCTCATTCGCACGCCTCAGGAACTGGACGCATTCCGGGCACGGTACAGCATCCCGCCGGAATGCCCCCTGAAAAAGATCTATTAAAAGGAGTTCGCCATGCCCACTGCACCTGAAGAGATGACCCTGAAGGTCATTGCCCATATCCATACTGCCTTTCCCACCAAGTTCGGCATCCCGCGCCAGAGCGGCCTTGTGGACGAGCTGCGCGGCGAGGTGATCTTTACGCCCGAATACCGCAATGCCGATGCCGTGCGCGGTCTGGAAGATTTTAGTCACATCTGGCTGGTGTGGCAGTTCTCCGGCGCGGTGCGGGACAGCTGGTCCCCCACTGTACGCCCGCCGCGTCTGGGCGGCAACACCCGCATGGGCGTGTTCGCCACCCGGTCGCCGTTCCGCCCCAATCCTTTGGGCCTTTCCAGCGTGCGTCTGGAAGGCATCGAGCACCGGCCGGACATTGGCCCGGTGCTCATCGTGCGCGGTGCCGACCTGATGGATGGCACCCCCATCTACGACATCAAGCCTTACATCCCCTATGCCGACTGCCACCCGGATGCCGCCGAGGGCTTTACCGGCCAGACCCAGTTCCACCGTCTGCAGGTACAGTTCCCGCCCGAACTGCTGGCACAGGTGCCGCAGGCCGACCGCGCCGCCCTGACCGGCGTACTGGCAGGTGACCCGCGCCCCTCCTACCAGCACGACCCGCAGCGGGTGTACGGCATGGAGTTCGGCCCGGTAGAGGTGCATTTTACCGTGGATGGCGAGGTGCTCACCGTGACCGGCATCGCCCGCCGCTGAGAGGAAGCGTTTATGGAACTGCGGAACATCAATACCTTTTTGCACATCGCCGAGCTGCACAGCTTTTCCCGCACTGCGCGGCAGCTGGGCTATTCCCAGTCGGCGGTGTCCTCCCAGATCGCACAGCTGGAAGCAGAGCTGGGCGCACCGCTGTTCGACCGCGTGGGCAAGACCGTGCGGCTCACCGATGCGGGCCAGACCTTTTTAGGCTATGCACGCACCCTGCTGGCCACGGCCCAGCAGGCGCAGGCTGCCCTGCAGCCCGCCCGGCAGATCAGCGGCAGTCTGCGCATCGCGCTGGCGGATTCGGTGTGCTCCACCTTCCTGCCCGGTCTGCTCAAACGCTACCACGCCCTGTGCCCGCAGGTGGAGCTGGTGCTGTGCACCGCCACTGCCGACGGGATGCTGCAGATGCTGGGCACAAATCAGATCGATCTGGCCTATACGCTGGACCAGCCCCTGCTGCAGCCCAATCTGGTGCTTGCGGCGGATGTGCCGGAGCCGGTGTGTTTTATTGCACCGTCGGCTCACCCGCTTGCCGGGCAGGAAGTTGTTACGCTGGAAGAGCTGCCCCGGCAGGAATTTCTGCTCACTGAGCGCGGCATGAGCTACCGCGACGCTTTGGATCAGTGCCTTGCCGCCCGCGGCCTTGCCATCCACCCTTATCTGGAGCTGGGCAGCGCTGCGCTGCTGTGCCAGATGGTGGAGCAGGGCATGGGTCTTTCCTTCCTGCCGGAGTACATCGTGCGTCCGGCGCTGGCCGCAGGTCGTCTTGCCCGGCTGAATGTGCCGGACTGCACCGTGGAGATGCATCGTCAGCTGTTTTATCACCGTGACAAATGGCTGACCCCTCAGATGAAAGCCTTTATCGAGCTGGTGCGCCAGCCCGCGCCCAGCACTGCCAGCAAATGAAAAGAGCACGGGTCCATTGAAGCGCAAAGCTGAACACACAAACGAAAAACCGCCGAAGGCTTTCCTTCGGCGGTTTTTCTTATGATAGGAGGATCAAAAATGATCGTCGCTAAATATTAGTTCAGGATGGTCAGCTCGGTCTCGATGTCGAACAGGTGGACCTTGTGGGGATCGAATGCAACGCGGACGGTGTCTCCGTTGCGTGCCTTGGAGGTGGGAGCCACACGAGCGGTCATCTTGTTGCCCTTGTACTCCAGATACAGGTAGATCTCAGCGCCCATCATTTCGGAGACGTCCACCTGAGTATCCAGCTGGCAGTCAGCGTGCTTTGCCATAAACTCGGGCTCGTCGTCGATGTCCTCGGGACGGACGCCCATCTTGATCTTCTTGCCGACGTAAGCATCCAGCTTGCCGTCTGCGGTCTTCTCCTTGGGCAGGGGGATCACGTCGCCGCCCAGATCAACACCGTACAGCTCACCCTTCTTGATCAGGGTGCCGTCCAGGAAGTTCATCTGGGGGCTGCCGATGAAGCCAGCAACGAACATGTTGCAAGGCATATCGTACAGGTTCTGCGGGGTATCGACCTGCTGGATGATGCCGTCCTTCATAACAACGATACGGTCGCCCATGGTCATAGCCTCGGTCTGGTCGTGGGTAACGTAGATGAAGGTGGTAGCCAGCTTCTTGTGCAGCTTGATGATCTCGGTACGCATGGAGGTACGCAGCTTAGCATCCAGGTTGGACAGAGGCTCGTCCAGCAGGAAGACTGCCGGGTTACGAACCATTGCACGGCCCAGAGCAACACGCTGACGCTGACCACCGGACAGAGCCTTGGGCTTGCGGTCCAGCAGGTGCTCGATCTCCAGGATCTTAGCAGCCTCGTGCACGCGCTTATCGATCTCGTCCTTCGGGGTCTTGCGCAGTTCCAGACCGAAAGCGATGTTCTTGTAAACGGTCATGTGGGGGTACAGAGCGTAGCTCTGGAACACCATTGCGATATCACGATCCTTCGGGGGAACGTCGTTGATCAGACGGCCGCCGATGTACATTTCGCCCTTGGAGATCTCCTCCAGACCGGCGATCATGCGCAGGGTGGTGGACTTGCCGCAGCCAGAGGGGCCGACGAAGATGATGAATTCCTTATCCTGGATCTCCAGGTTAAAGTCGGTAACAGAGGGAGCGGTAGCACCCGGATAGATCTTATAGATGTGCTGGCAACTGATCGAAGCCATAGTCGTTTGCCTCCATAATTTTTAAGGTTCCCACGCTCTTGACGGCGTGTTCATTCGTTGGTACTATAATAACAGATAATTTTGTGATATAAAATAGCATTTTATTGATTAGAGGTGTCAGATATTGCTTTTTGACTGGAACACCATCGCTTTTCCCGCTTCAGTGCAGGATCTGCAGCTGTCTGCCCCCCTCACCCTCTCCGGCGAAGGACTGTGGGTGTGCCTTGTGTCCAGCGGCCAGTGCTCTGCATCCGTACCTGCTGCCGGGCCGCTGCCGCTGGGTGCAGCGCTCATTTTGCCGCCGCAGTCCGTGCCTGCCGGGCACCTGATCCTGAGCCGTGCCCCGCTGGCCCTTGTGCCGGAAAGCATCTGCCATCTGCTCTGCGTCCAGCTTACCGGGCAGGCGGCTTCCCAGTTTCTGGCCGGGCTGCACGAACTGCCCTTCCTTGCCAAGGGCGGTTCCTGCCCGGCCGCTGCCGAACTGATGGACCGCCTTGCTGAGGAAAAGGCCGCCCACAGCCGTGCCCGCAGCCAGTTGGCCTACGCACTGCTGTGTGAGCTGGCCGATGCCGACAGTGCCGCGTCCGCCCTGCCGCCGCTGGTGCAGGCCGCCATTGAGGACATCCGCGCAAACTACGCGGGCCTTTACGGCGTGGAGGAGCTGAGCGAGCGGCTGGGCGTGTCCAAGAGCCATCTAGTGCGCACCTTTACCGCAGCCATTGGCGTGTCGCCGGGCAAATACCTCACCACTGTGCGCGTTGAAGCAGCCCAGCGGCTGCTGCTCCACCGGGAGTACACACTGGACGTGGTAGCCAGCCTGTGCGGCTTTTCCGGTGCCAACTACCTGTGCCGGGTGTTCAAAAAAGAAACCGGCCAATCCCCCGCACAGTGGCGGGCAATGGCCGGTCACGCCGCGCAGAGTGGGCTTTCGCCCGAGGAATCTCTGCGCGAACAGGAGCTTTATATTTAAGGGCTATGCGGTCTGCTTTTTACCGCGCAGCAGCAAAAACAGGGTCAGCACTGCGGTGAGCAGTTCCGATGCCGGGAACGCTGCCCACACACCATTCATGCCAAACAGGCGGCTCAGCACCAGCGAGCAGGCCACGATGGCCACCATGCCGCGGCAGATGGAGGTTACGGAGGCTTCCACCGGGCGGTTGGTCGCACTCAGATAGCCCGCTGCCACGATGTTGAACCCGGCAAAGAAGTAGCCCACAAAGTACAGCCGCATGCCCATGTGGGCAAACTGCGCCATCTGGGCGGAGCTTTCGCTGTTGAATATGCCCACCAGTGCATCGGTAGCACCAAAGATGATGCCGTACAGCACCGCTGCCAGCACCAGTGCGGTGCAGCTGCCCAGGATGAGCAGCTTTCTGGCACCGGCCTTGTCGCTTTTGCCGTAGCACTCGCTCACCAGCGGCTGTGCACCCTGTGCTACGCCGTTGAAGATGGCCGTTGCCACCAGCGCAAAGTTCGCCACCACGCCATAGGCCGCCACGGCCACATTGCCCGCCAGACCCAGCAGCAGGAAGTTGAACACGGTGGTGGTAACGCCGGAGGACATCTCACCCACAAAGCCGGAGATGCCAAGCTGGCAGCTCTGGCCCAGCAGCCTTGCCGAGGGGCGCTGGCGCACGAACTGCACGCTGTTCTCCTTTTTAAAGAAGTGGCGGCTGCAGATGGAAATGCTGATGATGGGAGACACGGCGGTGGCCAGCGCCGCACCGGCCAGCCCCAGCCCCATGGGAAACATGAAAATATAGTCGAACACCACATTGAACAGGCTGCTGCTCAGGGTAGCCACCATGGCAAGGGAAGGGTCGCCGTCGTTGCGCACAAAGGCCGACACGATATAGTTGCACATGAAGAAGGGCGTGAACATAAGGAAGATACGGGCATACGGGATGCCCAGCGCCATGATCCCCGCATCACCGCCCATCAGCCGCAGAAGGCCGCCGGGCGCAAAAATGCCCACCAGCAGGAACGGCACGCTGAGCACACAGGCGCAGAAGATGGCATTGGAAAAATAGCGCTGGCAGCGCTCGTCTCCCTGCGCCCTGAGGATGGCATAGCGGGTGGCCGCGCCAAGGCCGACCATGGAGCCGACGGCAAAGATGAAGTTGTAGACCGGCAGGCAGAGGTTGAGCAGGGTCACGCCGTCGGTACCCGCCGCCTGCGAGATGAAATAGGTATCGGCCAGAATGTAGCACGAGGTACCCAGCAGGCCGAAGATATTCTGTGATACATATTTAAAGAACTGTTTTGTCAGGTTCATCCAAGTTCCCTTTCATGGCATTTTTTACGCACACCGGCATATTTTAGCACACCCCAAAATGCAAGTCAACACAAAAGCGCCCTGTACCGCGCAAAAAAGCATTGACAGCCCGGGCTCTGGCCCTTACACTGGGAGCGGTCACAAAATCATCCCCCTCGCCGGGGGAAGTCTTTTATTACCAGCATCTTAATTTGGGAGGTTCTCTATGTCCGGCAGCACACTGTTTTCCATTGGCGAAGCACTCATCGATATGATCCCGTCCAGGGTGGGCTGTTCTTTTGACGAGGTTCCCTCGTTCAGCCCGCGCACTGGCGGCGCACCGGCCAACGTGTGCGCGGCCTTTGCCCGGCTGGGCGGCAAAAGTGCTTTTCTGAGCCAGCTGGGCGACGACCCCTTCGGCCACAAGATCGCCCGGGAGCTGGAAGCCTGCGGCATCGACCTCTCCCATCTGGCCTTTACCGACAAGGCCAGCACAGCCCTTGCCTTCGTCAGTCTGGAAGAGGACGGCAGCCGCACCTTCAGCTTCTACCGCAAACCCTCGGCGGACCTGCTCTATTCTCCGGAGCAGATCGACCCTGCATGGTTCGCCGATGCCTTTGCCCTGCATTTCTGCAGTGTCTCGCTGGTGGACAGCCCCATGCGCTACGCTCACCTTGCGGCCATTGCCTCCGCACGCGAAGCTGGTGCTATCGTCAGCTTTGACCCGAACCTGCGCTTTCCCCTCTGGCCGGACCGCGACATGCTGCGCGGGACGGTGCTGCAGTTCCTGCCGCTTTCCAACATCCTCAAAATTTCGGACGAAGAGCTGGAATTTCTCACCGGCACTGCGGACATTGAATCCGCCCTGCCGCAGCTGTTCGTGGGTGATGTGCAGCTGGTGCTGTACACCTGCGGCAGCAGCGGTGCCCACGCCTATACCCGCACCGCCCACGGCTTTGCCCCCTGCCGGAAAGTCCGGGCTGTGGACACCACCGGCGCAGGCGACGGCTTCATCGGCTCGTTTTTGTGGCAGCTGGAACGTGACGGCGTGACACTGGAAAAACTGGCAAAGCTCAGCAAAACAAAGCTGAACGAATACCTTGCGTTTTCCAATCAGTTCTGCGGCATCAGCGTGCAGACGAATGGTGCCATCGACAGCTATCCCACACTCAGCCAGATGCAGTAAAACATACAATATGCCCTACGTCACAGCACCGCAGGGTCTCTTTTCTATTTACCATCTGTAGTATTACACCATCATATTCCAATTTTGTCCCGTATCCGACATCTTTTCTGCCGGTTTAAGATTTGTTTATCCTTTGTACAAGCCTTGTTCTTATTCTCTGCCCGGTTCCATGTTACCATAAGGGCAAGAACAACAAGCAGGGAGGCTTTATCCATGTCCTTTGAATTTACCCTTCTGGATGCCTTACAGGCTCTACGCTGTCCGGTGCTGGATGCACTGGCGGTGTTTTTCGATCAGGCCGGTGCCCACGGTGAGATCTGGATCGCCTTCACGGCGGTACTGCTGGCGTTCCGGCGCACCCGCCGGGCCGGGCTGGCCATGGCGCTGGCGCTGGGCCTTTATATGCTGGCGGGCCACTGCGCCTTAAAGCCGCTGTTCGCACGCCCGCGCCCCTGCGACCTCCGGCCGGAGATGCTCACGCTGGTGGCCCGGCCCCATGGCTGGTCCTTCCCTTCCGGACACACATCCTCCGCCTTTGCCGCTGCCTTTGCGCTCTGGCTGCAGAACCGCAGGCTCGGCATCCCGGCTCTTGTGCTGGCCGGGTTCATCGGCTTCACGCGGATGTACCTGTATGTGCATTTCCCCACCGACATTCTGGGCGGCGTAGCACTGGGCCTTGCAGTGGGGGCCTGCGGCTCCATGCTGGCAGATAAGATCAGCAACAAATGGGCGAAACGAAGTGAAGTAAAACGAACTGTATAAACCAATTTCGTCTCGCACTCGTTCTTGCTTTGCTTTTTACATTCAGATGAAGTATATCGCTTCGATCCTATTCGTGAAAAAGAGCCTCGGAAAAATCCGCAGATTTTTCCGAGGCTCAACTAATTATAATAGAATTTCCGCTAAAACAGCCAAAGCGCACGCGGCGGCTATTCCCAATCGTTCTCTTGCATTCAGGTAAAAACAAAAGCAGCCAGCACCGTGGAAAGGAGGATAAAGCGGTGCTGGCTGCGGTATGAGAACTCCCGAACTTTGCGGCGGATCAGGAGGGATTTGGTAGTCTGTCCGCCGTCGTTGGCGATTGCCTGGCATAGGCGGGGGACAGTGTTTTAATAAGTACCTGCTGGGCTGTGCCAGATGCACCAGCCCCCGCAGGTGAAAGCCCTTGTCGGCTTTGGGGAGATGTCTTTGCATCTCCCTGACTGCACCCTTATGTTACCAGACAATCGTGGCATTTCTTTGTGGAGTTTTTGAACAATTTGCAAATAGATTTTCAGGTGTTTTCAAAGGAGGCCCCGCGCATAAGCGTTTGGGCGGGACTGGAGTCCCGGGCTGTTCGCGGAGAAAGCTTCCTACTGGCCTGCATTCATGCTTTTACTGCGCCCCGAAAAATTCCTTGGCGATGTCCGCGCTGCGCTTGGCATCCTTGGCGTACCAGTCCGCGCCGATCTTCTCGGCATATTCCGGCGTGAGCACCGCACCGCCCACCATGATCTTGCAGTCCAGGCCCGCTTCGTGCAGGGCGGCGATGGTCTCCTCCATGCTCTTGAGGGTGGTGGTCATCAGGGCGGAAAGACCCACCAGATGCACATTCTTTTCCCGCACGGTGTTCACCACCGTCTCCACCGGCACATCACGGCCCAGATCGATCACCTCAAAGCCGTAGTTTTCCAGAATGACCTTGACGATGTTCTTGCCGATGTCGTGCACATCGCCCTTGACGGTGGCCAGCACGATGCGGCCCTTGCTGGCGCTGCCCTCGCCCTTCTGGGCAATGACGTTCTTGATCTCCTCAAAAGCGCTCTGGGCAGCACTTGCAGCCTGCAGCAGCTGCGGCAGGAACAGCGTGCCCTTCTCGTACTTGGCACCCACGATGTCCAGCGCCGGGATCAGCGCTTCGTCCACCACTTCCAGCGGCTGCTTTTCGGCCAGCAGTGCCTTGGTCTGGGCGGCGGCATCGCCCTTCAGGCCCTTTTCCACCGCCTTCATCAGTGGAGCGTAAGGGCCGGTAAGCTCTGTGCTCTCACCGGATGCGGATGCCGAAGCCGCAGGCACCGTCTGCGCGGCCTGCTTGAGGGCCACCGAGGCGGGCACATGGTCGGCATACCGCTCAATGTACTTCGTGCTCTGCGGATCGCGGTTGGTCAGCACGTTGTAAGCATACACCGCCGCCATCATCTCCTCGCTGGAAGGGTTCATAATGGCGAGGTCAAGGCCCGCATACATCGCCATGGTGAGGAAGGTGGTGTTCAGATAGGGGCGGCAGGGCAGGCCAAAGCTGATGTTGGACACGCCCAGAATGGTGCGCACCCCCAGCTCCTTCTTGCAGGCTTCCAGTGCCTGCACGGTGGCCAGAACGTCCTTCTGCTGGGCGCTGGCGGTCAGGGTCAGGCAGTCGATGTAGATGTCCTCCCGCGGGATGCCGACGGCAAGAGCCGCTTCGGTGATGCGGCGGGCAATGGCCACCCGGTCCTCGGCGGCGGGCAGGATGCCCCGCTCATCGATGGCAAGGCCCACGATGGCCGCGCCGTACTTTTTGCACAGGGGCAGGATCGCGTCCAGCTTTTCCTGCTCGCCGTTGGTGGAGTTGACGATGGGCTTGCCGTTGTACACGCGCAGGCCGTTTTCCAGTGCCTCCACATTGGAGGAATCCAGCTGCAGCGGCAGGCTGGTGACGCTCTGCAGGGCCTTGACCACCTTGGGCATCAGGGCAGGCTCGTCCACGCCGGGTGCGCCCACGTTCACGTCCAGCACCTGAGCACCGGCTTCCACCTGACTGACCGCCTGCTCCAGAACGTAGTTCATATCCTCTTCCCGCAGTGCCTGTTGGAAGCGCTTTTTGCCCGTGGGGTTGATGCGCTCACCCACCACCGTGATGCCGTCCACGTTGACGAAATCCACCGGCGTGCAGAGCACCGAGGGCATTTTGTGGGCCGGACGGCCGGGTACGCAGCCTGCAAAAACGCTGTTCAGCAGCTTGATGAACTCCGGCGTGGTGCCGCAGCAGCCGCCCGCCGCGAACAGATGCAGTTCCCGGTAGGGCTTCATTTCCATGGCGAAGAGCTGCGGAGTGATATCGTAGCCGCTGCCGTCGGCCCGGGGCAGGCCCGCATTGGGCTTGACGAACACCGGAAAGTCGCCGGGCACAGCCTCTGCCAGACGCTTTGCCATGGGGAAGATCTCCTTGGGGCCCAGTGAGCAGTTGATGCCCACCGCGTTGGCACCCAGGCCACGGGCGGTCACGCCGAAGCTTTCCACCGTGCAGCCGGTAAAGGTGCGCCCGCCGGCTTCAAAGCTCATGCTGGCTAAGATAGGCAGGCCGCTGTTTTCCTTTGCTGCCAGCAGAGCGGCTTTCAGCTCGTACAGATCGGTAAAGGTCTCAAAGAAAATGAGGTCGGCCCCGGCGGCAGCGCCTGCCCGGACGATGCGCGCATACTCGCTCACCGCATCCTCAAAGGCCAGCGTTCCGCTGGGTTCCAGCAGTTCTCCCAGCGGGCCGACATCCAGCGCGGTCAGGGCACCGTAGGGCGCACAGGCGCGCTTGCAGTTGGCGATGCCCGCCGCAATGATTTCTTCCAGACTGTAGGCGCTGCCCGCCAGCTTGTGGGCCGATGCGCCAAAGGTGTTGGCGTTGACGATGCGGCTGCCCGCAGCGGCATACTTGGCATGGATGCTCTCGATCAGCTCCGGATTGGTGATGTTCAGCTCCTCCGGCTTTGCACCCAGCTTCAGGCCCGAAGCCTGCAGCATGGTGCCCATGCCGCCGTCCAGCAGGACGGTATTGCTCTGCTTGAAAAGTTCACTCGCTTGCACAGGTCTTTCCCCTCTTTCTATACTCACACCGGGTGCGCAGCACGCAGTGGCCGCACCCGGCCAGTTTTCCCTTTACCGGGTGGCCGCTGACCCCCAGAATGGCCGTCACGCTCTTGCGCGGGGTCATCAGGTTGGTATCGGTCACACACAGGCCCGCCCGGCGCACCGTATCCAGCGCGTTTGCCACCAGCGGCTGTACTGCAATATCCCAGTCACCGTAGCCGGGCGAAAACCGCCCGGTCAAATACTTTCCCTCTTTTGCGGCCCACTGGCGCAGCTCTGCTTCGGCTGCGTCTGCGGCCTGCTCGGCCAGCGCGCTGCCCAGTGCGTCGGACGCAACGCCCGCCGCGATATCTCCCACACCGGCACGGCGGATCTGTGCATCCACGCCGGGGCCAAGGGTCACGGCCAGCAGCACCGCCTGCGGGCAGTTTTCCAGATGCTTCATCACATCCCCACCCCGCAAGATGCCTGCTTCGGCAAGGGCAGCCGTGTCCGCTTCCAGCCAGACCGCCCGGGGCGTTGCCGCCGCCAGCAGCGGCATGGCGCATGTTTCCAACAGGGTCATGGTGCGGTCGTCCGGTTCCCCTCTGGCCCCGAAATACCGCGCTGCCTGTGCTGTATCGATCGCCGCCGGTTTTGCCAGCACCAGCGGCTGCGGTGCACCGATCATCCGCCGCACCTCCTTGCTTTTTTGAGATAAAGTGGTCTTAAGTATACCGCACCTGTGGGATTTTATCAATCCCGCAGAGCGGCGGATAAAAGAAAACTCCCTCAGTCACAGCTCACGCCGTGCCAGCTTCCTCAAGGAGGGAGCCTCTGTCGAAAAGGTAAGCTTTTCGGTTTTGCCAAAGGCCCCATCCCAGAGGGGGCTGTCTGTGAAGCAGACTGGGGGAGTTCGTTCTTTATTTGATGCAGCTGGAACAGGGCGTATAGCCTGCTTCCACGGCTTCCTGATAGCTGGAGAAGAGGATTTGGTTCTTCTCTGCCGGCAGGTTCGGGCAGGTAGGCAGATGGAATTTTTTGCTGTTCACATTGCCGATGTACGCCTGCTGGGCCGTGCTGGATGCCGCCGGGTCGGTGGGATTCAGCGCGGAATCTGCCGCAAAGTGCTCGGTGCCCACGGTGTAGTTCTGGCCGTCACTGCCAATGGTGATGGTGCCCTGCAGGTCGGTGCGGTACACATCCACCCCGGCGTCCCGCAGGATGCTCAGGGTCTCCTCGTGGGGGTGGCCGTACTTGTTGTTCACACCGCAGGAGATGACTCCCATTTCCGGCAGCACCGCATTCAGGAAGAGGTAGCTGGTGGAGGTGCTGGAACCGTGGTGGCCCACCTGCAGCACATCGGCCCTGAGGTTCGCGCCGCTGTTCACAAGGTCGGTCTCCGCAGTCTTTTCCATGTCGCCGGTCAGCAGGAAACTGGTGGAGCCGTAGTCGATGCGCAGCACAATGGAGGTATCGTTGGTGTCGCTGTACTGTGCCACCGGGCCAAGCATGGTCACGGTAGCGCCGCCCAGCGGCCACATCGTGCCCACGGCGGGCACCTCTACCTGCAGGCCCTGCTGTTGGGTGTATTTAACAAAATCCTGAAAGCACTTGGTGGAGGCATCGGTCACCGGGCTGTACACATGGTACGCCGGGAAGTAGGCCAGTGCGGCAGCCAAGCCGCCTACATGATCCTCGTGTGCGTGGGAGCAGAACACATATTCCAGCTGTTCCACCCCCTGACTCTGCAGGTAAGAGACGATGAGACTGCCGTCGTCCACATTGCCGCCGTCGTAGAGCATGAACTGTCCGTCACATTCCACCAGCACGCTCAGCGCCTGACCCACATCGATGAAATGCACCTCCAAGGGTGCGTCCACCGTATCCACAGCCGCCGCAGCAGAAGCGGATGGGTTCGGCACTACATCGGCGCTTCCGCCCGGGACGGACGGCAGCCCGCTGCAGCCCGCAAGGCTCAGCACCAGTGCGGCGGCAGCGGCCAGCGCAGCAAGGCGCTGCCACAGGCCTTTCTTAGGCGCGTTTACTTTTTCTTCTTTCCAGTTTTCCACGTTGTGTTCTCTTTCTGTTGATCGTTTTTTGGCTTGCGCGCGGGTGCCGAATGGGGCGCAAAGCGTGCGCCGGGGCTGGGCGCACGGCCTGTCGGTGCAGCGGCACGGCTCTGGCCGTGGGCAGGCTTGCCGTTATGGCCCTTCTGGTTCGGGCGCACCGTATAGGTGCCGTCATTGTGGATCGTCACATCGGCGGCTTCGGCCCGGCGGGCAGAGCGCTGCACGGCGCGGCGGCCTACGGCGGGCACCAGCAGGGGGATTAGGTCCTCCCGGTGGGTCATCTTCAGCGCCTTGACTACCTTCTCGGCGTTGCGAGGCTCGTAGTATTGCAGCAGCGCCCGCTGCAGCGCCTTGCCCTCGGGGGTCTTTTCCACAAACACCGGCTTCAGGGTGTAGGGGTCAAGGCCGGTGTAGAACATGCAGGTGCTCACAGTGCCGGGGGTGGGGTAAAAATCCTGCACCTGTTCCGGGCGCATGTGGTTTTTGTAAAGATATTCTGCCAGATAGACCGCATCCTTGAGGGTGCTGCCCGGGTGACTGGACATCAGATAGGGCACCAGATACTGCTTTTTGCCGGCCTTTTTGCTCAGCTCATAGAATTTATCCTTGAACTTGTTGAAGGTCTCGATGGGCGGCTTGCCCATGTAGGCCAGCGTGTTGGGAGCACAGTGCTCCGGAGCCACCTTCAGCTGGCCGGACACATGGTACTCTACCAGTTCCTTGAAGAAGGTGTCGTCCGGGTCGGCCATCAGGTAGTCGAACCGGATACCGCTGCGGATGAACACCTTTTTCACGCCCGGTAGCTCCCGCACCCGGCGCAGAATCTTCAGGTAGTCGCTGTGGTCCACGATCATGTGGGAGCAGGTGGTGGGAGCAAGACAATGCTTGCCGCCGGTGCACATGCCCCGCAGCATCTGCTCCCGGCAGGAGGGAAAGCGGAAGTTTGCGGTGGGGCCGCCCACATCGTGGATGTAGCCCTTGAAATCCGGCTCGTGGGTCATGCGCTCCGCTTCTGCCACGATGCTGTCCGCGCTGCGGCTGGTGACACGCCGCCCCTGATGCAGCTGGATGGCGCAGAAGTTGCAGCCGCCGAAGCAGCCGCGGTTCTGGATGATGGAGAACTGCACCTCCCGGATGGCGGGCACGCCGCCCATGCTCTCGTAGATGGGGTGATACCGGCGGGTGTAGGGCAGGGCGTAGACCTTATCCAGTTCCCCGCGCACCAGCGGCTTTGCGGGGATGTTCTGCACCAGATACTTCTCGCTCTGCTTCTGCACGATGATCTGGCCGCTGACCACATCCTGATTGTCCATCTGGATGCGGCAGGCCTTGGCATACGCCGTCTTATCCGACGCCACCTTTTTAAAGCCTGCGCACTCCACGTAGCGCTCGGGCAGATGGTCGAAGTCGGTCATGTAACAGGTGCCGTCCACGTCCGTGATGTTCTCCACCGGTTCCCCGGCGGCAAGGCGGCGGGCGATCTCCACGGTCTGGTGCTCGCCCATGCCAAAGCTGATGATGTCCGCGCCGGAATCCTCGGCGATGCTGGGCAGAACGGTGTCCAGCCAGTAATCGTAGTGGGCAAAGCGGCGCAGGGACGCCTCCAGACCACCTAAGATCACCGGCAGGTCGGGATAGGCCTGCTTGGCAAGGCGGGTGTACACGGTGGCGCTGCGGTCCGGGCGTGCGCCGCCCTTGCCGCCGGGGGAGTATTCGTCCTCGGCGCGGGGGATCTTTGCCACGGAATAGTGGCTGACCATGCTGTCCACGTTGCCGCCGCCGATGAAGAAGCCGTACTTCGGCTTGCCGAACCGCTTGAAGTCCTCGCAGTCGGTGTAGCGTGGCTGGGCCAGCACGCCGATCTTATAGCCCTCGGCTTCCAGCAGACGGCTGATGATGGCGGTGCCAAAGCTGGGGTGGTCCACATAGGCGTCGCCGCCCACCACCACAAAGTCCAGCTGCTCCCACCCGCGGGCCTCCATATCGGCCCGGCTGATGGGAAGAAATTCGGTGTAGATCTTAGGGGAAGAGTTGTCCATAATGCTCCTTATCTTTATGTTTCATCCGGTTGGTTCATCTGCATTTCCAGCCACTGCTGGCGGCTGATAAGCACAGCGCGGGGCTTAGCACCCTCGTAGGGTCCGATGATGCCTTTTTGTTCCATCTCGTCCATGATACGGGCCGCGCGGGCGTAGCCCAGCTTGCAGCGGCGCTGCAGCAGGCTGGTGGAGGCCTGACCGGCATCGATGACCACCTCCGCGGCCTGCTTGAACATCGGGTCGGTATCGGGATCCTCGTCGGAGTCCGCGCCGCCGCTGCCTTTCTTGCCGTCCTGAATGGCGTGCTTTTCCATGGCTTCAATCATGGCTTCGTCATACTGCACGGTGCCGCTCTGCTTGATGAAGTCCAGCACACGGCTGATCTCCTCATCCCGCACGAAAGTGCCCTGAATACGGGTAGGCTTGGGCGCACCCACGGGCATGAACAGCATATCACCCATGCCCAGCAGCTTTTCGGCACCGGAGCCGTCCAGAATAGTGCGGCTGTCCACCTGACTGGACACTGCAAATGCGATGCGGCTGGGGATGTTGGCCTTGATCAGGCCGGTGATCACGTCCACGCTGGGGCGCTGGGTGGCTACAATCAGGTGCATACCGGCGGCGCGGGCCTTCTGGGCGATGCGGCAGATGGAGTCCTCCACATCCTTGCCCACCACCATCATCAGATCGGCCAGCTCGTCGATGATAATGGCGATGTAGGGCATCTTTTCCAGATCAGGCCGTTCTGCGGCCAGCTTGTTGAAAGACTTGATGTCGCGCACATTGTTCTCTGCAAACAGATGATAGCGGCGCTCCATCTCCTGCACCGCGCTGCCAAGGGCACCTGCGGCCTTTTTCGGCTCGGTGACCACCGGCATCAGCAGGTGGGGAATGCCGTTGTACTCGGCCAGCTCCACCACCTTGGGGTCGATCAGCAGCAGCTTCACGTCCTCCGGGCTGGAGCGGAACAGCAGGCTCATGATGATGCTGTTCACGCACACGGATTTACCGCTGCCGGTGCTGCCTGCAATGAGCAGATGGGGCATCTTGCACAGGTCTGCCACCTGTGCCACACCGGCAATGTCCTTGCCAAGCGCAATGCCCAGAGGTGAGGTCATGCGCAAAAAGCTCTGGCTCTCGAACACGCTGCGGATATACACCGGGGTCTTTTTGTGGTTGGGCACCTCAATGCCCACGGCAGGCTTGCCGGGGATGGGTGCTTCCATACGCACGTCCGCCACCGCAAGGTTCAGGGCGATATCGTCTGCCAGCGAGGTGATGCGGCTGATCTTGACACCCGCCATGGGCTGCACTTCGTACCGGGTGACGGAGGGGCCCCGGGAGATATCCAGCACACGGGTGCGCACGCCAAAGCTTTCCAGCGTGTCCACCAGCTTCTGGGCGTTGGCTTTCAGCTCTTCCTGCGCGCCGGGGTCGGTCTCGTCCTGCGATTTTTCAAACAGCTCAATGGGCGGATACTGGTACTGATAAGTATCCACCGGTTCGGTCTCGTCCACAGGGGCCGCTGCCGCGGCCTGCTCGGAAGCGGCAGGCTTTTCCATTGCCGCTGCCACCAGCGTGCTGATATCCTTTTCCTCCACCGGTTCGCTGGTAATGCTGATCCAGCCGTCCTCATCGGGTGTGCCGCGCATGGCAACGGCGTTTTCGGCGCTCACCCGGGCGGGTGCCGCCGGGACTGTGGGCTGGATGGGCACGGCGGGCATCTCCGGCGTGACTGCCGCTGCCGGGCTTTCCGGCTGGGCCATCGGCATTGCCGGGGTCATGACCGGAATATCAAAGCTTTCCGCTGCCGCAGGCTGCACCGGCTGTGCAGCCTTTGCAAAGAAATCGGATGCATCGGTCTCCACTGCGTCCTGTACGATGGGCTGCGGGGCAGGTCTGGGGGCCGGGCGCAGCGGGTTCTGCCCAAAGGTGCCGCCCGGGCCCACGATGAGCGGCTCGATGGGTTCGCTGCCGCCCTCCTTCACCTCAGTGTGGTCGGGGCCAAGGTCTACGTCAAAGGAAGCCCGGGGCCGGGATACCCGTACCTGCACCGGCGTGATGGCCGGAGCGGCAGGCTCCGGCCGGGCAAGCGGCTGGCCGGAAGTATCTGCGGGCGGTTCCGGCTGCGGGGCGGCCTCCGGCTCCTCCGCCTCCATCTCTTCGGTCACCTTGTGGCCCCAGTGGCGGATGCCGTTCAGCCAGTCCGGCACACCGATGCGGAAAGCCGGAGTTTCCATCTCCTCTTCGGCACCTTCCTCATCCCGGTATTCATCTTCTGCTTCGTCGTAGTCTTCCTCAGCCTCGGCTTCTGCCGCGCGGGCAGCGGCACGTTCAGCGCGGCGGGCTGCGCTCTGCTGCGCCATGGCCGCACCCTTTGCGTGCACGCCGCCAAACGCAGCACACAGCCATTGCCACACCTCTGCCGGGGTCAGATCAAAAATGTACAGGCTGACACACAGTGCCAGCACGATCATGATAAGGGTTGCCGCAGGCCGTCCGCACAGCAGCAGCAGGCTGCCGCCCAGCAGTGCGCCCAGCGCACCGCCGCCGATCCATGCATTCACGCCGTTTGCGTAGCAGGCAGCTGTCATCTGGAATGCCGACATGCCCTGCGGCTGGATATCAGAAAAAACGATCACCGTGCCGCAGGCAAACACCAGCCCAAGAACCAGCTTGAAGATCTTGGGCAGAAGGTCTTCGCCCCGGGTATACTGCACAGCAAGGCAGCACACTGCCGCGCCCAGCACAAAGCTGCCACAGCCAAAAAGTCCGAACAGCACATCGTGCAGGGCCTTCCATGCCGAATCTCCCTCCACAAAGGCCAGCACCACCAGCAAAAGGCCTGCAAACAGGGTGCCAAGCCCCGCCGGAAGCCGCTGTTCGGCGCGTTTTTTGCGCGATGCTGCGCGCCGTGTTGTCGTTTTACGTTTTTTTGTTGCCATGTTTCTTTGTTCCCCGCGTTTGTAGTAGACACACTATTTGATTTTATTATTGTACCACGCGGTGGGCAAAATGGCAAACCTATTGTTGTACAAAATCGGCCTTCATTTGCGTTCAATCTCTTTATACAGCCACGCCAGCGCATCCGAAAGCCCGCCCAGCTCATCAATGAGCTTTTCCTTCACAGCCCGGCGTCCATCCAGCACAGTGCCCATGTCCATCACCAGCTCGCCGGTGTGGAGCATCAGGTCGGTGTAGCGTTTTTCGGTCATGCCGCTGTGGGCCGCTACGAAGCCGGTGATGCGCTGCTGCATCTGCTCAAAGCTGCGCATGGTCTGCGGCACCCCCAGAATGACGCCGGAATGCCGCACCGGGTGCACGGTCATGGTGGCTGTTGGCACGATGAAGCTGCGCCGGGCGCTGACGGCAAGCGGGATACCGATGGAGTGCCCGCCGCCCAGCACAAGCGTTGCACTGGGTTTGGACACGCTGGCGATCAGCTCCGCCAGCGCAAGGCCCGCTTCCACATCACCACCTACCGTGTTCAGCAACACCAGCAGACCTTCGATGCGAGGATCCTCCTGCGCGGCCACCAGCTGCGGGATGACATGCTCATACTTCGTGGTCTTCTGGCCCTGCGGCGCTTCCGAATGGCCTTCGATCTGGCCGATGACGGTCAGGCAGTGGATCACATGCTCCCCGCGGGCCAGCGTGACCGTGCCCAGATCCTCGATCTCTTCTTTTTCCAGCCGTCCTGCGTCGGTCTGCTGCGTTTCATCGTTCATATGCTTTCCTCCTGCGTTTTCTGTCAGCATTCCCCAGCCTGTGCCGGGCTATGCAGACCCGCTGCAGCAAAAAAGCGGTAACATTTCATAAAAATTTTTTGAGAATGATTTGACATTCTCCATCGGTGCAGTATACTTTAAATAATTGACTGTAATATCTGCAATATGAACCCGTAAACGGATCGGGGTTTCTCTGCGCCGCATCTGTAAAGCAGGCAGCTGCGGCAAGTACTGCGATAGAGCGAAAGGAGAAAGTATTCTATGAACACTCCTGCAAGGGCTTCGCTTCCCGTTATCAAGCGTCTTCCCAAATATTACCGCTATCTGTGCTCTCTGCAGGCGGACGGCATCAACAGCATTTCTTCCCGCGAGCTGGCTGCTCAGATGGGCACCACCGCTTCGCAGGTACGGCAGGACTTCAACTGCATCGGCGATGTGAATGGCCGGCAGGGCATCGGCTACTCGGTGGAAAACCTGCTCTCCATTCTGGAAGGCCTGCTGTTCGGCAACGGCGACCGCCTGCCCACCATCCTGATCGGCTGCGGCCGTCTGGGCAAGGCAGTGAGCCGCTTTATCACCACCGACACCAACGGCTACCGCCTGATCGCCGCCTTTGATGTGGCACAGAGCGAGGTGGGCAAGGAGATCAGCGGCATCCAGATCCGCCATATCGACGAGCTGGAGTCTTTCTGTGCCGAGCATCACCCCAAGGTCGCAGTGCTCTGTGTGCCCCGCGACGGTGCGGAACAGGTCAGCGGCCGTCTGGTGGATCTGGGCATCGAGGGCTTCTGGAACTTCTCCCACTATGACCTCTCTGTGCCGTATCCCGATGTGGTGGTGGAGAACGTCCATCTGGGCGACAGCCTGATGAGCCTTGGCTACCGCCTGCGCAATCAGGACTGAACGTACCTATTGTAAGTAATAAGAGAACCCTCTCAGTCAAAGCCTGAGATGCCGCTGAACCCTCTCAGTCTCGCATACGCTCGACAGCTCCCCCGAAAGGGGAGCTTTATGAGTGGGGACGGGAAAGTTTCTGCTTCTCCGGCGAAGGACAGCCTGCCCGGAAGATGCAGAAAAGCTCCCCCATCGGGGGAGCTGGCAAAGCCGTCAGGCTTTGGCTGAGAGGGTTCTTTCTGTAAGGAGAGTTTTTCAAATGGCAAAACTGTATTTCCGTTACGGCGCGATGAACAGCGGCAAGAGCACCGCCCTGATGCAGGTAGCCCACAACTACGAAGAACAGGGGATGCGGGTGCTGATCCTCAAGCCACAGGTGGACACCAAGGGCGGCGGTGAGCTGGTGAGCCGTCTGGGCGTGCGCCGCAAGGCTGATCTGCTGATCCCGCCGGAGACGGACGTGTTCGAGGCCGTGCGCACGGCCAACGCTGACGGTGCGCCGCTGGCCTGCGTGCTGTGCGACGAGAGCCAGTTTTTCACTGCGCAGCAGGCAGAACAGCTGTTCATGGTCACGGTGGATTTGAACATTCCGGTGATCTGCTACGGCCTGCGGGCAGATTTTTCGCTCAAGGGCTTTCCCGGCTCTACCCGCCTGCTGGAGCTGGCCCACACCATCGAGGAAATGAAGACGATCTGCACCTGCGGCCGCAAGGCCATCTGCAACTGCCGCAGGGTGAACGGCAGATTCGTCTTTGAGGGCGAGCAGGTGGCCATCGATCTGGAAAACGATGTGCAGTACGTGAGCATGTGCCCCCAGTGCTACTTCAAGGCAAAGCGTGCGTTCTACGCCGAAAAAGCTGCTTCGCGGGTCGAATAAGCTTGTATACAAGGCTGCTGTGTCCAACGACACGGCAGCCTTTCTTTTTTATTCCCGGCCCACAGGCGCAGTCCACGCAGCAGCGCAAAATATGTTGCTGTCGGTGCTTCTTCACCCCCCAAAAGGGCGAAAAAGCACCGATTTCCATGCCCGAAGACCGGTGCCGGATGCCCGCCGCAAACAATTGATATATCAGAGTGCACATTTTTTGCGCTATTGATATATCAGTTCAAAGACTCCCATCCGGGCTTTTTAAGCTGTTGTTCGTCCACAATGTATGCAACGTTTCCACGTTCTGAAACGGAATGTTTACAAAATTATTGCAAAATTCGACGTTCCTCCTATGATGCATCCCAGTTTTCTATGCAAAATAGCGAAGTATACATGTTGCACAGTTTTTCGAGCCAAGTTTATTCATTTCAGCGAAGGCGTCAATTCTTGCGCGGGAACAAGAGCAATATTTGTACGTTTTTTGTTTAGATATCTGCAATTTGCGTCTTTCTTTTTGGTTGTTGTTTTGTTATCATAATTGTATACAACGGGGTATGTGCAGAACCCCCGTTCGAGATGATGTTTTCTGTATTTAGGAGGAGAACAAAAATGAGCAAGGCAATTTCTCGTCGTGATTTTATGAAGGTCACCGGCGCTGTGGGCGCTGCCGGCCTTCTGGCTGCCTGCGGCGGCAACTCTGCTGCATCCAGCTCTGCTGCTTCCACCGCTTCTTCCGCTCCCGCTGCTTCTGCAGACGAGAGCCTGGCACTGTCTGACGGCCCTGTTTCCATGACCATCAGCTGGTGGGGCGGCGACAGCCGTCACGAGGCTTACCAGAACGCCATCAAGGAGTTCCAGGCTGAGCACACCAACATCACCATCGAGCCCACCTTCGCCGCATGGTCCGGCTGGGAAGAGAAGATGGCAGCTGCCTTCATCGCTGGCAACGCACAGGATGTGTGCCAGGTGAACTGGAACTGGCTGTACAACTACTCTGCTGATGGCAGCAAGTTCGTGGACCTGAACACTGTTTCCAAGTTCCTGGATCTGACCCAGTGGGATGACGCTGCCATGGACGCCTGCTACGTTGCAAACAGCCAGCAGTGCGTGCCCGTTTCCATGACCGGCCGTATCTTCTTCTGGAACATGACCACCTTCAACAAGGCTGGCATCACCGAAGTTCCCAAGTCTCTGGATGATCTGATGGCTGCCGGCAAGGCATTCAAGGAGAAGCTGGGCGACGATTACTACCCCATGCATCTGGGCGCATACGACCGTATGATCCTGATGGTCTTCTACCTCGAGTCCAAGTACGGCAAGGACTGGGCTGATCCCGTCACCTCTACCCTGAACTACACCGAGGACGAGATCGCTGAGGGCATCGACTTCATCAAGAGCCTGGTGGATGGCCACGTCATGATGAACCTGAAGACCTACTACTCCGCAAACTCTGATACCGCTACCCACCAGTCCAACGAGTGGATCACCGGTAAGATCGCAGGCATCTTCGAGTGGGATTCCGCTGCTTCCAAGTACTCCTCCGCTCTGGATGATGCCAACAAGGACGGCTTCACCGTTGGCGAAGAGATCAAGTTCGGCGACAACAACGGCGGCTTCTCCAAGGTCTCCATGGGTCTGGCCATCACCAAGACCAGCAAGTGCGTTGCCGAGGCTGCTACCCTGATCAACTTCCTGCTGAACGAGGAGAAGGGCGCTTCCATCATGGGTTCCGAGTGCGGCATCCCCGCTTCCAAGGCTGGTCTGGCTGCTGCTCAGGCTGCCGGCGCTGTCAAGGATCTGGTGGCTGAGGCAAATGCCAAGGTCATGGCTTTCACCACCAACAAGCTGGATCCTCTGTTCGAGAACAACGACCTGAAGGCTTCCGGCACCGGCATCTATCAGGAAGTGTTCGATACCGTTGACTACGACGGCGTTGCCGGCGCAGACGTTGTTGACACCCTGCTGGACGGCATGGAGTCTGTTGGCTACACCATCGGCTAAGTTTCATTTTTGAGTGCCGCCGTGTGCGGTCACGCACAGAAAAGGGCACCCTTTGACTGAACCTGAGGGGCACCTGCCGCCCGACCGGCAGATGCCCCTTTTTTGTCAGAGATATATTACAAAATCTTGACAAAGCTGTATCCAGTCTGTTACCCCTTCGTCCGTCTCATGCTCCGAAATTCCTTAAAAAGGAGGATTTCCCAGATGAAAGAAAGCAATGCCCCCGCCGTCGGGCGCACCCCGTTCCAGAAGTGGCTGGACAAATATCAGGGTCTGTTTTATCTGATCCCCTGGATCATCGGCTTCGTCGTCTTTAAGGCAGTTCCCTTCGGTCAGTCGCTGTACTACAGCTTCACCGATATGAACTTCTTCGAGAGCGGCACCAAGTTCGTTGGTCTGGCCAACTACATCACGGCCTTTACCACCACCAAGATCACCAAGGCGCTGATCATCACCTTCAAGTACGCTTTCATTACCGTGCCTCTGAAGCTGGTCTTTGCGCTGTTCATCGCATACATCCTGAACTTCAAGATTGCATGCGTCAACCTGTTCCGTACTGTGTACTACATTCCCTCCATTCTGGGCGGCTCTGTTGCAATCGCCGTTCTGTGGAAGGCTGTATTCAGTGTGGACGGCCTGCTCAACACCGTGCTGCGCGCTGTCACCTTTGGTCTGGTGCAGGGCCCCGAGTGGCTGTCTGACCCCAGCTACGCGCTGTGGATCATCTGCTTCCTGCGTATCTGGCAGTTTGGTTCCGCCATGGTGCTGTTCCTGGCCGCTCTGAAGGGCGTGCCTGCAGACCTGTACGAAGCCGCTACCATTGATGGTGCCGGCAAGTGGCGTCAGTTCTTCTCCATTACCGTTCCGATGATCACCCCCATCATCTTCTACAATCTGGTCACTCAGATCTGCCAGGCTTTCCAGGAGTTCAATGGCCCCTACATCATCACCAACGGCGGCCCCCGTGGTTCCACCACGCTGATCTCTCTGCTGGTTTACAACTACGCATTCAAGTCTTATGACATGGGTATGGCATCCGCTCTGGCATGGATCATGTTCATCATCGTCTGCATCCTGACGATCATTGCATTCACCAGCCAGAAGAAGTGGGTCTACTACTCTGACGAAAGGTAAGGTGACCAGTATGGGAATGAAAGCATCGAACAAAATCGCGACCTTCTTCAAGTATTTCGTCCTGATCCTGGTCGGCGTCATCATGATCTATCCTCTGCTGTGGATGATCAGCGCTACCTTTAAGGACAACAGCGAGATCTTTGCAGGCATCAGCCTGTGGATCAAGCACCCCACTCTGGATGGCTACCGCGGCGCACTGAACAACTTCGGCGGTTCCATCAACATCCTGCAGGCCATGCTGAACACCTACAGCTACGTCATCCCCAAGGTGATCTGCACGGTGGTCTCCGCCTGTGTGGCTGCCTACGGCTTTGGCCGCTTCGATTTCCCCGGCCGTAAGCTGATGTTCAACATCATGCTGGCCACCCTGTTCCTGCCGCAGGTCGTTCTGAATGTGCCGCAGTACCTGCTGTACAACAAGTTCGGCTGGCTGGACAGCCCCTTCTATCTGGCTATCTGGGTGCACTGCGCATTTGCGACCGAGACCTACTTCGTCTACCAGCTGGTGCAGTTCATGCGCAATGTCCCCCGTGATCTGGACGAAGCCGCTGCCATCGACGGCTGCTCTTCCTTCCAGACCCTGTACAAGGTCATCGTGCCCATGCTTGGCCCCGCTCTGGTGTCCTGCGCACTGTTCCAGTTTATGTGGAGCTGCAACGACTTCATGGGTCCGCTGCTTTACGTCAGCACTCCCGGTAAGTACCCGATGTCCCTGTTCGTCAAGCTGTCCATGGACGGTGATACCGGTTTCGCATGGAACAAGATCCTTGCTCTGTCCCTCATCTCTATCCTGCCGCAGCTGATCGTCTTCTTCTGTGCACAGGACCAGTTCGTTGAAGGTATCTCTGCCGGTGCCGTCAAGGGCTAAGCCCTTTCCCCGCACAGCGTAAGATCATCTGATACAAACAAACACCCCCTGTGCCGTTCCCGTAGATGGCGCAGGGGGTGTTTCTTATTTCTTATGTCCTTTGCGGTACTGCAGTGGGCCAGTACCCATCACCTCGCGGAACACCCGGCGGAAATGGGCGGCGCTGGCAAAGCCGGTCTGCTCGGCTACCGCACTGATGGAAAGCTCAGTCGTTTCCAGCAGCTTCTGGGCCGCTTCGATGCGGCGGTTGTTGATGTAATCCACGATGGACTGGCCCGTTACCCGCCGGAACAAACGGCTCAGGTAGTAGGGCGAAAGATAAAACTGCGCCGCCACCTCGGTGAGGGAAAACTTCTGCCGGTAATTGGCCGCAAGGTAGGCGCAGATCTGCTCCACCGTTTCGTTGTGGGGACGCGCCACGGCGCTGCTCTCGGCAATGCACTCCTGCTCCACATAGTGCAGGATCAGCAGCAGGTACAGCGGGCCGGGGTAATCCTGCTCGGTGCTGGCGCTGGCCATCATTTCCAGCAGGGTACGGATGCGGCTCTGCCACTGCACCGGTGCATACAGCACTGTGCGCTCCCCGGGCGCAAACAGGCGGCCGAAATCCCGCCCGGCTGTGTTTTTCAAATCATGCAGCATCCCCAGCGGAAAGTGGCACCCCACGATCTGCGGCACGGCGCTGCCGGTCTGTGCAAAGCGGCAGCCGCCGGGGCCAAGCAGCACGGCGCTGCCGGGGTTTACCAGCACATTCCCGCCCTCGTATTCCAGCGTGACGCTGCCCTCCGACACCAGCAGCAGATAGCAGGTGTCCTCATCCGGCGGCAGCTCGTAGCGGTTCGCATTCAGCCGCAGGGTGGCTGCGGCCACCTTGCCGGTGATCTTTTCACGTTCTGATCTCATAGGTAACTCCTTCAGTCGCGGCTGATGCCGCGCCAGCTCCCTCAAAGAGGGAGCCTCTGGCGAAGAGGAAAAGCTTTCCGGTATGCCAAAGCCTCCATCACGGATGGAAGTGGCAAACCCGCGAGGGTTCGACGGAAGGGGTTCCCTTCATTCTAATCTTTATCATATCATGTCCGCTTCCTGCGGGCAAGACAAAACCATCAGGAGGTTCTCTCATGAATCTGTCGCTTATCCGTTCCATGACGCGCAGCGCTGTTTTCGAGCTGGAAAACGGCCTGTGCTATCGTCCGGCCCACCCGTTCACCGTTACCCTGAACGGCAAGACCGTCTACGAAGCCTGCCAGACCAACGTGTTCTCCCTGTTCTCCCTGCTGCCCGGTACTGAGTACACGGTGGGTGTGCAGGCCGAGGGCGAAAGCCTGACCTGCACCTTTACCACCGAGGCCGAGACCTTCTTTGTGGATGCTTCCCGCTACGGTCTGGTGGCCGACGGCACCACGGACAACACCCTCAAGCTGCAGGCGGCTCTTTCCACCTGCCCCAAGGGCGGCACAGTGTACGTGCCCGCAGGCCGCTACCGCACCTGCAGCCTGTTCCTGAAAAGCAACACCACCCTCTATCTTGAAAAGGGCGCTGTGCTGCTGGGCGACAATGACCGCACCCACTACCCCATCCTGCCCGGCGTGATCCCCAGCGAGAACGAGGTAGATGAATACTACCTGACCGGCTGGGAGGGTAACCCGCTGGACAGCTTTGCGGGTCTGTTGAACATCACGCAGGTGCACGATGTCGTTGTGACCGGCGAGGGCACGCTGGACTGCGATGCCGAGAACGGCGACTGGTGGGTAACGCCCAAGATCAAGCGCATCGCATGGCGGCCCCGTGCCGTGGCCATGGTGGACAGCGAGAACATCTGCCTGCACGGCATCACGGTGCAGAACAGCTATTCGTGGACGATCCACCCCATCTTTGTCAAGCACCTTGACCTGCTGAACTTTAACATCAACAATCCTTACAATGCCCCCAACACCGACGGCATCGACCCCGAAAGCTGCGAGTATATCCGCATCATCGGCGTGAACATCCATGTGGGCGACGACTGCATTGCCATGAAGGCCAGTAAGGTATTCCTTGGCATGAAGCTGAAAAAGAGCTGTGAGCACACCGTTATCCGCAACTGCCTGTTGGACAAAGGCCATGGCGGCATCGTCATTGGCAGCGAGATGAGCGGCGGTGTGAAGGATATGGTGGTCACCCAGTGCCTGATGGATCACACCGACCGCGGCCTGCGCGTCAAGACCCGCCGTGGCCGCGGCAACACCGCCGTCATCGACGGGCTGGTGTTCCGCAACGTGGAGATGCGCGGTGTCAAGGCACCCTTCGTCATCAACATGTTCTACTTCTGTGACCCGGACGGCCACGGCCCCTATGTGCAGTGCCGCGATGCCATGCCCGTGGACGAGTACACCCCGAAGCTGGGCAGCCTGACCATGGAGGACATCGTCGCCACCGACGCTCAGTTCGCGGGATGCTACTTCGACGGCCTGCCGGAGCAGCCCATTGAGCGCGTTTCCATGAAGAACGTCACGATCACCTTTGACCCCAATGCCGAGGCCGGTCAGGCCGCTATGGCGGATAACCGCCCTCTGGTGAAGAAGCTGGCCATCTACGCCGAGAATGTCAAGGAGATCGACCTGCACAACGTGAAGATCGAGGGCTACGAGGGCGAACGCCTGCACTTTGCAAATGTCGGCCATTTTGAGGAGGACTGATACCATGACCCATGAAGAAATTCTTGCCATGCTGGGCGATTACGTGGACTACCTGATCGCCAATTCCAGCGCCGAAGCACCCATGTGGAACATCGAGAAGGTGCGCAGCGGCAAGCCCAACAAGTGGAACTACATCGACGGCTGCATGATCACCGCCTGCCTGAGCCTGTACAAGACCACCGGCGACGAGAAGTACCTGCGCTTTTCCAAGAACTTCATCGACTGGTTCGTGCAGGAGGATGGCTCCATCAAGACCTACGACCCCAAGGAGTACAATCTGGACAACGTGAATCAGGGCAAGAACCTGTTCACCCTGTACGATATCTTTGGGGATGAAAAGTACCGCAAGGCCATCGAGACCATCCGCAGCCAGCTGGCCACCCAGCCCCGCACCAAAGAGGGTAATTTCTGGCACAAGGACATCTACCCGTGGCAGGTGTGGCTGGACGGCACCTACATGGCCCAGCCCTTCTACATGGAGTACGAGACACGCTTTAACAAGATGCAGGGCTGCATCGACAGCTACAAACAGTTCATGAATATCAAAAAGCACATGCGGGACGAAAAGACCGGCCTGTACTACCACGGCTACGATGAGAGCCGCCAGATGTACTGGGCCGACCCCGTCACCGGCTGCAGCCCCAACTTCTGGCTGCGTGCCATGGGCTGGTTCATGGTAGCCATGGTGGACGTGCTGGAGCGGATGGACGAGCAGCTGTACAACGAGTACCGCGGCATCATGGCAATGCTCAAGCAGACCATTGAGGATGTGCACAAATTCCAGGACGAGGAGACCGGCATGTTCTGGCAGGTGATGGACCACCCCGGTGTGGAGGGCAACTACCTCGAGACCAGCGGCACCGCTCTGTTTGCCTACGCGGTGCTCAAAGGCGTGCGTCTGGGCTACCTGCCCAAACGCATGGCCGCATGGGCCGAAAAGGCCTTCTACGGCACCTGCGACAAGTACCTCTCCAAGAACCCGGATGGCAGTCTGCAGCTGGACGGCATCTGCCTGGTGGCGGGTCTTGGCGGCAAGGATCACCGCGACGGCTCCCTGGCCTACTACTTCAGCGAGCCGGTGGTCTGCAACGATGCCAAGGGTGTCGGCCCGCTGGTGCTGGCTTACACCGAAATGATCGCACGCAAGTAAACTGCATATCGTGGGCGGGCAGCTTTCTTGCCGGACACGAGTCGGGCCATTCCATCGCCCGCGGGGCTGTTGCAAAACAGCGTCCCTTTAAAATGTTGAAAACTGCCGCATTCACCGTACAAAACGGGCAGAATGCTGAAAACTCAAAGGCAGATCTCAAAAAAAAATGAGATAGGCAGCCCCTTTCGGGGAAGCCTATCTCATTTTTTCGTTGGGGCTGCTTTGCAACAGCCCCTTCTCTATGGAAAGAGGTTCAACATGAATTCTCGAAGATGTCTTATCAGAACTTGAACAGGTTCACGATGCGCTGCCACAGGCGGGTAAAGATATTGCCTTCCTTCACCGTCTCGGTCTCGGCTACAGTGGTGTCGGCAGCAGCCACGGTTTCAGCGGTCTTGTAGACGAACTTCACGCTGCTCTCGGCATCGTCCGGTGCACCGGCAAAGCTGGTGTAGTCGTTCAGGCGGTCGGTCATCTCGTCCAGCACGGTCTTCAGGCCATGGAGCTGATCCTGATCCAGCGCGCCGGTCAGCTTGGAGATGCCTTCCTCGTTGAACTGGTTCAGACCGTCGTTCAGCTGGCCAGCGCCGTCATTCAACTGACCTGCACCGGTGTTCAGGGTGTTCACGCCGTCATACAGGGTCTTGGTGCCTGCAGCCAGCTGTGCGCTGCCATCCTTTGCGGAGTGGGCACCGTCCGCAGCGGTCTGCACGCCTGCGGTGTACTGGTTCACGCTGGAAACAAAGAACTGGATCTGAGAAAGGCTGGTCTTCAGGGCGCGGACATCGGCCATATCCTGACTGTTCTCCACCTGATACTTCAGCTCGGCCTTGGCGGTGTTCTTTGCATCGGCATTGGTCACCATCTCCAGAGCGCCGGTCAGCATGGAAGCGTCAAAGTTCTGCATCAGCTTCAGGGCTGCTTCCAGATCGTGGTTCGTCTTGGTCGCGGACAGATACAGGGCCAGATCCAGCTGGCTGTCCTTGAAGCTAGGAGCCTGCTCCCAGATGGTGCGCACCATCTTTTTGCGGCCGGCAGCAAGGGTCTTATCGTTCATGGTGAGGATGTTGTCGATCACAGCCTCGTAGTTCGACCATGTCATGTCCTCGTCGATCAGGCCGCCTTCCTTCAGGGTCTTGTTGGCAGAAGCCAGCACACCGTCCGCCACCTGCTGCGCACCGGCGTTCAGTGCTGCATTGTTGGCGCTCAGGGTGTCCAGACCGTTGGTCAGCTGGCCAAGGCCGTCGTCCAGAGCGGCAGCACCGTTGTTCAGGGTGTTGGCACCGTCCAGCAGGGCCAGAACACCGCCTGCCAGCTGAGAGGTGCCGTCCACCAGCTGGGAAGCGCCGTCCATGAGCTGGCTCATGGCATCGTTCAGCTGGTTGATGCCGTCGGTCAGGTCGTTGATGCTGCTCAGGTCGAACACGTTGCTCGTGCCCAGAGCGGCCGTGCTGGTAGCGCAGGCCACCATGACCTGCGGGCAGGTAAAGTCTTCCACATCGGCTTCCACCGTCACGGTGTCCTGCAGATAGTCTTCGATGCTGTTCACCTCATCGGGCAGCAGGCCGGACAGGGAATCCTTCACGCCCGGCAGGGTAACAAAGGCGGCAACGCTGCTTTTGGCGGCGCTTTCGATCATACCGTGTTCTGCGGTCACGTTGGAAGCATCCCCGCCCAGAATGACACCCACAGCGGTGATCAGCGGAGTGACGATGGTGCGGTCCTTGCCGTTCACGTTCACGGTGCCGGTCTCGTTGTTCTTCAGGTTGACGGTCACAGTCAGGTGGCCGCTCTTGCCAATGATGTCCTCAAGGGCGGCTTCCTGACCGTCCAGAGCGTAGGTCACCTTCACATCGATGGGCAGGGCCTTGTCGGTATTGCCCTTGTAATAAACATCGGTGTCGTTGGTGTTCCACACCAGCTCTTCCCCGTTCTGGGTGAACTCGGCATCGCTCTCAGTGTTCTGGATGTCGGTCAGGGTGGTCTTGTCGGTGACGTTTGCAAGGCCGGAGGCGCTGTACAGGTGCTCGCTGACGGTGGTGCTCTTGATGGAGCCGTCGCCGTTCATCACAGCATAGACGGTCTCGGATTTGGAAAAGCTGCTCTTACCAGCTGCAAATGCGGGCATTGCACAGCCTGCGGCGAGGGTGAGAGCCAGCGCCGCACTGGCGAAACGAAGCGATTTTTTCATAACGTAATTACTCCTTTTCAGACTTCTTGGCGTTGGCGGATTCGGGTACCATCCACTTGAGGGTGGTGTGGCGGATGATCCAGTCGCACAGCATCAGGGCTGCGGGCAGCATCACCAGAATGACCACCATGCTGATCAGTGCGCCGCGGGAGATCAGCAGGCAGATGCTCTTCAGCAGCTCCATCTTACTGATGGCAGCCACACCGACGGTGGCGGCAAAGAAGGTCAGGCCGCTGGTCAGGATGGACTGGCTGCAGTGCTCCAGCGACTGCTGGGCGGCTTCCTTCGGGGTGCGGCCAAAGGCGCGCTCCTCGTGGTAACGGGTGGTCATCAGGATGGAGTAGTCCACGGTAGCACCCAGCTGGATGGTGCCGATGACGATGCTGGCGATGAAGGGCAGCTGCGTACCGGTGAAGTACGGGATGCCCATGTTGATGGCGATGGCGGCTTCAATGCTGGCCACCAGCAGCGCCGGGATGGAAATGCTCTTGAAGGAAACGGCGATGATGACCAGAACGGCCATGATGGACCAGACGTTGACATTCTTGAAGTCCACATCTGCCACTTCGATCAGGTCCTTGGTCATGGCACCCTCGCCGGTGATGACGCCCTCGGGGTCAACGGTCTTGATGAGGGAAATCATCTCGTCCAGCTGGTTGTTGATGGCATCCGTGCCGGTCTTATAGGAGCTGTTGGCCAAAATCAGCTTGTAGCCGCCGGACTGCAGGATTTCCATGATGCTGTCGGGAAGCAGCTCGGTCTGGAAGCCCGGGCCGGTGATGGAATCCAGACTCACGACCTGCGTAATGCCATCCACGTCCTTGAGTTCATCGCACAGGTCGCTCACCTCGGTGGCAGTCAGGTCGTCATGCACCAGAATGAAGTGGCTGGTGGTCATGCCGAAGTCCTCGCCCAGCTTGTTGGTGCCCACGATGCCGGTCAGGTCCTGCGGCAGGGAGTCGAACAGGGTGTAGTACACCTCGGTCTTGTTCTGCGCGATGGCAAAGGGGATGAGGATGAGGATAAAGATAACCACGATGGGCACCGAGTGGTTGGAAACAAAGTAGCTGAGCTTTTTCAGCTTGGGGATCACGGTGCGGTGCTTGTACTTTTCCACCCATTTATCAAAGGTAAGGATCAGGGAGGGCAGGATGACCACGGTGCAGATGACGCCGAGGGCAACGCCCTTTGCCATGACAAGGCCGATATCGCGGCCCAGCGTCAGACGCATGGCACACAGTGCCAGGAAGCCTGCAATGGTGGTCAGGCTGGAAGCAGAGATGGAAGTCATGGTCTTGCAGATGGCGCTGGTCATGGCCTCCTCGTTGGAAGAGCGCAGCTCCTTCTCTTCCTGATAGCGGTGCAGCAGGAAGATGGAGAAGTCCATCGTGACACCCAGCTGCAGCACGGTGGCCAGTGCTTCGGTGATGTAGCTGATCTGGCCCAGAAAGATGTTGGTGCCGAAGTTGTACGCAATGGGGAACAAAAGACCCAGCATGAACAGCAGCGGGGTGATGGTGCTTTCCAGCGAAAGGAACAGCACCAGAAGGCTGGCACCCACGGCGATCAGGATGTACATGGGCATTTCCTGATTGACCAGTGCCTTGGTGTCCTGCAGGATAACGCTCATACCGCCGAAGAAGCAGTCCTTGCGCAGCAGCTTTTCGATCTGAGCGACGGCTTCCATGGTCTCGTCGCTGGCGCTGGGGGCGTCAAAGCGGACGATCAGCATGGTGGAATCGTTTTTGCCGAACATGAACTGCTGTACATCGGCGGGCAGCATCTCGGTGGGGATGCTGGGGTCGATCACATCGCTGAGCCAGAAGGTCTGGGTCACGCCGGGAACAGCCTCGATGTCCTTCTTCATGGCGATCAGTTCGTTTGTGGGTAAGCCTTCTACCGTGATCATACCGGTGGAGGCCAAATGGAAATCGTCCTCAAGGGCTACCTCGCCGATCATGGAGTCCAGATCCTGCGGCAGGTAGGTGAGGATGTCATAGTTGATGCGGGTAGCAATTGCGCCGATTGCGGAAGGGATCAACAGCAGGAATGCTACTGTCAGGATCAGCTTGCGCAGCCGCACAATGCCCTGTGCGATCTTTTTCATGAGAACCCTCCATAGAAAATGGTTAAAAATCTTAGTAAAATGACTGGTGGTCATTTCCAAGCAAACACTATTATAACCATGACAAACCGGGTGTCAAGTACAAAAATGACCAGAAGTCAGTTTTCTTATCAACTGCCTGAAATTGTATAGCTTTTTTGACTTGCACTATCGGGAAAGGACTGCTAAAATGATTGAGACAACACAAATGCGCGAATGAAACCGAGCGGAAAAGAGGAATCTTCAGGGAATATGGGTACCGTGGAGGGCAAAAAGCAGGAGAAGCGCCGGGCGCTGCTGGAAGCAGCCTATGATCTGTTTCTGGAGCGAGGTGCCGCAAAAACCAGCGTGGAGGACATCACCAGCCGGGCCAAGGTGGCCAAGGGCACCTTTTATCTGTATTTTCAGGATAAGGGTGCGGTGATGCAGGCGCTGCTGGGCCGGGTGAGCTACCAGCTGCTGAGCGACGCGTGCGAAGCGGTGGAAAAGCAGACAGAGCTCGAAAACTTCCCGGACAAGATGGTGGCGGTGATCGACCACATCATCGAAGCACTGCGAAAGGATACGCTGGTGCTCAAGTTTCTGGAGCACAACTTCATATGGCCGGGGCTGGACCAGATCGAAGCCAGCCGCGAAGCCGAGCCACTGATGCGCAAGCTGCTGAATGTGGTGCTGACCAGCCCGGAAATGGCCGGCCGCACCGAGCGGGAGATCTACCAGCGCATCACGGCACTGGGCAGCATGTGCATGTCGGTGTGCTATTCCAGCGTGCTGGAGGGCAAACCCGATGATATTGAAGCCATGAAGCCGGTGCTGTACGATATCGTCCGCAGGTCGCTGAAGGCGGAAAAATAAAAAATCACAGAAAAGTATTGCTTTTTTGCACAGGCTGTGGTAAACTATTCAAGTCGATATGACTTATGGACGGTTAGCTCAGCTGGTAGAGCATCTGCTTGACGTGCAGGAGGTCACAGGTTCGAGTCCTGTACCGTCCACCAAACAAGAAAAATCCGAACCTATTTCCGATTGGAGAAGGGTTCGGATTTTTCGTTTTCTTTGGGTACAGCAATGAAGGCTCCCGTGGACGGCGCAAAACTCCGATACCTTGTCATAGACCGTAAGACAATCACAAGATTTGGAGGGTATGATTATGAAGTACGATGAAAGAGCCTGCAAGTTTAATATAGACACTGGCTGCGTGGAACTGCTGCTCCGGGACGGGAGAAAAATTTCCATTGACTGCACTGGGGTCGAGGATGCGCTGGATGTTACCATGGCGCAGAGGTCTGAACTGGACTACCTCATCTATAACGACCCGCTGGCGTATGCCGAACTGATCCTGAACGGTGAGCCGGAGGAGTATCTGAGAAATGCGGCTGCAAGTCACGGATTAGAGGACTGAACACAAAAACAGGGTGCGCCCTGCCGGACGCACCCTGCCAAAATCCACACACGATAAGTAAGGCAGGGAGTTCCCCCACGGGAACTTCCTGTTTCTCTTTGCCGGAGAGATGAGCCTGCTCCGCCTGCCACGCAGCAAACTCCCGTTGACCTTCCTCGCTGTTCCAGCAGGCAAGGATGGCCGGGTAGAATGCCCGTGCCAGACGGTCAATGACTTCATCGGGGTAGGGGGAAGTGTTTGTGGACTTTTTCTTTTTGTTCAAACGCACGCTCCTTTGATCGTCCCACCATGGCAAAGCCGGGCAAGAAAATCAAAGCTCCATTTTTATCAGGCGCAAGGGCGCGGAAGTTTTCTGCCTTGCACTTGCGGCTGGTGGCTCGTTGATGGCTTACAAGTGCCTGTCGTTATGCGGTCTTTTCAGCTTCTTCGATGGTTTCAGAAAGAATCTGCTCCATGCAGGCTTCTAGCTCGTTCAGATAGTGGGCTGGCCGCTGCATGGCGTAGCGGAGAACCTTCTGCTTTTCCGGGTCAGAAAGATAACTCTGATTATTTTTGAGCACTCGCTTCCATGTGTTTCGCATCATTTCCGTGGCCATGCTCAGCGTCTTGTAGACCTTCATGCACTCGTCCGGGACTTGGTATCCCTTGAACTGCTCGGGGTCGGATGTGGGCATCGGAACCGGCACGTCTGCTTTGGGGTCTGCATTTGCAGCCTCCATTCCTTTCGTGATTTCCGGGTGCATGATCTCGGCAAATACGTCTTGCCGTTTGGCAGGACTGCTCTGCACGAGCTTGGACATTTCTTCATTCGTGAACTTCACTTCACCGGAAAAGACTTTCTGCTTGATGCCGGGAGAGAGATTATCTGCGATGTCGATGCCTCGCGTGTAGTGGCTGGCACGGAGAACAGAGGCACGGCTGACACCGTTTTCCTCTGCGATCCGGTCGCAGGTTTTCTTCCCGGAGTGGTGGTTATCATCGTGAGCACCACCACTTTTCTTTGCTAAAGTGTACTGGTTGCCCCGAAAGATTTTTGCGGCTTTCTTCTCGGCTTCATACTGTTTGCCAATCAGATAACGCTTCTGTTCGGGGCTCAGGTTGCGCCGCCCCAACTGGTTTCTGCAAATCCACGCAAGGGCTTCTTCGCGATTCTCGAATCGGAGCGGCATGGTGGAGAAATAAATCTCCGGGTGTTTCTGGAGAATGGCATAACGATTGTGGCCGTCAACAAGGATGTTATTCCAAACGATCAAAGGAGAAAGCAGTTTGCCTTCTTTGAGGATGTTTTCTTCAAGCTGCTTATACTCATCGTCCGTCAGCGGCGGAATCTGATTCTGGAACTCCGGGTCGATTTTCAAGTTGATCATACGCACACTCCTTTATCTCTCCTGCTGCGCCGGTTCTTCCTCCCGGAAAAAGGACGCAACATTCTGCTTTGCGGTTTTCAGTTTGAGCAGTTCCTCTTTAGCTTCCTTGTACTGCTCGTAGAACTTTGCCTTTTCGGATGCCAGCTGCGCATACTCGGCTTCCAACTTGTTCGGGCTGGGCAGCTTGGTGATGTTGTTTGCCTTGAGATAGGCTGCTGCCGTCCGGTACGCTGTCAGTTCTGCACGGTGCTGTTCTTCAAAGGCTGCGGGGGATTTGACAGTTTTCAGTTTCTGCGCAAGCGGTCGGTACTGCTTGTAGGCAGCAGCGTGGCTGCGCAGCTTCTTGTTTTCTGCCATGCGGGTTTCGAGGTCTTTCACTACGGCCAGCGATTCATGGAACTTGGTGTCAAGCTCTGCGATTCTCTGGTCGAGTGCATCCTCGTTGAGCAGACCTTTTTCCTGCAAGAGGATCAAGGTCTGTGCCATGGCTTTGAGGTTGTGCTTTTTCGCCCAACGCTCGTAGCCGATGCCCTTGCCCTGCTTCAGCTTTGCCTGAATGTCCACCAGTTTCTGAATCTTATCGGGCTTGTCTGCTGCGATGGGCTGGACGGTCGGAGCAAGCCGGATGTTCTGAGCGAGTGCGGCAAGCACCTGCTCTTTCTCAAACTTCTTGCTCAGCTTCCGGGCGGTGATGAATTTTACCCGATTGGACGGGCAGTAGCTCAATCGCCCTCGGCTCTCTTTCACGGCAATGCCATGTTCCTGCAAGAGCAATGCAGAAAATTCATCGAAGGTGGTGGCTTTCTTCAGCACGGAGTCGATTTGCCTGCGCAGAGTTTCCAGTTCCGTCTGGTAAACAGTCTGCTTGGGAGCCTTCCCTTCTGCAAGCAATCTGGCGTTGGCATGGTCGAGACATTGCTGCCAGCGCCGCCGTGCCCAGTATTCCCGTTCAGAAATACGGTCGCCTTGTGCTTCCAGTAGATTGATCTGATGCAGGTCAGCGTGTTCGCACATTTCCATGACTGCGACACGCAGGTGCCGCATGGTCTGGGCTGTGCTGGAGTGCTTCATGCCCTCACGCCAGTCACGAGGCTTCTGCATATAGGGCTTGCGTTCCACTTCTCGTGTGCGGATGCTGCCGATCACGATGTGGACGTGGATATTTCCCGAATGGTTATGCCCATCCGGGTGGGTGCAGACGATGGCAGGATGACCGGGAAAGTTTTCTTTACAGAAGTTCAGGCCGAGAGCCTGTGCTTTTTCCATGGTCAAGCCGTTGTCGGCTGCATCTCTGGGGTCAAAGCTGATGATATACTGGTGGCTCTTAATATCATCGGGGTGGTTGTTCTTGTTGTACTTTCGGTTTGCCAGCAGGCAGGCCGTTGCAAACGAGAAATCGCCGCATTCAAGCGTATCCAGAATGTACGAATCCCGCAGCATGGGCCTGCCTTGTTCATCAAGAAGCTGCTTCCCGGTGAACGCATCGTGCTGGTAAATCAGGTACGCTTCGATGGCGGAGTAGTCCGAATTCTTAGAGGCGATATGCTTGAGCGTTGCCATACAGTTCACCAAGAATTTTCTCGGCGTTGAGCCGGAAGGCAGTCAGGTCTGTAAGTTCGTCAAGGAGTTTCGCCCGGATCTGCTCGGTGTCTGCACCACCGGAGTTGAAGTGTCGTGCGAGTTGGTTCAGGTTTCCGCCCACCTTGCCGCACTGGGCAAGCAGAGTGGAAACGGCGTTCAGGGTTTCTTCTCCGCCGCCGGCAACGACAACCGTGCGC
>ULQQ01001093.1_pt1 | contig 38189 bp, 39 predicted proteins | sample 1954621 | NCBI WGS metagenome assembly ULQQ01 (sample SAMEA4835659, study PRJEB28245) | human gut metagenome | biome: gut microbiome; material: fecal sample | place: Denmark | collected 2008
TTGACAAGGCTGCAGACAGAACGTATTATGGAGTTATCCCCGTATCCTGTATAAGGTAGCTATACTTATTACATAAAGGAGAAGCGCCATGTCCTGTGTCAACATCCGCGGCTGCTGCATCGGCGAGGGCCGCCCCAAAGTTATTATTCCTATTGTAGAGCCCACGGAAACCGCCGTTCTGGAAAAGGCCGCCGAATTTTCCACATTGCGCGCCGATTGTGTGGAATGGCGCATCGATTGCTTTAAAGGTGCAAAAAGCCTTCCGGCCATCGTGCACTGCGCCGCAAAGCTTCGCGTTGTCTTGAAGGATCAGCTGCTTCTTTTTACCTTCCGCACAAAGGCTGAGGGCGGCAAAGTCGCTCTGGCCCACGAAGAGTATCTTCATTTTATCCGCACCGTTCTTGCCACCGACTGCGCCGATCTGATTGACATTGAATTTTTCACTGTAGGCGCAGAGCTTCCCGCGCTGATCGAAGAAGCCCACACCGCCGGGGCTGCAGTGGTGTGTTCCAGCCACGACTTCCATAAAACGCCGCCGCGCGCCGAACTGGTGAGCCGCATGGTTGCCATGCAGCAGGCCGGTGCTGATCTTCCCAAGCTAGCTGTGATGCCCCAGAGCCGCACCGACGTGCTGGAGCTTCTGGCTGCCACCGCTGAAATGGCCGACCGGCATCCGGAGACTCCCATCATCACCATGAGCATGGGGGCTCTGGGCGCGGTGAGCCGCCTTTCCGGCGAAGCCCTTGGCTCCGCCATGACCTTTGCCAATCCCGGGCAGGCCAGTGCACCGGGGCAGGTATCATTGGAGGTCGTAAACGAAGTATTGGATGCACTGCATTTATAAATCCAGAAAGGAGCTTTTATGAAAAAGAAGTATTCTGCTCTCCCAGAACTTCTTTTGCGAAGTATTTTTTACACGCTTATCAATTATGTGCTTCTCAGCATGGTGCTGTCTTTTCGGCTTCATTGGAGTTCCATTCTGTTTTCTGCTGCCATGCTGTGGTTTGCTTTGGATTATTCAAAGACTATCCAGCAGTTGACCGGCAAACGGCTTCTCGCAGACCTTTTGTGGCTTGGCTGCATTCTCATCAGCACATTTATTGCATTCTTTGTCGGGTACATTCAAGGCTCGTTCGCATCATTTTAACGAAAAAGACCGGAGCTGTAGGTCGCACTTACAGTTCCGGTCTTTCTTTTTATGTCACAAAGAGATGATTATGCCAGCTTGGCTTCCAGACGGGTGCGGATGGCCTTGATAAAGCCCTCGCTGTCCACGGCGGTGGGGGTGATGCCCTCGGCCAGACCACACAGGTCTTTCGTCATGATGCCGTCGTTCAGGGTCTGCAGGCTGGCGGCTTCCAGTGCCTCGCCAAACTTCACCAGCTCCGGCAGGCCATCCAGTTCACCGCGCTTCTTGAACGCGCCAGACCACGCAAAGATGGTAGCCATGGGGTTAGTGGAGGTCTTTTCGCCCTTCAGGTACTTATAGTAATGGCGGGTGACGGTGCCGTGGGCGGCCTCGAACTCGTACTTGCCGTCCGGACTGACCAGCACGCTGGTCATCATAGCCAGAGAGCCAAAGGCAGTGGAGACCATATCGCTCATCACGTCACCGTCGTAGTTCTTGCAGGCCCAGACAAAGCCGCCCTCGCTGCGGATGACGCGCGCCACGATATCGTCAATGAGGCTGTAGAAGTAGGTGATGCCTGCGGCCTCGAACTTTGCCTTATACTCGGTGTCATACACCTCCTGGAAGATGTCCTTGAAGGTGTGGTCGTACTTCTTGGAGATGGTATCCTTTGCGCCGAACCACAGATCCTGCTTCACATCCAGTGCGTAGTTGAAACAGCTGCGGGCAAAGCTGCGGATGGAATCATCCTTGTTGTACTGGCCCTGCAGAACGCCAGCGCCCTCAAAGTCAAAGACGGTGGCGCGCTGCTCAGAGCCATCGGCACCGGTGAACACCAGTTCCGCCTTGCCTGCACCCGGGATGCGGAACTCAGTGCACTTGTACACATCGCCGTAGGCGTGGCGGGCAATGGTGATGGGCTTTTTCCAGTTCTTGACCACCGGCTTGATGCTGTCGATCATGATGGGTGCGCGGAACACGGTGCCGTCCAGCACCGCGCGGATGGTGCCGTTGGGGCTTTTCCACATCTCATGCAGCTTATACTCGTCCATGCGCTGGGCATTGGGAGTGATGGTGGCGCACTTGACCGAAACGCCGTACTTCTTGTTGGCAAGGGCGGCATCCATGGTCACCTTGTCGGCGGTAGCGTCGCGGTTGGGCAGGCCCAGATCGTAATATTCGGTCTTGAGGTCCACAAACGGAAGGATCAGTTCGTCCTTGATCATCTTCCACAGAATGCGGGTCATTTCGTCGCCGTCCATCTCGACGAGGGGCGTGGTCATTTTGATCTTTTCCATAGCAGGGTTCCCTTTCCTCTCTTTGGATCGTTTCTCCAGCCGCGCTGCACTGCCAGATGCCGCGCGGGCAGTTCGGCAGAATGTTTATTTGCGGTAAGCGGCTGCCAGCTTTTCAAGGGCCGGCAGGCTGCGCTTGACCTTTTCGGTATCGATGCAGTAGGCAAGGCGCACATAGCCCTTGACGCCGAAGCTGTCGCTGGGCACCAGCAGCAGGTCAAACTCCCGGGCCTTCATGCAGAAAGCGTTGGCATCCTCTTCCAGAGCCTTGGGGAAGATGTAGAAGGTACCGCCGGGGCGCTCCACCTCAAAACCCAGCGCGGTGAGCTTATCGTACAGCAGGTTCATGTTGGTCTCATACACACTCAGATCACTGGTCACATCCTGACAGCGGCTTACGGCCCGCTGGATGATGCTGGGCGGGCAGTTGTGGCCGGTGAAGCGGGAGATCTGGGCCATCATGTCCACCAGCACATCCTCGCCTTCACAGCCCGGACGCACCGCCACATAGCCAAGGCGCTCGCCGGGCAGGCTCAGGCTCTTGGAGTAGGAGAAGCAGGTGAGAGTGTGGGGGTAGAACGCCGCCGGGTAGGGCACCTTTTTGCCGTCGAATGCGATATCGCGGTAGGGCTCATCGCTGACGAGGAAGATATTGTGGCCGAACGCCTTGCTCTTCTCGGTCAGGATCTCTGCCATGCGGGTGAGCGTCCCGGCAGAGTAGACCACGCCGGTGGGGTTGTTGGGGGTGTTGATGAGCACACAGGTGGTCTTTTCGCCGATCATCTGCTCGAATGCGTCCAGATTGGGCTGGAAGGTCGGTGTCTGCGGCGGCACCACCTTGAGGACCGCCCCGGTGCCCGCCACATAGGGGCCGTACTCCGGGAAGTAGGGCGCAAAGGTGAGCACCTCGTCGCCGGGCTGCGTGACCGCACGGATGGCATGGGCAATGGCACCCGCCGCACCGGTGGTGGGGAAGATGTGCTTCTGCTCATAGGGCAGGCCAAAGGTCTTTGTCAGGTGCGCTGCCACATCGGTGCGGAAGCCCGGGTCACCCTGACTGGGGCAGTAGCCGTGCAGATTTACCGGCTCTTCGTTGGCCAGCAGATCCTGCATGGCGGCAGTGAACTCCTGCGGGCAGGGCACGCTGGGGTTGCCCAGCGAGTAATCGAACACGTTCTCATATCCGATCTCGGCAGCACGCTGCTTGCCGTACATGAAGGTCTCGCGGATGACGCTCTTATTGCCGAGCATCGCGCGATAAGTCTCGTTCAGCATAATACTTTCCCCCGAGAGTTTATTTGTGGGCAGCCGTATAGCTCTGCTCCACCTTGATGATGCAGCTGTAGGCTGTATCCTGTTCCTTGATGAACTGTTCCAGCTGTTCCAGCAGCTCTACCTTATCCCCTGCATAGCCTGCCGGCAGCACCAGATCGAACAGCACGTTGGTGTGGGTCCTGCCCGGCACGATGCGCAGATCGTGCAGCGAAAGGGCCGGGTCGAGCTGGCGCAGCTTTTCGGTCAGGCGGGCGCGCAGCACGCCCACGGCAGCATCCGAGGTAACGATGGGGTCGTAGTGGATGGTAACCAAAAGCCGGTCATTCTTTAGAAAATCCCGTTCAATGTTGTCGATCAGGTCGTGTGCCTCCAGCGGGTCCTGCTCGGCGGGCAGCTCCACATGCAGGGAGGCGAACTGGTGTCCCGGGCCGTAGTCGTGCACCATCAAGTCATGCATTCCCAGCACGCCGGGATAGGAGAGCACCTTCTGCTCGATGTGGTCCACCAGATCCTCGCTGGGGCTTTCGCCCAGCAGCGGGCTGAGCGTATCCATCACAAGGCCCCAGCCGGAGATCAGGATGAACGCCGCCACGCCTACGCCCATCAGGCCATCCAGCACATCCCAGCCGGTCACGCGGCACAGCACTGCGGCAATGAGCACCGCGCCGGTGCTCAGCACATCGTTGCGGCTGTCCGCAGCAGTGGCAATGAGGGTCTCGGAGCCGATGATGCGCCCGATGGTGCGGTTGAAGCCGCTCATCCACAGCTTGACGAGGATGGATGCGATCAGCACGGCCACCGTGAGCCAGCTGAACATCACCGGGGTGGGGTGCAGCACCTTGACCACAGATTCCTTCAGCAGCGAAAAGCCGATGCCGAGAATGGTCACGCTGACTACCAGCCCCGCCAGATATTCATACCGGGCATGGCCGAAGGGATGCTCTGCGTCCGGGGCCTTGCCGGCCAGCTTGAAGCCCACCAGACTGACCACGTTGGACGAGGCATCCGACAGGTTGTTCAGGGCATCTGCCATGATGGCAATGGAGCCGAACAGAGTGCCTACGGTCAGCTTGCCCAGACACAGCAGCAGGTTGCATGCCACGCCCACCCAGCAGGCAAGGTTGCCGTAGGCGGCACGCACCTTAGGGTCCTGCGCATGGTCGGGCTGGCGGATGAAAAGACGAATCAAAAACTGAGTCATAACGGTCCTCCATGGGCAGCGCTGGACACCTGCATACCCTGTCATCGCTTATAGTATAGCATTTCGCTTTATCGTTTTAAAGTATTTTCCGAAAACTTTTGCCCGGTATAGAAAGACCCCGGCAGAGCGGGATGCCCTGCCGGGGAGCTTTATGGGAACGGTAAACCGGGATTCTCGGATGAATTACTTTTCAGAAGGCTTGCTCAGGTCCACGCTGCGGATGATCTTGCGCACCGGCAGGATGCTCTTGGCATTCATGGACAGCTCGTCCACGCCCATGCGCAGGAAGGTCTCGGTCAGGGCGGTGTCGGCGCCCAGCTCACCGCAGATGCCCACCCAGATGCCGTGGCGGTGGCCCGCCTCAATGGTCATCTTGATGGCGCGCAGCACAGCGGGATGGTGCGGGTTGAAGAACGGCTCCAGCTTTGCATTCTGGCGGTCCAGCGCACAGGTGTACTGGGTCAGGTCGTTGGTGCCGATGGAGAAGAAGTCGCACTCGGCAGCCAGCTCGTCCGCGATCAGCACAGCGGCGGGGGTCTCGATCATGGTGCCGACCTCGATGTTCTGACCCATCTTGACACCCTCGGCGGTCAGCTCTGCACGGCACTCTTCCAGAACAGCCTTGGCGTCCTGCAGCTCCCGCAGGCTGGTGATCATGGGGAACATGATGCTCATGTTGCCGTAGGCAGAAGCACGCAGCAGAGCGCGCAGCTGGGTCTTGAAGAAGTCCCTGCGGGTCAGGCAGATGCGGATGGCGCGGTAGCCCAGAGCGGGGTTCTCCTCGTGATCCAGCTTCATGTAATCGACGGTCTTATCGGCACCGATGTCACAGGTACGGACGACCACCTTGCGGGGAGCCAGACTCTCCACCACCTGCTTGTAGGCCTCGAACTGGTAGTCCTCGGTGGGGAAGTCCTTGCAGTTCAGGTAGACGAACTCGGTGCGGAACAGGCCTACACCGCCAGCATCGTTCTGCTGCACAGCACCCACATCGCTCATGCCGCCGATGTTGGCAAAGACATTGATGGTCTTGCCGTCCAGCGTGGTGTTGGGCTTGCCCTTCAGCTCCTGCAGCAGGGCCTGCTTCTTCTGATCTTCCTGCTGGCGCTTCTTCAGGCTCTTGAGCAGGTCGGGGGTGGGGTCAACGTAAACGCAGGCGTTGTAGCCATCGATGACCGCCATCTTGCCGTCCCAGTCGTCCTGAATATCCTTGCACTGGATCAGGGCAGGGATGTTCATGCTGCGGGCCAGAATGGCGGTGTGGCTGTTGGAGCTGCCCTCACGGGTGATAAAGCCCAGCAGCAGGCTCTTATCCATGCGGACGGTCTCAGACGGGGCCAGATCCTCCGCGACCAGAATGCTGGGCTCGGTGCCCTGCAGGCTGGCGTTGTCCACCCCCTGCAGGATGTCCAGAATGGCCTGTGCGATATCGATGACATCTGCACTGCGGGCCTGCAGATACGGGTCATCCATGGCGGCGAACACCGCAGCCTGATTGTTGCCTGCCGTCTTGACGGCGTACTCGGCACACTTTTTCTGGCCGTTGATGATCTCCTTGATGGCATCCACAAAGTCGTCGTCTTCCAGCATCATGGCGTGGATGTTGAACACCTCGGCGATGTCCTCGCCAGCCTCTGCCAGTGCCTTTTCATACAGCGCAGTCTGCTGCTCAATGGCCTTCTGCTGCGCTTCTTCAAAACGCGCCACTTCCGCTGCGGTATCCGCTACCTCTGCGGCAGAAATGGCAGTATCCTTTTTCTTGTAGATCTTGAGCTTGCCGATGGCGATGCCATTCAGGACGCTCTTACCGGTGCCTACCTGCATTGCACACTACTCCTTCTTCATCTGTGCCGGGGCCGCACTGCTCCGACAGTCCAAAAAAAGCCCCCGCAGCTCACCCGCGAGGGCCTTCCTCATCTTAACTGCGGAATCAGACGTTCTCGGTCAGGAACTTCTGGATGGCTACTGCAGCAGCTTCCTCGTCGTCGCCCTCGACCTTGACGGTAACGGTCTCGCCCTGCTTTACACCCATGCCCATCAGAGCCATCAGCTTGCGCATATCGCAGCTCTTGCCGTCCTTTTCCAGGGTAGCGCTGCTGGCAAAGCCCTTGACGGTCTTGACGAGCAGGCCGGCGGGACGAGCGTGGATGCCGCATGCATCCTTAACGGTATACTGGAATTCCTTCATAATCATTTTCTCCTTACTTGATCCCGTGCGGCGCTTCTGCACTTGCACCAGACGCGGCCGAGCCGCGGCACGGTTGATACATCTATTATAAACCCTTGCCGGGAATTTTTCACCATTTCATATTGCTAATTTTTTATGCAAAATTTTGGTACAATTGAACATACAAATGTGACAAAAATGCACGCATTTCACTTTTTCTTCTGCTTGTGCGCAAATTTTAGGCAAATTGCGACCTGATTTTGCATCAAAACCCGAAGCTGTTCCCGGTCGTTTCCGGCTTTGGCAGGTCGTTCCGGTGCTTATTCCACCGGATATCCCTCGGCATCCAGCGGCAGTTCCGTATAAGGCACAGCCTGCGGCACGGCATCCGGCTCGCCGGAGGTCTGCTGGGCGGTCAATTCCTCGTCATGGCGTTCGCCCCAATCGCCGCTGTAGTCCTCGCCGGAGGTCTGCTGTGCCGGTTCGCTGCCGGTCAGCTCTTCGTCGTGGCGCTCACCCCAGTCGCCCTCGTAGTCCTCGCCGGAAGTCTGCTTTGCCTCAGCTTCCGCCATGGCGGCCTGCATGTCTTTCAGGCCCACCACAACGCCGGAGGGCCGTTCCAGCAGGTAAGCTCCCACGGCCTTTTTGCGGTACACCAACAGCACGCCGTAGCGGCTGGTCTCTCCGCTGCTTGCCGCCGGGATCAGCGCCGTCCATTTTTCCACGGTCTTGCCCTTGTAGCGTGCAAGGTCCATACCGCTCTGCTGCACCACCCCGTTGAAGGCCGAAAAGCTGTCATCCCACTTGCGGGGGATCTTGACCTTGTCTGCCGTGATGGATGCGCCGTCCACATCCAGACCGTAGCCGGTGAACCATGTCTGGATGTCCTGTGCACTCTCAATTTTGTTCACCGCCGCCGAGACCGCAACGGTGCGGTTGCTGATGAACCGGCCCAGCAGAGCACTGCCCACCACCAGTGCGCAGCACATGGCACCCAGACCCAGTTTTTTCAGGCTCGTTTTGCTTAACGTGACTACAAACATATCCCCATGCCTCCCCAGCCTGTTTATTGCTCTGAGAACAATTTATTCAGAGTTCGGGCAGGTTATGACGATTTAAAATGCCCACCGTATGATTCTTCCCGTGCAGGGCGCGGCCGTGTGGGGCAGGCCGGATGGCTTTTACAAAATTTTTCTCCGCCGGGTACGTTCTCTTTTGCGTGCCAAAAGAGAACCAGAAAAGCACCCGCTACTTTCGAGGCGCGGGAGGCACGAATTAAGGGCTGCTCGCCCTTAATAATCCCAAAGCAGTTGGGCTCCATACAAAAAATCCAAGTTGCTTCGCTAAAGGATTTTTTGTGTTGCGCCGATTTGAAGTCGCTTGCGCGACGAAACGTAAGGGCAACAGCATGTTTTCATGCTGACGTGAATGCTCCCGCAGGGAGCCAGCATCAGCAAATGCCGTTTGCCGTTACGACCCTCCCTGTGAAAAAGCAACTCCGAAACGGCCGCAGCCGTTTCGGAGTTGCAAATAAAAATACTATTTCCGCTATTTATGCTCAGAGCGAAGCGGAGAGCATTCCAAATCGTCTCTCCCGCTTTAATGCGCCTTCACAAAATCCTCCGGCGAGACTTCACCGTTCTGGCGGAGCACCTGTTTCAGCACCTGCATCACGCCGTATTCCCGGTGGGACGGTGCCAGAAACGGCACCTGCGCCCGCAGCGGTCCGCTGCCGTTCTCCATCAAAAAGCCGTACTTCGCGGTGGTGAGCATCTCGGCATCGTTGTAGGTGTCGCCAAAGGCCATCATGCTGTCGGCCGGAATGCCCAGCAGTGCACCCACCTTTGCCAGTGCTGCACCCTTGTGCACACCTGGGTTCATCACGTCCACCCAGTTTCTGCCTGCCACTGCCACCGAGAATGCACCGCCATTTCCGGTGCGGAATGCGCCGTAGATCCGGTCGAAGGCTTTCTGCGAGTCGTCGTTGGGCAGATAGACGGTAAACTTATCCGCCGCCGCTTCCACCGCAGTCAGGTCATCCACGTATTCCACCCGGGTATAAAAATTCTTGAAAACTTTATCGTATTTCTCGTCCTGCTTTTCCGCGTAGGCCGCCTGCAGTCCGCACAAAAGACCCACGTCTCCGGCCTGCTTTGTGCTGCGGGCCAGCTGCCGCCAGCCCTCGGCAGGCATTTCGGACACAAACAGGTCTTTCCCCTTCCAGCGGGCAGCGCCGCCGTTGTCGCCAATGAGAATGATCTCCTCCAGCAGATCCGGGAACATCGTTTCCAGTGTGTACAGAGGCCGCCCGCTGGCGGCGGCAAACAAGATGCCCTGCCCGGCCAGTGCACGGATGGTCTCGGTAAACTTTGGCGGCAGCTGGCTGTACTCGTCCAGAAGGGTCGCGTCCATGTCCGATGCGATCAGGCGAATGCGGTCCATTGCAGTTTCCTCACTTATCCGATGTAGCTGATGTTCACGTCCATATCGCCCTTATAGCCGGGCAGGCGTGCCGTGCAGGTGCCCTGCCACAGGGCGCAGTCGATGGGGCTGCTGGCAACACCATAATGCGCGTTCCAGATGGTATATTTTTTCAGGCTGTTCAGATTGACACGTTTGCGGTACCACAGGGTAGAGGCATACACACCGGGTTTATAGCCCTGTGCCTTGACCTCCTCACAGAAGGCGATGGCGCACTTGGTGCGGTCCTCCATACCCAGACCGTCGGCGCGGCCGGAACCATTGGAAGCGCCGGATGCTTCGGTGTCAAAGAAGATGGGGTAATCCAGCTTGCGTCCGTTCAGTACGTAGGCGCAGGCAAAGGCTTCCTCCTTGGCTTCCTCCTCGGTGGTGGCCTGACTGAAGAAATACACGCCCACCTTCAGGCCCGCATTCTTCACATTGGTGAAATGCTCCTCGAACATGGGGTCCAGCACCAACGTGCCGGAAGCACCATAGCCGCGGTAGCCGATGCGGACGATCACAAAGCTCACGCCTGCCTTTTTGATCTGGTTCCAGTCGATGTTCTTCTGATACTTGGAAACATCCACACCGAAGGTCTTGCCATTTTCCAGCACACCGTCCGCATTGAAGTAATAGAGTTTATTGTCGATGCACTGGATGCCGGTCACCGGCTTGTTGGTGGTCTGGCTGTAGTAGTAGGTCTTGCCGCCGGAGGTGCGCCAGCCGGAATAGACTGGCTCCGTATCGCTCTTGCCCAGCCAGCCGAACAGGAAATTGAGCAGCCAAGTGAAAAAGCCGTTCTCATCGCTCAGGTCGATGCACTGGGCCTCGGCGGCATCCATGGCACCGGCATCCAGCGCGGCACGGATCTCTTCCGGTGTCAGCACCACGCTGTTTTCCGGCGTGTGCTGGTTCGTGCTGTTCTCCTCCGCTTCGGTGGCCTGTACAGGCGGTGCTTCCGGGTCCTGTGCAGCAAGCTCCGGGGTCTCCGTCTGCAGGGTGGGCATTGCCGTTTCCTGCTGTGCAGAAACAGTCTCGGTCACTGCCGCGGTGCTTTCTTCCGGCTGTGCAGCCAGTGCCAGCGGTGCGCCCATTGAAAAGGTCATTGCCAATGCCAGAACTGCCGCTGCACACCGCGTTTTGCTGCGGGTGCCGCGGGCAGTCAGTTTATTCCAGAACGTTTTTTTCATGCTGTGCTCCAAACCTCATGCATTTTTATCGGGATGCCGCCCTCCACAAAAAGGGCAGCGTTTCATCTTCTCAATACTCTTTCAGTATACACCCGCGGGCAAGCCCCCGTCAATTGCCGCACACTGCAAAGCGCAGCTCCGAAAAGCTGCCGCCCCGGTATCAGAAAATGCTCCAAAATAGATACGTCTCAGCCCGCAAAAACATTGCACAAAGCCAAAAATTGCAGATATTTCCAGCAAAATCAGCATTTTGTCTTGTTGTCTTGACATGTGTATGGTATTATACTTGACATGCAGTTTTTGCATTGAATCCACCATCTTGAAACAGAAAGGCAGTTTCTCATGTCAAATGTGAAAGATTTCTTAAAACGCAAGGATATCGTCATCACCCCGCAGCGCTATCTCATTGAAGCGCTGGGTGCCATGGCGCAGGGCCTGTTTGCCAGCCTGCTGATCGGCACCATCATCAAGACGCTGGGTCAGCAGACCGGCCTTGACGTGCTGGTAGACCTTGGCGGCTACGCCACGGCCATGAGCGGCCCGGCCATGGCCTGCGCCATTGGCTGGGCGCTGCACTGCCCGCCGCTGGTGCTGTTCAGCCTGATCACCGTAGGCTACTCGGCCAATGCTCTGGGCGGCGCAGGCGGCCCGCTGGCCGTGCTCATCATTGCCATCATGGCTTCCGAACTGGGCAAGGCCGTGAGCAAGGAGACCCGCGTGGACATCCTCGTGACCCCGCTGGTGACCATTTTTTCCGGCGTGGGCCTTTCCATGCTGATCGCCGCACCCATTGGCGCTGCCGCAAGTCAGGTGGGCACCCTGATCATGTGGGCCACCGAACAGGCTCCGCTGGTCATGGGCATTCTGGTATCCGTCATTGTGGGCGTGGCGCTGACCCTGCCCATTTCCTCTGCCGCCATCTGCGCCGCGCTGGGTCTGACCGGCCTTGCCGGCGGTGCCGCCGTAGCAGGCTGCTGCGCCCAGATGATCGGCTTTGCCGTGATGAGCTACAAGGAGAACGGCGTGGGCGGTCTGGTCAGTCAGGGCCTTGGCACCAGCATGCTGCAGATGGGCAACATCGTCAAGAACCCCCGTATCTGGATCGCGCCCACACTGGCCAGTGCCATCACCGGCCCGCTGGCCACCTGCGTGTTCCACTTTGAGATGAACGGTGCCGCTGTCTCTTCCGGCATGGGCACCTGCGGTCTGGTGGGCCAGATCGGCGTGTACACCGGCTGGGTCAGCGACATTGCCGCCGGCGTCAAGACCGCCATCACCCCGATGGACTGGGCTGCCATGGTGCTGCTGTGCTTTGTTCTGCCTGCCGTGCTGAGTGTGATCTTCTGCGAGATCGAGCGCAAGCTGGGCTGGATCAAAGAGGGCGACCTGAAGCTGAACTGATTTTTAAGCGGAAAAATCTTTTTGCTTTTTGATAGAGCAAATCCCGGCAGGCTGCGGTCTGCCGGGATTTGTCTTTTCACGGTTAAACACGTGACGATGCTCTGCACAGGAAGCGTTCAAACGATTCGTTTCCCGTCCAGCACTGCCTGCGTGAGGGTGTCGCCTTCATACACCAGCTTGAGGGAGAAATAAGGCCGTTCCTCATTCAGCAGCCGGAAGAAGATTTTGTCGCCCTCCCAGATGGGCAGTTCAGCCGCCTTATCCTTCGGCACCCATTCCAGCACGCCTTCCCTGCAGGCATCGCCCTGCACCATCTCGCCCGTCCATTCATCAGCGGTGTACAGGTGGATGAACTCGGTCATGTTGCCCCAAATAAAGGTCAGCAGACCCCGGGCGCGGAAGCGCTTCAGCGTCAGGCCGGTCTCCTCCTTCACTTCCCGCAGCAGGCAGTCCTCCGGGCTTTCAAACCGCTCAAACTTTCCGCCTACACCGATCCATTTGTCGTGGTTGTAGTCGTCCTGCTTTTTGATACGGTGCAGCATCAGGTAGGCATCGTCCCGTTCCAGATAGCACAGCGTGGTGCTGAAAATGGGAAATTCCGGGTTCATGAAGGCTCCTAGATTCATTGAGTTCTCCTTTTGATCTTGTTTTTGTGGAAAATGCCGTTTTTCGCTGCGGCCCCTCCCGTGAAAAAACACCCCCGGCAAAGCCCGCAGGCTTTGCCGGGGGTGCAAACCAAAAATAACTTTTTCCTCTGAATATGCCAGAGCAACGCGGCGGCAATTTAAAATCATTGCCCCTTCCGGCTTGCTCTTCCCTTGCCCGCATTGTTCAGCTTGCGCACAAGGTCGTTCTGATGCTTGCGCTGGCTGGGCGTGGGCTGCGGGTCTTTGGCCTCCTCAGCGCGGCGGCCGCTCTGGGCGGTGTCCGGATCGATGCGTTCCAGCGTCCACTCCTGATTGCCGCCGGCCACAAAGTTCCAGATCTGGGCCTGTGCGCCGTTGGAGGTGTTCATACCCACAAGGTCGATGTATTTATCCGCCAGCACATTGCGGATGCGGGTGCGCCCGCTGCGGGTGGGCTCCAGCGCCCAGCACTGACTCAGCCCGCTGGTGCGGTCCCACTGGTGCAGCCATGTGCCCTCCACCACACCGCCAAGGGCCAGATCCATCATCTTGCCGGTAAAGCGGTTGCAGATGCGCCAGCGGCCCTCGCCTGCATCCACGAACTGCCACTGCTGCCACGGATGGCCTGCATAGCTCCACAGCTGGATGGCCGCGCCGTTCTCGGTGTTGAAGTTCTTTACTTCCAGTACCTTTCCATTGGGGGCTTTGATGATATAAAATTCATTTTCCAGAATGACTGCCTGCGATGCCTTTGCCATAGAGCACGACTCCTTTCCAGTTTGGTAGCCCTATTATAGCGTATTTGTCCTTTGGCAGCAAGAATGCTTTTCCATAATCTTTTTACGTTTTATTGTGCATTTTGACATGATTCCCGCAACGATAACGTTTACGTGCAACAAAAGCGTTTCCTGCTGGTTTCTCTTTGCACTCCGGCCTTTGTTGTGATACAATAAAGGCACATGTTTTAAGGGAGGGAATTGCTATGACCAACGAAACCTTGGAAACCATCAAAAACCGCCGCAGCTGCCGTGCCTATAAGCCGGAGCAGATCACAAACGAAGAACTGGATGCCGTGCTGGAAGCCGGCACCTACGCCGCCAGCGCCATGGGCCGCCAGAGCGCAAAGATCGTGGTCGTGCAGGACGCTGCCGCTCGCGCCCAGCTCACCCGCATGAACGCCGCTGTCATGGGCAAGGACACCGACCCCATGTACGGCGCTCCCACCATTCTGGTGGTGCTGGCCGATGCTCACGCCGCAAATGCCGTACCCGACGGCAGCCTTGTCATGGGCAACCTGATGCTGGCTGCAGCTTCGCTGGGGCTGGGCAGCTGCTGGATCAACCGCGCAAAGGAAGAGTTTGAAACAGAAGAGGGCAAGGCCCTGCTCCGGCAGTGGGGCATCGAGGGCGATTGGGTCGGCATCGGCCACTGCATTCTGGGCTACCCTGCTGCAGACCCCAAGCCCGCAGCACCCCGCAAGCCGGATTATATCGTAAAAGTGTAAGGAGAACTATGAAGCCTGATTACAAGCTGGTCGCCAAGGCCAAATATATCCACGCCACCGCCGACCTTGCCAGTGAACTCTGGCATGAGGTGTACAAGCGCTATTACCCCGCAAAACAGCTGGACACCCTTGTGGAAGAGCTGCAGAGCGCCGATGCCATTGAGGAGGACATCGACAACGATGTGAACTACTTCCTCGTGGTTCTGGGCGGCAAGACCATCGGCTACTTTGCGTGGAAGATGGAGAACACCGCCCTGCATCTGATGCATCTGTACCTCAGGCCCGAATACCGCGGCAAGGCACTGGGCCGGGACATCGTGCTCTCCTGCGAGCGGCTGGCCCGCGGCGAGGGCAAGGGCCGTGTGTGGTGCACCGTGCACGCCAAGGCCCTGCCGGTGCAGCAGTTCTTCAAGGCCCTGCGCTACCGCAATTTAAAGCCCGCCGAGCAGGAAAACGGCACCGTCCCCCGGGACGAAGTGGTATTTGAGCACACGCTGGGCTAAAAAGCCGCAAATGCTATTGAAATTTCTCCCCGTTTGTACTACACTGGTGTAGTGTAATAAAGTGTCTGCCTGTGGGCGGCATCCGCAAAAAAGGAGAACAACATGGCAAAAGATCATCCTACCGGCCAGTCCGGTTTGTATCAGGCATTTTTGCAGCTCAAGACTCCGGAACAGTGCTACCGTTTTTTACAGGATGTGTGCAGCTATTCCGAGCTGAGCGCAATGGAGCAGCGCTACAACATTGCCGAAATGCTGGTGGACAAGCGCATCTACACCGAGATCATGGATAAGACCGGTGCATCCAGCGCCATCATCAGCCGGGTAAGCCGGGTGCTGAGTGCCAACGACAGCGTATTGCGCGCCTTGCTGGAAGCGGAAAAAGCTGCCGACGATCAAAACTGAACTTCCACACAAACCATGCCGCGTGCCGCCCGTGCGGTATGCGGCTTTTATCATTCAACCGGGAAGGCAGAAGTCCCCACGCCAGCGGGGTACTTCTATCGTTTTTCCTCATGCGGCGCAGATGCGCCGTCTTCATCAGAAATCAGGGAGGTTTGATTTTTATGAGCAAAGCTGTTGTTTTTTTTGCCGAGGGCACCGAGGAATGTGAAGCCCTGCTGGTGGTCGATCTGCTGCGCCGCGCCAAGGTGGAGGTGACCGTGGCCAGCGCATCCGGCAGCCGCGAGATCGTGAGCAGCCACAAGGTGCATATCACCGCCGACGCACTGGCCGAAGAGGTGGATTATTCGGATGTGGACATGGTGGTGCTGCCCGGCGGCATCCCCGGCACCCCGAACCTTGCCGCCAACAAGACCGTTACCGACACCTGCGTTTCCTTTGCAAAGAGCGGCAAAAAGGTAGCTGCCATCTGCGCAGCACCCAGCGTGCTGGCATCTCTCGGCCTGCTGGAGGGCAGAAAAGCCACGGCGCACGCCGGTTTCCAAGACAAATTGGCCGGTGCCGAGGTGCTGGATACCGAAGTGGTAGTGGACGGCAATATCACCACCAGCTACGGTCTGGGCGGTGCCATCCCCTTTGCGCTGGAGCTGGTGCGCCAGCTGGCCGGGCAGGCTGAGGCCGACCGCATCCAGAACGCCATCGCCTACCGCCACTGAGGGAGGGAGTCAGTATGCGTTTTGTTACCTGCCGCCTGCCGGACGGCGTGGAAGATCCGGCCATTCTTTCTGCCGACGGCACACAGATCTGGCCGCTGAGCTGGCTGGGCCTTTCCTATGAAACCTTGTCCGATGCCATCCCCTTTCTGACCCCGCAGGTGCGGACAGGCCTGCAGCTTGCCATTGCGGGCATCCCGGCCCTGCCCGTGGATGCCGTGCAGCTGCAAAGCCCTATTCCCTGCCCGGCGCAGGATGTGGTGTGCCTTGGCATCAACTACATGGCCCACTCGGACGAAGCGGAGAAATACTCTGCCGATGCCTTTGCAACCAAACATCAGGATGCCATTTATTTTTCCAAGCGCGTTTCCCGCGCTGTGCCGGACGGCGGCTTTATTGAAGCTCACACTGACCTTGTGCAGAAGCTGGACTACGAATGCGAACTGGCTGTGGTCCTGGGCAAAGATGCCAGGGATGTGCCCGCCGGGCAGACAAAAGACTATGTGTTCGGCTACACCATCCTGAACGACGTTTCCGCCCGCGATGTGCAGACCGCCCACAAGCAGTGGTATTTCGGCAAAAGTCTGGACGGCTTCACGCCCATCGGCCCCTGCATCGTTACCGCAGACGAATTCGACACCTACCCGCCCAAGCTCGGCATCCGCAGCTTTGTCAACGGCGAAAAGCGGCAGGACTCGAACACCGGCCTGCAGATCTTTGATATCGACCACGTGATTCACGAGCTGACGCAGGGCATGACCCTGAAGGCCGGCACCATCATTGCCACCGGCACCCCGGCAGGCGTGGGCATGGGCATGGACCCGCCGCAGTTTTTGAAGCCCGGCGACACGGTGCGCTGTGAGATCGACGGCATTGGCAGCCTGACCAACACCGTGCGGTGAGCACTGGCAATTGTGCCAAACATCCACTGCATTTTCCGTCTGTTTGCATGAAAATCCGCAGCGGCACTGCTCTTTTGCGGGTAGGTGTGGTATACTGGAACACGCGAAATACTGCGGCCGCTGGCCGTCAAAAAGGGGTAAATGAAACATGAAAGAATACGCATTCGGCATCGATCTGGGCGGCACCACCGCTAAGATCGGCCTGTTCAAGACCACCGGCGAACTGCTGGAAAAGTGGGAAGTTCCCACCGACACCTCCAACGCCGGTGAGCACATTCTGAAAAATCTGGCCGCTGCCGTGCAGGGCAAGATGCAGGAAAAAGGCCTTGCCGCTGAGCAGGTAGAGGGCGTGGGCGTGGGCGTGCCCGGCCCTGTTCTGGACAGCCGCATCGTGCCCATCATCTGTGCAAACCTCGGCGGCTGGGGCAAGCATAATGTGGCCGAAGAGCTTGGCGATATGCTGGGCGGCATCAAGGTTCTGGTGGGCAACGATGCCAACGTGGCCGCTCTGGGCGAGATCTGGATGGGTGCTGCCAAGGGCTGCCGCAGCGCGGTCATGGTCACGCTGGGCACCGGCGTGGGCGGTGGTGTCATCGTCAACGGCAAGGTCATTGATGGCACCCACGGGGCCGGCGGCGAGATCGGCCACATCACGGTGGACCGCCACGAGACCGCTGCCTGCGGCTGCGGCAAGCACGGATGTCTGGAGCAGTATTCCAGCGCCACCGGCGTTGTGCGCTGCATGAAGAAGCTGCTGGACGAGAACCCGGATACCCCCTGCACCCTGCGCGGCACCGAGTTTGCCGCCAAGGACGTGTTTGATGCCGCCCGCAATGGCGACGCCCTTGCCGCCCGCGAGGTGGACGAGATGACCGATACCCTCGGCATGGCGCTGGCAACCATTGCCGCCACCGTGGACCCGGAGATGTTCATGGTGGGCGGCGGCGTGTCCCGCGCAGGCGAGGTTCTGTTTGCCCCGCTGCGGGAGCACTTCAAGGTCTATGCCTTCAAGTCCTGCCGTGAGACCCCCATCGTGCCCGCCATCCTCGGCAACGATGCCGGTATCTATGGTTCTGTGCGCCTGATCGTGGGCGAATAATTCAGCGGTATTTTTTCAGAAACTTAAAAACCCGGAAACGACGGTCGTTTCCGGGTTTTTCTTTGTACGTTCAATAAAATTTACAGCGTATCTTCCCCCGGCAGCTGATTCCACAGGCGGTAGTAGACGCCCTGCTTTGCCAGCAGCTGGTCGTGGGTGCCGGATTCCACGATGCCCTCTTCGCCCAGCACAAGGATGCGGTCGTAGTCCTTGATGGTGGTCAGGCGGTGGGCGATGGTGAGGGTGGTGCGGCCATGGGCCAGCTTTTCAAGGCTCTGGCCCACCAGGATCTCGCTTTCGTTGTCCAGTGCGCTGGTGGCCTCGTCCAGAATGAGGATGGGCGGGTTCTTCAGGAACACCCGCGCAATGGCGATGCGCTGCTTCTGTCCGCCGGAGAGCTTGACACCGCGCTCACCCACATAGGTATCAAAGCCATCTTTCAGGGCCAGAATGAACTTTTCCGCCCCGGCCAGACGCGCCGCTTCCATGATCTCTTCGCGGGTGGCGCCGGGCTTGCCGTAGGCGATGTTCTGGGCCACCGTGCCGCTGAACAGATACACGTCCTGCTGCACGATGCCGATATCCTGCCGCAGGCTCTTCAGGGTGACATGGCGGATGTCCTGCCCATCGATCAGGATGCGGCCGCTGGTCACTTCGTAGAAGCGGGGGATGAGGTTGCACAGGGTGGTCTTGCCGCCGCCCGAGGGGCCGACCAGCGCCAGCCGTTCGCCCGGCCGGATATCCAGACTGACGTTATGCAGCACCTTGTTGTGGTCGTCCGGGTACTCAAAGCTGACGTTTTCAAACCGGATGTCACCGGGGCCGGGCTGCAGCGGTACCGCATCCGGGACATCGCCGATGGTCACAGGGGTGTCCATGATCTCGGCAAAGCGCTCGATGCCGGTCATGCCGCGCTGGAACTGCTCGGCAAACTCCACGATGCGGCGGATGGTGGCAATAAGGGTGGTGACGTACAGCATATAGGCCACCATGTCACCGGCGGTGATCCTGCCGTACACCAGCGAGAGGCCGCCTGCCAGAATGACCACCAGATACATCAGGCCGTCGAACAGGCGGGTGGAGGTGTTGAAGGCACCCATGGCGTAGTAGCCGAGGGTCTTGATCTGCTCAAAATCCCTGTTACCCTTTGCAAACTTCTCGCGTTCCTCATCCTCGGCGGCAAAGGCCTTCACGACACCCTGCCCCAGCAGGCTGTCCTCGATGGTGGAGTTCAGCTCGCCGATCTGCACGCGCTGCTGGCGGAACCGCGCCCGCAGCCGTCCGTTCAGGTAAACGGACACCACGCCCATCAGCGGCACGCAGGCGAACACCGCCAGCGTCAGCGGCACACTGGCCCGGCACAGGATGACAAAGGACACCACGATCTTGATGGCCGCAATGAAAAATTCCTCCGGGCAGTGGTGGGCGAACTCGGTCACATCGAACAGGTCGTTGGTGATGCGGCCCATGATGGTGCCTACCTTGGTGTTGTTGTAGTAGGTGTGGTCCAGCTTGAGCAGGTGGTCAAAGGCATCGCGGCGCATATCCGTCTCGATGTGCACGCCCATGATATGACCGATGCTGGACATGTAATAGCTGGCTGCACCGTCGATGATGCGCAGCACAAAATAGAGTGCTGCCAGCCGCAGCACGATGCCCGCCGTCAGGGTGATGCCCACGCCCATGGCGGCGTTGGTGATGGTGCTCATGATCTTGGGCAGCACGATGTCACACAGGGTGGTCAGCGCTGCACAGAACAGGTCCAGAAACAGGGTCTTTTTGTACTTTGCCAGATAGGGCAGAAAACGCCGGATCAGCGCACCGCTGCCTGCGTGGTGCGCCCCGGGGTCGTTGATTTTGGTTTTTGACATGGTTCCTCCGTTTTTTGGTTTCTTTAGGCCTTTACGATTCAGGATGTTTCAGATACTTTTCAGTGGGCTCGCCCTCTCAGTCAAATCCTTCGGATTTGCCAGCTCTCCCAAAGGGAGAGCCCTTGGCAAAGAGATGAAGTTTGCGTGGACTGCCAAAGGCTCCCACTTTGAGGAAAGACTTCCCCCTGCCGGGGGAAGATGTCACCGCAGGTGACAAAAAGGGGAATCTGGCATTGCGCAGCAATGACGGAGAGGGTTCGTTCTCTTACTTTTTACTGTAGTCCCGTTCACCGTAGATGGCGGTGCCGATGCGCACAAGGGTGGCACCCTCCCGGATGGCGTTTTCAAAGTCGCCGCTCATGCCCATGGAGAGGGTCTCCATGGACACGTTGGAATAGCCGCGCTCTCCGGCCTGCACAAACAGCTTGTATACCTCGGCCAGATAGCGGCGGTTGCGGGCATCGTCGTCGTTCACGGGCGGAATGGCCATCAGCCCCTTGACCCGGATGTGCTCCTGTGCGGCAGCAGCATCCAGCAGCGGCCAGAGCGCTTCCGGTGCCACGCCGGTCTTGCTCTCCTCGCCGCCGATATTCACCTCCAGCAGCACGTTCTGCACGATGCCGGCCTTGGCTGCTTCCTTCTCGATGGCGTTCAGCAGATGCTCACTGTCCACGCTTTGGATGAGGCTGGCACGGCCCAGCACTTTTTTAATTTTGTTCGTCTGCAGATGGCCGATAAAGTGGCTGGGCTTGCCGCAGTAAGCACCTGCGTCAAAGTTTGCGCACAGCTCCTGCACATGGTTTTCGCCAAACACGTCAATGGGCAGCGCAGCGCTTGCGGCCACCGTCTCAGCGGTGCGGGTCTTGCAGGCGGCGCACAGCTGCACCGCCGCCGGGTCGCGGCCTGCCTCGCGGGCGGCTGCCGCCATTTTCTCCCGGATCTCTGCCACGGCCTCCTGCATCTGTTCCAGATTTTTTTCTGCCATGCTGCTCAATCCTCCTCGGTATACTTTGCGCGCTCGCCGCCAATGAGTTTCGGGCGGGTGCGGGCGCACAGAATATTCGCTTCGCCAATTTTGTTCAGGCTCAGCCGCACCGGCACTGCCACCCGCTTCAGGTGCATCCCGATCAGGGTGCCGCCGATATCAATGCCTGCATGGGCACGGATCTCTTCCACGGCCACCGGCTCCCGGAACTTCTTCCAGCAGGTAGTGGCCCAGCTGCCGCCTGCGTGGGGGCGCGGCACCACGCACACCTCTTCCCAGCCGTATTTTTCGGCGGCTTCGCGCTCGATGATAATAGCGCGGTTCAGATGCTCACAGCACTGCGCGGCCAGCCAGATGCCGTTTTCGGCCAGCACTGGGGCAATGCCCGCGTACACGGCCTGCGCGGCTTCCAGACTGGAATCCTTGCCAATGTGCCCGCCCACGATCTCGCTGGACGAGCAGCCCACCACGAACACATCGCCCTTTTTCAGCTTTGCTTCGGCCAGCAGTTCGGTCACTGCCTGCCGGGCCTGCATCTCGATTTGTTTTCTGAATTCTTCTGTCATAAAAAACACCTCGGTTTTTATCAAAGATCAAAGATTTGCACTGCGCACCTTTTCGCTGCCTGCAAGGCCGAGATACAGCCTGCTCTCCACCGGGCACAGAGCTGTCACACCGCCTGCACCCTTGCTGGAGACCGTCCGCTTCCAGCTGCCGTCTGCCGTATCTACAGCTTCCGCACAGGGCGCATCGGCAGGCAGGCTGAACAGCTTTTCCTGTAGATTCCGGCCTGCACGCAGGGCAATGCCCCGCAGCAGGGTGCTGTCGGCGTTCTTTTCCAGCCAGCTGCTGCGCGCCCACCGGTAGCCGATGTACAGGGTGCCGTCTGCATCCACAGCAAGCGCACCGGGATACCCCGGCAGGCCGGAAACAAAGCTCTGGCAGTTTTTACCGCCCGCCGTCAGGTCGCGGGCATCGGCGGCAGCGCTCCACACACAGCGGTTCCCAAGGTCAGCCACGAACAGCGTGCTGCCGTCCCGGCTCAGGGCCAGCCCGGAAGCACCGGCCACACCGCCCAGCACCTTCTGCACCGTGCGTGCTGCCGGGTCGTATACATACACGCAGCCCGTGCCGGTGTGGGCCAGCAGTTCGGTGCGCAGAGTGCTCTCCAGCCCGTCCGCGGCACTGGCACTGGCAGCAACAGCAAAGTAGATCTTGCCGTCCGGCGCGGCTTCCACCGCTGAGACAGCCCCCAGCGGTGCACCGTCGATCTGGGTCACTACCTGCTCCACCGCCGTGCCCCAGCTGTCGTGGGCGGCGCGGCACAGGCTGCCGCCGCCGGGCGTGAGGATGCTCAGCCACAGGTCCCCGCTGCCGTCAAAGGCAAAACCGGTCAGCTCACCGTCCACGGAAAGGATGGCCGCATCGTGTCCGCCGTCGGTGCGCACAAGGTCGCTCGTGCGCTTTTTTAAGGCTGCGCCGTCGTATGCTGCGGCATACACAAGGCCGTCCTGTGTGCGGATGCAGTCCACACCCTGATATTCGCCCAGATCCAGCGTTCCCTTATGGTCGGCGGCAAGGGCCGTCTGTGCTGCACCGGTGTCCTGCCGTACATCAGGGGCATCGTACGCCTGCGGCGGCGTATCGATGGGCCGGAACACCAGTGCATACACCAGCGCCAGCAGGATGCACACGCCAAACACCGTGCTGGCCGTGCGGAACCGCTTGAGCAGCGCGTCCCGCTCCACCGCCATCTGGGCCGCATACTCGGCACGGCGGCGGGCGGCGCGGGCATTGGCGCGGTTTGCCCGGCGCATCCAGCGATCCACGAACAATGCCACCTGCGGCCCGATGGTGAGCGACGCAATGGCAAGGATGAGCAGAAATTCAATAAGTCCGATCCTCATAGGGCTTTTTCCTTTATCTTCAGAGCTTTTTCAGGGGGATATCCCCTTATCATTTCAGTATAGCATCTGTGGCGCGGCAGTTCAAGCACCCAACTCTGTCTCCCGGCTTTTGCCGCCGCCTGCCGCCTTTTTCTCCATCTTTCCTGCCAAAGCCTTTTTTGCCGTGCTGAAATATGCTATACTGATTATAAATATGGCATTCTGCACCGGAATGCCGCGTGTCAGTGTAAAAGAGGATAACATGGAAGCATTCAAATATCATGTGCAGCCGGGCCGCTACCGGCATTTCAAGGGCAACGAATACGAAGTGCTGGGCATGGCCCGCCACAGCGAGACCGAAGAGGAAATGGTGGTGTACCGCGCCCTGTACGGGGAACGCGGGCTTTGGGTGCGTCCTGCCGCCATGTGGTGCGAGACCGTGGAGCGGGACGGCAAAGTGCAGCCGCGCTTTGTGCGCATTGAGGAGTGAACCGGCAGTTTTTGCCGATGGGATAAAACGGAGGGTGATACTTTTGTACAGTGAACAAAAACAGGCGCTTGCCGCCGAACTGAGCTTCAAGCATCCGGCAGTGCTGGCTGTCAGCGGTTCCGCAGGCAGCGGCAAGACCGCTCTGCTGGCCGCGCTGCTGCCGGTGCTCAAGAGCCGCGGGCTGAAGGTGGGCGTGATCCGCGAGGCTGACGATCTGCGCCTGCCCGCCGAGACCGACCGCCTGCATGAGGCCGGTGCCGAGGGTGTTGCCGTGTTTACTGCCGGGCGCTATCTGCTTACCGAGCAGTTCCGCCTGAACGAGCAGGACCTGCTGGCTTTGTTCGAGCGCCACGGCTACGACCTTGTACTGCTGGAAGGCTTTGGCGACAGCGGCTGGGCCAAGATCGAGGTGGTGCGCAGCTCGGTCAGCCCGGTGGGCACCGCGTTCCAGCCCATGGCCATCGTGGGCGATGTGCCGGGCGCTGATTTTGCACTGGACGATCCTACTGCTCTGGCAGACTGGATCGAGAACCAGATGCCGTCCCTGTAACGGAGGTTCTGCATGAAACTCATCCGTACCGAAGACGCTGTCGGGCAGGTGCTCTGCCACGACATCACACAGATCATTCCCGGCCAGTTCAAGGGAGCACGCTTCCGCAAAGGGCACATCGTCCAGCCGGAGGATATTCCCGTGTTGCTCTCCATTGGCAAAGAGAATCTCTATGTCTGGGAGAAGCGCCCCGGCATCCTGCACGAGGACGAAGCCGCTGCCCTTTTGTACAAGGCAGCGGCGGGCCGCAACATCCACGGCACTGAGCCGAAGGAAGGCAAGATCGAACTGGTTGCCGACTGCGACGGTCTTTTGAAGATCGACCGCGCCGCCCTGCTGGCCGTGAACCGCACACCCCAAATGATGATCGCTACCATCCACGGCGACCTGCCCGTGAAAAAGGGCCAGAAGCTGGCCGGCACCCGCATCATCCCGCTGGTGATCGAGCAGGAGAAGATGGATGCCATGCAGGCTGCGGCAGGCAGTGAACCCATCCTGAACGTGCTGCCTTTCCACCCGAAAAAGTTTGCGGTCATCACCACCGGCAGCGAGGTATTCAAGGGACGCATCGAGGACAAATTCACCCCCGTTCTGGTGGGCAAGCTGGCCGAATACGGCTGCGAGATGACCTATCACAAAACCTGCGACGACGACCCCGCCGGGATCACCGCCGCCATTCTGGAAGCAAAGGCCGCAGGCTGCGAGATGATCTTTACCACCGGTGGCATGAGCGTAGACCCCGACGACCGCACGCCGCTTGCCATCAAGAACACCGGTGCCGAGATCATCACCTATGGCGCACCGGTGCTGCCGGGTGCCATGTTCCTTGTGAGCTATCTGGACGGTGTGCCGGTGTGCGGCCTGCCCGGCTGCGTGATGTACGCCAAGCGCACCATTTTTGATCTGCTTCTGCCGCACCTGCTGGCCGATGACCCCATCACTGCCGAGGACATTGCCCGGCTGGGCGAGGGCGGGCTGTGCTTAGGCTGCGCCGAATGCCACTGGCCCAACTGCGGCTTCGGGCATTGCTGAAACCCTCTCAGTCAAAGCCTTACGGCTTTGCCAGCTCTCCCAAAGGGGAGAGCTTTATCAAGGTAAAAATTATGAGCGAAACAAAACTTTCTCATTTTGATGCGTCCGGCAGCGCCGTGATGGTGGATGTGAGCGAAAAGCCCGTCACTGCACGGCAGGCTGTGGCCCGCGGCATCATCACTATGAATGCGGCAGCCTTTGCCGCTGTTCGGGACGGCACCGCCCAGAAGGGCGACGTGCTGGGCGTGGCCCGCATTGCAGGCATCATGGCGGCCAAGCGCACCAGCGAGCTGATCCCCCTGTGCCATCCGCTGCCGCTGAGCAAGCTGACTGTGGATTTTCACCTTCTGCCCGAACAGCAGGCCGTAGAGGCCGTGTGCACCGCCAGGACCATCGGCGTGACCGGCGTGGAAATGGAAGCTCTGACCGGCGTTTCTGCCGCGCTGCTCACCATCTACGATATGTGCAAGGCCGTGGATAAGGGCATGGAGCTGGGCGAGATCCACTTGGTCGAGAAGACCGGCGGCAAGAGCGGGCACTATGTGCGGGCCGAGGGCGGCTATGTTTGATGCATACGGCCGCAATATCCACTATCTACGCCTTTCGGTCACCGACCTGTGCAACCTGCGCTGCCGCTACTGTATGCCGGACGGCGTGCCAAAGCTGGCCCACGAAGATATTCTGACCTATGAGGAATTTCTGCGGCTGGCTGCGCTGTTCGCCCAGTGCGGCATCGACACGGTGCGCATCACCGGCGGTGAACCGCTGGTGCGCCGGGGCGTGGAACAACTGACGGCGGGCCTGAAAGCCATTCCCGGCATCCGCCGCGTTGCCCTTACCACCAACGGCGTGCTGCTGGCCCAGAAGCTGCCCGCCCTGCTGGCGGCGGGCCTTGACAGCGTGAACATCAGCCTTGACACCTTGCACCCGGAGACCTTCCGGCGCATCACCGGCAAAGACGAGCTTGCCGCCGTGCAAAACGGCATCCGGGCGGCCCTTGCCAGCGGCATTCCGGTCAAGCTGAACTGTGTGCCGCAGCCCGGCGTGAACGAGGGCGAGCTGGAAAGCCTTGCTGCCTTCGCACAGGAGCATCCGCTGCAGGTGCGCTTTATTGAGATGATGCCCATTGGCTTTGGTGCCGGGCTGCCCGGCCTTTCCGGCCCGGAACTGCTGGAGCGCTTTTACCGCCGCTGGCCGCAGCTGCAGCCGGTGACCGGTGCGGCCTTTGGCGATGGGCCGGCGGTGTATTATTCTGCGCCCGGCTGGCGCGGCAGCATTGGGTTGATCGCTGCCGTGCACGGCAAATTCTGCGCTTCCTGCAACCGGGTGCGGCTGACAAGTCAGGGCTTTCTGCGTCCGTGCCTTGCCAGCGAATCCGGCACCGACCTGCGTGCTCTGCTGCGCAGCGGCGCGGACGACGCGGCCCTTTTGCAGGCCATTCAAAACACGATTCTGGCAAAACCCCGGGAACATCACTTCGGCCAAGGCTCTATGCCCGCCACACGAGGGATGTACCGGATCGGAGGATAACACAAATTTATGGGTAAAATTCTGGCCATCTGCACAAGCCCCCGGCGCGGCACCTTGAAAACGCCGGTGCCGTCCGCTGTTCTCACCCCGGAGTGGGGTATTGTGGGCGATGCCCACGGCGGCAGCTGGCACCGGCAGGTCAGCCTGCTGAGCGCGGAAAAAATTGAAGCTTTCCGTCAAAAGCTCTGGGTGGACTACGGTGCCTTTGGCGAAAATCTGGTGGTGGAAGGGTTCGATCTTGCCACCCTGCCGGTGCCCAGCTTTTTTGCCATTGGGGATGCCGTGCTGGAAATGACCCAGATCGGCAAGGAGTGCCACAGCGACTGCGCCATCCGCCGGCAGACCGGCGACTGCATCATGCCGCGGGAGGGCGTGTTCGCACGGGTGGTAAAAGGCGGCACCATCCACACCGGCGACGAGATGAAGCTGCTGCCCACCCCGGCAGACCTGCCCCTGCGCGCGGCGGTGATCACCCTTTCCGATAAGGGCAGCCGCGGCGAACGGGAGGACAAAAGCGGCCCGCTCATTGTGGAAATGCTCACCGCCACAGGCTACAAGGTGGAGGAAGCACTGCTTCTGCCGGACGATGCCGCCCAGCTCAAAACCCAGCTGCTGCGCCTTGCGGATGCCCGTCAGGTGAACCTGATCCTCACCACCGGCGGCACCGGCTTTGCACCTCGGGATATCACCCCGGAGGTGACTTTGAGCGTAGCCGAACGCAACGCGCCCGGCATTGCCGAGGCCATGCGGTACCATAGCCTTACCATCACACCGCGCGGGATGCTCAGCCGCGGTGTCAGCGTGCTGCGCGGCAAGACCCTGATCGTGAACCTGCCGGGCAGCCCTAAGGCCGTAAAAGAAAACCTCGAGTACATCCTGCCCAGCCTTGCGCACGGCATCCGCCTTGCCGCCGGGCTGGACGGCGAATGCGCCCGGAAGTAAAAAAGTATCCCGGTGGGCGGCACCGCATCCTGTACCGTATCAAATGCAAAGATTCATTTTAAAAACAGGAGCGCTTATCATGAACAACACTAAAATTTCCCGCCGCAGCTTTCTGGCTGCTGCCGGTATCGCCGGTGCCGCGGCGGCCCTGACCGCCTGCGGCTCCTCCGCTTCCAGCACTGCATCTTCCGTGGCAGGCTCTGCCGCTGCTTCTTCTGAAGCTGCCGGTGGATCCATGGAGCTGATCGTGTTTGCCGCCGCATCCCTCACCGAGACCCTCACCGCCATCGGCGAGATCTACTCTGCCGAGAACCCCGGCGTGACCTTCAGCTTCAACTTCGACTCCTCCGGCACCCTCAAGACCCAGATCCAGGAAGGCGCGGACTGCGACCTGTTCATCTCCGCCGGTCAGAAGCAGATGAACCAGCTGGACAGCACCGCTTCCGCCGATGTGAACACCGAAGGACTGGACTTCGTGGACAGCGATTCCCGCGTGGACCTGCTGGAGAACAAGGTCGTTCTGTGCGTGCCCGAGAATGGCAATAAGGGCATCGACAGCTTCGATTCTCTGGCCGAGCACCTCAAGGCCGGGGACATTCTGTTCTGCATGGGCAACAGCGATGTGCCCGTGGGCCAGTACACCCAGAAGATCCTTGCCTACTACGCTCTGGACGAGGAAGCACTGGCCGCAGCCGGTGTCATCACCTACGGCTCCAACGTCAAGGAGGTCACCACCCAGATCACCGAAGCCAGCGTGGATGCCGGTGTCGTGTACTGCACCGATGCCTACAGCGCAGGCCTGACCCCCGTGGATGAGGCCACCAAGGAGATGTGCGGTCAGGTCATCTATCCTGCCGCCGTGCTGAAGGCCGCCCCCAACGCCGAGGCTGCCAGGGAGTTTCTGGCCTATCTGCAGACCGACCGCGCCGCGACCGTGTTCGAGAGCGTGGGCTTCACCGCACTGTAAATCCGTTGTTTTTCAGAGCTTCCCCTCCGGGGGAAGCCTTTTTATTCGGAGGTATCATTTATGGACTGGTATCCCCTTTGGAACAGCCTGCGCATCGCCCTCGTCAGCTGCGCGGCGGTGTTCTTCCTTGGCATTTTTGCCGCCTACTATATTGCCAAGCTGCCGCGCACTGTCAAAGGCGCGCTGGACGTGGTGCTCACCCTGCCCATGGTGCTGCCGCCCACGGTGGTGGGCTATTTTCTACTGCTTTTGTTCGGCGCAAAGCGGCCGCTGGGTGCCTTTTTCATGGAGCATTTCGGCGTAAAGCTGGTCATGAACTGGTACAGTGCCATCTTTGCATCCATCGTGGTGGCCTTTCCGCTGATGTACCGCACGGCGCGCGGCGCGTTTGAAAGCTTTGACGAAACGCTGGCATGGTCGGCGCAAACGCTGGGCCAGTCGGACGTGTGGATCTTCTGGCGGGTGCGGATGCCCTGCTGCCGTCAGGGCATTCTGGCCGGCACGGTGCTGGCCTTTGCCCGCGCGCTGGGCGAGTACGGTGCCACCAGCATGATCGCAGGCTACACCCCCGGCAAGACCGCCACCATTGCCACCACCGTGTACCAGCTGTGGCGCACCAACGACGAAGCCGGTGCCATGCGCTGGGTGCTGGTGGATATCGTGATCTCGGCAGTGGTGCTGCTGGCCGTGAATCTGCTGGAGAAAAAACAGAAAGCAGGTGGCCGCGCATGAGTCTTGAAGTGAACATTACCAAAAAGCTGGATGGCTTTACCCTTCACGCCAACTTTGCCGCGCGCAGCACCGCCACAGCCATTCTGGGCGCGTCCGGCTGCGGCAAAAGCATGACCCTGCGCTGCATTGCCGGTATCGTAAAGCCGGATGCGGGCCGCATCGTACTGGACGGCCGGGTGCTGTTTGACAGCGCCCAGCACATCGACCTGCCGCCGCAGCAGCGCGGCGTGGGCCTGCTGTTCCAGAACTACGCACTGTTCCCCAACATGACCGTGGAGCAGAACGTGCTCTGCGGCCTGAAAGCCGAAAAAGACAAGGCCGCCCGCAAGGCCCGCTGCGCCGAAATGCTGCAGGCCATGCGGCTGGAATCCCTTGCCAAGCGCTACCCGGCCCAGCTTTCCGGCGGACAGCAGCAGCGCACCGCGCTGGCACGCATCCTTGTGGGCAGGCCCAAAATTCTGATGCTGGACGAGCCGTTCAGTGCGCTGGACAGCTACCTGCGCGAGGAAGTGGAAGGCGAAGTGGGCAGCCTGCTGGCCGGGTTTGGCGGCACAGCGCTGCTGGTCACCCACAACCGTGACGAAGCCTACCGCCTGTGCCGGGATATGATCGTGATGGATGGCGGGCAGGTGCTGCGCACCGGCGGCACCAAAGAGGTGTTTGCAGACCCGCAGAGCACCACCGCTGCACGGCTGACCGGCTGCAAGAACATTCTGTCCTGCACCCGCGTGGATGCCCACACCGTGCGCCTGACTGGCTGGGATGCGCCCCTTCACCTTGCCGCCGAGGTGCCTGAAACCTGCACCGCCGTGGGCATCCGCGCCCACGACTTTGCCCCCTGCGCACCAGCTGCGCCGAACGCTCTGCCGGTGCAGCTGAACTCCACCAGCGAGAATCCCTTTGACTGGAACCTGATCTTTACCGCGCCGGACGGCACCACCCGCCTGTGGTGGAAGGTGAGCAAGACGAACCTGACCGCTGCGTCGCCGGAGGCACCGGCGTTTCTGGGCACTGCACCGCAGAACATCATGCCGCTGGGGTGACGGACAGCACGCCGGGGATTTTCTTCAGCGCTTCCTGATTGGCCTTGTTCAGGTCCTTGACCGCGAACCGCAGTCGGATCATGCAGTGTGCCACGCTGGAAATGTTCTCGGGGCCGCCCACCAGCTGAACCACTTCCGCAGCAGGTTCTGCTTGGCCTGCTCGGTGGGCGCGAAGTTGTATTTTGCCAGCACGCCCACCGCCTGCCGGTTGAGCTCCTCCGGATAGGGGGAATCCAGATCGTAGGTGCGCAGTCCGGCTTCCACATGGCCCACCGGGATGCGCAGGTAAAAGCAGGCCAGCGCCGCCGCACCTTATCCACAAGCTCACTATTATATGCGCCAAACTCGGAATTGTGCAGGTCGGAAAGCACCACCATCCGGCTGGGCCTGCGGTCTGCCCCGCAAACTCCGGCTGTGCAGGGCCGTTTTTCTGTGGTATACTGGTACTGGAAGCAGCCCGCCGCTGCGGGCACTTTTTTTGAAAAGCATTCACGCAAACTTCACAGCTTTTTTTTATTCTTGCTGTATGATATTCTGGTCAAGAAGTCTATTATTGAGGAAGGTGTCTGTATTATGGCTAAGATCCTGATCGTTGACGATGAGCCGCGCATCCGCGAGCTGATCCGCGAACATTTACAATATTCCGGTTATATCTGTGAAGAGGCCGCTGACGGCACAGCTGCGCTGACCCAGCTTTCCGGCGGAGCCTTCGATCTGGTCATTCTGGACCTGATGATGCCGTTCATGGACGGTATGACCTGCCTGCGGGAGATGCGCGCCCGCCACATCAACACGCCGGTCATCATCCTGACCGCCCGCGGCGAGGAATACGACAAGCTGGCCGGCCTGGAGAGCGGTGCCGACGACTACGTTGTCAAGCCCTTCTCTCCCCGTGAGCTGGTAGCCCGCGTCAAGGCCGTGCTGAACCGCACCATGCCCAAGCCCGCCGCTGCCTCCGACACCATGACCTTTGGTGAGCTGACCATCGACACGGCCAGCCACACGGTGCGCGTTTCCGGCGAGGAGGTGGCCCTGACCCCCAAGGAGTTCGACCTGCTGGTGTTCCTTGCTTCCAACAAGGGCATCGCCCTCAGCCGTGAAAAGATCCTGCAGAAGGTGTGGAACTACGACTACTTTGGCGAGGACCGCACCGTGGATACCCATGTCAAAATGCTGCGGGGCCATCTGGGCAAGTGCCGCAGCTACATTGCTACCGTGTGGGGCATCGGCTACAAATTCGACCCCGACGCAACGCGCTGATAAAGGAGCGGAGGATTCATGCGGCACCATCACTCCCCCGGCATCCGCGGCCAGCTGATGTGGTTTTTGTGTTGTATCTGTCTGTTCCTGCTGGCACTGGTGTGGTTTCTGTCCACCCAGCTGCTGGAACCGCTGTACACCAAGCACATTGAAAAACAGCTGACCACTCAGGCAGAAAGCATCACCGCCGAGCTGGACAAGGCTATTGCAAACGGCGAAGCCCTTTCGGCATGGTCTTTTGGCCATCTTACGGTCAACACCACGTTTTTTGACCGGCTTGCCACCCAGCTGTACGCCAGCGGTTCGCTGAACAGCTTCTGTGTGGATATTTCCGATACCACCATGCGCACGATCTATAAGATCGAGAACCAGTCCTACTGCAACCTGCACGAAACGCTGCTCTCGGATTCCGCCAACAACGATATGATCGTTTCCACCGCTGTGGCCATGCGCAAGAAATGCCGCACCACCGGCGGCTTCGTGCAGACCCTGAATCCGCCGCGGCTCTCCGGCTCGGCACAGCTGCTGGTAGGGCGCAACACCTCCGGCGGCGAGTACACCGTTCTGGTCACTACCAGCCTTGTGCATGTGGCTGAAGCCGGCAAGGTGCTGAGCACCGTGCTGCCCATGGCAGCGGCGCTGATCTTTGCCTTTGCCATGACGGCGGCATGGCTGTTCAGTGAGTGGTTCACAAAGCCGCTGCGCCAGCTTTCCAGCGCTGCCCGCCAGATGGCCATGGGCAACTATGCCGTGCAGGTGGATACCCGCCGCAGCGATGAGCTGGGCGATCTGGCCCGGGACTTCAACCACATGGCAAGCGAGGTGCAGCATTCTTCGCAGATGCAGCGCGATCTGCTGGCCAACGTCTCCCACGACCTGCGCACCCCGCTGACCCTTATCAAGGGCTATGCCGAGACGGTGCGCGACATTACCGGCGACGACAAGGCCCACCGCGATGAGCAGATGAACATTATCGTGGACGAGACCGACCGCCTGACCGCACTGGTCTCCAGCGTGATGGAGCTGAGCAAGGTGACCAGCGGTGCCGATAAATGCGAGCGCGTGCACTTTGATATGGGCCAGCTGTGCGACGAGGTGAGCGAACGGTACGATGCCATCTGCGCCCAGAACGGCTGGCAGCTCCAGCTGGAGCTGCCGGACGAGGAACTGCCCGTTTACGCAGACCCCAACATGATGCAGCGCGCACTGCATAACCTGCTGGGCAACGCCATGCACCACATCGGCAAAGACGGCATCTTCATCCTGCGGGCCCAGCGCTGCACCGAGGGCGTGCGGGTAGAGGTGGAGGACCACGGCCCCGGCATCTCTGCCGACGACCTGCCCTATATCTTTGATCGGTACTACCGCTCCCGTTCGGATGCCGGCAAGCAGGGCACCGGTCTGGGCCTTTCCATCACCAAGGCCATCTTCCAGCAGCACGGCTTCCGCTTTGGTGTGCAGAGTGCCATTGGCATGGGCACTACGTTCTGGTTCATCATGAACGACCTGCCCGCCAATGCAGCCGAGATGGCCGGGCAGGAATAATCAGGAATAATTTTAAAGCCGGGATGACCGTGTGGTCGTCCCGGCTTTTGCTTTTTCTATAGAGCATCGTTTCTGCCCGCAATGCTGCGGCCATTCCAAATGATTTACTGGCTGGAATCTGCTGTGCGATAAATTCCGAATGTATTATCCGGTGCGGGCATTTCCACCCGGGAGGCACGATCATTCACAGCCCACATCATCCAGCCCATTGCAGCCAGTGCCGCCAGAATGATGATCCATTTGACAAAATTCGGCAGTTTTTTCATAGAAGATCCTTCAAATCCATTTTATACTTCATTTTATATTTTCCGTTTTTATTCCGGTCTGCAAAGCTTCCGTGCACATCTGAGCAGCTCTTCGGCCTGCTGGCTGTCCAGCTGCTTCACCCATGCACCGCGCGCTGCTGCGCCCTCGCCGGTGCTGCCCGCTTCGGCAAAGCTGGCAAGGTCGGAGTCGGTGCGGCTCTGCCAGGGCGAAAAGCCCTCCGGCGCGATGTGTGCACCAAGGCGGCAGTCCAGCACAGCCGTTTTACCGGTGGGCCGCCACGGCCTGCCCAGAAACACCGTGCCCGCCGGGCAGTCGTCTGAAACAAAGTCGCAGTCCCAGAACACAAACCCGAGGCCATCGGAACGGCCCGAGGGAGCCGTGACATAGCTTGCAGGCAGGTGGTTGTTCACGGTGCGGATGGTGCACTGCTCAAACAGAGCGTCCGCGCCACCAAAAATAAAATCGATATCTCCCGCGATCTCGCAGTGCCGGTAATACTGGGCCGTCGGGCGGCGGGGCGCAAAGTGGCCCGGGCCAAGGAAGCCATCCTTCTCCCGCTCCTTCTCCGGCAGAGGGGCGCAGAACAGCGTATCCTGATTGCTCAGCAGCCGCACATTCTCAAAGAGGGTGTGAGCGCAGTCCACATAAGCCGCCACGGCCTGCCCCACCTTTGCCCCGGGGCCGGCATCGTTTTCAATGGTCAGGTCCCGCACCCGCAGTTCTATCCCCCGGAAAAACGCGGTATAGCTGCGGAAGGTGTGGGTGGGCCTGCCGTCCGGGTGCGGCAGCCTGCCGCCGTCGCCCCACACGATGCGGGTGCTTTCCATGCCTGCGCCGATCAGGGTGATATCCTGTTTTTCGCACACCAGCTTTTCGCGGTAAACGCCCGGGCCAATGCGGATCTCTGCTTCGCAGGCATAAGGCACGGCCAGCACCGCTTCGGACACCGAAGCAAAATCGCCGCTGCCATCCTGCGCTACGGTTATGGTAAGCATGTTTCTGTCCTCCCGTTTTGTTTCTATGCTTCCATAGTATACCTTCTCCTCCGTCGAAAATCAACGAAGTTTGTATGAACATCAAACGCATTTTTCCAGCCGCAGCACCGCCGCCGTAATGTCGTCCGGCCTGCCGGTCTTCTGGGCGCGCACGCGGGCCGTTTCCACCAGCGTTTTTGCAACTTTTTCCGGCGCTTCTCCTGCCGCAGCGGAAAGCTCCAGCTGCTTTGCCACCCAGCCCGGGCCGTCCACCAGCAGCCCGTCCGAGACCAGCACCGCATAATCGCCCACCGTCAAATGCACCACCCGGCTCTGGCCGTTCACTCCGCCCAGAATGCCCACCGGCAGGCTGGTGTCGCCCACAGCACGCACCCGCCCGCCGTGCACAAGGAAGCCCGGTGCCGCACCGGCCTTGAACAGCCTTGCCGTGCCGGTGTAAAGATCCACGCTGATGAGGTCCAGCGTGGCACCGCTTTCATCCTCACTTTTCAGGGCAAGGGCCACGTTGACCAGCCTTGCCGCCAGCTCTGCGGTAAAGCCCGCCTTGAGCAGCCGGGCCGTCAGCTCGGCGGCAAGGTTGCCATCCACGGCTGCAGGCCTGCCGGTGCCCATACCGTCGCACAGGATCATCTGCGCTGCCGCCGGGCTGCAGAACTGCTGCACCGCATCGCCGGAAATACTGCCCCGCGCCGCCGCGCCCGCCATGCCGAACACGGCCCGCAGCACAGGCTTTTCGCTGAACAGCAGGGTGGTCATTCCCTTGCAGGAAAGCACCTGCGGCACTTCCAGCGTGCGGCGGCAGATGCGGCCCACCTCCCCGGCCAGCGCGGCCAGCTCCTGCGCCGAGAAGCGGGTGCGCGGCAGCGTGACCGCCGCATGGGTGCGGCCCAGATCATCCAGCGTGACGGCACACTCCTGCGGCGGAGTGCCAAGCTGCGCAAAAAAGTCCGCCACCCGGCCGGATTTATAGGGTTCCGGGTCGCCCGGACGGCCCAGCTGTTCTCCCAACACGCCCAGCGCTTCGGCCACGGCGCTGTACTGCTCGGTCAGGGCAGTGCGCATGGCTTCGGCATGAAGGCGGGCCTCCTTGCGGCTGCGGTACAGCGCAAAGGAGCGGTTTGCCGCTGCGCACAGTGCTGCCGGGTGGATGCACCGGGATAATTGCCCGGGCAATTGAGCCGTTTCCAGCCCGCCGCTACTTTCCAGCAGAGGGCGCAGTGCTTCCATGCCCTCCAGCGTGGCGGCATACTCCTGCTTCCAGCAGGTATCCCGCCGTCCGCAGTTAAAACAAAGGGTATCATGGGTGTTATCAATTACCCAATGGAAATCCTCACACCGGTGCGGCAGCGTTTCGTAGACATCGTTCACGGTCTCTGCCAGCGATGCAAGGCTCTGGGACACCTGTTCCAGCCGGGTGGCCGCTGCACTGTACTGCTGCGGCTGGGCCTGCCCTGCCTGCGGCTTTTCTTCCGGCTCCGGCACAAGCCATGCTGCGGGCATGGCCGCTACGGCCGTGATGCCGATGCAGACGTTCAGCAGATATTGGAACGCGCTCCCGGGCGGCTGCACACAGAGTGCACCGGTCACGCAGCCGCCCGCGTAGGCGGCTACCGTTTCCATGCGCCGTCCAGGTGCCAGCACCGCCGCTGCCACCGTGGCACAGGCAAGGCCGGATGCCGCAAAGCTGAGGGCCGGGTCTGCCGCGCACAGCGCAGCGCCCAGCACCGCGCAGGCCGCAAGCGCGGCTTTGGCCTGCCCTTTGCTGCATAAATACAGTTCCAGCGCCGCGCAGACGATCACGCCCGGCAGCAGCTGCCACAGCTGTACACTGCCCAGCGCCGCCGCTGCGGCCGCACCCACCAGAAGCATCCCGGCACCCGGCTTTTCGGGCGCGAACTGCCGCAGACAAAAGCCCATGGCTGCGGCCAGCAGGGCATCTGCCGCACTGTAAAACACCAGCTCTGCCCCGCCGCCGCCAAAGGCAAAGCACAGCGCCACACCCACCAGCGTGCCGCAGCCCGCCAGTGCCGCCGGGGTCAGTGTTCTGGCACCCATCCACCGCGCTGCCACTGCAGCACCCAGTGCGCACAGCATACAGACACTGCGCAGCGAGAGCGCGCCAAACCCGTGCAGCAGCACACCCAGCGCCGCACCCGCCGCACAGGGGGCAAAGCAGTCCTCTGCAAAGCCCAGCACAAAGCCCAGACCAAAAGGCATCAGTGCACCGTACACAACGGCCCAGCCGCCTGCAAATCCCACTGCCACAGCCGCCAGCCTGCGCGCTGCCGGGCGCAGCTCTGCCCGCCGTGCCAGTGCTGCCCGCTGTCTGTTCTGCCGCCCGACCGCTGCCAGACCCATCCGCTCTGTCATAAAAACTCCCCGCTTTCCGGCGGGGCGTTGTGGTTCTGTTCCCCGCGCTTTCTGCATATACTGTAGCGCGGGCGCGCGGCGATTTTTGGCGCGGTGCAGTGTTCTGCCGCAAACCGGCCCAAAGACGCAAAAAAGCCCTGCAGCGTTCAAAAATGCTGCAGAGCTTTGTGGTTTTATGGCAAAAATCAGCCGTTCAGCTTTTCAATTGCCGCTTTTACGCGGGCAAGGGTGGTTTCGCGGCCCATCATGCAGGCAAGGTCGGTGCCGCCGCCGGGGGTGCGCTGCTTGCCAGAAAGGGCAATGCCCAGCGGGTACAGCAGCCAGCCGTTCTTCTTGCCCAGCTCCTCAGCCTTGGCCTTGCAGGCATCGAAGACGGCATCGCGATTGCCAAAATCCAGTGCTTCGTCGCTGAGCACAGGCAGCAGGGCTTCCAGTGCCTCCTTGGCGGTCTCCGGGGTGGTCTTCTGCTTCTTGTTGGCGTACATGCTCACATCGTACTCGGGCATCGCATCAAAGAAATCCAGCTGCTCCGGGATCTCGCCCAGCACTTCGCAGCGGGGCTGCAGGTTTGCGCACAGCAGCTTCTTGTCGATGGAGGTGTGCACGGCCTTGTCGATCCACGGCTCCGCCTTTTTCTGGAACTCTTCCGGGGACAGGCGGCGGATATATTCCGCGTTGATGGCCCGCAGCTTGAGGGGATCGAAGATGGCCGGAGACTTGGAGATGCCGTCCGGAGACCAGATCTTGACCAGCTCCGGCAGGGAGAAGATCTCCTGCTCGGCATACTCGCCCTTGGGGCTCCAGCCCAGCAGGCAGATGTAGTTCAGCACGGCCTCGGTCAGGTAGCCCTTTGCCACCAGATCCTGATAGCTGGCATCGCCGTTGCGCTTGGAAAGCTTATTCTGCGCATCCTTCATGACCGGCGGGCAGTGGATGTAGGTGGGGATCTCCCAGCCGAACGCCTGATACAGCAGGTTGTACTTGGGGGTAGAGGACAGATACTCGCTGCCGCGGATCACGTGGGTGATGCCCATGAGGTGATCGTCCACCACGTTGGCAAAGTTGTAGGTGGGCATGCCGTCGGTCTTGATGAGGATCTGGTCGTCCATCTCGCTGTTGTTCACCTCGATGTGGCCGTACACCACATCGTCGAAGCCGGTCACGCCCTCGCGGGGGATCTTCTGGCGGATAACATAGGGTTCCCCGGCAGCAAGACGCTTTTCCACTTCCTCCTTGGGCAGGTCGCGGCAGCATCCGTCATAGTGGGTCATCTCACCGTTGGCGCGCTGCTCAGCATGCAGGGCCTCCAGACGCTCCTCGGTGCAGAAGCAATAGTATGCCTTGCCCTCTGCCACCAGCTGCTCGGCATACTGTTTGAACATGCCCATGCGCTCGCTCTGCACATAGGGGCCCACGGGGCCGCCGATGTCCGGGCCTTCGTCCCACAGCAGGCCGGTCTCCCGCAGGGTGTTGTAGATGACATCCACAGCGCCCTCCACATAGCGGCCCTGATCGGTATCCTCGATGCGCAGGATGAAGGTGCCGTCCTCGTGCTTTGCCATCAGGTAGGTGTACAGGGCAGTGCGCAGGTTGCCAACGTGCATATAACCCGTGGGCGACGGCGCAAAACGGGTGCGGACTTTATTGCTCGGCATAGAAAAACGCTCCTTTATTCTCATGCAAAAAATTTGCGGATAGCTATGTTTTATTGTACTGATTCTGCGCAGTTTTGTCAATGCGGGATAATATCATGCATTCACAGCTTTGCTTTTTTTGTTCGCAATATGCTATACTTGATTCAACAAATCGGAATTTATATATAAAGGAGAATATTGATGAAACTATTTTTATGTTCGC
>ULQQ01036298.1_pt1 | contig 37525 bp, 22 predicted proteins | sample 1954621 | NCBI WGS metagenome assembly ULQQ01 (sample SAMEA4835659, study PRJEB28245) | human gut metagenome | biome: gut microbiome; material: fecal sample | place: Denmark | collected 2008
TAAAGTGCCGCAAATGCGGAGGAGCTGACTGCAGCAAGTCCCCCTGATGTCAAGATAGGGACAAAAAAATTCTCAAAAAAAGCAAAAAAATAAGCCCCACAAGGCTTTTCTGACAATTCTTTGAATCATCAGGGCCTTGTAGGGCTATCCGTTATCTTATGCTATTTTATTTTCACACTGCCTGTAATGGGGTGTTCTCCATTGTTTCCTTAAACTGCTCAACTGTCATCTTTGCTTTTGCCGCAGCACGCTCCAGCGGTAAATCACCCTCTCGAACAAGCTGAACCAGCATCCGAATCTCGCCAATTCCGATGCCTTCGATTCTGCCTTCCTGACGGCCTTCTTCACGGCCTTCGGCTCTTACGCCTTGACTAAGATTGCACACTTCAAGCACCTCTCTTTCCAGTTCTTCGCTCATTGCAACGCCAAACTCTTCTTCCAGAATCTTCTTTTTCTCCGAACCTGATCTTGTGGAAGATAACAGCACTTCCATAAATTTCAGGATTCCCTTATGATTCTCCGTCCCTGGCTTGCCTAAACAAATCATTACGACACTCATCAAATCGTAGTTTTCGGTTTCTTCCTGCGCTTCTCCAATCAACTGTTCGGGTTTGATGGAGTACCGGGTAAGCGTATTTTCAAAACCATCTGACGGCTGAGTACAAATCCAGATGGAGTAGACCTTACGAATCTTCCCATATTCAGATTTTGTAAAAATCGGACCGTGCTGTGCAGAAATCATTCTGCTACAATAATAGATTGCCCGTTTCGTCAATGGGTATCCCGGCTTGAATTTTGTCTGTGCTTCCACATTGATAATCAGACGAATGACTTCTTCCTGTTCTGCACTGTCCGCAGATTTCGGTGCGATTGCGTCAAAGCGAACATCGTAGAACAATGTTCCCTCGGTCAGCGTAGAGTCCTCGTTGTTACTACCCTTGATTACATCTGTTGACTTTTTGGGTCTGTTCGTATCATCGACATGAACACCAACAGAGCCAACCTCCGGGGTTCCCTCGATGTATTTCTCAACAATATCATCTACGGTGCAATCGCTGTATTCATTCACACAGCCTTTCATGATCTGTGCCAGAATCTGTTTGTTTGCCAACAGCTTTTTCGCTGTTCTGTCATACCTCGAATCATACTCTGTCTGATCTATCGTGTGGGCAAGCTGATTTTCCACCGTGCCTTGTTTTTCCATCGGCATTCACTTCCTCGCAGTAGATTCAACAAGAGCGTAAACTCTCCTATCGTACTTCCATCTTACCATAATTCACCGCCCATATCAAGCAACCAACTGTAAACTTTCCTTGCACGGAGTTGTCCATATTATTGCATTCTTCGCCACTGTTATATCATAGGCAACTAATTATTTCAGAACCCACTAATGTGAGATTCACATTTCAGTCAGTACTCTCCCGTTTTCTATCTGCATCGCATCCGTTATCTTAAACGAAACAAGTCGCTGCTGTGGAAAAGCTCTTCCGATCAGCCGATAGGACATTTTCTTGTCCCACCCAGAATCCCCGTAAATCATGCGAACCAATGCCATACACTTGATTTCGCCGCTATTAGATTCGTCTGGTTTTCCCACACGATGCGCTCCTGATTCTTCTGCTCCACACGCCTGTACAGCTATCTGTTTCATTTTACGATTATACAGAAACCGATAGTGTGACGGCCATGTCCACGCAGCGCACCGTGATAGACTGCTTTTCCTGCATTCCCTGATTTACCACATCCAGCGCATAGAATACTGTTTTTATCGCACGAGCCACTTTTGCATTCACCGAATATTCTCTGTAATAGCCGCCGTAGCATTTAGAGAACTTTCCGGCTGACCGTTTATAGCCGCAATAGAAAACCATTTCCCCATATTGCCTTTCGTGGCGAAGCTGCCGATTACAGTTTCCGCAGCAGATTTTTCCTTTTAACGCAAAATCATCATCCACCTTATATTGAATTGGAGTTACGTTACGGATTGCTTTCTGTGCCTGGTAGTATTCATCTTTTGTCACGATGGCCTCATGAGCGTTTTCTGCGATGATCCACTTATCCTCCGGGAGCGTCCGAACAGAGGTAGTATTCACATCAATTTTCTTTCTTCTCCCCATAACCAACGCACCAGTGTATTCATACCGTCTAAGGATTCTCCACACGATTGCCGCGTTCCATAACATTTCACTGTCCGGGGCAATAATAGGATTGCTGCCCATCAGCAGATTCTTTCGTTTCGCATACAATCCCGGCGTAGGAAGATTTAATTCGTTCATGCCGTAGGCGATCTGCGTTGTATTGCGGCCGGACAATGCTAATTCAAATACTTTTTTCACGCAGGGTGCTGCCTCCGGGTCAATCTCCCACCGCTGCCCACCTTTCTTGTTCCACACATATCCAAAAGGGACATTCGTGCAGGTGGCTTTCCCGTTCTTCCAGTTCGTTTCCAGAGCAGCCCGAATCTTTTTCGCAATATCCCGGCTATACATATTATTCACCAGATTGCTGACCGCCACTTCGATTCCCGGTGTTCCGTTGTTCAGTTTCATGCTGTCAAAGGAATTATTCACAGCAATAAACCGAACTCCCATCAACGGAAAAATCTGTTCAATGTAATCGCCAACACCGATATAGTCACGACCAAGGCGGGATAAATCCTTTACCATGATGACTTTTATATCGCCCTGCTTCAAATCCACGATCATTTTCTGAAAAGCCGGACGATTAAAATTTGTTCCAGTATAGCCATCATCTACATATTCTACAATCTCGCCAAACAAATCTTCCTGCTTCCCAATGTAATCGTGGAGCAGCATCCGTTGGTTCTCAATGCTGTTACTTTCATCCTTGCTGCCTTTTTTCAAATCTCCGTCTGCCAATGATAAGCGGAGATAGATTGCAATTTTATCATTCATTCTGAACCTCCGACATGATTGCAAGCACTTCCTGATAGGGGTCGCTACACTTAAATTCGACCTCCACAGAATTGTCCATTCCTACATAGATTCTCTTGATAAGTTCATGCACCAGTTCTTCATCAAATTCATTTTGATTCAGAATCCCGCACATCCGCTCCATCTGCGCATCGCAGATTTTGATTCTTTTTTCCAGTTCCAATGCACGTTGACGCTGCTTTTGCAGTTCATGTTCCAACCGCTGCTTTTCTGCTATGTAGTGTTCCTTTAGCTGACTGTATTCATCTTCGTCCAGAATTTCAGCTTTATAGTCCTCATATAAGCGCAACCGCCGTTCTTCAGCTTCCTGAATCCGAAACAGGATAGAGTTTTCTTTCATTTTGATGGAACGAGCCGAATCCAGATTGCTGCTGCGCATCATGTCTTTTACCAGCTTTTCTTCTTCACACATGGTAGACACCAGATGATGAATCTGATCCATCGCCACCATCATCAGCATTTTCTCCGGCACCGCATGATAGGCGCAGGGAGTCGTGTTCTTCTTTCTTTTGCAAATGAACACTCCATAGTGCGTTTCTTTCACCGTACCATGCACTCTCCGTTCAAACGTCATGTTGCGTCTGCAACAGCCACAGTAAACCATTCCTGAGAGATGGTTATAACACTTTTCTCTGGTTGCCTTGGAACGAGCCATCGCCATTTCCCGTTTTTCCTTATTCTGTTCCCGCCGTGCCTGCACTTTTTCAAAATCCGATTTCAGAATGATTGCTTCATGCGCGTTTTCAACAATATGCCATTCCTTCTTTTCCACTGGATGGAGGCCAATCCCTTTGTATGATGCAGTTTGCGTTTTTCCAGATACCAGTTCTCCAATATAGGCACTGCTGTTTAAAATACGAAGAACCGTACTGGGGTGCCATTTATTATAGGTAGGGTCATCTCCCTCATGTAATTTGCGATTCAGCCGTTCGTTCGGCCTTGCTACTTCTAAAAATTCCAACCTGCGGGCAATTTCGTTTGTACTCACTCCTGCAAGATACCATTGATAGATCAGTTTGACCCACTTCGCATCCTCAGTCGCTTCAAGCTTATTTCCCTGTTGGTTCAACTGATAGCCATACGGTGTACACCACGATGTAGGGATTCCCTTCTCGCGGCGCATCTGGTAACTAAGGCTGATTTTCTTTGAAATGTCCTTCGCGTACAAGCTGTTTACCATGTTCTTGATGGGAACCGCAAGACTATCCACATCCGACTGCCGGATGTTGTCAAAATCATCGTTGATGGCGATAAAACGAACATGGAGCATCGGGAAAATAGTTTCCAGATAGCTTCCCGTTTCGATATAGTCACGACCAAATCGAGATAAGTCCTTCACTACGATGCACTGAATTTTGCCTGTCCGTATATCCTGCATCATACGCTCAAATTCTGGTCGGTCAAAACGTGTTCCCGTAAAACCATTGTCTGCATAGGTATCGGTCAGCGTCAGTTCCGGGTTTTCCCTGATATAATTATGAATTTGCAAAATCTGTGTGTGCAGGGAATCTTCTGTTTCATGCCCGCCGTTCTCAACCGACAGCCGCGCATACGCTGCCGTGCGCAGAAGTTCTTTTTCGTTTTGCTGTACGGCCTCCTGCACAGCAGCCTGCGGCATCATATTCTTTCTACTCTTTCTTGCCATTACAATCTTCCTCTCCGTTGTTCAGCCATTCTTCCGGGAAGAATCTCTTCCACTCACTTTCTTGTAGGATCACTTCTACCTGTTCAAAATCTACGATCCATACATGGTCAAGCCATTCTTTAAGATGTGTGCGCTCCAATTTTTCAGGAATTGAAATCGCTCGGAACTTCATCAACCAGGGATTTCCATGGCTAAATGCTTTTTCTATGTCATTAACAGCCAGCATTACTTTTTTAAAAGCCGCTTCCTGCTTCTGGACCGCCACCTGATACTGATGTTCATACTCCTCTACCTGTTCTAGTAAAATTGATCCCTGCTCGTATTGCCGATAAACTGCTGTTCGTTCATCGTCCTTGGCCATCAAGTGCGCAACGATCTCATTTGCTCTTTTTCTGTACTGCAACAGTCCAGCATCCATGCACTGCTTGACTTTCTCAGGATTCAAGTCCAGCACCCTATCAATATGCGCAGCTTGCATTTTTTCTTTTTCCAAAGCTGAAAGAATCTCTCGAAAGATTTTCTCGCTTTCGATGAAAGGGGCTTTTCCAGAGAAGCATCTATACCCCTTGTCAAACGAATAGATTTGCTGGCTTTCATCTTCTGATGTTCTGCACAGCAGACCTTTTCCACTTTCCTTGTCATAGATTTTTTTGAAGAGCAGATTTGGTTTTTTTCGAGCCTTTTTTCTCGAAGGCAACCTCGTAGATTCCAACTTTTTCTGAGCTTTCTGAAATTCCGTCTTTGAAACAATCGCCGGAACCTCCAATTCTCGCTTTGCCTTTGCCAGTGTCAGCGTACACTTTCCGATATAGAGTGGATTTTTCAAAATCGAGCGAATTGTTGAATCCTGCCACTTATTTTTTGTTCTTGATCTTTTTTTCTTTGCCATCTGGACTTGCGGTGTTTGAACGCCCTGTACATCCAATGCTCTTGCGATTTCCGGGATTTTCATATCTTCCAGATACATCTGAAAAATCAGCTTTACAACCTGTGCGCTTTCAGGATTAAGAACAAGGCTTCTGCGATCTTCCGACAGCGCATAACCATATTTAGCCTGTCGATGGGTCAATGTACCTTCTTCAAAGTGATTCTGGCGATTGGTAATAAATTCCGAACGAATCTTATCAATGGTCTTTCCATTGAAATACTCTGCAACCTCTTCGGCAGTTTTGTCTATGCTGCAAAAGTCATCTTCCACAACTGCAAATTGGATACCAAGCGGATAGAACGTCCTCTGCAGTGCTTCAATGGCAAACGGAAGGGTTCTTCCACAGCGGAAGATAGAATCCACAACAACTGCATCAAATTTCCGAGCCATCCCATCCTGTACCAATTTGTCAAAGCCCTCCGTGGCTTCTGCTGTTCTCCTGCGGTCACTGTATTTTTCGGATACGCTGCACCCGCACTTTTTTAGATACCGTGCAATGCGCTCATTCTGTTCCGCAATCGTATTGGATGGATTTTCTTCTCCGATCCTGCTGGAAATCGACCTTGTATAACTGACCCATTTCATTCCTCTGCCACCTCATTTCCATGATGTGCTTGATATTCCATAAATTTTTCTGTGATACTGTGCAGTTCATCCTCGAAGCAGAAATGAATTTCAATCTCTGTTTTGCTATGAACATCTATGTGGTCGATCAGTTCCACCACGACCCTGCGTTCGAGCGTTTTGATATGTTCGTACTGCTTAAATTCTTCCAACCAAGTAGGAAGCAGTGTGTCGTGCTTTAATGCCTCCTGCTTCTTTTCGCGGATTTCCTGAATCTTATCCTGTGCCTCTTTTATCTTCTGCGCAAAGCGAGTATTCATTTCTCCGTACTCTTCCCGACTGACAACATCATCGCATAAGTCCTGATACAGACGGATTTTTAAATTACTGTACCGTTCTAATTCAGCTTCCAGTGCAGTGATCTGGCTGTCCAGAATCTTTATGCCAATCTGTTCGCCGCTTGCCAACTCTGCATTGGAGAGTACCTTTTCCGCTTCTACAAGAAGTGTCACTTGATGCCGGATCGCAGCCAGAACACTTTCCGTCAACTTCTCACTGTTTATCATGTGCGGTGTGCAGCCGCCGCCATTCTTATAGGTAGAGCAGTGATAGTATTGATACTTCTTTCCGTTTTTCGTCACCGTGCGGCGAATCATATTCTGCCCGCAGTCTGCACAGCGCAGAAAACCTGATAATGGATAAACTGTTGTCTGCGATGGTGCGGTACGAGTGTCCAGTTCCAACAACTGTTGTACTTGCTGGAACTCGCCTTTGCTGATAATGGCATCATGCGCATCTTCCACCCGAATCCAGTTTTCGCTTCCAACATCATGGCTCTTTTTTACTTTGTAATTGATTTTCCTGCGTTTACCCTGAATCAATGTTCCCGTATAGGATTCATTTTTCAAAATACGATTGACGGAAACCACTGTCCACTTCTGATTCAGCCCAGCCTGAAAACCGGAGGTATAGTTGAATCCATTGGCTCGCTTATACTCGTTCGGCGGCAGGACACCCAGTTCGTTCAAGTGACTGGCAATGCGCTGTGAACTCATTCCGTTCAATTTCTGTTTGAATATTTCCTGCACAATGCCCGCGGCGTATTCATCTATAATCAGATGATTTTTGTCTTTGGGGTCTTTGCGATACCCATACCCTGCGAAACTGCCAATGAACTGACCTTCTTTTCGTTTCACATCCAAGTGACTGCGAACGCGCAGCGAAATATCCCGGCAGTAGGTGTCATTGATAAGATTGTTGAACGGAATCAGAATACGGCCCTTATCATCGTTTTCCTCTGCACTGTCATAATGATCGTTGATGGCGATGAAACGCACACCCATGAATGGAAAGATTCTTTCCAGATAACGACCCGTTTCAATGTAGTTTCTGCCGAAGCGAGATAAATCCTTGACGATGATGCAGTTGACGTTCCTTTTCTCAATGTCCTGCATCATCCGCTTAAAATCTGGGCGTTCAAAATTTGTGCCGCTGTAACCATCGTCCACATACTCATCGAACTTGTGCAATTCCGGGTGCTTCCCCATGTAATCGTTCAGCAACGCTCTCTGATTTTTTATGCTGTTGCTCTCCTGCTGGTCGCCATCCGAACGCGACAAACGAAGATATGTGGCGCAGTTGTATTTTTCATTTCCCTGAAAAAACATAAAAAGCCGATAACCTCCTAATCTATTTGTCGTTCAGACAATAAACCAAGAAATTATCGGCTTTATCAGCATATTCTGTTTTGACCCAAAGCCATTATCTCATATTTCACGGTTTATGTCAACGCTTTAATGTGCTAAAGTGCAAATTTTCTTCTGCTTTCTTCTTTTTTCATTTCCGGTGTGTCCTTGCGCATTTTTTCAGCGTGTCCTCCAATCGGTTCTCTCCGGCAAAACTGATCTTTACGACCATTCCCCGATCAAGATAGCAGTAAGGGTTCTTGATCTGTGAAACAAAATCAACCATCCGTTCTCGCTGCGACAGGTCTTTCTTGATTTCCACATTGTTGATGTCCACCAGTTCTTCACGGTTCACATCCCGAAGTTCCATCGCTGCCAATTTCTTCAAATCCTCAAGTGTATGCGTCATTTTCTGGTACATCAAATACCTCCCTTCACCTATAGCATTCTAAAAGGGGTGTTTGGCAACCAAATTTTGAAATTTCACAAAAATATTTTTTCAAGTGGTTGCCAAAAGGTGCTTCCAGAATGTTATAGGTATAAGGACAATTCTCGATTTTCCAGGTCGTGGGGCTTTTTTCTCTCTTAGCGCAAGATTCGCCTATAGTAACTCAAAACTCACTTTCGTGATTTTTCGTTCCCGGCAATCTTGATGGGGATTCCGTTCCCCATTCCCACGGTACGCACAAAATCTCAGATTTTGGCTATCTGGCTCCACATGAATGTGTTCGCAGCCGAACGCCTACGGCTTATCGGAAGTTGCTTCGCAACTATAAAAGCGCAGGAGGATCACACTATGGCACGACCCAAAAAAGAAGAAAGCATCAGACGCACAAGCAATGTAATGGTTCGTTTCAGCAACATTGAATATGAACTGGTGGCCGGATATGCAAAAGATGCTGGTTATCCCATCTCCACTTTTGTGCGCAAGCAAGCTCTATCTGAAAAAGTGACGGTCAACTACAACATTGTTGCCGATATTGGTGAAATTCAGAAGTTGACTGCTCAGGCCGCTGGCATCGGGAATAACCTCAACCAGATTGCCCGCTATTTCCACGGCGGCGGTCTGGCTTCACGCGGAATGTTGGAAGAACTGAAAAAGTGTATTGCGGAAATCCGTGAACTGCGGCAGGAAATCGTTCAGCTTGGAGGTGTGTATCGTGGCAATTCTAAAACATATCGCAAGTAAAAATGCCAATTATGGGAGTGCCATCGACTATCTGAAATACCAGCATGATGAATTTCATCTGGTTCCTGTCCTTGATGAAAACGGGAACATGATGCTCCGGGAGGAATTTTATCTTGAGGGATTGAACTGTGATCCTGAAACGTTCGACCTTGAATGCGAACTGTTGAACCAGGAGTATAACAAGAACAACACTTACGATGAAATCAAAAGCCACCATTACATCATCAGCCACGATCCGAAAGACAACACTGACCACAACCTGACTGGTGAGTGGGCGCAGGCCATAGGCATGGAATATGCAAAGGCAAATTTTCCGGGGCATCAAGCTTTGATCTGTACCCACACCGATGGTAAAAACGGCACAGGCAACATTCACACCCATATTATAATCAACAGCCTGCGCAAATTTGATGTTGACCCGCAGCCATTCACCGAACGGCCTATCGACTGCAAGGCTGGCTACAAGCATCACCTTACCAAAGACTATTTGAAGCACCTTCAGAAATCCTTGATGGATATTTGCCAACGGGAGGGACTGCATCAGGTCGATCTGCTCTCCCCTGCCCCTGACAGAATTTCACCGCAGGAGTATTACGCCAAACAGCGCGGTCAGCAGAATCTGGACATTACCAACATGGAGCTTATGATTGAGGGCATCACTCCCATGCACACCACTTTTGAAACGGGCAAAGAAAAAATCCGCAACGCCATTTCGGACATTGCGGAACGTGCTACGTCTTTTGAAGAATTTCAAAGACTGCTGAAAGCGGAATACGGAATTTCAGTAAAAGACCACCGCGGACGATTCAGCTATCTGCCTGCTGACCGACAGAAGTATATCTCTGCCCGTGCGCTTGGTTCCAATTATGACCGCGACAGGCTTCTCCGCATTTTTACAGAAAATGCACGGACCGCAGAGCAGAACAATCCTCATTGGGCAGCAGATGATCCTATGGCTATCTTGTTCATCAAGTCCGATCTGCGCCTTGTGGTTGACTTGCAGACCTACGTAAAAGCCCAGCAGAGCCGCGCGTATGCACAGAAAGTAAAAATTTCCAATCTGCAGCAGATGGCCCGGACGGTTGCCTATGTGCAGGAGCACGGCTATGATTCTTATGAAAAGCTCTCCGAAACTGCGGATACCATCTATACCAAAATGGCAAAAGCGCGCGGCGATGCAAAGCTCACTGAAAGCAAGCTACGAAAAACAAACGAGCAGATTCATTACCTTGGTCAGTATCTCTCCGCAAAATCCATTTACGGAGAATTTCTAAAGGCTCCGAATAAGAAAACTTTCCGTCAAGCCCACTCGGACGAACTTGCCCAATATGAGGAAGCACTTCAAATTCTGAAGCAGCACTCGCCTGATGGGAAGTTTCCTACCATGAAAGACCTCCGGGCAGAAAAAGAGCAGCTTACGATTCAGAAGGATGCCCAATACGATACTTACCGTTATTTCAAGGATTATCACAAAGAACTCCAGACCGTGTGTGCCAATGTAGACAGCATCCTCGGCGCAGAACAAGAAGTGCAGCAGCACGAACAGCAGCACACGCGAAAATACGAACCGTCCCTCTAACCAGTTTTCAAAGTCCCCTAGAAACAAAAATAGCCAGCGTATCATGTGGTCCACACAATACGCTGGCTATTCGTTTCACTTACTGCTTGTACCGCAGCATACCATTTTTTAGTTCAATAAATTTCCCATCAAAGATTTCCTGCAACACCTGCCTGCATGGTATCCGTTGCAATCTTCTGACCTCAGACGCTTCCATTACGCGAAAAGTGGTCTGGTGGTGATCCTGATAAAATGCAATGAGTGATTCAATGTACGGCTCAGCATCGGCAATCGTCCAATTTGATTCTTCTTTTAAGCGTGAAAATACTGATACCAGACTGATGCACCGAACATCTTCAAAATTTGTAGCTCCATTCCGAGCATTTTTATCATCGGAGCAGAACACATAGATCTGCTCACCAAGCATCACCGACAAAACCTGTAATAGCACAAACGACTTGATTTCCCCAAGATTATTTTTCTTTCCCATTTCAATATCAAGCAACTGGAGTTCTTTCAAATAATCCTCATTTGATATTGTCGCGTAATCAGCATCTTCCAATGCCCGATAATGTTCCGAAAAGTAATTCCTAGAAAAGGCATCGCAGGCCAATTTTAACATCTGCGTATAAGTCGCACACGCCAGCGGCCCTCGCACAAGTGACAGGCTTTCAAGGATTTCCTGATCCGTGTAGCTTTTTATCTTTTGCGCGCCAATCTTCTCGCTCAACCAGATTGGCGTATCAGCATTATACCGATTAAGTTCCGTTACGATTTGTGCATGACAAAAGAACTCATACTCCGGCAATTCCATGACCCGATCAATCAAATGATTGCCGCCATCATCTTGAACAGAGTGCGTTTTGGAAATGAAGTCAGTATCCAGCAGTGCGTATCTTTTCACTTCAATCTGACACCCCTCAATCCAAACCATACTCTTTTTTCAGTTGAGTAAGGTAGGCCACATCTTCTTTTTCTCTGGATTCCGTCAGATACTCATGCTGTCTGTTATACTCAACTTTCTCAAGGAGTGTGCCAAAAGATTCTGTTCCTTTGCCATCGAGCTGCCAGCGTTTTGCTTTACCTGTCAGCGATACTCTTTCCATTACGTCCGCAGAGCCTACCTCCAGCAGCTTTTCAGCCTGCTGATGAGATATGTTTCCGCTTTCAAACAAACGCAGTACAACTGCCTTATAGGGCATTGCAAACATATCCATAAGCATCAGGACAGAATCTACCGTAACCAAATCTTTATCAAGCCCATACAGCAGAATCTGCTCATGGAGCAGTTGATCCGGCATCAGAAGAAGCCCTGCAAAGGCGTTCGCTTCCAAGTCCTCCTGCGTTCTTCCTGTTTCATCACCTGTTGCCGAATCCAGCATAGAACCATTTTTTATATAGCTCTGGTCTGCATTTTCCACATAGCAGTAGATATGATACAGTTCATGCGCCGCCGCAAAAAATTGCTTACAAAGCGGAAGTGCTGTATTTACGCACACAAAAATCGTATCCTGCTTCAAAAAGGTCAACGCCCATAATTCATCATCATGGATCGGGTAACGAAGCAGTTCCAGCGCGATTTCTTTCTTCCTGGCATAGTTCTGTATGACAGCAAAGATATTGTCCTTGATAATGGAATTGCCGACATACTCTGCCGAGAACTGCCTGACGATGGATTGGATTTCATCAAATTTCCTGTTTTGGCTTACAAAGAGGCTATCTTCCAGAACATTGTTCATCACTTATCCTCCCAGGGCTGCTCCATCTTTTTGCCATTCTCGCACACCCTAGTATGGAACAGAATCATATCGGACAGTTCATCCGCAAGTTGGATTCCCTTTCTTGCTTCCTCAGTTTTAACACGCCCCATAAACGCATGGATCACATTCGTGTCCATCGGCTTTTCCGGCATCTTCATCAGAGAATCCATCGACACATGAAGGTATTCAGAAATCTTATGAAGTTCAATCGCGTTGATTGCTCTTGCACCATTCATGATTTTGCTCATTGTCTGCTTGGAGACTCCAATTCCTTCTGCCAGATCAACTTGCTTTTTGTTTTCTTTTTTCAGTTCAGCCTGAATATTGTTTGCAATTATCATATTTACATCCAGCATATAATCGCCTCCTATTCTTGTACTTATATTATACGCTCTCTCGCCAAGAATATCAATCATTTGGAAACTATTTTTAATCCTCGTAATATTTTGTTTCCATTTCGGTTACAAAACAAGAGTGGCGGCTCCTTTTATGGAACCACCACTCTGCGCTGTATCGGATTTTTAACTTTTCCGACTTCTCTCCTGCTGCTGTTGCTGTTGGGGCTGACTTTTCTGTTTTCGCTCTTCCAACTTGATGTGCAGGCGGTCAAGGACCGAAATCCGATTTCCGATGATACGCGGTTTCTTCGGATTATTGTTGACACAGCCATCAATCATGTTGTAATTCTGCTCTGTGCCGGATTCTTTGGCACGTTCTGCAGTGCCATTCTCCAAAAACTTCTGATGATGCAGCAGTTCCGGCTTTTGTTCTCGAAGAAACTTTTCGATTTTCTTCATAACCGAACTGTCAAATCCGTAAATCGTCTGCGCCACCAAAACTCCGCTGTCGTGGAGAACAATGTCCGGTTTTTGCTTTTTTGTCTGTTCACAGACAAGCTGTACAAATCTTTGCTCCTGAACATTCTTTTCGTCAATGACTTTCCATGTATCTGTTTGGCCTTCTATCTGATAGCCACCCTCATTCAAGACCAGATAGCTGCCCTCAGCTTTTGGTGCCAGAAAGCCGTTGAACTTTACCAGTGCTTCTTTGTCCACATAGTAAAATGCGGTCTTTCCTGCCGCTGTGATTGCAATAACGTCACTGACACCAAATTTTCTGATTTTGAACTTGTCGGGATTCAGACTTTCCATGTTTTCACGAATTTTCGCCGGGAACAGACCTTGCGATGCTTTAGCGCAATAACTGATTTCATAATTATCCGCAGTTATCATAAAGCCATGCTCAATCTGATACGCATAACTGCGGCAGCGGTATTCCCGATTTTTCTCAGCATCATTGATCTGGTAGATCATAAACATATCTGTTGCCATTATTTCTCCGCCACCTCTGTTTTCTTATTTGGTTCCTCCAGCCTATACCATTCCAGTTCCAGCCCCTTGAACTGCTGCTCATTCAACTGCTGCATCTTCGGGATGGTCTGCTGAACCAGCGCAGCCATCTCTGCATCCCCTGCCACAAGCGGCTGGACCTCCGTCAACACCTGAATCGTATCCTTGAGCGTCGGCTGCTCAAACATCGCCATCAGCATCAGTTCCAGTTCATCAAAGCGTACATTACTCATAACTCCATCCCTTTCTTTTTCGCTTTCTTCGGCTTATCCTGTTCCTGTGCGGGCTGATCCTGTTTCTTGGCTTTCAGACTGCGCAGGGCATCCAGAACAGACTTTTTCGTACTGCTGCGTTCCTGCTCCTTGCTCTGCTGCCGTGCCGCCATCAGCTTTTCCATATCAGAGATAGCCTGCTGCACCAGCTGATCATCCCTGAAATAGTTGATGGAGTTGATGTTCTCGCGTTGTACTTTATCGTTCACGACCAACTCATACATTCCAACAAAGCCGCCATCTTCCTCGATGCAGAATCCAATGCACTTGTCAGCGTTCATCCGTTCAGACGGAATCTTGTCGTAGATTTCAAGTGCTTCTTCCATTGTCAGATGGTCGTGGAACTCTCCCGCAAATGTAAACTCCAAACACTCCGCGACATAAAAGCTGAGCGTTTCTTCCGGCGCAGGTCTTTCTGCGGCGAGCTTTTCTTTCAAAACTTCTGCCTGCTGCTCTGCCACCATATCGGCCTGTTCCCGCAGTTCTGCCGCGTCCATGACCTTGCCCTGTGCTGCATCACAGCCAAACTCTGCCATCAGCTCCATCATAGCCTCCCGCACAGGCTTATCTCCGTCCGTTTCAAGGATGCCGCCATCCCGTTCCGTGAAGTCCTTATTATATAAGGTATAGTCGAAGCCATCATCACAGGTCTGGATATGGAAATAGGCATCCGGCAATTCATAGGCCAGTTCCACATCCTGCACAGCCAAGGCCACCTGTAACGGCTGGACAACATGATTCTGGATATACGGGTTATCCCAGCCCGAAACCGTTTTATAATCCTCTACGATGGTGTCAATGCCGTTCCTGCACTGCAAAATATCCAGTGAACCAGGCAACGGATTGGGTTTTTTCTCCACCCCCAGGGCTTTCATGGAATGGTTCGGAAGTGCCTGATACTGCGACATTGCATCGTCCAGATTGCCGAACCGCTCAATTTTCAAAGGCACAGCCTGTAAATTTTCGACCACATAGAACTGCTTTACGAAAGGCTGCTCCTGTTCCAGTTCTTTCTGCGCATCCAGTTCTTCCCGGAACATCGCTACAAAGCCATCCAGAATTGCCGGATGGCTGTCAACCACCCAATCCGTTCGGAAGGTCATGCGGTCTGCATCGTGTTCCGGGGTGCTGACCTGCTCTGCCCATTCCTTATTGCCGGGAGAAAAGCGGCCATCGTAACTTTTATGATGCAGAGTGTTCGCCAGAATGTAGCCCACACGCTCCATGCCGTACTGCCGCACCACCTGATCGACTGCACCATCGCCAAGGTACATTCCGTCATAGTTGTCCGCAATCGCTTCATGGATTGCCTGCTTGCACTCACTGTTTAGCCGATAGGATGTGCGGTATAAATCCACCTCGTCATTTTCTTTGGCATAGCTGAACGGCTCGTAGTAGACAGGCACATCCGAATAGCTCTGTGCGCTGTTGTCCGGCACAGGCGCAGCCTTTTCAATGATCTCCGATACCACATCTTCTTTTTTCGGCATATTCCATTTTTCAGAGAGATATTTCTGCACGGCCTCCTGAAAATCTTCATCGAAGCCGTTCCACAAATCCTCTGCCACCAGCTTGCCCTGCTCATTGACTGCAACACAGGCCGCCATATCGCCGTGTTCCTCATGTTCAAGCAGGAAGAACTTCTCGCCGCCAACTTCCGTTTCATCAACAGCATACCATGTGCCGAGATGCCCCTCGACTGCGATGTGGTCGGAATCGCCGTGGATCAGACCACTTCTTTTCTGCTGCTGTTCCTCCATGAACTCTCGCACGGTCAACTCCGCGCCTGTGAAGTTCAGCCCTTCCTCGCCAAGCTCCAGCCGCTCCTCTGCACCAAGGTCAAGTTCTTCGGCCATCAGGACAGACGCCGCATGGTTCACCACCACAGTTTTCTCCACTGTAATGGGCTGGCCTGGGTCATAGTCTGAGTCGCGCAGATCATAGCGATATAAGCCCTCCGGCACATCTTCATCCCGCAGTCGGCCATTGCTGAAAAGACCAGGCTTATCAAAGATTTCGATTTCCTGCAATTTTTCGTTCAAAAGGTTCTCTTTCTGCAAATCCATATTCCTTTCCTTGAAAAAATCCGGCAGCTCTGCAAAGCCGATGCTGTCCACATAGTAGGCTTTGAGAGACTTGCCATCGTTCAGCACCACAACATCACTGACGGAAAGCGAATGTCCGGTAAAATCCGCTGGACGCTGGATATTGAAGCGTTCGTAAATAGCTTCCAGCGTATCATTTTCCGTAAGTGGTGCGGTATAGACCAGTTCATAGTCTGCACAGTTTACTTCCATCCCGTGCCGCTTTACAAAATCCAGATTCATAAAGCGGTAGTCGTGTTCCGGGTCACGGGCAGTGATCTGGTAGATGCCAAACTGCTTTTCGCTGCCATACAGCAGCACATTTTCCTGTTCTGTCATGTTCCGCTCCTGCTCCAAATCTGCTATTGCAATCTGGAAGGTATCACTTCCGCGCTCGATTTCCTCTCGTGCCGTGACAAGAATCGGCCACGGGCTGATGCGGACGAGATAAATCTGCTTTCCCTCGTCATACAGCCGCAGAGCCTGTTCACGGTTTATCACTGTCAGCGGAAAATCCGGGCGCGCACACTCGTCCTCTGCATAATCTTCCCGCTGTTCCAGCAAAATCGCATCCCATGCGTCAACCTTAATGCCAAAAATGCCATCGTGCAGCTCGATTTCCTCTTGGCTTGCATAATCACCTGCCGTGCCATCACGGAACAGCGGATAAATCCTCTCACCCAGCCGATGCCACTCCCGTGCGCCCTCTTTCGTCAGCGGCAGCACATCATCTTTCTGATAGCCATAATCATGCATTTCCGAAAGGCCAATCATCCCATCCGGGAGATTTTCGATTTTCTCCTGTGCATCGTACATCAGGCGGTTGACTTCTTCTTTGTCATCCTCGGCCAGTGCAGCCGCCAGACCGTTCACCAATTCTTCCGTTGCTGCCCGGTCATCCAGCTTAAAAGCAAAATTCACGATGAGATTTCGCTGCTCATCATCGAAAATCGTTTTTTCCTGCTCCTTGTCGGCAATTAGCTTTTCTGCATATTGCATCGCGGTCATGCGCTCTGCGCTCCTTTCTGCCACCGCCGCTTCCAGCTTTTCCAGAAAATCGGCAGCAGTCAATCGAATCGTATCCATCGAATCTTTCAGTTCCTTCATCTCCTTGCCGCTGGCCCAGCTTGCCACATATGGAAATGAATAATCGGACGTATCAATACCCAGAGCCGAGCAGACCGTAAATGCAATGCTTTCAGCTTCGGTTTCCTTCGTAAGCCGGTCTTTTTCTTCCCCACGCTGTTTCATCAAATCGCTATTATGCAGCATCGCATGAGCAACCTCATGGATCATCGTTTTTATGGTCTGGCTCTCGCCCATGCCGACCTGAATGCAGATTTCTTTGTCTGCATCACTGTAATAGCCTTTGGCATCCCCTTTGATTTCATCAAACCGCATCGGCACAGGCGACACCTGCTCGATTGCCGCCGTAAGCAGCGCATAGTCTTTAACGCTGGCCGTTAGTTCGTTCACTTCCAGTGACGGAATCGATTCCCCATCGGTCTGTGAAACATCGAAGACCGTCGTCACGCGGAAACGCGGAACTACATACTCCACACGTTCCATTTCCGGCTCACCGTTTTCATTCAGCACCGCCAGACCCGTATCCTTGTCGATTTTTTCGCGTTCCTCGACCTCCTTAATGGGAGCCGGGGCAATGATCTGGATACCCTTTTCTCCTTTTTTGACGTAGCGGTTAAACTTGTTTTTCCATGCGTTAAACCCTGCCACCAGTGTGGCATCAGGCCGCTGCATTGCGATCAGCAGCGTATTGTTGGAACTGTAATTGTGAAATTTTGCCATTGTGCGCAGATACGTCGTGTACATTTCCGATGTGAAAATGTCCTTTACGCCCTGCTCCAGCCGTTCCGTGATTTCTTTCATCTGCTGTTTGCGGTCAACTGCCATGCAAGCCCTCCTTTTTCTTGACCCATCGTGTTTTCATCTGGCGCGGATATTGATCAGCCTGTTTCGGTGCCTTCGCGCCGTTCCATTCTAAGCCTCCGGCTCTGCCCTCACAGGTGTACCCGGCAGCTTTCAGAGATGCTCCATTTTCCGTATCCAGAATGTAGGTGATCACTTTGTTGTAGCCCATTGCCCGTGCTGCACGGTACGCCGCCGCATACAGGATGCTGCAAGCGTTCGGTGTTCCGTCTGTACACAGACGGTTAACTTCCAGCGTGTAGCCATCGTCCAGCCGCCGCGCCACAGGTCTGCCGCAGATAGCAACACCCACCAACGCGCCATTGTCCGATACGCCGATGGAGAATTTATGCCCCCGCGTTGGTTTATGGTGGCGGTGATACTGCTGCACAAATGTGTTTGCCGTTTTCAGATTGATCGGTGTTAATGTCAGCAAATGCCCTCCTTGTTCAAAAATGCCCCGTTAGATTCCTTGCAGAGATCTAACGGGGTTATCCTATTTACAGTTCCATATCGTGACTTTTCCGCTTCTGGGATTTCTGCAGTTCTGCGCTGCGCTCTGCCTGCTTTGCATGAAGCTGTGCCAGCACAGAGGGTTTCCGCACATTGTCCGCAGTGCGCTCTGCAACGCGGCCTGCATAGTTCACAGGCTGGCGCGGCCTGTCTGCAACTTCGGTTTCGGCTGCATCCTCGTCCACTCCCAGCGCATCCTCACTGCCCTTTTCATCCATGTTGAGCAGAGAGTTCAGCTCCGCAAGGCGCGCAGATTTTTCAGCCAGTTCCGCTTCCTGCGCAAAGGGACGTTTGGCTTCTTCCTTTGCCTGCGCCAACTGCTGTTCCAAGGTTTCCAGTCTGCGTTCCACCTGCGGCAATGCTCTTTCGATGCCTGCCAGCGCATTGGTAACGCGCAGGATATTACCCAGCGGGTCTTTGCCGACTTCCATCAAGTAGTTCCATGCGCCCTTGATGGATAAGCGGAACACCTTATCGAAGTTGTCAAACCGGGAATGCAGTTCAAACGCACCGTAGCTGCCGATTCTACCCTCGGTGCCTGCTGCTTTCAAAGCCTTGCAAGCCTCGATAATGGCTGCACCTGCTTCCTTGCGTTCGCTGTACACCTTACCGCTGATTTCCATAGAGAAGTGGTCTTTGTCCTGCGCCAGAAGCGGTTTTGCCGCTTCCATATCGGTTTTCAGTGCTTCGATCTGACCCTGTGCCACAGCGATTTCTCGCGGATAGCGGCGCGCAATATCCGATTCCAAGCTATAAATCTGACTGGTGTGATTGGCTTTCAGCAGTTTCAGTTTGCTGACCTGAATATCCAAGTCCATCTTTTCCTTGATGTAGGGATTGCCCGTTGCCAGTGCCTTGATTTCGGCATAGGACAGCGCGGTATCGTCCACATCATCGCAGGCACGGACAGGCGACTTGGATGTCATAATCTGGCTTATAAACTTCTGCTTATTTTCCAGAATTTGCCACATGTACGAATCAAACGTATTTTCCGTGACGTAACGATAAATTTTCACCTGCTTATTCCGGTTTCCCTGCCGAAGAATACGCCCTTCCTGCTGTTCCAGATCAGACGGCTTCCACGGGCAATCCAGATGATGCAGGGCTATCAGCCGATCCTGAATATTGGTTCCTGCGCCAAGTTTCGGCGTAGACCCCATCAGGATACGCACCTGTCCAGCGCGCACCTTTGCAAACAGGTCTGCTTTTTTCGTTTCGGTGTTGTACTCGTGAATGAACGCCACTTCTTCACGGGGAATACCTCTCGCCACCAGCTTTTCCCGCACATCATCATAAACATTGAATGTGCCATCGGCTTTTGGTGTCGATAAGTCACAGAAGATCAATTGCGTTCCCTTATCCGCCGAAGATTCTTCCCAGACCTTGAACGCATTGTCCACACAGCGATTGACCTTGCTCTCCGGCTCGTCCGGCAACATCTCGTTCATAAGCCTCTGGTCGAGTGCCAGTTTTCGGCCATCGTTGGTGATCTTGAGCATATTATCGAATCTGGGATTCACATTACCGTTGCGTACAGCCTCGGCACGGTCTGCAAAGGAACTCACCATTTCTTCCTGTGTCTCGCTCGGTTTCAGCACTTCGTTGATGTACTCCGCTTTCGGCACAGGCAGATTCAGCATATCCGCCGTCTGCACGTCTGCCGATTCCTTGAACAAGGAAATCAGTTCCGGCAGATTAAAGAACCGGGCAAAGCGTGTTTTCGCGCGATAGCCCGTTCCCTCCGGGGAAAGCTCGATTGCCGTGACGGTTTCACCAAAGGATGCCGCCCAATCATCGAAGTGGCTCAGTCCCATTTTCTGCAGCGTGTCATACTGGAGATACCGCATAATGGTGTACAGTTCCACCATCGAGTTGCTGACCGGGGTTCCGGTTGCAAAGGTCACGCCCTTGCCACCTGTCAGTTCGTCCAGGTACTGACACTTTGCAAACATATCGCTGGACTTCTGTGCATCGGTCTGGGCGATACCTGCGATATTTCGCATTTTTGTGTAGAGGAACATATTTTTATAGAAATGTGACTCGTCCACAAACAGACGGTCAACACCCAGTTCCTCAAATGTAACCACATCATCCTTTCTCGTCTGGTCGTTCAGCTTTTGCAGCTTTGCTTCCAGCGTTTTCTTTGTTTTCTCCATCTGCTTGACCGTAAAACTGCGGCTGTCCTCACTCCGGGCATCGGCTAGGGCCAGCGTAATGTCGTCGATCTGACGCTCGATAATAGCTTTCTGCCGTTCCGGGGAAAGCGGCACTCGTTCAAACTGCGAGTGTCCGATCACAATGGCATCGTAATCACCTGTTGCAATACGGGAGCAGAACTGCTTACGATTGCTGGGTTCAAAATCCTTTTTCGTTGCCACCAACACATTGGCATTGGGATAGAGCCGCAGGAAGTCTGCGCCCCACTGCTCTGTGAGGTGGTTCGGCACCACATAGAGGTTTTTCTGCGACAGGCCCAGCCTGCGGCTTTCCATGCCGGCAGCAATCATCTGGAAGGTCTTGCCTGCGCCCACGCAATGCGCCAGCAGCGTATTGTTGCCGTACAGAATGTGCGCTACCGCATTTTTCTGGTGCGGCATCAGAGAGATTTCCGGGGTCATGCCCTCAAAACGGATATGACTGCCATCGTACTCACGGGGCCGAATCGCATTGAAAATCCGATTATAGGTCGCACACAAATCCTCGCGGCGATCTAAATCCTTGAAAATCCACTGCTTAAACGCTTCCCGAATGGATTCCTGCGCTTGCTGTGCAAGCATGGTTTCCTGCTTATTCAGCACACGATGGTCGCCATCCGCATCGTGAATCGTATCGTAGATTTTGGTATCGCGGAGATTCAGCGCATCTTCCAGCAGCTTATAGCCGTTGACGCTCAGGGTTCCGTAAGTGTTGGTGACAAGCGGATTGCCGCGATCCAGCGACTTGCCCGAAATGTTCCATGCACCAGAAATTTCGGAATAGGTTGCCTTAATGTCAATCCCGGCATAGTAATTCGGTGTTTTGAACACTTCTTTCATAAACTGCGTGATGTACTCCGGCTTTACCCAGTTTGCACCCAGCCGCACTTCAATTTCCGAAGCATCCAAATCCTTGGGCTGTACCCGTTTCAGGTAGTCCACATTGATCTGATACTCTGCATGATTTGCAGCAAAGGTTTCTGCTGTGGCCAGTTTTTCACGAACATTGCCGGACAGGTATTCATCCGAGGTTTCCCACTGCTGTGTCACAGGGTTTCGGAAAATCGCACCTGCCAGTTCATCCGTGATTTCCTGTTCCGGTTTGCCGCAGAGCTGCATCATAAACGGCACATCCACCTTTGCCTTTTCTCCGATGGAAAGTGCCAGAGCTTCGCTGGGTGTATCCACCGAGGTAACAGGCTCCGGCTTACGGATGGTACGTTTGGTAAAAATATCGGCAAGTCGTTTGAGATTCTTCTCCTCATCCAGAATTTCCAGTGATGCCAGCAGACAATAGCTGCTATCCTGTCGGAACGCTCGCTTGTTGGCAGTGCTGTTGATAAGGCCATACTGCGCCTTAAATGCGGTGTACTGCTGTTTCAGTTCATTCTGCAAAAGCTGTACTTCCGCATCCGAACCATCATGCAGCTGACAATCCAACAGCTTCCGGGTGGTCTCCCGCAGAGCGATCATGCCCAGCACTCGCTCTGCAGTTACGGCAGGCAGTTCCACCTTATTCATAAAGGAATTTTCGCGGTAGTAAATCTGCCCGTCCACGTTCGTGAAGCTGAAATTCTTCACGCTTGGGTCTGCCGGAATGGGTTCTTCCTGCACATCCAGATCATCATCGGAAATTTCGGGTTCCGTGATGGTGGCATGGATGTTGCTGACCGCTTCTTTCAACTGCTGGGCAAGGTCTGCGCCCTCGATGGGCTTGATCGTCGTTTCCTGCTTGCCATACTGAGTGCTTTCCGTGGTGATCTCCCCCAGCACCATCTCAGGATGCTGCGCAAAATACTGGTTGATGGAATATCCTTCCGGCGTTTCACCGAGATCCACCCAGTCTGCCCGCTCCACCGCTGCACGGTCACGCTTCTGCAGGAACAGAATGTCAGCAACCACGCCAGTGTTGGCATTGCGCTGAAACGCATTGTTCGGCAGACGAATCGCACCTACCAGATCGGCACGGTTAGCAAGGTACTCACGGACAGAGGAATCCTTCTTGTCCATCGTACCACTGGACGTTACCACCGCTATCACACCGCCCGGACGTACAAGGTCAAGGCTCTTGGCGATAAAATAATCGTGGATTAGGAAATTGTGGCGGTCATACCGCTTATCCGGTACTTTGTAATTGCCGAAGGGTACGTTGCCCACAACACAGTCAAAGAAACTGTCCGGGAACTGCATTGTTTCAAAGCCCTGCACCGCAATCTTGTTTTTCTGGTACAGTTGCTGTGCAATGCGGCCTGAAATGCTGTCCAGCTCCACACCGTACATCCGAATCTTCTCCATGTTGTCCGGCACCAGTCCCATAAAGTTTCCGACACCACATGACGGTTCCAATACGTTGCCCTTGGACAAGCCCATATTATCCAGTGCTTCGTACATCGCCTTGATAACCGTAGGGGAAGTGTAAAATGCGTTCAGGGTACTGGCACGGGCTTCCTTATACTCATCTGCCGTGAGCAGGGACTGCAGTTCGGCATACTCTTTCGACCACTCCGCATTGCTTTCATCAAACGCCTGCGGAATGCCGCCCCAGCCCACATACCGGGAAAGGATCTCCTGCTCCTCTGCGGTAGCCTGCCGCTGCGCTGCATCCAGTGTTTGCAGCACCTGAATGGCTTCCACATTGGCTTTATACTTTGTTTTCGGCCCTCCTGCGCCGAGATCATCGTCCGTAATACGGAAGTTCATAGGCTCCTGTTTGGGCTGTACAGGCTGTTCCGTTTCGGCTCCACTGTCCAGCGGAAGGTTGTGCTGCCGCCGTGCATGGTTGACCTCTGCCGGAGTCATAGGCTGCTGGATCAGCGGTTCCAGAACTTCTTCTGCGGTTGCACGGCTGATGGCATCCGTTCGGTTCTGCACGTCCGCAATCAGCTGCATCTGTTCCGGTGGAAAGTCAGGGTTAAGCAGTTCTTCCAACTCGCCGCCCGATTCTGCCACCGAATAGATCACATCCATCTGCTCCGGGGAAAAATCCTCGTAAGCCACACCAGCATTGTACAGAGCCGTAAAGACTGTGATTTCCACCGCTTCTTCCATCGGCATCTCCGCCTGTTCGTACAAATGCCGAATGTACTCCAGCGGTTCTGTTCGGAAGATCGGATACCGGGCTTCTTTTGCAAGGGTCATGTCCTGTAAACTGACCGTTTCCTGTTCAAAGTTGACCGAATCCACACGGAACTCCCGATCGTCCAGTCCAATGATGGTATTGACTGGCAGATATTCCTCTCTGCGGAAATATTTTGTCTGCGCATGGGTTCCATCTTCCTGCTGGCCGGACAGATAGACGTTCTCCCCTTGCTTCCAGAGCCTCATTGCCTGTGAAGCCCACTGTTCATGTGGAAAACCAGATACCTCAACCTTGCCGAGCGCGGTTTTCTTTTCCAGAATTTTTGTTCCAAGCAGTTCGGAAACGCGCTTTGCATCCTCGCCGTAGAACTCAAAGTTTCCGTACTGCTCATAGCCGACCAAAGCATCCGGGTAACGCTCTTTCAACGTGTTATACTCGTTGGCGGCATCAAGCGGCAGGGGCTGTAAGGCTGGCTCAACGGTCTTTTCTTCCGCTACATACGGAACCATCATGCCACGCACCCATTGCGGTGCGTCCATGCTATCCTGATACAGTGCAACGGCATCCCGCCTATCCGTAATAACGTCCTGATAGGTGCGCTGGAAAATATCTTCCTGAATCCACTCTCCAAAGTGCGCCCATGTGTCGATGGCTTCGGAATAAACGGCATTTTCCACCTCGCCGGAAGCAAACAAATCCTCGATTTTCTCACGAATCAGATTTTCCGCTTTTTCCTCGGTGGTATCGCGGTCACGCAGCAGCGGATAGATTTCGCTGCGCTCTACCTTTTCCAGCAGCGTGTACAGGCATTCTTTATAGATGCTGCGGCTGTCTTTCTGGGTGTGGTCTGCGTCCAGTTTCAGAAAATCGTTCAACGGATTCTTCGCCAGTGTTTCATCATAAGACTGCACCGAAATAACACGGCCAGCCACCGCCGAATTTTCCATGTCTCTCAGATAAACGTCGTAGGCATTAGAACGCTCAACGCGGTACAGATGGTCGTTTTCCAGATACAGGAAACTGCCGTTTTCTCTGCTGTACAGTTCCTTGCGGGGTTTCTCAACCGCTGCGGCGGTTGACTGCTCTTTCGATTGCGGCTCCTGCTCCATGAAGTCAAACATGGACATCTGCCCCTGTTCAGGAACCGCAATCTCAACAGCTCTCTTCTTTTCCGGGAAAATCGTGTATGTCCCCTCAACATACTGGTGCAGAACAGAAAGAGATTCTGCCTTGCCCTTGTATTCCTCGGAATCCAGCGGCACAGACAGGAGTGCATTGTCCATCTGCTCCAGCAGTTCCGCCGACTGTTCTGGGTCTGCCAGCTTTTCAACAAGAGCCTTTCGTCCTTCTTCATGGTAAAGGTCTTGCGGGAAAGGACGTTCCACTTCATTCGGCAGATGGTGATAGAAGCCCATCACCCGCATGGCCATCCGCTCGCGCTCATAGACAGGCATCCGGGAATAATCCGCAGGCTTCAAATACTCACTGTCACGGATAAGCCGATCAATTCGGCCTGCAGCCTGATTCCAGTTCAGATGAACACTGGCATCCGGGTTCCCGTATGAGCCACGCTCCAAAGCAATGCCCCTGCCATCGTGATCTTCGTGAGAATCGTCTGCCCCGCAGAGTGCATGACTGCTGCCACCGATTCCATAATGGTCTTTCAGGAAATCAGCCCGCTCTTTTTTGTCCTCATGATTCAGAAAGAATGAATAGATTGCCAGCCGACTGTCCGAATAATTGCTGCCCCGTGTGAAGTAAGCATTGATTTCATCTTCCGTGATGAACTTCTTATACTCATTCCAGTGAAAGCCATCTCTTGCGGCAAAATTCTGATAAGGCTTTGCAAACTGCTGGAACAGAGCCGCAACCTTATCCGGCTTATAAAAGTGCATCCGCATCAGGTCTTTATCTTCGACGTAGGCTTCTCCCAGCGCGGACAATCTCTCATTGAGATCGGTCAGAAAATCCGTATCATCCAGCAAGCCTGCCAGCCTGTCCGTCAGTTCCGGGAAACCGCCCCTGAAGATTTCTGTATCTTGAAACACTGCTTCGGCAACGCCATCGGCTAAATCACGCTCCATATAAGCCAACGTCTGCGCGTGTTCCTGCAAAGCATTCTGCCGTGCAGCATCCAGAACCGCCTGCGGAGCATACTCACCCTGCCGGAGCAGTTCATGGATACGGTTGCTGACATCTTCCCACGAAAGAAACGCATTGGCAATCGTGCCGCCCTTTGCCGTGCTGCCTACTGCAATACGCAGCCCTAAATCATCGAACCAGCCTGCATACTTTGAACCGTCAATTTCAAAGCCTTTGCCGCCCGTACCGTATTCGTTTTTCACGAACTCTGTGTATTCTTCCGGGGTTTTCTCAACCATGAAATTGTAGATCAGACGCAGCTGGCCCTTGCTGCGGTTGCTGCCCGTGCGCAGGATTTCATCGACCACTTCAGGATCAAGTGCAATTTCATCCGCATACCGCGCCCGGATCGGTGCTTCAATGGCGCGGATCTGCTGTTCCACGGTCGGCAAATCAGGCAAAGAAAAAGCAGAGGCAATTTCTTCCTCTGCTTCGCTCAAATCCTGTTCCGTTGTCGGTTCAGTTAATTGTACACCAATTCCTTCAAGACGATCTCTTCTGCCATCGCCGTCAGGCTGTTCTGATGTGCCGCCCATGCCAGCGGGTCCTTCTCCTTGCTCGGTGCCGGAAACTTCTCGTTCAGGCTGTCCAACAGGGATTCCATCCGGTTCTCCGCTTCTTCCTCGATCTGCGCCAGATGCTGGTTCAGTCTGCCGCTCATCAGCATACTCTGATACCAATTCTTGCGGTTCTCTTTCAGGTACGTCCTGCGCAGCATCCCGTACTTCCCGATGATCTGCGGCTCGTCCTTCACGGCCAGATTCGGGAACAGATAATCTCCCTTGCGGTAATACGTCAACTCCATTTTCTTGTCCTCCTTTGGTCGTGGTCTCTTTGGTTTTGCGCTTTAATGTGCTAAAGTCTGTATTGGTATTATACAAGCTGTCAACGGATTTTTCAAGCTGCTGCGTAATTTCTTTTTTGTAAATTTTCCGCATCTCACGGCCAATGTCAAAAAGAACCGCTTCGCACTGTTCGGAAACGGCATTGCCGAGAAACGACAGCACCGGCAGCTTGTTGAAATCCACGATACGGATAAAATCATCATCGTCCAGCACATTCATAGGCTCCTGCCCGCAGCGGCGGGAAAGCGTATAGAAGATACTGTTGGTCATCAGTTCCCGGAAGCGGACGCGGATGTTATCTTCGTCCAGTTCTTCCAGAAAAGTATCCGCCACCTCATAGGCCAAACCGTCCATCGCTTCATCCAAATTATCGGCGGTCAGCTGCTGTGCCAGTTCCATCAGGGCAGTATTCATGCTGTCTGTCTGCAACAGGCCGTAGGTATCTGCCAGATGGTCTAAGATAGCCTGCTCGTGCTCGTGGCTGTCCAGATTCCATAAGAGCGGTGTTTTTCCGCCGCGCACCAGATGGGTGTCAGCAATATCGAACACATACCGCAGCTTGGTACGCGGTCCGGTATCATCCAGAAGCGCGATGCCTTTTGCGCCACGGTTGACCCATCGGCTCATTTTCTGATTCCAGAGTTCCAGTTCTGCGCAGGCGGTCGCATCGGGCCGCTGTGCGTGGATCAGGAGTGTATCGGTGAACGAATAGCGGTACAGCCGCGCCGCCACATCCAGATAACTCATCCAGTCCTGTGGCGAGTTACTGACATACCGGGCGTTCTGCTGCGCCAATTCTCGAATATCGTTAATCTGTGGCAAGGGTCAAACCTCCTTTACGTTTTCTTTTTCATCGGTGCTTTGGGAAATTCCAGACTGTACTGTGCGCGACCCTCTTCGACGCGCATCACAAGGTCAGCGGCGAATGTCTTATCTTTTTTCGCGGAATAAAAGTCTTTTACATGGGTGCGGCCTTTCTTCAAAAGGTCTACCGCCATCTTCTTGTCCAGCGTTTTTCTCATGTTGGACAAGTATCTGCTTTCTTTCCAGAGAGCAAATTTACAGCTGCGGTCTGCACAGCAAAAGCTGAGTTTACTTTCATGCACAGAATTTCCGCAGACCGGGCAGCTTCCTACGCTTACCTTATTATGATGGGGAGCCGCCGCGACGGTAGGAATCTGCCGCAAGTCGGCCAGCATCTTATCGATTAGTCCATGGATGCCCTGCATAAAATCGTGGGGCTTGATCTCGCCGCGCTCCATCCGCAGCAGGTCATTTTCCCACTCAGCTGTCATGCTGGCGGATTTCAGGTAGTCCGGGATATTGCGGATCGCGGCCACACCGTCCTCCGTGGGAATCATCTGCTTGCCCTTGCGCTCAACATAGCCGGAGGATACCAGCTTTTCCAAAATTGCGGCGCGCGTTGCAGGGGTTCCCAGACCTTTCTTCTCCGTGTCCTTTTCAAATTCCTTGTTGCCTGCGGTTTCCATGGCCGACAGCAGTGTATCTTCGGTGTAGACTTTCGGCGGTGAAGTAAAGCCCTGCTTTTTCTCTGCCCGTACCACAGGAAGAACCATTCCCTGCTCCATCTTTTTCGGAAGCGGTACATCTTTGTCCTTTTCCGGCTCTGCAAACGGAACAGGTTTTGCAGTATAACCGGGCTGCAGAACATCCTTATATTTTGCCGTGAAGTTCCTGCCCTGGCAGCACACTGTTACTAGCACATCCTCATAGATGAACGGCGGCTGCACGGCCAGCAGCAGTTTCCAGATAATGAGTGAAAGAATCCTCTGTTTGGTTTCGGACAGTTTTTCCTTGCTGCATTTTACGCTCTGCATGGTCGGCAGGATCGCATGATGGTCTGTGACCTTGCTGTTGTTGATAACGCAGCTTACGTCTGCCGCCGCGCCATCTAAGGCCAGCACCAGAGATTCCACCGTCTTGCGCATATCCTCAGTCACAAACTGGCTATCTGTTCTGGGGTATGTCACCAGCTTTTCTTCATACAGTTCCTGCAATGCCTGCAAGGTCTGGCTGGCTGTCAGACCGTAATAGCGGTTTGCTTCTCGCTGTAAGGTCGTTAGGTCATACAGCTTCGGGGGCTTCTTTTCTACCCTCTTGCGTTCGATGCTGCCAACCACGGCGCACTGCCCATCGCAAGCAGCCTGCATGGTATCGACATCCTGCTCCTGCGCCATCTGTTCCGATACCGCCACAACCCCCGCGCCGGACAGTTCTACTTTATAATAAGGTTCTTTTACAAAGTTCTGGATTTTGGTCTGCCGTTCGGTCAGCATCGCCAGCGTCGGGGTCTGCACACGGCCAATGGTCTGCTTTCTGCCGTACTTTTTCGTAAAAGCACGAGTTCCGTTCATGCCGATCAGCCAGTCTGCTTTTGCCCTGCACTCGGACGCTGCAAACAGATTATCATACGCCGCACCATCTTTCAGGTTTTCAAAGCCCTGCTGGATGGCGGCATCCTCCATGCTGCTGATCCACAGCCGCTTGATGGGAAGTTTACTTCCGGCAAGAGCATACACACGGCGGAAAATTGCTTCACCCTCGCGTCCTGCATCGCAGGCGTTCACCACATAATCGAATTTCTTGCTGCGGAGCAGTTTACGCAGGACATTGAACTGCGGCTTCTTTGTATTATGTACCAGCAGTTTCCACTCTGCGGGGAGAATTGGCAAATCTTCAAAGCGCCAGTTCTCATAGCGTTCATCGTAGTGTTCCGGGGCTGCATACTCTGCCAAATGCCCCAGACACCAGCTTACCACGCAATCCCCACCCTCCAGATACCCGTCCTCCTGTCGGTATGCACCAATCACTTTTGCAATGGATTTCGATACACTCGGTTTTTCTGCAATCACCAGATATTTCAACGCTTTCTCCTTTTTGAAAAAAGCAGGGATAGCCTTTCGACTACCCCTGCATCCTTATGTTACGGTTTTCTTATGTGTCATTTTCGTTGCCGGACTGATTATCTTCGTTCACAGTCGCAAGGCTCTGGTCGGTTTCCAGATTTTCACTCTGCGGCGTTTCTTCTTTCGGCTTCGGCTTATAAATGTAGAAGTAGAAGAAAGCACCTGCACCGCCCAGTGCCGCCACGAATACCAGCAGCAGAATCTTATTCATGCCACCGCTCGATTCCTCTTTCGGTTCTTCGATTTCCACATCCGGGGTAGGTTCGGGTTTGGTTTCGGGCAGAACTACCGCCGGCGTTTCTTCTTCCTGCTGGCCGTTCCGCTCTTCATCATCCAGAAACTCCTGCAAATCGTACTCGTCGATCATCGAGAGCATATAGACGTTTTCGCTGTTTCGCGCCCGGTCGATCACCAGAAAGAATGTGTTGCCGCCCTTGGTCTTTACTGTGAAGAACTCCTTGCTGGGGTCATCCACGATGTTATCCTCCACCTTGCCGTTGCCTGCGATGGTGAACGGGATTTTTTCTTCCTCGGTCGGTTCCTCTTCCTCGATCACCTGCACAGGTTCCTCTGCCACCTCGGTGGTATCCACAAAGGCAAAGGCCGGAGTCGAAAAGCCCACCGCCATCAGCAGGGTCAGAATTGTGCTGGGGATAACAACTCCCATCCGTTTAAGCATCTTTTTCAATCGCTTCCTCCGTTTCTGCTTCCTCCGAAGCGTTGTTTACAGCGGTCAGGAACGTCACGTTGCCCGCCTGAATGTTGTCCAGCAGAGCCAGCAGTTCACGCCCGCCCATCTTGGTGCTGCGGATGGCACGGATGATCTCGCTGTCCTCTTCCTTTTTCTGTGCTGCCCGGATGGTTCTCAGCCGTTCTTCCAGTTCCGCGATCTGCTGTTCCGTTTTTTCGGCTTCATCCAGATATTTCTGTAATTTTTTGCCCATCGGCCCTCCTTTCAGTTGATGCGGCCAAAGCCTAAAAAGTGGCTTTGCCAGTAGGTCGAATTGATGCTGGTATAGGAAATGGGGTCGCCGCAGTGGATCATCATGCCATTGCCGACGTAGATTCCAACGTGCGACGCGCCAACGGTGTTATAGGTTTTCTCAAAGAAGATCAAGTCACCAGGCTGTGCATCCGCAGGAGAAACATAGCTGCACTTTCCGCGCAGACCGTTGGCCGTTGTACGCCCAACGCTCCACCCATTTCCGCAGTTATTGATGACCCAGCAGACGAAGCCGGAGCAGTCAAAACTGGTGCTTGGGGAACTGCCACCCCACACATACGGCATACCCAGATACTTTTCGGCTTCCTCAATCATCCTTGCGAACTTTTCATCCGAAAGGGCTTCCGATGGAATATCATACTTGAAACCACCACCGGAGCCACCAGCACCGCCTGTGCCGATACTGCCCGTTGTGCCGCCGCTGTATGTCGGGGAGCCTGCGCCGAACAGTTCCGGGCGGTTGCCGTAGGTCATGTTGTAGGCATCGTACCGCCCGGTCTGCTTCTGGTTCATGTTCTTCCGCGCGATGGTATCGAAGCCCTTATTTTTCAGCAGGACATTGAGGATTTTGTACTCATACTCCACTTCTTCCTGATAGGTATAGGTTTCCATGCTAACGTTTCCAAAAGCGTCTATCGTTGGCCGAACCCCTACTCTGGTTTCCATGCGAGTGCGAATCTCTATCGTTTCCCACACTTTCAGGAGATACTGTTGCTTAAACAGTTCCTTGATAACAGGCTTGACCTGTCCTCTGGTGAACTGCTCATAAACCGCAGTCAGATGGGAAATAAGCTGATATGGGTCATGGCCAATCTCGTCCAACTGATAACGGTATTCGTCATAGCCCGGATGGGTGGATTCCATCTGCCGAATCTGCTTATCCAGTTCTTTTTCCAGTTCCAGATAATCCTCTTCTGCACCTTTCATGTCAGCATCCTTGCTGGGGTAGGTCGTTCCCACGAAGGTGCTACCGGTTCCCTGAATCGCTGCACCACAGCTTGAAAAGGCTCCCAGCATGACCATCACCAGAAGGATGCCAACACCAATACTGACCCACAGGGTTTTATTCTGCACGACAATCTCCTGCACCGCCGCTTTCGCTTTCTCTGTAATGGTGTTTGTTGCCGCTGCTGCCTGCTTGCTGGCGACAGTTCCAGCTTTCTGGCCGCGCTTGGCGGCTGCATAAGCATCCTTATACTGCTTTTTCTGGTAAAACTTCGCACCGACTGTTTTTGATTCACCTCCTGCGGCAGTCGGCGGTGGCTGGGGCTGTTTCTTTTTCAGCGGCGGTTCTGCTGCATTTTCTGCAGTACCGCCCTCGCTCTCGGAGAATTTCAGGCGGCTGGACTTCTGATCCTCCCCACCCCTTTTCTCTGCTCTGGCAGATTTGTCTTTGGGCTTTTTCCTGCCTTTGACAAAGTGGTGCAGGCGTTCGGCGGCTTCTTCCGACTTATGAGCAGCTTCCACGCCGGAATTGTCCTTTTCTACCTGATGTACTTTCTGATGGGCAAACCCGGTGGCGGTGTCCACTCCTTTCTTGGCCACCTTCTTAACGCCCATCCCCATGCCACGGACAATGCCGCCTTTTTCATCCTCAAAAGAAAGTCGGCCTTTCTTGGTCTGCGGCTCTACATCCGCTTCCGCAGGCGTATCCTTCGGCTTGTCATCCTCCTGATGGGCTTTGTAATAGTCTGCGCTCTGCTTGGCGGTGCTGTGATGCCGGGGTACATCCTCCTCCCCGTCCCCGGCATCCATGCACCGTTCTTCTTCCACGATAGGTTCTTCGTCAGCTTCCTTTTCCGCAGTTTCTTTTGCCGAATCTTCCTGCTCCGGCTTTTCTGCTGCGGTTGCGGACTTCTGTTCCCCGGTGCGGAGGTTTTCATCCACCAGACCATCCTTGGTCATTTTCTGGACGATTTTATCTCTGCCCCGAAACTTTTTGTCTGCTATGGAAATCACCTCCTTCCGGCTGGAACCGTCATGCGATCAGGGCTGCGTGGGTTTCCCACTTGTCAAGCACCTGTTCCAGCTTCCGGGCAAAGGCGATCAGACGGGCGTCCACTTCCTCACGGTCAAGATAACCGCGGGCTTCCATGTGAAAGCTGTCAGTCAGTTCATCGGCCAGTGTGCCAACGGCATAGAAATCTTCCAGCACCGTATGCACCACCGATTCTTCATCGTGGAAGTTGAGCGGCTCCACCTCACCAAAGGGCGGGCCGGAATCGCTTTCGTGCGGCTCCATGTCAGAGTGATGATGAATTTTGCGGCTCAGTCGGTCAAAAACATTCGATGTGTTCATGCTTCTTTTTTCTCCTTATATTTTCCCATCTCATTGGGCTTCGTTGTCATCAGGCTGTACAGTTTCAGCGAAGTATCAAACTTATCCTTGAACGGGATAATCGTATTGCCGTAGAACAGCAGCCCCTCGCCCTCGTTGCTGTTCGTAACATAGGAAAGCTGGAACGGCGAGATATTCAGCTGCTTGGCAAGGATTTGCCGATCGCCGGATGCCTGGTTAAGCATATAAATGAAATCGCTGTTCTCGAAGATATTTTCGATCTCTCGGCTGGCCAGCAAATCCTTAATGTTCTGCGTAATTCCTGTCGGTACACCGCCCCATTTTCGGAATCGCTTCCAGATTTCCACGCTGTATGCTGCGGTCTGTTCCTCTTTCAGCAGGAGGTGGAACTCGTCTATATAGTACCGGGTGTTCTTTTTGCTGTTGCGGTTGATGGTGACACGGTTCCAGACCTGATCCTGAACGATGAGCATACCCAGTTTTTTCAGCTGTTTGCCCAACTCTTTGATGTCGAAACAGATAATTCTGTTATCCAGTTCCACATTCGTCTGATGGTTGAACACTCGCAGCGAACCATTGACGTAGATTTCCAGTGCCGTGGCGATACGCTGCGCCTGCCGTTCCTTTTGCTCCCGCAGGCAGTCGTACAGATCACCGAGCGTCGGCATATTCTCCGGCTTCGGGTCGTTCAAATACTTCTGATAGACCAGCGGCAAGCAGCGGTCAATGACCGACTTTTCTTCCGGCTCCATGCCATCCCGTGCGCCCATAATCAGTTCGCACAGGGAAAGAATAAAGTCCGATTTCATGCCCAGCGGGTTATCATCGTCCGCATAGTTCAGGTTAATATCCATCGGGTTGATGTAATCCCGGCTGGTGGACGAGATATGGATAACCTGACCGCCCAGTGCTTCCACCAGTGGATAATACTCGCCTTCCGGGTCTGCCACGATAATATCGTCCGTTGTGGTAAAGAACACGTTGGTGATCTCACGCTTTGCACTGAACGACTTACCGCTTCCCGGTGTGCCGAGGATCAGGCCATTTGGGTTTTTCAGCTGCTTCCGGTCTGCCATAATCATGTTGTTGGATACCGCGTTCAGACCGTAATAGAGGGAATCGCCCTCCATAAAAAGCTCCTGCGTGGTGAAGGGAACGAAGATGGCAGTGGAAGTGGTGGTCAGTGCGCGCTTGATGGGAACGAGATTATTTGCCAGCGGCAGACTGCTCATAAGCCCCTGCTCCTGCAAATAGTCCAGACGGTTCAGTGTGCAGTTGAACTTCTGAGCGATACCAGCAGTCTGAAACACAGCACTATCCAGCTCCTGTTTGGTCTTGGACGTATTGAGGAACAGCACCGTAACAAGGAACATACGCTCATTGCGGCTTTGCAAATCATCCAGGATCTTCTTGGCCTCGCCGCCATAAGTTGCAAGGTCGCTCGGAATAATTTCCATATCATAACCAGACCTCACAGCTTTCTTCTGCTCCTCAATTTTCATACGGTCCAGGTCGGTAATTTTGCCCTTGATCAGTTTGATGGCTTTCAACTGGTCTACCGACTGCACATGGATACTGACCACCAGATTTTTGTCCATATCCAGAAACTCAGCCAGCACCTTATCCGTCAGTTCCGGGGCAAGGATGTTCAGGTAGGATGCTGCACCGTAGGTGTCACCCATCATAAAGTCCTTGCCGCTCTTGAACAGGAAACTGGTCGGAGCAATGAAGTCCTTGGTGGTCATGCCGCTCTGCAGGATGCGATCATAGCTGAAATCGAACTTCTGCTGTTCCTCCTGATGAAAGGTTTCGTACATGATCTGAAGCCGTTCCACGCCGTTCAGCGGGTAGGCTTTCACGCCCAGCACCTTGAAATTGTTGAGAATATCGGTTTCGATACGTTCCAGCCGGGGCTTTGCTTCCCGGACACTTTTCGCTTCAATGCTGAATGTGATGTACTTCGTCCGAACCAGACCGTTGTTGCCCTTGGCAAGCTGCTGTTTCAACATCTGCGCATATTCCATACGCACATCGTCAAACGCGTCGTGCTGCGGCTCGATCTGGATCACCCTGTTGTACTCGCTCATATCGCTCTTGTGGTTGATGAACGACAACTGAAAGCGGATACTGGAATCGAAATAATTAAGGAAATCGCACCAGCTTTCAAAAATGGTGTTCTTGTCCTCGTTCTGCGCCAGCTGATAGTTAATGTCGTAGAATCGGACGGTTTTGGAGTACAGATGTTCCTCCACCCGGCAGATACCATCGCGCCCCATTTCCAGATATGGAATGGAACGCTGCACAGTCAACCGCTGTTCCTTCTGGCTCTTTTCGGGTTTCCGAAAGAACTTTTGGAAGAAGCCGCTCGGCTGCGGTTTCTTCTTCGGTTCACTTTTTACCAAGGATGCCTCCTTTCTTCTGGATCGGTGCTGCGGTTTCCAGTTCCCGCTCATACAGGTTTTCGACCTCATAGCGGCGTACCGCAGGACGTTTGAATCGGACGCTGATGAAATTCGTCAGGATGGTTTCAAGGTGCATCCCGTTTTTCTCGTACAGAGCAAAGAAAAATTCCGGCAGCATCAGGAGCACCATGCCTGCCGCTGCATTGCTGGTTCCCAGCGTATCGCGCATGAGAAAATAGAACGGAACACCAATGCCTGCCGCGAAACCCATACACACAAGCTGGCGTTTCGTCAGGTTCAGAAAGACCTTATTCTTCACTTTGGAAAGGTCTTTGGGAATCGTCACATAGGCCATTTATCACCTGAACAGCATGACCGCCGCCGGGAAACGGCGTTGTCTACTGTCTTTTCCTTTCATTGGATTTTCCCGGATTTAGTGACTGCCGAAGATCTGTTTGGACAGACTTCCCGTTTTGAGCAGTGAGAAGCAAAGAATCACCGTGTAGGCCATTGTGCCGAACAGTGCCGAGTGAATATCCGAAGATACCCGGATGCTGCCGATAAGGGCTGCATAGATTGCCACGCAGACCATCATCAGGAACGCCTGAAATGCCAGCGCGAACAGCCCTCGGAAGTAGTTCGTACCCACATGACCCCACTCACGGTTGCTCATGGTTGCAAATGGAATCGGAGCAAGCGAAGTGTAGAGGTATATTTCTATCATTCTGCCGTACATAATTACCGTGATAACCACCGACAGAATTTTTAGACACCAGCTTACAACAAGGGTTTCCAATGCCAGCGTCACCAGTTCGCCAATCGCCATTGTTGCCATTGCCGCCTGCATCTGCATGGAAAGAGAACTAATATCAATGGCGGTATTGCCACGGATAATGCCGGAGGAAGAATCCACCACCGACTGTCCGACGTCAAATACCGCCATTGCAATATCAAACGTATGACTGACGAGATAAACCGCGATCCACATCTTCACGAAATACTTGAAGAACATCCAAGTGTCTACATCGTGCAGATTGTTCCGCTCTGTCAGCATCGAGATCAGCTCATAGCAGAGGATCAGCGTAATGATGATTCCTGCAATGGGAATCACCACCGAATCCGAAATGTTGCGGATCATGCTGAAAATGCTGCTGTTCCACCCTTGCGGTGTCTGCCCGACCTGAGCAGCGATTTCACTGGTCTGTTGGTTGACCGCCGTGAACATCGTACTCAGGTTGGACTCCACCATGCCGGAAAGAAGTTCCCTCATCCATTTTTCGATTGCTGCGAAAATATTATCGAACAATGGCGGGTTTTCCTCCTATCGCTTGTTGATTAGCCGAACAGACCAGAGAGCAGCGGGATGAGCTGGGTGCCGATGAGGATGACACCGCCGCCGGACATGAGCTGTTTCATACCCAAATAGGTGTAGGAAACCGGCTCGATGGCGGGCGGCGGCGTGTCAAGAAATATCTATGGAGTTTTTTTAGAACCGCCCCGGCGGGGCAGGTCAGGCTGTGACCTGCTCCACTTCCGGGAGGGGTTTGAGATTAAAATGAATTTCGATAGAAATGTGTCTTGTTTTATCGCTGTCTATGCTCTCATGGACAACGATTTCTTTAATCAGGCGATTAAGGGTAGCTGCGTCCAGTTCCGTGATGTCGGCGTATTCCTGAATGGCTTCTACCCACTGGCGGGCGTCATACGCAAGCCGGATTTCATCGGCCAGCTTCTTCCGGCCTTCCTCAACCCTCGCCTTCAACTCGGCCTGTTCCTTCTGCGTCTTTTCCATCAGCAGATTGAAGTTTGCTTCGCTGATACGCCCGGCAACCATGTCCTCATACAGCCGCAGAACCATCTTTTCCAGAACGTCAATGCGTTCCTCGTCTTTGGCAAGGGAGCGTTCCAACGCTTCCCGCTGGCCTTTCTGCTCGGCTTCGCAGGTGTCGGACAGCTTCCCGGCAACGGCTTCCCCGTCCATCAGGGCGGCTCTGGCACACTCCCGGATTTTGTTCAGTACAAGCCGGTACAGGGTGTCGTACTCAACCCGGTGCTGGGAACAGTGCTGTTTCCCGTAGGCATTGTAGGTCTTACAGGAATAAATCTGCTTCGGGTGCTTCTCGTTGGTGTAGCGGATAGTCAGCGACTTCCCGCACTCGCCGCATTTGATAAGCCCCGCAAACAGGCTGATTTCCCCGGTCTGGCG